>Ga0209755_10000608_pt1 | contig 64010 bp, 60 predicted proteins | sample TergutCo191P1_FD_187301 | JGI IMG/M metagenome (GOLD analysis project Ga0209755, IMG submission 187301) | Cornitermes sp. P1 segment gut microbial communities from Petit-Saut dam, French Guiana - Co191P1 (SPAdes) (version 2) | ecosystem: Host-associated > Arthropoda: Insects > Digestive system...
TTGCAGCACATATTATTCCCCGGCGTTTTTGAAAGCGGAAATGCAAGTAAACATGGGCTGCGCGGTTCTTTAGAAACGCATGGTACCTCATACAAGAACAGAATAAGCGTAATGTTGGAAGAAATTTATAACGATCTTTGCGTTCAAATTTCTTTTGCATTGCGTTACGATCTGCGTTATAAAGATATCGGGCAAAATGAAATCGAAGAAGAAGCCGCAAAAATTACGCATCAGTTTATCTCAAAAATTCCCGAGATAAAAGAAAAACTTGATACAGATATTGAAGCCGCATATAACGGCGATCCTGCTGCTTACAGCAAGGCGGAAATTATTGTGTCTTACCCGGGCATTTACGCCGGGATGGTTCATAGAATCGCTCATGAACTCTATTTGCTTTCTGTCCCGCTTATACCAAGAATTATGAGTGAATATGCGCATAACGTCACCGGCATTGATATTCACCCCGGCGCCGTTATTGGTAAATATTTTTTTATGGATCACGGCACTGGTATTGTTATCGGCGAAACTACGATTATCGGAAACAATGTCAAATTGTATCAAGGGGTAACTCTTGGAGCCTTGTCAACCAAGGGCGGTCAAAGTGTTAAGGGCGTTAAACGCCATCCTACCATTCACGATAACGTAACAGTTTATTCCGGGGCTTCAATTTTAGGAGGCGATACTGTTATAGGCGAAGGCGTTTTGATCGGCGGTAATGCGTTTGTTGTAAGATCGATACCGGAAAAAACGCGCGTCAGCGTAAAAAATCCAGAATTGCAATATAAAAACAATAATATTTCTACGCACATCGAGCTGGATCAAAAGGAGTTTTGGTTTTATGAAATATAATATTTTGGATATGGTTGGCAATACTCCTGTTATAGAATTAAAAAATATCAAGGAGAAAGAGTGCGCTCTTATCAAAGGGACAGAGTGTACTCTGTCCCTTTGTAAGGTAAGTATATTTGCGAAAGCCGAATTTATAAATCCAAGCGGCTCCGTTAAAGACAGGGCTGCAAGAGCGATGATACTTCATGGTATTGAAACAGGAGAGCTGACAAAAAATAAAATAATTTTGGATTCCACAAGCGGCAACACAGGCGTTGCATACGCGATGTTTGGCGCGGCTCTTGGATACAAAGTAAAACTTTTTATGCCGTCAAACGTAAGCATGGAACGAAAAAAAGTAATAAGAGCTTATGGCGCGGAAATTGTCGAAACAAGTCCGCTTGAAGGTTCGGACGGCGCGTACAATGCCGCCATAAATGAAGCAAAAAGCAAACCCGATTTATATTTTTTCCCGAATCAATACGACAATTTTGAAAATTCGAAGGCGCATTATAACACAACAGGTGATGAAATTTACAAACAATGCAAGCCCACTCACTTTGTCTGCGGCACAGGCACATCCGGGACTTTTATGGGTGTGTCAAAAAAATTAAAAGATACTGATGCGTCTATTCAGATAACGCTGATGCAGCCTGATTCACCTTTTCACGGACTTGAAGGCATGAAGCACATGGCAACAACTATCAATCCAAAAATTTTTGACGGTAGTATTGCCGACAACCGTATCGAAGTAAAAACAGAAGACGCGTATAAAATGGCTCGCCGCCTTGCAGCGGAAGAAGGTTTGTTTGTCGGCATAAGTTCGGGCGCGAATGTTCATGCGGCTCTTGAAATCGCTAAAAGGCTTCCTGCTTCCTGCGAAAGCGAAGGCGTGCGCATCGCTACCATTCTTTGCGACAATGGATATCGCTATCTTTCCGAACCATTGTGGAGAGATATTTAATGCTTAACCTCTTTTCCGAACATGAAAAAATTATCCGCGCCGAAGGCGAAAACACATACCCCAATGAATGCTGCGGCATTTTAATCGGAGAAGTTGACGGCTCTGGTCTTAAAACAGTAAAATACACAGAAGCAATCCGCAATGCGCGTGAGGACGGCGAGCAGTACCATCGTTTTTTAATAAGACCCGAAGACATGATGCAGGCGGAAATAACAGCGCGAAAAAGAAAACAGGACGTTATTGGTTTTTATCATTCGCATCCGGATCATCCTGCTATGCCGTCTGATTACGACAAGGAACACGCGCTTCCTTTTTATTCTTATGTAATCGTATCTGTTATGCAAAGCAAATCTAAGGAATTGACCAGCTGGGAGTTGACAGCAGACAGAAAAAATTTTGAAAGTGAAAAAATTAAAAAGAGTTATTTAGAAACTTCAGTTTCTGAATAACTTCAATAAAAAATCGCATTTTTGTAAGGCTTTAGCCTGAAAAAATGCAGGGCTTGTTCGGGAATCAATCGGGTTCACGAACAAGTCCAAGGAGCAAAAAATGATTAATGTATTAATACCTTACGCGCTTAGATCTTTTACAGACCGTAACGCGGAAGCGGAAGTCGAGGGAAAAACCGCAGGAGAAACGTTAAACGCTCTTGCAAATCTTTATCCCGATATTAAAACGCATTTATTTGCAGATAACGGAAAGCTTCGTGACTTCATTAATCTTTTTATCGACGGAAAAAACATTAATACCTTGCAGGGACTTGATACACCTGTAGCGGATAACAGCGAAGTAATGATAATCCCTGCGATTGCCGGAGGAAAAAGTGGCTCTAGAACTTACGCTTACCAATGAAGAAATATCCAGATACAGCCGTCATTTGCTTTTACCGGAAATCGGCGTTGAAGGGCAGGTAAAATTAAAAAATGCCAAGGTTTTAATTGTAGGTACAGGCGGCTTGGGCGCTCCTCTTGCGCTTTACCTGTCCGCGGCAGGAGTTGGAACAATCGGTCTTGTTGATTTTGACGAAGTAGACGCGTCAAATTTGCAAAGGCAGATTATTCACAGTTCCAAAGATATAGGAAGACCAAAAGTAGCGTCTGCGAAAGATAGAATCAAAGGGATAAATCCTTTTGTGAATGTTGTTGTGCATAACACAATGCTCACAAGCAAAAACGCGCTTGAAATAATCGGGGAGTACGATATTGTCGCGGACGGAACTGATAATTTTCAAACGCGCTATCTTGTAAATGACGCATGCGTGTTTCTGGGAAAAGTAAATATTTACGGCTCGGTTTTTCAATTTGAAGGACAGTCAAGTGTCTTTTGCGCTTCTAAAGAAGCGCACGCAAAAGACGGGCCGTGTTACAGATGCATCTATCCTTCACCTCCTCCTCCGGGACTTGTTCCTTCGTGCGCAGAAGGCGGAGTAATGGGAGTTTTACCCGGCATTATCGGAACCATTCAGGCGGCGGAGACGATTAAAATGATTGTAAGTGATTCTAAAGAATCGCACGGGGCCAAACCATTAATCGGGCGACTGCTTCATTTTGACGCGTGGCGAATGTCGTTCCGTGAATTAAAATTGGAAAAAGATCCAAATTGTCCGGTATGCGGAAAAAATCCATCAATTAAAGAGCTTATCGACTACGAACAATTCTGCGGATTAAAAAAAGATCAGGACAGTGAACCTATTGAAACAATTACAGCCATCGATTTAAAAAAGCGTTTGGATTCAGGAGATAAAATTCAATTTATAGATATCCGCGAACCGCATGAACGAGCCATCGTCAAATTTCCAAACGCGATAATTATGCCGCTAGGACAGCTTGTAAGGCGAATGGAGGATTTGGACAGTTCTCTCGATTCAGTTTTTTTATGTAAAATAGGACAGCGCAGCATTTTGGGAATACGCGCTTTACGCGAAGCAGGTTATAAGGGAAAACTTTTAAATCTGCAGGACGGATTAAATGCTTGGGCGCGTGACGTTGATAATTCAATGCCGGTGTATTAATGCGTATTTGGAGGAATAATTTATGGACATAAGTACTGTCTGCGTACACGGCTGTGAAAAAAAATACGATGCAACCGGCGCGGTATCGGTTCCCATTTTTGCGTCTTCGACCTTTGCTCATCCTGGTGTCGGGCAGAGTACAGGGTTCGACTATTCCCGCTCACAGAATCCTACAAAGGAACATCTGGAACACACGGTTACAGCGCTTGAAGGCGGCGCGGAAACAATAGCGTTTTCAACAGGTATGGCGGCAGTTTCCGCGCTTATGGAATTATTTTCACCGGGCGATCATATTGTCGTGTCTTATGATTTATACGGCGGCACATTCCGCCTTTTTTCGCACATATCAGAAAAGAACGGCGTTACATTTTCTTATGCAGCGAATTTACAGGAAATATCAGAAAAAATTACACCGGCGACTAAAGCGATTTTTATCGAAACTCCCACAAATCCAATGATGAATGTTGTGGATATCGCGGCTGTAGCGCAGATAAAGCTGAGTGCCAGGATTAAACAAAACGCACAAAATAATTCCAGTAAAATTCTTTTGATTATCGACAACACTTTTTTAACTCCAATTTTTCAAAGACCTTTGTCTATGGGTGCGGATATAGTGCTTCACAGCGGAACTAAATATCTTGGCGGACATAATGACGCGCTTGCAGGATTGTTGACTGTAAAGGAAAAAGATTTGGCTGAACGCCTGCGCTTTATATCAAAAACAACCGGCGGCTTCCTTTCGCCTTTTGACAGTTTTTTAATTATACGCGGAATTAAAACTCTCGCTATAAGAATGGAGCGTCATAACAAAACCGCGTTAGTTGTCGCACAGTGGCTTGCGCGGGAAACTTCATTGCAGGAAACACAGCGAAAAAAAATAAAGAAAGTTTATTATATAGGCTTGCAGGATCATCCTGATTATGAAATATCCTGCCGTCAGGCAAGCGGCTTTGGCGGGATGATTTCTTTTACGGTTAATGATGAACAAACAGCGGTTTCGATTTTGGAAAACGTTAAACTTATCAAATATGCCGAAAGTCTTGGCGGAACAGAAAGTCTTATCACCTATCCTTTACTGCAAACTCATGCAGACCTTCCGCAGGAAGAACGCGAAGCGCGCGGAATAAACGGCTGTTTATTGCGCTTATCCGTTGGTCTTGAAGCGGCAGATGACATTATACAGGATTTAAAACAAGCAATAGACGGTAGCAAATGAAATACGATTTTGACGCCGTTATAGACAGAAAAAATACCAGCAGCATTAAATACGATCCTGTATCAAGGGGAAAGCCGGAAGATGTATTGCCTTTATGGGTTGCCGACATGGATTTTGCGGTGCCTTCCTGCGTACAGGACGCGCTTATTTCCCGCGCACAGCATGGAATATTTGGTTACAGCGAGCCTGATGGAGCATATTTTCTTGCAGTGCAGGAATGGTTTAAAAACCGTTTTGAATGGAACACGGAAAAAAAATGGCTTCTTATAACCCCCGGAGTTGTAAATGCTTTGTATCTCGCTGTCCGCGCTTTTACAAAACCGGGAGACGGCATTGTTGTACAGCAGCCGGTATATTATCCGTTTAATTCGTCGGTACAAAAGACCGGACGCACATTACTTGTAAATGAGCTTGTCTATGACAACGGCAGTTACACAATAGACTTTGAAGATTTTGAAAATAAAATCAAACAGGCAAAACTTTTTATTTTATGTAATCCGCATAATCCGGTCGGCAGGGTATGGACGCGCGATGAGCTGCTCCGCATGGGTGAAATTTGCCTGTTTTACGGCGTTACTGTTATCGCCGATGAAATACATCAGGACATTATTTTTCCGCCTCACAAACATCGTGTATTCGCGGCTCTTGACGAGCGGTTTTCAAGTTTTACCGTTACGTGCACATCACCTTCAAAAACATTTAATCTTGCGGGTTTGCAGCACGCGAATATTTTTATTCCCAGTGAAAAGTTACGCGCTCTTTTTACGCATGAGTATGAAAACTGCGGTTTGAGCCAGCCTGGAATCATGGGGCTTGTATCCTGCGAAGCGGCATATACAGGCGGAGCCGAGTGGCTGGACGCATTGATCAATTATCTAAACGGTAATGTGTCACTGATAAATGAGTTTCTGCATAACCACATTCCTAAAATCAAACTCGTTAAACCGGAAGGAACCTATCTAGCATGGCTTGATTTTTCTGAACTTGGGTTAAGCGATAACGAATTGAATAATGCCATTACCCATAAAGCCAAATTATGGCTGAATAACGGTCCCACTTTCGGCAAGGGCGGAAACGATTTTCAACGATTGAACGCCGCCTGTCCCCGTTCTTTATTACAGAATGCGCTAGAGCGGTTGAAAAATATTGATGGAATCATTCAGCAAGGAGATATAATATGAAAACATTTCGTTCAAAAATTTACGGAGCAATAACGGAAGCAATCGGAGTTACACCTTTGGTGCGTTTGCCGAAATTGAGCGCGGGGCTTCCAGGGATTCTGCTTGGTAAGCTTGAAGTCTTTAATCCTGCAGGAAGCGTTAAATGCCGCATAGGAGCCGCAATGCTTGAAGCCGCCAAACAAAATGGAAAATTAAAGCCCGGCGCAGTGGTAATAGAACCGACAAGCGGAAATACAGGCATAGGGCTTGCGTTTTCCTGCGCGTCTCTCGGTTATAAATTGATACTTACCATGCCTGAAACCATGTCTATTGAACGCCGTAAACTGGCAAAAATGCTTGGCGCAGATATTATTTTAACGCCGGGAACAGAAGGAATGACAGGCGCGATAAAAAAAGCGAAAGAGCTTAATGCGCAAATAGCAGGCAGTTTCATGCCGCTGCAATTTGAAAACTCTGCCAATCCGCAGGTTCATCGTGAGACAACAGCTTTGGAAATATGGGAAGACACAACCGGAGAGGTTGATATTTTTGTCGCGGGAGTAGGAACAGGCGGCACTATCACAGGAGTAGGAGAAGTTCTAAAAGAGAAAAAGAAAACAGTTAAAATAGTCGCTGTAGAACCTGACGCCTCTCCTGTTCTTTCAGGAGGTTTGGCAGGACCTCACCGGATACAGGGCATAGGAGCAGGATTTATTCCCAAGATACTGAACCGTTCAATCATTGATGAAATTATGCGCGTAACAAATGAAGACGCCTTTGATACAGCCAAAAGACTAAGCCGCGAAGAAGGAATACTTGCAGGCATATCTTCAGGCGCGGCAGTTTGGGCTGCTTTACAGATCGCCGCAAAACCGGAAAATAACGGAAAAACCATTGTAACAATATTACCTGATTCAGGCGAACGGTATCTTTCGACACAGTTATCGAATTCAGAAGATTCATAATTTATATCAGACATAATTTTTTATTTGCATAACTGAGAGTAAAGAGTTAAGAAAAATTATGGGATAACTCCTTATAACATAAGGAGTTATCTAAAATTGGGGAGTGGAGGATTCGAACCTTCGAAGGCTGAGCCAACAGATTTACAGTCTGCCCCATTTGACCGCTCTGGAAACTCCCCTGAAACAATCAGAGTTTTATCTGATATTTGAGATTGTACAGAAAAGTTATTTTTTTGACAAGAGGGTTATTTCTTTTTGATTCCGTCAACTGCCCAGGAGGTTATTACCGCAAGACGTTTGGCTATTGCAGATTCTATATCTATTTTTGAGGCGACAAAGTCGGAAATATCGGCGCCGGCGACACTGTAGATTAAAATGCCTTCTTTAATGGGTTCGATGTAAAGCTGAACTGTGAATTTATCCTTGTTTATTACAGATACAAATAAATATGACATGGTCCTGAAATTGGTTAATGTATAACGAATGCCATTTTCAACAAGAGCCATATCTCCTTTGTAATATGTGTTTCCAAAATTTGTATCGCGAAGTTTGATATAAACTGTCTCAGTATTCGGCAATTTTGCAGAAGGAGCAGGATCAGGGATAGATGATGTCTGCCTTTCGCTGACAATGCGGGTTGCTTCTTCAAATAACGGAACAGGTCTCCCTTTTGAATGAGAATCGTACAGTCTTCCCTTTAAGTCGCCGATTTTGCCAAGAGCGTTGTATACTTCAAGCAGGCTTACAGAGCCAGGTTTCTCGGGAATAACTAAAATTGATTCAACTAAATATCCGGGATTTTTCCTTAATATCATATTAACAATCTGCTGATCCAGAGAGCTTTTTTCATTGCCTAAAATTATAAAACCGCTCGATTTCTTGCTGGATTTTACATATCCGTTTTCCGTAAAAACATCGGTTATAATTTTTTCATTAATATTGGGGAAAATCTCATTTAGCGAACGCTGCTGAGAAAACGCGTTAGCTGCAAATATGAAAAATATAACTGTTATTATAATTGAATTTTTAATATGCGCCTCTTCCGAGAATTACTACGCCGAAAGTTTTAAATATTATCCATAAATCCAGCCATACTGACCAGCTTTGCAGATAATAAATGTCATAAGCAACCCTGTCAACATAATTAGCATTTGATCTTCCGGAAACCTGCCAAAGACCTGTAAGCCCGGGTTTGATTGAGAAAATGCGGTTATAATCGTCACCGTATTTTTTTATCTCTGCGTCTACAATGGGGCGCGGTCCTACAAGCGACATTTCTCCTTTTAATATATTGATAAGCTGAGGGAACTCATCAATGCTTGTCCGTCTGATAATTTTGCCAATTCCGGTTATTCTGGGATCATTTTGAAGTTTATGTGTCTCATCCCATTCTTTCTGTAATTCCGGCTCATTTTCCAATAGTTTTTTCAGCCTTTCTTCAGCGTCAACTGCCATGGAACGGAATTTATAGGCATTAAAATATGTTCCGTTTCTGCCAAGCCTTTTTTGCTTGTACAAGACAGGTCCCGCAGATGTTATTTTTATTAAAAATGCTGTTATCATCAAAAAAGGTAACAACAGAAGACCTCCAATTGTTACAAATGTCAGGTCTAAAACTCTTTTAATGAAAAGATTAAATGTTAATTTGAATTTATTGCTGGAATCAATGCCCAAAACTCCGTGAAAATCACAGACAGACATCCAAATACTGGAAATATTAAAAAAGTTTGGAATAATAACATTATACCGAAAAGCGGAAACCGACGTATTTATTAAAGTCTTTAATTTATGCGGATCAAGAGACGGCATGGCAATTATTGCCATTTTTAGCTTGTATCGTTTTACGAGTTCAAAACCGATACTTGTGTCATGAATTATCGGAATATTGTTATATTCATCATCGCCCAGAGGTTTATCATCCAGAATCAATACAGGTATATATCCGGATCTGATGCTGCCCAAAAGGCAATCGGCGACTAATTTTCCCGTAGTGCCGGAACCGTATATTACTGTGGGAATTCCGCCCAATTTTGTTATATGCAAAAACCAGTGAGTTACACTTCTTGCTATAAGAAGGATCACGGCGGAAAAAAAACCGCTGATAAGAAACGCTGAGTTTTCGCCGTCCCAGCCTTCCCTTAAGAACCGGTACATAATAATACCGCCGTAGACATATAATGAGCCGATAAAGAACCGCCTTAACTCTTCGGAAGGGGCAAGGGAGACACCGGGGTATAATCGATGAATTTGAAAGACAATTATAAAAATAGGGAGATACGGCCAATAGGTTATAAAGGATTTAGCGTTTATTATGCTGCCGTCATCAATTATAAAACCATATATTCTGACCCAGAAAAACCCCCATGCGAACGATAATAGAATAGCGAGAAGATCAGATAAAACAAAAAATGTAGAAGTAAGAGCTGAACTTGTGCGGCGGTATCTGGTCTTGTACCAGACATCAAAGTCAGAAAGCGTCATATACATATACAATGGCGTAAAACAGCGAATTTATCAAGCTGATATTACGATCCAAGGATAATTCATTGACATACATTGATAATAAAATTATAATCGCAAAAGGAGTCTATATGCCGAAAAAAACTCTGTTTGCCGTTATTTTCTTTACAAATTTGATAATTTCAATTAATGCGCAGACCTATATGGCAGTTCCAATTGATAATCCTGTATACATTATAATTGAACAAGCTCAGATGCGCGGTCTTTGCGCTCCTCTTCCCGGTGTAAAGCCGTATTCAAGGGAAAAAATCCTCTCTGTAATTGATGAGATTATAAGCAACAGCGGAGAGAGAAGATTCGGCGCTCTTACAAAAGCGGAAATTGTGATACTGGAGCAATTCAAAACTGATTTTAATCCCAAAAGGGGAGGGCTGGATCTTGTTTACGGGACAATTTCATTTGAACATACATGGAAAGGCGTTTATTTATCAGGTCAGTTTGGTTTTGGAATGGATTTTGAATTTTCTGGCGCACATTATAATAAAGCCGGCGGATATTATGATGATACTTTAAAAGTTTTTGATCCGCTTAATCCTAATTTTGATTTTAATGATCCTCTGGATTCCGGTAATCCGTTCATTACGATCGTTGCTTCTCATCCGTCAACAGGCGATTCATTTACGGATTATAATTTAAGACCGATTTTTTCTTTTATTGGAGATATCGGCAATAATTTATCTTACGGTCTTACATTGAGCGGATGGGCAGGAAAAACATCACGCGGTATACTTGGCATTTATAATAATTTTTGGGAAGGATTTGAAGATCCGGTTAATAATCCAAATAACAAGTACAGATATTTATATCAGCTTTTGACAATACGCAGCGAGCCTTATACATATTTTCCATACACGCATAAAAAAAGATGGGACGGTTTTGTGTGGCCTTTGGATGATGTGTCAAGCGGGGGAATGGTAGCATGGCCGGAAGGAAATCTTTCGGTAGGTTATTCCATGATGCCGGAGCTTGCAGGAACATTCTTTAACGGTCATTTTTTTTACAGGTTTGCAAGACTTGACCGCGAATGGGCTGGAATGACAGCTAACGGCAGCCTTGTATTAAGCCAGTCCGCTCAGCCGTTTCTGGCATTTGAAACTGTGATACAGCCTTTTGACTGGATATCATTTTCATCGCTTACAGGCGCGCTGGAGTATCACAATGCGACAGGATATGATAATGACGAAGGAATGTCATCTAACGCGCAGGTGTTTCAGAATGCCTTTTCGATTGTTATGCTGGAACTGAATATTAAAAAAATTATTCATATAGATTTTGGAACAAGCGTTGTGTGGCCTAAACGGCTGGAACTTGGATATCTTTTTCCGTTTGCTGATAATTTATTTTCCCAGAATAACATCGGCGATTTTGACAATTTGGCGCTGTTTTTAAATCTGCAGGCGCAGTATCCCGGGTTAGGAAAAGTCTGGCTTTCACTTTATCTTGATGAAGTGAATCTGGGAGAGTTTAGGAGATTTTTTCAGCTTGACAGAATGATGCACGCGATTCAGATTGGAGGATCGTTTCATATACCGTGGCTGCCGTTTTCTTCGGCTAGGATAAGTTATACTAAAATTGAACCGTATAATTATTCTCACTGGCGCACCAATGTTCCCTGGTACAGCAATCATTATCATGGTGCAAACGGAGAAATAATCAGAACTCCTATGGAGCAGAATTATGTCAGCTTTGGAAGATCGTTAGGGCATTATTTGCCGCCGAACGCCGATGAAATTTTATTTCGCATTGATACAATTCCATTTCCGCGAAGCATGGTCAGCTTTCAGTACCAATTAATCCGTCACGGCGCAGATTACGGTCCCAGAGCAGTTGACGGTTCTTCTCTTTGGTCAGAGCTTGATCCTTCAGGCAGAAGCAGTAATCCGGCTTTAGAGAAATATTTTTTGCGCGACGGCGCGTATCAGTGGATGCATATCATAAAATTCAGGGGAGAATATTCTTTTGTTGGATTAAAAATTCCGCTGAAGATGTTTGCGGAGATTGGCGGGGTATATTCTTATTTTACAGATATTGATGGTCCCGTTAATTCAGGAAGTCCAAAGCCTTATAGTGTTTTATACGGTAATAATCAATATCCGCATACATCACAATTTATTGCAATATTCGGCGTACAGCTATTTCCAAAATTTTAATACTGAAAATTGACAGATAATTTTGTCTGTCCGCCGAATTGGTTATTGTCTTTTTTATTGTTGTTATTATGAGAAAAAACACCAGTTAATTCCGCTTTAAAAACAAGAAATGATAAAAATTTCCACTGAGCTGCCAGTGAAAGAATAAATTTGTGTTCTACGGTTCCGGTTGGAGTTTTTTCATTATAAGCGTCCGCTCCGCGTTTCCAGTCCCAGACTAACCTGCTGTGAGAGCCGCTTGCAATCCACGAAAAATTTCCGGAAAAATTTAATATATCCCTGTCAAAAAAAACGGCTCCCAGGATTAAAGCAATTGTATCTCTTGGATAACCAAGATAATAATAATTTCTATTGGTATTCATTTGTATAAAACTCGCGTACGGAGAAGACAGCATGTAAAGATACGGGTCTGTATGTATGAATTCAATATAATATAAAGCTCCCCAGGAATTAATACTATGCGAGTATTGAACGCCTGCCAGAAATCCAAGACCATTGGGACGAATTCTGTCTGAAGCCATTTTCTGCTCATCCCATGATGTAAGATCATTCATAATAAATTGAGCGTAAATTGAAAGATTTTTAATAATATTTAAATTAATTTCAACCGCCAAAAAAGAGCCGTTCATATAATCTTCATCATCTGGCGCCGGATCATCACCTTTATACCAGTTATCATAATCTCCCCAGGAAAAAAAACCATGAAATATAACTAAAGGATTTAAATATCTTATCTCTAGCGAAGAATTTCCTGCCAGTACTCCTTCCATTATTCCAATACTTAAAATATTAAATAATTTAATGTCTATTCTGTGAAGATAAAAATAACGTTCCGTAGTTCGCATTAAATTATCAGGCGCATTCCAATCAATAAATTCTTCTGTAAATAATTCTTTTTCAAGAAAAAGAGGCATTTGATTAATTATAAAAGAATATTTAAATATGGATGAAAAAAGCGAAAAACGGGCAAAGTCAAAAAATTCCGAGTTGCCGGAAAAACTAAGACTTCCTGAATGTGCTGTTCCCCAGTAAAGGCGGTCGCGTCCAAGCTGAAAATTCCAAAATGAGCCGCCTAATGCAATATATGCGCGTAACGGCATGTCATCATTATACGAATCGTATTTAGTTGGTATATTTACGCCTGCGCTGCCAGAATTATACGCTGTATTTCTAATTGTGTATGACGGCTCAACATATAATTGTATAATATCAGAGAAATAAATATTAATAGGAACAGAAATAAACGCGGGAACTTCAGAATACAAGGGATACCATGAAATATCAGAATTAAATTTTACTTTACCTTCCAGCGCCGCGTTGGCATTAACAAAAACAGAAAATAAACCAATAGAGTAAGATAGAGGCGGAGCGTTAATCGAAAGTCTGTTTAAAATACGAAAGTACGCGTCGGCGGCGTTCTGGGAAAGTTCGGATTCGTCAATAGAATCAAGAAAAATTTTAACTTCAGCCGGCGCAAGAGGAGGAGTAAATGAAAGAAATGCTTTGCCTGTTTCCATGGAAATAAACCTTATATCTTCAAGAACAGGGTCTCCCGCGGGAATCATATCGAAATGTATAATGGAATTTTGCTGCTGACCAAACAGACAGGCAGACAGCAATAAAAAGCTGCTTGAAAAAATCAAACGAAATATATTCATATATTAATCTATCCTGTTGATTTGTTCTTTGTCAAACCCTCTTTTTATCGTTAATAACATCTTGTATTTTATCCATGAATGCTTTTTTTGAAAATTGCTGTACATGGCTGTTGAATAATTCCCTGTTGTGAAATTTTAATTCTTTTTCAAAATAGTCCATTGCGGATATTAAGGACGCTGATGTCTGTTCGTCAAAAAACATTCCTGTAATATTTTCTTTTACCGTTTCAAGAGCGCCGCCATCCCTGTAGGCGATAACAGGACAGCCCGCGGAAGCAGCTTCCACGGGAATAATGCCGAAATCTTCTATACCGGGAAAAAGCAGAGCCTTTGCGCCGGAAAAAAGATTTTTAATTTCATCATCAGAAACTCTGCCTTTAAATGTTATTAGACCGTTATTCGCATATTTTTTAATTTCTTTTTTCTTTACGCCTGCTCCGGCAACTACAAGTTTTCTTCCGGACTTCAGACACGCCTCAATCGCAACCTCTGATTTTTTGTAACCTGTAAGCTGCCCGAAATATAAATAATAATCCTGCGGCTTTCTTATAACAGATTGATATTTTTCAGTATCGACAGGAGGATAAATAACGGCAGAATCGCGGTTGTAATAGCGCTTTATTCGTTTTGCAACATAACCCGAATTGGCGATAAAACAGTCAACAAGGTTAGCTGAAGTGCAGTCCCACACTCTAAGACGCGGAATCAAACGTTTCATGAAATGGCGTACGATAGGATTTGTTTTTTTTAAATAATCATGATACATATCCCAAAGATAACGCATCGGACTGTGGCAGTAGCAGATATGATACGCATTAAGATTCGGAACAACGCCTTTGGCAGGTCCCGATTCGCTTGATATTACAAGATCATATTTTTGAAGGTCGAAATCCAGAAGGGCGTCCGGCATAAGAGGCATATAAAGCTGATAAAGTTTTTTTGCGAAGGGAAGACGGTTAATGCGTGATGTGAAAACGCGCCTGTCTTTTATTAAAGAAGAAACAGCTTCCTTGTTATAAACATGGGTGAAAACATCAGCGTCTGGAAACATCTCCAAAAAGGTTTGGATTACTTTTTCGCCTCCGCGGATATTTATAAGCCAATAGTGAATTATTGCGACTTTCATATTTTTTTACTTTTTTTCTTCCACTGTTTGAATCATGAAATCTGTTATACGCCTGCCTGCTTCTCCCTGATGCATCCACATTGTTTTTTTAATCTCTTGTCTAACATTCTGCTTATCTAAGTCCTGCGAAAGATTTAAAATAATTTCTTTTAAATTGCAAATGTCTAAGCCCGCAAGTTCAATGCCGATTTTTTTTATTGCCTGTAAAAAATAAGTTTCATTTTCCAGGTCTTGCGCGTCCAGACGGCGGTAGTCCAGATTTTGGATATTATAAATTATTGGTTTATTAAACAGGAATGCGTAATCGAAAATAATGGCGGAAAAATCCGAAATCATTATATCCGATTTAGAAAGAGAATAGATGTTTTCATTGTTAAAATCCCATTCAATATTCGGATTGTCTTTGTATTTTTCTTTTAATTTATCAATCAGCGGTTTTTCTACAATTAAAGACTGAGGATGAGGTCTTATGATAATGCGCCAGGGTGTTTGGCAGAGAGGATCGATAAGTTTTTCTCCGTATACATTTAAAAGAGCGTTAGGGCCCCATGAAGGTGAGACAAGAACCGTAAAACGATGTTCTTCTTCCTTTGGAAGGTCTTTGATTAATTCACTGCATTTATCAAAAAATGTGTTACCTGTTATTATCAACTGTTTTTCTTTTTGATTTCTGGCTTTTTCTATCATTCTAAGTTCTGTTATTTCATCTTCACATGCTACTAGAACAGAATCAAAATAATCAAAAGAAAAGAGGCGGAACAATACGGCTCCTCCGGCTCCATGAATCATGTTGCTGTAATGTTTAACATTTTTTGACCTCTTCCATTGAAAGACATCAAGATGAGGAGTTGTCGCAAGAACAAATTCCGCAGACAGAAAATTTAGATACGCGTACGCTTTATTTCCGGCACCGATATATTTGCCCTTTGTATAATTGTATTTTGATGTAAAAACAGGATCATCCTTAGATGTTGTAAGATAAATAATTTCTATATTTCTATTTTCAAATTCATCAAGAACAGGTTCAAAATAGTGCCAGTATCTTTTGTCTTCCGCGTATATTACATATTTGTCTCGTAATTGATCATTTTTTTTTCTGCGGAAAAAACCAACGCCCAGTTTAAGAAAAAGACCGCGGGCAAGGAAATAAACAGTTGCGGCGATGCCGATAGCTATGGAGAAAATTGCGCTTCCAGTTCCGGGATCAATATAAAATGGATAAAAAATCATTTAATTCCTTCAAATAAATAATAAATAGAATTAATATGTATTGTCAATATTTAGAAAAATAAATTACCGCTCGGCTTTATGCCAGTTATCCTGATTAAAAATATCTGTATGAACATAATAATCAATTTTCGGATTAAGATTGATTTGTTTTGAATCAGGATCGGACAAACTAAAAGAAGCGGAGATTGCTATATAAAGCGGATTTGACTTTACAACCGTTGTAATTTCATTTCCCGTAAAAGGATTTACAGGATTTTCAATTTGACCATTTAACGCGATAAAAGGAACATCTCCGTTTGACATAAATGTATTGTCTGTTTTAAATGTTCCTGACGCGTCAAAATCTTTTACCATTAGAAGCGCGTTATACCATTCAATATTAAACGGCAGATTCGTTTTGTATTTAAACACAGGAGACGCTCCGTGATCGGAAACAAGAATGATCCTGGTATTATCATAAACGTTATGCGCTTTTAGATAATCAAACCATTCGGCAAGTCTTTTTACCGATGCCGCGTTAACATGATAAGCTGTCTCCTTGCTAAAAGGACTTGTGCCATGATTTGAAACAACGGAAACAGGACGATATTCAGGCGCTTGAAGGAAAGAAGGCTCGTGAGTTGTATTATTAACCATTAATAAAAAATTATTTTGATCTTCATTTGTTATATTTGTAAAATCCGGCAGATAATCAAGAACCGCATATCCGTTTAAAGTAAGTATCTTTTTATTCATCAGGGAAGGAGCGCAGTAATCGCCTTGCAGATAAATGCCGTAGCGCAGGACAAGAGGAGAGATTTTGAAAAGACTGTACCATAAAAGATTTCGTTTTAATATGTCAGATATTGACGCAAAATGAAGATCATGATCGTCTAACCAGAGTCTTGTGTACCTTGAGTCAGTTTTAATTGCTTTTGTATTTTGGAGCGAATCAAATATTTGAAGTTCTCCTTTTAATAAATAATCAGGATACGGAGGATCTGTTACGGTAACATTGTATCCGGCATTTGAAAATATCGTTGGCATTAACAATAGTGATTCATTGTGTTTTGTAACCAAATTAATATCATTTCTATTATTAAAACCAATCGGAGTATATTCGTAACCGCCGTAAATCGGAGGCATACCCAATACTGTATAATGGTGAAATGATGCAGTGTTTGGATAATAAACAAAACCTGAATATTTATCATTTAGGGAAGTATCTTCCTCAAAAATATAGGGAATAAACAAGCTGATAGCTCTGTCTAAAATTATTATGATTGTATTTTTACCGTTATCTGATAATTCAAAGAGCGGTTTAATTTCATTAACGGACAATGAATTTTCATTTCTTATCTCGCTTAATTCATGATAACCTTTATTTATATTAAAAAAATTATATATTGATATTCCAAAAGTTGTAACAGCGCATACAATAAAAACTGCGCTGATAATTTTTTCAAATTTAAAACGGCATATCAGAAAAATTAGAATTACCGGGATGAATAAAAACAAAAGGTTTTTTCCTGATTCCCTGAATGTATGATACACATGCTCTTCAAAAACAAGTTCAACGGAGATTGGTCCGTAATTTCCCTGAAAGAAAAAGAAATTAATTAACGAAGAGAAAAGCAAAACCGCTCCTATAATAGAAAAATATTTTTGAAATTTAGGAAATAGAAAAAATAAAAATACAGGCCATAAAAGAAACATACCTGCAGCCTGCAAACATGTATTAAAAACAAAGTAGAGAGGAGTAGTATAATTATCTATAAATGAAAATTCCTGAGGAGATGATACAATTAGATTTGCCGGTATAAATATTCCTGTTAAAATCCAAAGAGCTGCAAATGATGACATGAACAAGGGAAAACTGTTTGCAGGAAAAATTTCAGTAAATATGTTTTTAATGTTTAATTTAGAAAAACGTTTTATTAAAAATGAAATCCAATAAACAGAAACTGTAAAAATTAGGATGCCGGTTATTAATTCCCGCAGGAACCAGTCACCGTTATAAAAACATATAAGATGAATTGATATATAAATAAACAAAATGGAAATTAAAACAGATAGAACAAAAAATTTGTTTTTATAACTTATTTTATTATAAATATTTTTAATAAGAGAAAAAATATTATTGGTTGTCCAGTAAATTACCAAAGCGGAAGGCGAATTATACAGAAGAACAAGGAATAAAACAGCCATGCCGTATAATTGAATTTTATCTTTTAAGGGAAAATCTTTTGCATAGATAAAACAGGATAATAGATTTATTAATGTCATTAAAAGGGGAAGTACATTTAAGTTAAAATCTCCAATGGATAAAAGACTGTCAGGTGCGCCAAGGTTTGGAATGAATAAAAACGAAACGCCTTTAGTGGCATCCATGTGGGATAAAAATGAATAGGCGGCAATAAAAAACGGAATTTGTAAAAGTATTCCAAAAGCGCTTCTTAAGGCAAATACAGGATGATAATTATTCTGCCTGTAAAATGTTTGCAGGAGCATAAATCGTTCGTCGCCTGAAAATGCGAGTTTTATTTTATCTATTTTACTTTTAAGGCGTTTGATTGTGTCTCTTTCAAATTTTTGCCATTTTTCAGCAGCGTTATACAAAGGAAGGCACAAGAGGCTGATAATAAAACTGATTCCAAGAATTGAAATCCCTGTGTTTTTAAATATCTTTAATGAAAAAGTAAAACAAAGTTCAATTATTTGAGTAATTGGATATATAAGGAGAGTATAAAGTACTGACATCAATTATTTAAATTTCCATTGTCAAGCAAATTTTGATACATGTTAATAATGTTATTGCTCCAGATATCAATATTCCATTTTTGCATAATATAATTCTTTTGCTTTGAGATAATCTCTTTTTTTTCATTCTCCGATAATGATAATACAGATTCTATACATTGACGTAACGCATTACTGTTGTTTACAGGTACGACAAAATCATTGGGAAGCTCCCTGTCTGTGGAAGGAATGTCGCTCCTGATTGTTAGAGTATCACAGTAAATGGATTCAAGCATTGTGTATGGGAAACCTTCTTCCCTGCTCGGTATTAAATAAATACTGCTCATTTTAAAATATTCTGCGATGTTTTCCTGAGACGGCTTTATTATAATCCAATCAGGAATATAACAAAGAATATTATCAATCTCTTTTAATATGTTTTCTTTGTTTTGACAAACAATCATTAATATAATTTTATGTTTATCAGCAATATCTTTAATGGCGTTTATTGCGATATCTACACCTTTTGTATAAAAAAAAGAACCATATATCATTATTACTTTTTTATCATTTATTATATCATGTTTTCCAACTGCTTTCATCTTATCAAGCCTGGAAAAATCAATACAATTATCAATGTAACGGCATTTCATGTTTTTTATTCCGCAATTTACAAGATCGTTATAAACTGCTTCCCCGCATCCGCAGAAAATATTTATTATTTTCTTGTTGTATAAAAATAATTTTGTTTTTGTTTTTAGTTTTCTTTTAAATGTTTTTGAATCGTATATTCCAGAAAAAAGATTATGAAAATGCGATATTATTATTAATTTTGGAAATGATAATTTCAACAAAAAAAATAAAAAAACAGGAATAGTAAAATGCGAGTGTATAATATTTATGTTATAATTTTTGATAATTCTTTTTAATTGTAAAAATCCTTTTAAGTATTTATTTTTTAGAAAAACAATTATTTTATTATTATCCTGCATTTCTTTAATCCAGTTACATTCCATACTGTTTTCATAATATGTATATATAACTTTGTTGTCAGGATTTTTCTCATGTAATTTTTTTTCCAAATCAAGAAGAGAAGCCATGAAATTTCCATAAAACGGAGGGGCATAATTTGATAGTTCGCAAATTATAAGTTTATTGTCTGTCATTTATTATTTTCCTTAAGAAATTTCGCTTCAGTATAACCTTTCTTAAAAACAGGCAGAGCTTTTAATTTTGATTTTTTACAGCGTGTAAAATCGTTAATATGAAGCAAAAAGATGAAAAAAAATGAAAAATTAAAATTCTTTAAATAAAAATAACATTGATTTTTAAAAATCATATACCAGTAATCTTCGTTTAATCCAGACCTTGTGCCGCCTGTATTATCCATAAAATGAATGATGGATGCGTCAGGATTATATAATATTTTATATCCGTTCTTCCTGACTCTGACCGAAATATCCGTATCTTCCCTGACCGCGTTTCCTGTGTAATTGGAATCAAACAAGCCGCATTCAATTAAAACATCTTTTCTGAATGACATATTGCAGCCAATACAAGTGTCCGCAGGAAGCGTTTTTTCACTGGAAAAATTTGATAAAACACCAAAGCGTCCTACATAGGAAACTTTCTTTCGCAGGAAAAAAAATAAAAATGTTTTTATGTTTTTTTTGGTGTTCCCGCTGCTTACAAGCACTATATTTTGATTTTTATTTGTATTAATAATGCTGACCTTTCCCGTAACGCAGCCGACTTCAGGTTCGGAGAAACAGGAAAGGTGGGAAGGAATTGTATTTTTATTTATTTCTACATCATCATCAAAAAAAATAATTATATCGCCTGTAGAATTATTGATTCCTACATTTCTGGCATTAGGTAAATTTGGATAATCGACAAAAAAATATTTAATTTTATTGCTGTTTATTAAATTATCCAAAAAAAATTTTGTTTGAGGTTCATGTTCTTTTGTTTGATCCACTATGATTAATTCGTTAAATTGATGTTTGTATGATAAAATATTGGAAATGGTTTTACACAATATTTCATTGCGGTTATATGTTGGGATAATAATTGATATATTCATAAATTTACTTTTCAGCTTTATGCCAGTTATCAATATTAAAAATATCTGAATGAACGGTATACCATTCGTTGTCCGAAATATTAAAAGAATTTGTACTATGCTGGTTAGGCATCCATCTGCTTGAATTGGTGATATATTGAAGATTCTGTTTGTTTGAATCGTTTATTGGATTTCCGGTAAATGGATTAACGGGATTATTAATTACTTCATTTAATGCCGATATCGGAACATCCGCATTTGTCATAAATGAATAATTTGTTTTTAATTGAAAATTATCATTGAAATCCTTAATCATTAATAATGGATTAAAGTATTCAATGTTAAATGGAAGGTTGTCAGAATCAGGAAATATGCCTGTATAAATATCAGCTCCGTGATCGCTTGAAATAATTATGCGGGTATTATCATAAAAACCGTTTTGTTTTAAATACTCAAACCATTCACCCAGAAGTTTAATTGAAGCCGCATTTACAGGATAATTTATTATATCTTTGTATTTTGAATTTCCGCGATTGGTTACATTTAACGCAGGTCTGTAATCGGGAGCCTGAAGAAATTCAGGCTCATGAGGCAATTCGTTGGAAAATATCGTTAATGTGCCGGAATCTGATGAATTCACAGATGTTAATTCAGGAAGAAAATCCATAACAGCGTAATTATTTAGAATCAAATTAAAACCTATAGTTAAAGAATCCGTGTTCCACCATTCGCCGTTATTATAAATCGCTTCGCGTAAAATTAAAGGCGCGGATTTAAAAATGCTAAAAAGAAAAAAGTTGCGTTTTAATAATCTGCTTTTTATCTGAACATCAGGGAAATTATTATGATCCAGCCAAATCCCTGTATATGATCGAATTGTATTGCGAACATTAATCTTTGGATAATCATTGAAAATTCTTGTATCAGGTATCCAGCTGTAATTTGCCCAGGGAGGATCAGTTACAGTAACAGAAAAATTATTATCAGAAAAAATCACAGGCATTAATAAAAGCGATTCATTGTGTTTTTGCACAAGTGGAATGGTGTTTCGTTTATTTATTTCTTTTGGAGTATATTCATATCCGCCAAAGAGGGGAGGAGCGCCCATTAATGTATATCCGTTATATGATAATGTATTTGGATAATATGTAAAACCAGAAAATTGATCGTATAACGCGGGACTTTCAGAAAATATTTCAGGAATAAATGCGCTTACTCCTCTGTCTAGCAAAACAACAAGGACATTTTTTTCAGTTCTGGAAAAACTGAATATTGGCGAAAGAAAAGACGATTTAATATCCGGTGAAGAATTTCTAATTAACGATAACCTGGAATATTCTTTTTGTATATTTATACCATGAGCGGCGCAAATTCCTGTAAAAGAAAACAGCATAATAAATAACGATGAATAAAAAATAATCATTTTTTTTGTTTTAAATATCATTATAAGTATTAATACAAGAGAAATTAAAATTAATGAATTGGCAGTTGAAGATAAAAATTTAGGAGTTAACAAGCCTGCATTTGAGAAAGTTAGTATCGAAGATAACTCTCCGTAATTACCGGAAAAACAGAAAGCGTTAACAAGAAAGACAAATAAATGAAAAAGCATGGTTATTGATAAAAATGTTTTGATTTTTCTGCCGAAAAGAAAATATATACAAACAGGATAAAAAACAAAAAGTCCAAAAGACTGTAAGAATGTGTTAAATAAAAAAACAAAAGGCGAAGAAACTGACTCTATGTACGAAAACTCCTGCGCTGATGAATTAATTACAAAAGAAGGAATAAGAAAACCTGTTAATATGCTGATGTTTATTATAGAAAGAAAAAATAATTTCATTTTAGTACTATCATCATTATTAAACGCATTAAAAACTGTCTTAAGCAAATAATTACAAAACTTTATTAATAAAGGAAGAGCAGGAATAATTAACATAAATCCTGCTAATAGTAATCTTTTACTGAAATTCCCATAATGGAAAAATAACAAATAAATAATTAAAGGAAAGACGGCGGTACATGAAAGAATATATAAAGCCCTTAATGGTTTTTTTATTAACTGAAAGATATTTTTTATAAGTGAAAAAATATTATTCATTGTCCAGTAAAGCACTAACCCTGAAGGTGAATTATAAAGAAGTAAAAGAAAGATGGCGGCAGTTCCGTATATTTGTATTTTATCTTTTAAAAATAAGTTTCTGGAATAAACCGCTCCAGCTATACAATTTATAAGAGTCATCAAAATTGGTAAAAAATTTATACTGATGCCGTTTATTTGAATAAGTCCGTCCGGTGCGCCTAAATCATGAATGAAGTAAAAAGATGCTCCTTTTAATATTTCCAGATTTGAAAGAAAAATAAAGGCGGCAATAAAAAATGGAACCTGTACAAGAATTCCAAAAGAGCTGCGAAGACTGTATAAAGGATGATAATTATTCTGACGATAAAACGCAGAAAGAAGCATATACTGCTCATCGCCTTTAAATGCGGATTTAATTTTATCAATTTTTGGTTTTAGTCTGCGAATGGTATCGCGTTCAATATTTTGCCACTTTTCCGCAATTAAATAAAGAGGCAGGCAGACCAGTGTAACAACCAAACTGACGCCGATAATGGAAATGCCGGTATTCCCGAATGTTTTATCAAATATTTTAAAAAGAATTTCTATTATTAGATAAAGAGGATAAATAAAAATTAAATATAATATATTCATTTAATTAATTCATCAATAATGCTGAATAATTTTTTGCAGTATTGTTCGTATCCAAAATCTTTTTTAATAATATTAAATATATCATTCTTTTTATTTTTAAATTTATCATGCATATTATCAATCAAAGATAGAACAATATTTGCGTCTTTATTTTCAGTAATGGAAATAAAATCATAATGCCTGATTTCCTGAGGAATTGCAAAACCTGTGCCGATTACAGGAACACCGCAGGATAGAGCTTCTAAAGTTGCCATTGAGAAGCCTTCGTATTTAGTTGGAAAATAAAAAACATCACCGGAATTATAAAATTTTCTCATTCCGGTAATATCTAAGTTCATTTCTATTTTTGTATTTTTAAAGTTAGAGAATAATTCACAACTTTGATTTGAATTAACGGCTATTTTTAATTGGTATTTATTTGAATTTTCAATTAATGCTGCAAGTTCCAGAAGGGAAGACAGTCCTTTTCTTTCTTCCAGACGGCCGGAAAAAAGAATGTTGATTTTTTCATTTTCAGAAACATTATCAGGATAAAAAAGTTTTTCATCAACAAAATTATTTAAAACAATAATTTTATCCTGCGAAATACCGTATATGTCAATTAATTCATGTTTGCAGTTTTCACTGACAGCAATTATTTTTTTTGCGCGTTTTGCGCTTATTTTTTCCATCCATGCTATTAAAGAAGATTTTTTTGATTTTATACAGGAATTTAATAAATAACCTGCTGTTGTCCCATGGTGGATGCTTAAATCAACAGGAAATAAATAAGACTGCCATGAATTTGATATTATAAAAGTATTTTTAATAAATAAAAGTTTAAAGGAGAAAAAAAAGGGATATATTATCTTGTCAAATTTTCCAGGTTTTGTTTTTCTATTTAAAATTGAAACAGGATATTTTTCTGATAAAATATTTTTTAAATAAAATACAACTCGTTCAACGCCGCCTGAATTGTCATCACCGTTAAGTGATATGATCGTAATATTTTTTTTAATCATTTTGATTTAATAATTTATATATTGACTTTGCTGATTTTCTTACAATACTGGAAAAATAGATTCCAGTTTTTTTTCCTAATATTCGGCAAAGCCATATATGTATTTTTGCGGTAAATTTTCTTTTTTTATCAATCCAGCTTGCATCTCCGTAATGAATTGAATGTGTATTCTGTGTTATATGAAGGTAATGAGTATCATAATCTATAGGATTGAAATAATCGCAAGGATAAATAGTAATGTCCGATACATTTTGTATAGAGTTATTTTTTATAAAACCATTATTTGTAAGAATATCTGTAGTTATGTCAACAATTGTATTATTATTTTTAATAAAGTCATTAAAATTTAAATTGTAATAATAATCAATTATTTCAGATATTATTTTATGGCAGGCATAAAAACCGCAGCCTAAACCGGGGTTAATTCTTCCTGTTGTTTCCATACCAAGAAATGAGTTATTTAAAATATTATTAAAAGATTTAATAATTTCAACATCAGTATCAAAATATATGCCGCCTTCTTTATATAGAATATCAAACCTTGCAAAATCACTTACAAAAGCATATTTATTATTATTGTAAGCTTCTGTTGTAAAAGGAATAATATTTACATTGTAATTTGTTTCATTCCACTCTTTTATTTCATAATCAGGAAAATATTTCTTCCAGCTATTAATACATTTCATGGCAGATTCAGGAAGAGGATTATTACCAAACCAGCAATAATGGATGATTTTTGGAATATTCATAAAAAGATTTTTTTAATGTATTGAGCCTTTTCCAAAACTCGGTTAGTTTCGGAAAAGGCTCTATTATTATAATTTTTAAGAAATGTTTTTTATATAATCAACTACAGGTTCCATTGTAACATTTATGTCGCAGTATTCTTCCGCGAATTGTCTGATTTCGCCGGTTATTTGTTTTACATCATTATTTGATATTAAATTATTGTAAAAATTTAGTATTGCTTGTATATCTATAGGACTTTCATCTTCAGGAACATACAAGCAATATTTATAATCTTCCGGCAAAACATCAATTTTTGTAGAAGAAACAATTGGAAGACCGCTTGCAAGATATTCTCTGCTTTTTAAAAAACTGCCTAAAAATATTCCTACCCTGTGGCAGCCAAGAGAACAGATAGCAATATCAGTACTATTAATAAGTTCAAAAAGTTTTTCCCCCTCTTGCCTTCCATGAAATAAAACATATTCAGATAAATTATACTTTTTAACAAGTTCATTGTAAAAAGTTAATTCTTTTCCATCTCCGACAAGATGTAAATATACATTTTCTTTATGAGTCTTTTTATAATATAAATTAATTCCATTTATCAAACGATCATATCCATGCCAATTTGCAAACATTGCAACAGCAACTAGATGAATTGAATTATTATTTTTTAATTCTCTTTTCATAACCGGAAAATTTGAGCAATCAATTCCATTCATAATATGTATCGCAGGAATGCCGTATATATTATTATCATTTGAATATGTAGTAAATATATCAACATATTTTTTTAGATTATTTCTTAAATATTTATCAATAAAAATATCAAAAAAATAATTATTTATTTCACCGTCATAAGGAAAAGTAGGTATTTCTACAATTATTTTACCTTTTCCGTATTTGTTCATGGTTTTTAATAAATTTAAGAATGCAATGGAGCAAAAAGGAAAACGTATGTAATAGAAGTCATGTTCATAAAAATCCTGTTTAATGGTTTTGGTAAAATAAAATGGATTAAATAAGCTTAAAATTTTATATCTATACCTTTTGGGTAAGTTAAAATTATAATTAATAATTGATATACCGGCTTTATTAATGGAATCTATCTGCATTCGTATTTTTTTCCAGACTCCATGTGCTTCATCAATATCCAATGCGGAATGAAATGTTACATACAAACCTTTCACAATTTATATACCTTTCCATCTTCAATTTTAACGCTTTTTATAACATTCCGCATATCTACAACAAGTTTTGCTTTTTCTAATATTTTATCTGCCTTAAAGCAGCTATGATTGGTTGTAAAAACAACACAGTCTGCGGATTGAAGCAGTTCATCAGTTAATTCGGAACTAATATAATTATTTTCATGTTCATCAGTAACTTTTGGAATATATGGATCATGATAAAATACTTTAGCTCCCTTCTTTTTAACCTGTTCCATAACAAGAAGAGCAGGGCTCTCTCTCGCGTCATTAATATCCGGTTTATATGCGATGCCTAAGAATAATATACTAGAGCCGTTTAATGATTTTTTATGCCTGTTTAAGGCGAAAGAAATTTTATTCATCATACGATGCGGCATTCTGTCGTTTATCGCTCCTGCTGTATGTATCATGGAAAGTTCAAAATTATAATTTTTTGCGATGTGTTCAAGATAAAAGGGATCGAGAGGAATACAATGTCCTCCGATGCCGGGACCGGGATAAAAAGCCTGAAAACCGTAAGGTTTTGTTTTGGCGGCTTCTATTACTTCCCAAATATCAATATTCATTTTACCGGAAAGCAGAGCCAGTTCGTTTATTAAGGAAATATTTACAAGCCGGTAAGTATTTTCAAGTATTTTTACCATTTCCGCGATTCGCGGAGAGGAAACCATGTGTAAATGTTTAATAGCGATTCCATAAAGCGCCTTTGCGATTTCAGCGGCTTCTTCACCTAACGCGCCTACAACTTTTGGAGTATTATCGGTTTTATAATCTTTATTTCCAGGATCTACGCGTTCTGGACTGAAACAAAGCCAGAAATCATTTCCTTCCTTCATGGCGGATTCACGTTCGATAATCGGCTTCATGAAATCTTCTGTTGTAGTAGGATATGTGGTGCTTTCAAGGCTGATAAAAGTCCCGCTTTTCATGTTTTTGCCGATGTCTATACAGGAAAGCTCAATAAAACTCATATCCGGTTTTTTAAAATTATCAAGCGGAGTAGGAACACATATAATAATCGCGTCACATTCCTTTATTTTGGAAAAGTCTGTTGTTGCAGATAATTTTTTTGTCTTGGTTATAACATTTATAAAATCTCCGTCTTCTATATCACTGATATAATTCTCCGCATTGTTTACTGCTTCCGCTTTCTGGTAACTTTTTTCAAAGCCTAACACTTCCACACCGTTACGCGCAAATGCAACTGCCAGCGGCAGACCGACATAACCAAGACCGATTATACCGATTTTTATTGTTTTATCTGAGATTTTTTTTAGGATTGTTTCATAATTAGTCATATTTTTCCTTATTGCTGGTTAAAACATCGCAAATCTTTTCAGCGCATTTACCATCGCCGTAAAGATTTGGATATTCAGCCGGTGTATGTAAATTTTTTACAGCATTAACAATTTTATCGGAATCTGTACCGGTAAGAGTATTCCATCCAGTTTCCACAAGTTCAATCCATTCAGTGGAATCACGCATTGTGATGCAGGGCTTACGAAAAAAAAACGCTTCTTTTTGAACTCCGCCTGAATCGGTAATAACAGCAGAACACGCTGATTCATAAGCAATCATTTCCAAATATCCTACAGGTTCTATCATTTTTACATGAGAATTAAATAAAAGGTTTTGCTGTTCCAATATCTTTCTGGTTCTGGGATGAACTGGAAATATTATATTAAAATCTTTTAATTTATTTACAGCATTTACAATAGATGTTAATCGGACAGGATCGTCAGTATTTTCCGCGCGGTGAATAGTCATTAATATAAAAATATTTTCTTTTATAATTAAATTACTTTTTTTACGGTAATATAATGAAGCCTCGTACATAATATCACTCGTTAAAACAACGCATTTTTTATCGGAAGAGGGCAGTGCGGCACCGTAAAAATTATTAATGCCTTCATAAGAAAGATTGTCAATTGCCGTTTGTGTCGGACAGAAAAGCCAAGTTGAAAGATGATCTGTTAAACGGCGGTTTTGTTCTTCAGGCATAATCATCATAAAAGAACGGAGACCTGCTTCTACATGAGCGACAGGAACATGCAGCTTACTTGCCGCTAATGCGCCTGCAAGAGTGGAGTTTGTATCGCCGTAAACAAGAACTGCATCAGGTTTTTGTTCAATAATTGTTTCTTCAATTTTCTGAAGCATTATTCCGGTAGTCTTTCCATGACTGCCAGAACCTGTATGAAGATTAATATCCGGCTTTGGAATATCCATTTCTTCAAAGAAAACATCACTCATGTTTTGGTCGTAATGCTGACCTGTATGTAGAAGCGTTTCTTTAATGCCAAGCGAAGAATTTTCCCTGATGTAACGGCTTAAGACTGCCGCTTTTATAAATTGAGGGCGTGCGCCGATTATGGTTAACAGGTGCATTTTATCTTTTCTTTAATTTTTTTCTCAAAAATATTAAGACGATCTTTAACTATATTAATTATTTTATCTTTTCTTTCAGAAGATAATCTTTCATTATAATTAAGATAATTATATATAATTTCAGTAATTTTATTACCGGAAGAATTACCATACCATTCAGGATAATCTATGACTTCTAATTGAAGTCTGTTGCTGTCACCGAATGATTTGCTTAGTGAATCTATACCAAAAGCATTAATATCATAATCTGATTTGTCAAAAAAAAGAGAGTTGCCGTTATCAAATATTTTGGCTATATTAATCCATTCAAGATTATTTGCATTTCTGATAATGCCAAAGTTTCCTTTGTGTCTGTCGTCATTGCCTATTATAAAATCAAGAGCTATCATTTCATCAACTCTTTCTTTTGCATCTTTTATTCCATGTCTTGAACATATTTCAATATAATGATTGTAAATATCTTTAATGCCAAAATCTTCAAGACCCAAGACCCAGTTTGCGCTAATATATTCATGATCATGATCGGACATTGTTTTACATTCGCTGTAGGGTATTTGTTCTCTTGTTCTTTTTAATTCATAATCTATATGTTTTATTTTAAATTCATCCATTATTTTTGAAGCAATAACCTCATTAAAAGGCTCCTGCATAATACCGTAATTGCTGCCTTTTAATAAAACACGTTCTCCTTTTTCATTTATGATCCATCTTTTAACAATACTGCCGTCTACGCAAAAATTCGGCGAAGGTGTTCTTACATTTTTATCTATGGAGAAATCGGCATTATTACCAACCTTGATTTCGTCAAAAGAGTTGTCAAAATAATTAATGTCTTCCCAATTGGTATTTATATCTTTTTCATGAAGCCAAAAATGATCAGTTACATTTAGACCGTATGATTTGACAATTAATTCGCACTTTTCATTAATATTAAACAGTTTTTTAATTTCATTTAAATCTTTTCGCGATTCTGTCAATCCTCTGCTTTTAATCCAGGCATTAAGCTGTACAATACAGTGAGCAATATTATCTTTGTAAATTAAATTAAAAGGAAGTCTTTCTTTGATGATGATTTTATTAATACCCAAAAGTATATATTTTTCATCATCCATTTCAAATTCAAGAACCTCATTATTTTTATGTTTTAATAAATATTTTTTTTTCAAATATTTTCCTTTTTAGGTTTTTTTACAACAATCGAAAGTAATTCCTCTGAAAATTTAGTATAATTCATTTCTGCATTAAAATTGGATTCCCAGAATTTTCTAGCTGATCGTCTTAATGCATTTTTTTTGTCTTCGGGGAAGTTATAAAAATCAATAATAGCATTACTAATCTCCGAAATGTTTCCTTCCGGGCTAAGCAGAAAGCCTGTATCTTTTGTTACAACTTCTGGAACTCCTCCAACACTGGTTGCAATAACAGGAATTCCAAATGAAATTGCTTCTTGCATTGAAACAGGACAACCGCCTTCCGATTCAGTTGTAGAAATAAAACAATCAATATAGTTATCATTATAAAAATTCATAATTTGTTCACTGGTCATAAAACCCTTAAATTCAAAAGAAATATTATTCTTTTTTTGAAGATTATAAGATAATGACAATATACTATTCATATCAGAACCATCACCAATATGTATCCAGTGAATTTTAAAATTATTAATTTGATTTAATGCTTTAATTATTAAATTTACTCTTTTACGTGGAATAATAAAAGAACAACTGCATAAAACAAAAATATCAGTATTTCTGTTTTTATTATTTATTTCAACCGGATAATCATTTATTATTCCTAGCGGCATTGTTATATATTTTTTAGTATCTGAATTTGCGAATGTTCTAAGATAATAATCGCATAAATATTGGCTTGCAAAAAATATTCTATCAATATTCTTATCCATCCAATATTTGTAAGGCTGATAATTTAAATCATTCTGAAATTCATGCACATCATAACCATGAGCTCTTGTGATATAAGATATTTTGTATTTTTTTTTTAATAGCAGAGAGGCTAATGTTTCAAAAATATACCAAAATGTATATATTATTTTAATATTATTAATTTTACGTAAAATATTATTTATTTGTTTATTTAATATGATTGCATTCTTCATAAAAGCTAATGAACTGCGCAGTGTTTTAATAGTAAGTCTTCTTTTCTTTATTAAATATTTTAATTCATAATAAAAGGCATGATTAAAAAGTACCACTAAATATATAATATATTTTCGTAATTTGGTATTTTTAAAATTATTAAAATATACAATAACATTGTTGGGTATTTTTATTATTTTTTTACTATTATCATAATTGCTTGTACAAAAAACATATATTTTATCAAAGTATTTAGACAAAAATGGGATTTCATTTTTAATAAAACTTGAATCGCCACGATCAAGAGGATAATCATGTGTTACTAATAAGAGTGAATTCAATTTATTTTTTATTTATTATAGATTGTGGTAAAATTATCTTTAATATTTTTTTATATTGTATTTCAAGCACCATATAGTAAATTTCGATTCAGGATATAGGTTGAATAATTGTTTTTTTAATTCTTTATCTTTAATATCCTTTGTATATTGAATTTTCATTTCATTTATTCTATTGCTTAGCTCTGGTTCAAATATATTTAATTTACCGTATTTATCTTTAAGAAAATCAAGTAATAAATGCCAATTTTCACTCATTTCAATATGCCCAACAATTATATTTTTTTTATTTTGAGATAAAGATAAATCGTTATAACAATAATGATATAATGGTTTTAAAATATATCCAATATTTTGTGCGTTATAAATATTTTGAATTGATATTACATAATCTTCACTGCGGCTTAATTCAGGGAAATTTGTTAACAATAAAAGATTTCTTTTAATTAATTTGTTAACTAAATAAGCACGAAGATTATAACAAAATAATTTTTTTATAATACTTATTTTATCGTAACTTGAAAAATCTTGTTTAATTAAAGAAACAGTCTTATGCTTATCTTCATAGTATACGTTACATATTGTAATATCACAATTATCTAATTCTGCTTTTTGATATAGCAAGGAAACCATGTCCGGTTCAATCCAGTCATCACTGTCTAAAAATAATATAAATTCGCCTTTTGATTCTTCAAAGCCAACTTTTCTTGTTTGTGAACTGCCTTTATTTTGAGAATTATGAATTACTTTTATTCTATTGTCTTTTTTTATATAATCATCGCATAATTGTCCGCTGGTATCAGTAGAACAATCATCAACAAGAATACACTCAAAATCAGAAAATGTTTGTGATAAAATGCTTTCCATACATCTATGAATATATTTCTCAACATTATATACCGGAATTATAATTGAAATTATAGGATTTATCATAGTTTTAGGTATTATTCTTTTTTAATTGGAATTTTAGTAAAAGAACGTAACTTATTTAAAATTATTTGTTTTTCATTATGATTAAGACCTATCATGAAAATAATTAATCCGCCCCAAAGAAATGTAAATATACCGATTATACTTGATAATAATAAAGATTTAGAAAAGAAATAATGTAAAATAAATGGAATAGAAACAACAACAAGAACTATTTTTAAATTTGGAATAATTATCTCTAAAAAATATCTTTTTAAAGAAAAATTAAGCTGATATTTCAAAACGATTATGGTATATATTATAAGATGAATTGACAATAAAACCATTGAGCAAATATAAATAAAAACGGGAGAATAATTATTGATACCAATAAATATTGAGAATAATAAAACTAACAAACGGCAAATTGTATTACTGATTGTAATCGGCATAAGTTTACCAACTGCTGAATTAGCAAAAATAAGAGGAATCATCCAAACTGATATAAGAGTTTCTATTAGAAATAATCTTGTAAATACCGGAGTGTACTCAGGATAATTGCCAAGCCATATATACAGAACGGTATGTATTTCCAATATGAACGGAAGTGCAAGAAATAAAAAAAGATAAAAAAAAAGTCTTGATGATTTTTCAATTAAACTCCATAACCGTTGTCTGTCATTTTGAGTATAACTCATTATAATTTGAGGCTGGGTTGCAAGAGCTGCGTTGTTTGTAAATGATGAAAGAGTAGTGTGAATCTGATTTGCGATTCCTTGTGCGGCATTTAAAACAGGTCCGTAATAAAAATTCAAAACTATATTAAGTCCTTGATGTCTGATAATTGCAATAATAGAATTTATAATGGTATAAATATTATATCCCAATAAAGGACGGATACTGGCTTTAAACCACGAGAATTTAATTCTACATTCTTCAAAATGTTTGTAACTGTATATAACTAAAATGATTCTGCTTAATATAATAACAACCATTAATAAAAATGAATATGTAATGAGCTTGTCGTATGGTGAATATAAAATGAGATATACAACAATTAACTTTAATACAACTTCGAAAACGCTTAGTTTAGCATAAAAGTCAAATTTTTCATGGGCTCTGATTGCCCCCTCAAAAGGAGTAAAGAAGACGCTTACAATAAATGATAATACGGAAAATTGATATACCCAATATGCCGCTGTTATTCTTTCATCCGGAATTACAAGTTTATCTGTTAAAAACCAAACGCCGACAGTTTCAGCAACAATTACTGTAGGAATAATAAAAATAACATGTAAAGAAAGAGAGTTTGAAAATATCTGCTTTAACCTAATAAGATCATTTTTACCTATTTCAACAGAAAGAAATCTTTGAGTAGTAGTTGATAAAGAGCCTGTTAGAAACGATAGCATTGTGACTATACCGCCGACAACATTATTTATACCGTAATCTTCTATCCCTAATGTCTGTAAAACAATTCTGGAAGTGTATAAAGAAACAATTAAAATAATAATTTGACGAAAATAAAGCGCTAGTGTGTTTTTAATTATTTTTTTGTTATTATCACTTAATATTGGCTGCATTTAATTACTCATTCCATTTTTTATCAATAAATTAATATCATCCGCAATAGCCCTGCCGCCCATTGTATGCAGGGCGTCATAATGTTTTAGAACATAGTCAAATACATTATTTTTATTAAATAATTTTATTGTATCTTTGGCGGTTTTCTTTTCTAAAAATTTATACTCTTCAATAACGTAAATTAAAAAATCATTTTTAATATCTGTTATCATAAATTTACGCTTCTGTCGGGAAAACCAGTCTTCCGGTTTCTAGTTCAATTTCAAATAATTCAAAAAGCGCAAGCGGGCTTAAATGCCAAAGTTTTGTACTTTCTTTTTCAATCTTTTCATATAATTTAGATAGATAAAATAATTTAATTGCAGGTATTACAGTTATATTCTTTTTTTCCATAATTGTTTGTATTACCATTGGGAAAAGCATTTGAAGCGTCGCTTTATATTCAATCTCGTTCATTTAAAATATTCTCCGGCAAATGACAAACAATTTAATGACTGTTCATTTGTAAAAACTAATTGATTATATAGTTCCCGTATTTGTAATCTTTTCAAAGTATCTTTTTTATTTAAAAATACTTATTCCTCTTTCTCCCCATTCTCATCCACTTCGCCCTGAACCCGCGCAGGATTACCGTAAGCTAACGCATAAGATGGAATATCCTTTGTTACTACGCTGCCTGCTCCTATTAAGGCATATTCGCCGATGGTAACACCGCAGACAATCGTGGCGTTTGCACCGATAGAAGCGCCTTTTTTAACAATGGTTTTTTTATATTCGTGTTTACGCTCAACAAATGCGCGCGGATTTATAACATTTGTAAAAACGCATGAAGGTCCGCAAAAAACATCGTCTTCGATAATCACATCATCATAAACCGAAACGTTGTTTTGTATTTTTACGCCGTCTCCTATAACTGCGCGGGAGCTGATATTAACATTTTGTCCTATAGAGCATCTCTTGCCGATTTTAGCGCCGCTCATGATGTGGCAGAAATGCCAAATTTTTGTGCCCTCGCCGATTTGCGCGCCTTCGTCAACATAACTTGATTCGTGGGTAAAAAATAATTTTTCGCTCATTTTATAAATGTTTTCCAATATGACCTATTAAAATTTTACCATTTTGAATATTCGGTTTGCCTTCATGAAAATAAATTCGTCTGTCGTTTGAGTAATGAGAATCTCCCGGGTAATTATCATTAAAACAAAGTTTTAAATGCGGTTCACAGCATACTTTTTCAGGAAAGCCGCTGTCATTTAAAAAATCAAAAGTAAAGTTATCCTTGTTTTCCGCATTTCCTTCTAATGTTGCATCTGCATCAAGTTTTGCGGATATGCTAAAGTGTTTTAGCATTTCATATCTATTTGTATTCAAATAAACAGAATCGTTTAACTTATCGTTAAGCGCTGATAAATGAAAAACAATCTTTTTTGAACATTCTTTCATAATATCTAATACGGTTGTTTTATTTCTTTCATGAAAAAAAAGCTTTGGAAAATATATTTTACATTCATCAATAAAAAAATCACCGTTTTTTGGATACATTCCCAAGAATTTTCTTCTAAAAGCATACCAGTCATTCAGATTATACACTATTTGATATTCATTATCAATATTTTCAAGTACGTTAAATGCTATTAAACCGTAACAATTTTCATTATTATGATTTGGCAGTAAAACCTCGACAATTTCATCAACTGTAATTTCATCTACAGCAGATTCTAGAATGATTTTTTGTAACGCTCTTTTTACATCAGTATCAATATATTTGTTTTCTGTTTTACAATTAAATAAAAAGTCAGAAATTGTAATGTTCTTAATGAAAATAACAGAATAAATATCACTATGAATAAAGAATTTGTTTTTATCTTTATATTTCTTTATTTTTATAAAATCCAGATGAAGAGCTTTTATTTTTTCTTCTATTTCATAATCTGATAATTCGTTATTTCTTTCAAAAGATGCCGGTATTAAATAAAAATTTGCAATCATTGTATTTTATTGCCTAAATTAAAAATGTTAGCAAGGTCTATTTCTTCCTGATCAAAAAAGCCGGAAGGCCAATTTTCAATCTTTCCTTTTTCGTTAATTATCAGTTTTTCAGATTCAAAATTTTCATTAAAGTAATGTATTATAAATTCGTCATGTTTCAGAGGTATGTCTTTTCCTAAAGCGCATACCCTAAAACCGTTAAGAATATGTTCACTGTGAGATTCAATAAAAACCTGAACCCCTGTTGATGCAACTAACGAAAAAAATTCGGCAATTCTGGACTGAGCCCGCGGATGTAAATGAGCTTCCGGGTTTTCAATTATTATAAATTCATTTTTTTTCGCAATAAGACCGGTAATAATAAGAGGTAAAATATAACTATAACCAAATCCTACGTTTACAGGCTTATAGGTGTAAGAATTCTGTTTGTTGTTTAAGACCATATAAAGTATGCTGCTTTCTGCATCTTTTCCGCGAATATCAATTTTTGCCCCTTCAAGAATATAGTTAAGCCATTCCACTGTTTGCTGAATAAGAGATTTTGAATCATTACCCAGGTAAAGTAAATCATTAACATTATCAAGATTCATGGAGTTTGCAAGTATATTAATGGCATATTCCCCTCTTTGACCGACATGTAGAAATTTAGGTAAATTGACTTTTTCTGTATAGTTTACAGGTCCATGTCTGTCAGCTCCGACAAAATGCATCTTTGAAATTTCACGTGAAAACTTTTGAATTAATTCATTTTTAGTTTTTCTTTTTTTTATAGTTGCAAGAAGTGGTTCTTTAGTATTTTCTATGAATTCAAGCTCGATCTCCTCATCAAAATTATCAAGAAGAAATTTAAAATAAATACTTTCGTCTTTTGTTGTTTCACTGTTTTTTATATCATCAAAATTACCTAAACTTATTTTTTCTCCGTTAATAATCAAATTGCTAATATCAGCAGCTTGACCGGCAGATTGAGATAAAATCAGCATAGACTGCAGTAATGTTGATTTTCCTCTGCCGTTTATACCTGTTAAAAGATTAAGTTTAGAAAATTCAAAATCCTTTTTTTTATTAAAACATTTAAAATTCTTCAATGTTAATATTTTTATCATTTTTCAACCCCTTTATTTAATATTTCAAAAGCCAGTTTAAAACGGCATAAAACCCTGTTTTTATTACCGGTTGATTTTGTTACGGCGTCATTGTAAACAGGATTCTCTATTAATTCAGAATAGTTTTTCTTTATTGTCTGAATATTTTTTTTGATATAATCATCAGAATATGATGATAGATAATTACAAACTGATTCCAGAACCGCAGTATTTATTAATCCTCTTGTTGCATAAGTAGGTATTCTAAAATTTGCTCTATCCCATATTTTATATGCTGTCTGCATAACTCGTTTAAAGTCATTCTTCATTTCTGAAATTTTATCATCCTGAAGTTTGTTTATCCTTTTCATTGCATTTTCTATATAGTCGCTCATATCTCCTTTGTATTCTGTTTTATAATCGAACCATCTGAACGCAAGATATCTTAAAATAATTTCTCTGTCTTTCATGCGTTTGCTTCCAACGCCGTAATCAATCGCTTTTTTAAAATAATCTTTTTCCGCTAATTCTTTTAATAATTCAGTTGATTTGCCGATAAAAATACAATTGCGAACCTCTTGTCTGTTAAGCTGGGTTCCTCCTGTGTTAATACGGTTAAATAGATCGTAAATAACAGTCATGGGTGTTGATGGTTTAAGAACATATGTAGACAGTTTTTTGTTTTCAAATTTTGATTGGAGAGTTGCAGGAAGGCTGCTGAACTTTTCTCCGTTGTATTTTGGTATCGCTTCAAGCCCAGTTAAAGAAAATTCATCCGAATAAAATTCATGTAATGTAGTCGAACGCTGAAGACCGTCAATAACTGTATATGTTGATTCTTTTGATTCATTCAAATAGATGGGCGGCAGAGGAAAATTTAACAATACTGATTCAATAAATTTACTTTGTTTATTTATATCCCATACTTTGTTTCTTTGAAATTCAGGATGAATATTTATCTTTCCTTTTGTCATCTGCCTAATGTATTCAAAAACTGAAAATGGATTTTCTGATATATCTATATTTTCGTTTATAGGATCAAATGGATATATACTGCCGTTGTCATCATTCTGATCCTCATATAGAGTATCTTCATCCATTTCTATTATTTTTTCTGGAATTTCCATGTCGCTCATTTGCGGTAAAACTCCTTTATACTCTCGCACACAAAACTGACTTCATCTTCAGTTAACTCAGGAAACATGGGAAGCGCAAGTACAGTTTCGCATAACTTTTCAGCTGCAGGAAAATCGCCTTTTTTGTACCCCAGATATTCAAAACATTTTTGCAGGTGAAGCGGAACAGGATAATAAACGGAAGTTCCGATTTCTTTCGACTTTAAAAAATCTTCAAGTGCACCGCGTTTTTCGGCTTTAACGCAAAACACATAATTTACTTCCTTGCTGCCGTTTTTGATAACAGGAAGTTTAATTCCTTCGATGTCACCTAACATTTCCCTGTATCGCAAAGCGTGATCTGCGCGTTTTTGGATTGCGTTATCAATGTGTTTTAGTTTAACATTTAGTATTGCAGCCTGTAATGTATCAAGCCTCGAATTATATCCTATATAATCGTGATGATATTTTTTTACAGCGCCGTGAGTTCTGTAACTTTTCGCCCTTTTATAAAGCTCTTCGTTATTTGTTACAATCATTCCGCCGTCGCCGTATCCGCCGAGAGTTTTGGTCGGAAAAAAGGAAAATACGCCGAAATCACCTATTAATCCCGCATGAACAAAATTGCCTTTGTACATTGTCTTCATGCCGAAAGCCTCAGCGGCATCTTCAAGAACTGTTAGCTGATATTTATCAGCCAGTTCCATGCAGGAGATCATGTCCGCTGTCTGCAGGAAAAGATGGACAGGTATAATTCCTTTTGTTTTTTTTGTTATGCGGTTTTGCGCGTCTTTTATATCAATGCAAAAAGTGTCTTCGTCAACATCGCAGAATACAGGTTTTCCGTTGAGTCGCGCTACGCAGGATGCCGACGCGAAAAATGTAAAAACAGGCGTTAAAACTTCTGCGCCGTTTTTATATCCCAGAATATCGCTTGCGATTACAAGAGCGTCGCTTCCGTTTGCCGTTCCCGCGGCGTATTTGGCTCCTGTATATTTACAAACAGCTTCTTCAAATTCCTGTACCTGTTTTCCCAGGATAAAAGCGCCGGATGTAATTACATCTGCGACAGCCTGATCAAATTCCAGTTTTCTATTTTTATATTCGCGCACTGCGTCGTAAAACGGCACTTTCATTTATCAAAATAACCTTTCATGTCTAGAGTAGAGAAGTTTAGGGGAAGGTCAACGCTTTGTCCTGTTTTCTGTGACTTATAAACCGCAAGAATAATTTCCATTGCCTTTTTTCCGCTTTCCCCAGAAATTAACGGCTCGCTGTTGTTTTCTATCGCTTCTATAAAATTTTTAAACAGGGCACTGTGACCGAATCCATAAACTGTGGGAGGATCTTTTTCATTTGGATTTAAAACATTTTCTTCTAAATCTCCGGCTGTATCAGCGTCGGCAAAACGCCATGTTTCAATTTTATTTACGGCAAGTCCGCCGATTACAACCGTTGCTTTTTCTCCGAATATCGAAAGCGTTTCATTTATATTTTTTGGGAAAACATCCGCCGTTCCTTCGATAATTCCTACAGCTCCGCTTTTAAATTCGATAATGGCGGCTCCAAAATCTTCAGCTTCTATAGGGCGCAAAAAGCGCCTCGTTCTGGCAGTTACACGCACCGCGTCTTCACCCATCATCCATTGCAGAAGATCGATGCCGTGAGTGCATTGATTCATTAATGTTCCGCCGTCCTGCTGCCATGTTCCGCGCCATGGAGCTTCGGCATAATAAGCGTTATTGCGGTTCCAGCGGATTTGAATTGCGCCGTGTAAAATTCTGCCGAAACGTCCCGCTTCAACAGCATCTCTTAATTTTTGCACAGGAGAATTAAATCTGTTCTGAAAACATACGGCAAGTTTACGGTTGTTTTTTTTTGCCGCCGCTATCATATCATCTGCGTCTTTGGTTGAAAGAGCCATCGGCTTTTCGCAGATAACATGACAGCCCGCGTTAAGGCAGTCAACCGCGATTTCAGGATGTTTTCCCGATTCCGCCGCGATTGTAACAATATCGGGTTTTTGTTCGGATAACATTTTTTTATAATCCGAATAAATAGCGGTTTTTGTCTCAGAAATAAATTTTTTATATTCGTTTTCTTTTTCCTGCGCTCTGGAAATTACCGTATCGCAGACTGACGTTAGTTTTATTTTATCCGAATTATTTACAAAACCTTCGATGTGTTTATAACTGATTCTGCCGCAGCCTATCAAAGCAATTGAATACATTTACCGTGAATTCCTTAATAAAACAGATCCATGCCGATAAAAATCTCGCGCGAAAAACCATCGCCAAGATTTCCTGTCTGAAGACCCATTGCAAATGAAATACGCAGAAATAAACTGCGCCAGCGTTCAGGATATACGATTACTTCCAAGCCGCCGCCGATAAGAAGATTTTCAAAGCTAAACGGAATATTTCTTACAGGATCATTGTATAAGGCAAGATCGATAATTGGAGATATAATAAGATCCAAATCAAATATGCGAAGGAATCTGTTTCTTTCTGACCATGTGGATGGACGTACCTGTAAAACTCTTACAGGAAAATCAAAATTAAAAGATAACATGGAGTCCGCGTTAATTTTGCTGTCAATAATACCGCGCACATAATCACCGGAGCTGCTGTCATAATTATCAAAAAAATGGTGCCTGTATGTTATCTGAGCGGTTAATCCTGAAAAACTGTTAAACATTGTATAACCTCTGCCGTTAATTGTAAGGCTTGCTCCCCAGGGGTTATTATTATTTTTCAATTTAAAAAAATCCATGCTGATAGAATTACTGACATAGGCGGATGCGCCTTTCCTGAAATTGCCGTGCCAGTCAACTCTGCTAAAACCAATCAAATGTGAAAAATTTATAAAAGGTCCCTTTAACTCCTCAGGAAGAGACCATCGGGGAAATTCATGATTAATTGTTGCGGATAACGAAGGCGTATAAATAAGTTCGCCGAAATCGTAGTAATTAATTCCTACAGGAATACGCCATGAAATGTACGGACGGCTTGATAAATAAAGTCCTTTATGAAATTTTTTGGTTTCATACTCATGGTTTAGAAAGATCGATTCCGCAAATCCAAACGTAAAAACTGTACGTTTAAAAGGAAGTTCGGCTGAAATTCCTGTTACATTTTTATAATAATGCGCGAGTTCCAAATCAGGACGAAATGTATAATCGTGATCAAAATCCACATTCCAGTTAAGACCGAAAAAATAAAACAGAAAATTTGAGTCCAGCATAAAATTATAAAAATTACGCCCTTGAATATCACGCTGGTATCCAACATCAATTCTTAAAGGGTTCATTGTGCCTAAAAAATTATAATCCCTGGCTTTTATGGTTAGACTTAATCCAGAATTGCTGTCATATTTCGGATATGGGAGAGCGATAATATTCCATGTATCTTTAACATAAATTTTCAGATCGACAGGATATTTTCCGTCTTCTCCGGCTTCCGCGATGGCATATTCAATTCTGATGCTTTCTATAACTCTTTCATTATGTATAAGCTGCGTTTTATCCCTGATGAATTTTTCAAGATTTGCCATTCCCTTAATTTCTTCGCCTGTCCTGAAATTTGTTATATAATTTAGTGCGTATGATTTTGTTATGCCGTCGATAAAAAATTCAAATGAATTAATTACATATATTTCCTGTCCGTTTAATTTTTGTATATATATTTCTTCCTGTATAAATATCTCTTCATGTATGTATATTACCTGGGGTTCAGGAAGTAATTCTTCTTCTTGTGCAAAAACAATATTACATATCGTAATGAAGATAAAAACAAGCGTAATCAACAAGTATCGTTTTAAATAATTCATATTTTAAATTTTACAGCCCGTAAGTATATCCATAAGTAATTTTTCATCATCCTGTGTTTTTAAGTTAACAGCGCGCGCGCTTTCTGCGTCAGGAACAATAAATGTTAACATGTTTTTGGCTTTCTTTTTATCGCTTTTCATTGCGTTTAACAAAACATCTGTATCTTCTGCTAACGGATGCGGACAGGCGCATTCATAACCAAAGGATAAAATAATATTTTTTATTTTATCCGCTCTTTCCGCGGGCGTTATTCCAAGCGCGCGTCCAAGAGAGCAGGCTTGAACCATTCCCCATGCGACAGCTTCGCCGTGCGAAATATTTTCAAATCCGGCGGCGCTTTCTAGCGCGTGAGCGAAAGTATGCCCAAGATTTAAAAGCTTTCTTCTGCCGGTTTCAAGCAAATCCTCGCTTGCGATGCCTGCTTTAAATTGAACAGCCTTTTTAATTAGTTCGCATAACAAATCACTGTTAAGCAATTTTTTAATATCAATTCCATCGGCGCTGCCTGCTGCCTGTTCTAAAAAATCATCGCCCTCAAGAACTGCCGTTTTAATTAACTCCGCATAACCATTTTTCCATTCTTTGTACGGAAGAGAAGCAAGGGAATCAAGCGGCATATAAACAGCCTGCGCAGGATAAAAAGTGCCGGCAAGGTTTTTAATTCCGAACAAATCAAAACCTGTTTTGCCTCCGACAGAAGAATCAACCATGGCAAGCAGGGTAGTAGCAGTTAACGCAAGACGGCATCCGCGCATATAAACAGACGCGGCAAAAGCGCACAAGTCGCCGATAACTCCGCCGCCCACGCCAAGAAACAGACAGTCTCTGCCGAGATTCGCATCCTTTGCGGCTTTTAGTACTTTTTCTACTGACTGCCAGTTTTTATTTTCTTCTCCGCTCTTTAGAACACAAACAGAAACATTATTATCGCTGATGATTTTTTCCGCAATGGGAAATGTATTTTCATCGGCAACAATCAGAATATTATCAGATGAAACATTTAAATCGCCGGCTATTTTATTTATACCGGGAATTTCCCTGGAGATATACAAATTTGTACTAAATTCATTAAATTTGAAAATCATTAAATTTTAATAAAAAATATACTGTTTCCGGCGAAAACCGGAGAAAAATAGAGAAAATTTACTCCTGTCGGCATGACCAACGGACACAGGAAGCATCGGCGGCCGGAACACGCTCAATATTTCATGCGAATTTAACTGTAAATATTAATTTATCATGTATTAAAATGTTATTCAACCGGGAATGACTTACTCGGAGAGGTTATAAATGTTTTCTCTTATGCTGTTTATAAGGGTATTTTTGGAAAAATCGGACTCTTCTTTCTTGTGAACAAGAAATTCCTTCCAATTTTCGATAAATTCATCGGCTGTTTTTCTGCTGAAAGGCAGATATTTGCCGTTTAGGATGTCTTCTGCGTTCTTATTGCGTAAAATAGTGTTGGTTTTGTAGACAATTCTTATTTCTGACAGGATACTTTTCCTTGTTTTAGCCAAAAAAACCAAAGATTCGCTGCTGGAGTAATCTTCACCGCAGAATTTTTGATATACAGCGTAGTCCCATTGATGTAATGGAAGCCTTATCCGCGTTAGAACTTCCTGCTTTTCAAGCGCTGGCTGTTCGGAAGGCGAATGAAAACGCGCTGATGATACCCAGCGTGTGGTTTGGGCATTTCTAAGCTCGTACTGAGCGTCAAGGGCTGTAAAAAGAGGCGGAAGGTCAAGAAGGCGCTTACTGCAAATATTACCGCCTATTGTCGCAATATTTCTGATCTGTACTCCGGCGATATTTTCAAGACAGGTTCTTAAAACTTCCGGCACTTTTTTACCAAGATTGATAAGCTTGTTAAATCTTACCATTGCGCCGATTTCAAGATAGTGTTCTGTTCTTGTAATATGATGTAATTCCGGCAGCTTATCCAAAGACAGAAAAACCGGCGGCAGATTATGAATATTATTTTCCGATCTGCCGATTAAATTTGTGCCGCCCGCATAAAGGACAGCTTCCGGAAAACGCGACCATGCTGTAAATAATTCCGGAAAATTTACCGGAATAACAACCTGATTAAGAGGGGTATCCATTTAACCTCCCCTGTCTTGCAGCGGCGATGCTATTAACAGTTATTACAAGTCTTTCCGCGTTTGTACACCGGCATTTAATGCCGGAAAAACCTTTGAGTATTTCATCTTTTGTAGGTGACGGATTTCGTTCAAGAAGAGCTTCCGTGCAAAGTATTTTTCCGGTTTCGCAGTATCCGCAGTTTCCCAAGTGTTTTTTCGCAAATGCGGTAATAATTTCTTCATACTCAATTGTCTGTGAAAAGCCTTCGATAGTGATGATTTCACTTCCGCTGATTTTAAACGCAGGGATAAGGCATGCGGGGCAGACATTTCCGTTATAAATAACCGAACATGCTCCGCATTGTCCTGAAAGGCATCCTGGTTTTGCGCCGAAGAGACCGAAACTTCCGCGCAGAATATCGATCAGGCGGACTCCCGCTTCACCTCGGAAAATTACATCTTCGCCGTTTAAAATAAAATTAATTGTCATTTGACCGCCTGTGCGGGAAACTTCGCTGCATTAGGCGCGGGAGTATCTTCATCACTTACCTTAAATTTTTCCCAGATATCCTTTCTTTTTAAAGGAATGGATTTATAACAATGATCCGCCGCTTGTGAAACAGCCTGTAAAAATGCCGCCGGTATACATGTAAACGGAAGCTCTCCGACCCCCTTTGGTTCAGAATTATCTGTATCCAGAAAATTTATATGAATGGGAGGAATTTCCATAGGAGAAAAAATTTTGAAATTATCGTACTGCGTTTTCGGCAGTATGCCGTCTGTGTATTCAATGTTTTCGATGAATGCCCATCCCAGCGCCTGAATCGACGCCCGCATTATGCTTCGTTTCGCCCTGTTAGCCGAAATTATTTTTCCGCCGTCGATTGTAAGCCAGATGCCGCGGATTACCGGAATACATTCAACAAGATCGATAGAAACTTCTACAACAGCCGCGGCAAGCCCAGGTTTTGAAAAACTGTTGATATCCGGCGCTTCCATCAATCCTGCGCGCAATGAGCCTGACTGCGGTTTTATGGAACGGCGTACAGTTATGGGCAGCGGATCGCGGAAACGCTGTTTCTTGATCGCAAGGCAGCATCTTTCTACCATCTTTGTTACAACAGTGATATTTCTTGAAGAGCAGGAAGGGCCGCAGTCAGGCGCGTTAGTTGAAATTATATGAACCATTTCGGGTTTTATCGACATTGTTTCATCAGCGATTTTTTCCCATATTTTATTGTAATCTTCGGAGCTTGTTATGCTTGTTTTAATTTCCAGAATACACTCTTTTGTCAATGTAACTTCCGCTGTGTATATGCCGTTATCTTCTCCCGGAAAAATTAAACCATTGCTTTGATATCCAAGCGCGATGCCTATACCGCGCGGTTTATCGCTGTTATCCTCTTTTTCGTTTTTCCGGCTTTGGCGTAAGAGCTCATAGGAAGCCCACTTGCGGCAGTAATCGCTTATCTTTAAAGCGCTGTTAATTAAATCAGCGGAACTTATATTGTTTTTTAAAGAAAGAGGCATTATCAGTTTTGGATCGGCATGATTTAGCCGCCATATTGCTTGATCCTGCTTAACCGTATCGGCAATTTGGGAGATATGTCTTTCAATCGCGAATTGCCCCTGTGCCAAACCAAAACCGGAAAATGGCCCCTGCGGAGGAATATTCGCCTGCTTTGCCCTTGCCGTTATGTGCAAATTATCAAATTTGTAAAAACCAAGGCATCCGAGGCACACTTGATTTAAAATTTCATCGCCGCTGACTCCGTACGCGCCAAGGTTAACGGAAATATCAATCTTTGATGCGAGAATATTTCCGTTATCGTCAATTGAGCTTGCGATGTTAATATTTGATCCAAAACGTTTTGGAGCGTAAAGAAAATCTTCTTCTTTACTCAAAATTAAACGTACCGGTCTGTTTGTTATAAATGTTCCCAGCGCCGCGTGGCACGCAATCAAAGATGGATACCATAGTTTACCATCCATGTGAATACATAATGCGGAAGGCTCTACAGAAATGAATGCGGAATCCAATCCCAGAACGCGGGTAACAGAACGTTTAACATGATACGGCCACTGGGTAGCTGTTTTTATTATCAGCGTACCGCCGGCGTATGGACGGGCTTTGCCTGTTTTGGTTTCTGTGTTTAATTTTTCGGATTTCTGTTCATCCCGCCAGCAGACAGCGCCTATTGGTTCGGCATACCAATGCTCTTGAATTCCTGTAGAAAAACTGCCTGTTACAATTTTTCCTTTTTGTTCAAAAATGTCATAGTCGTTTCCAATTTTGATCTCGCGGATTAGTTCATTTTCGACCGGATCTTCGCCGGGATTTTCATTTTTTTCTTCATCATAAATTACCCTGCTTTTAGACGCAAGTTCTTCAAGTTTGGTTTTATCATTGCCAATTATAATGGCAACAGGCTCTCCTATGTACGACAAATTTTTGCTTGCAAGAACCGGCATATTGGTGCCTTCCAGCCTGTTTTCACCGGGAATATCCCTTGCGCTGATCAGTTTATAATCGTCCGGAAGTTCGGGAATGATGATGTTTTTCAGCTTGCCCCTTGCGGCAGGCGAGCGGACAGTCGCAGCATATAATAAATTCTTGGGATAAATATCTTCAAGAAACGGAAGAGGCGCCATTAGAGCTATTTTACTTGATTTTATTGATGAATTCAATTGACAGAATTAAAGTTGACAATGTTCATTTTTTATGCAATTGTATTATAGATTGAACATTACAGGAGACGATTATGAAAAAGACAATTTGGCTTGCGTTACCGGCGCTTCTTTTGGGAATGTTGATTTCCTGCGCAAATAATAATGATAACAGCGTTATTATTTTTACAAGCACAGAGGATTTCCGCACCGAGCATATGCAAAAAATATTAGATGAAAAATTCCCGGATTACGACATTACCATACAGGTTCTTTCGACAGGAAACCATGCCGCTAAACTTAAAGCGGAAGGACTCCAGACAGAAGCCGATATCATTTTAAATCTGGAAACCGGCTATCTTGAAGGTCTGCAGGATATTCTGGCGGATTTATCGTCATATAATATTTCTGAATTTCTTCCTGAAATGGTTCCTGCATCCAAAAAATTTCTTCCCTGGGATAAATCATCAGGCGCCATTGTTATAAACCGCGCGAAACTTGAAAGCGCAGGTCTTCCGGTTCCAGAGTCTTATAAGGATTTATTAAAACCGGTTTATAAAGGACTTATTTCCATGCCCAATCCGAAATCATCCGGCACGGGTTATATGTTTTTAGTCAGTCTTATAAATACAATGGGCGAAGACGCCGCTTTTAAATACTTTGATGATCTCGCCGAAAATATTCTGCAATTTACCACATCCGGTTCCGGTCCTGTAAACGCGTTGATTCAGGGAGAAGTCGCCATCGGTCTTGGAATGACACTAACCGCTGTTAACGCAATTAATACCCGCGGCGTTTCCTTTGATTTGGTTTATTTTGATGAAGGCGCGCCGAATATTACAACAAGTTTTGGAATAATAAAAGGCAAAGAAAGCCGCCCTGTTGTAAAAGAAGTTTTTGAATTTATAATTACTAAGGTTGTAAGAGACGATAAGGAATTGTTTTGCCCGGAAGCTGTTATGATAAATCAGCCGAATAATATTCCCAATTATCCTAAAAACATTCGTTATGCGAACATGGACGGAGTTTACGATTTAGCCAAAAAAGAGCGGCTTCTTGAAAAATGGAACCATTAACGGAGATAATTAGTGACAGAAAACAAGTCTCTTAAAGCCAAGCTTGAGATTCAGGATTTATCTCATTTTTTTAACAGGTATAAAGTTCTTCATGGCTTGAATTTTTATGTGAATGACGGAGAATTTCTTTCTATCCTGGGTCCTTCTGGCTGCGGAAAAACTACGATTTTAAGAATATTGATAGGACTGCTTTTTCCGGCTTCCGGGAAAATAATTAAAGACGGAGTTGATATAACAGCTTTTCCGGCATCCAAACGAAATATGGGAATTGTGTTTCAAAATTATGCGCTGTTTCAGAACATGAATGTTTTGGGAAATGTTGAGTACGCTCTAAGATTCAATAAAGAGATGAAGTCCCGTTCCCGTTCAATTGCACAAGATATTATAGAGCAGGTCGGCTTAACGGAACATATTAACAAAAAACCTTATAAACTTTCGGGAGGTCAGCAGCAGAGAGTTGCAATCGCGCGTACCCTCGCCTTAAATCCTGAAATTATTCTTTTTGATGAGCCGATGTCCGCTCTGGACGCCGCGATGAGGCTGTCGCTTCGCGATGAATTAAAACGCCTGCAGAAAAAATTCCGCACAACAATGATCTACATTACCCACGATCAGGAAGAAGCTTTTTCTCTTTCAGATCGAATAATGGTAATGGACAACGGAAGAATTCAGCAGATTGACACTCCGCAGGAGATTGCGGAAAAACCGGCTAATAATTATGTTAAAGAATTTGTGCTTGACAATCTTCGCCTTAAAATTAATTCGCTTGTAAAATATGTTAAACCGGATATTTCACCTAATCTTAAAACCGCGGATTCGCAGGAGAGTTAATGGACGCTCAAGCGCTTGTTATAAGAAAACCTGTCTTTCCGCTGATTTCACTGCATAGATCGGATTATGTAAAACTTTTTCTTGGAATAATTCTTTTTACTGCGGTAGTCTGTCCGTTAGCTGTAATGCTGATGAATATATCAGGCTCGGATTTTTCCGGCGTGTTTCGCCAGTCCAGATTCAGGGAGGCTCTTTTAAATTCTGTTCTGGCAGCCGGAACAGGAACAATAATTTCCATTGTTCTTGCGTGGATTTTCGCTTATTGCGTAGTACGAACCAATATGCGTTTCCGCGCGATATTTACCATATTTGTTACAATTCCAATGCTTATCCCTTCCATATCGCATGGTATGGGACTTGTTTTGCTGTTCGGTGCAAATGGAATTATTACGCAAATCTTTAATTTAAAAGGAACAATTTACGGATTTCAGGGTATTGTTACAGGTTCTGTTTTTTACGCGTTTCCTGTCGCGTTTTTAATGTTATCTGACATTCTAAAATACGAAGACGGCTCTCCGTACGAAGCTGCGACAGTGCTCGGCATTCCCAAAAAAAATCAGTTTTTTTCGATTGCGTTTCCATATCTCAGAAAGCCTTTAATTTCCGTTGTTTTTGCCGTTTTTACATTGATTTTTACGGATTACGGCGTACCTTTGATGATTAGCGGCAAGTTTATTACATTGCCTGTTTTGATGTACCAGGAGGTTATAGGGCTTTTAAATTTCAGCCGGGGAAGTGTTATCGGCTCTTTTCTTTTAATTCCGGCGGTAGCAGCTTTTATTTTCGATCTGTTAAGCAAAGACAAGGCTAACATGAATTTTGTTATAAAAGAAAAAAACATACAAAAAAATAAATTACGGGACGGTATTGCAACCTCTTATGTTTTATTAATCTGTTTTATTATAACGCTGCCTGTTATTGTTTTTATTCTGCTTACTTTCATTAACAGTTATCCTGTAGACATGACTTTTTCCATGCGTAATATTACAAGAACATTAAATATGGGAGCCGGAAAATTTTTAACAACATCGCTTGTTATTGCTGTTATGGTAGCTTTTACAGGAACAATTTTTTCGTATTTTACAGCCTATTTTACATCGCGTACAAAAAGTAAAACGTCGCGGCTTCTTCATTTAATTTCGATTACGTCTCTTGCGATTCCTGGACTTGTGCTTGGGCTTTCCTATGTGCTGTTTTTTAAGAGTACATTTATTTACGGCACTCTTGCGATATTAATCCTTGTAAACATAATTCACTTTATGGCGTCTCCCTACCTGATGGCGTATAACTCGCTTGGAAAACTGAATATAAATCTTGAAGATGTCGGACGTACATTGGGAGCAGGACGTTTTCGCATAATCCGCGACGTATTGATTCCGCAGACAAAACTTACAATTCTTGAAATGTTCTCGTACTTTTTTGTCAATTCGATGATGACAATTTCCGCGGTTTCATTTCTCAGCACAGTGCGAAACAGACCTGTATCGCTTATGATTACCCAATTTGAATCGCAGCTGTTTCTTGAAGGCGCGGCGTTTGTTTCCATACTTATACTTGGATGTAACTTGTTATTGAAATTTTCCATATACATTATTTCTAAATTCAGCAAAAGGCAGGACGATTAATCATGCAGCTGTCAAGAACTCAATTTGACATTTTAATGTTACTCGAAAAAGAAAAGGAAAATAAAAACCTGACGCAGCGCAGCATTGCGCGTTTGTGCGGTCTGTCTCTTGGAACAGTCAATAAAACAATGAGCCATTTAACCGATACCGGTTTAGCGGCGAATAATGTTATTACAAAAGCCGGATTAAAGGCGCTGGAACCGTATCGCGTAACACGCGCTGTATTTATCGCCGCGGGTTTTGGTTCGCGTCTTGTTCCGATTACGCTGAATACTCCAAAACCCCTGGTGCGCGTTAAAGGAATCAGAATTATCGATACATTGCTAGACGCGATATGCGGCTTGGGCATTAAAGATATAATAATTGTAAGAGGCTATTTAAGCGAACAGTTCGATCAATTAAAATATAAATATCCCGATATTCAATTTATTGAAAATCCCATATATAATGAATCAAATAATATTGCTTCAATGATGTACGTTCGTCATCTGTTAAAAAATGCGTATGTGCTGGAATCTGATCTTCTTCTTGGCAATCCTGAAATAATTACAAAATATCAATATACAAGCAATTATCTCGGTATACCTGTAGAACGCACAGATGACTGGTGTTTTGAAACGCGCAACGGAATTATTACAAAAGTAAAGGTCGGAGGCTGCAACTGTCATCAGATGGTCGGCATTTCTTACTGGAATAATACATACGGCGAAAAATTATCAGAGCATATAAAACAGGTTTTTGAAATGCCAGGCGGCAAAGAACGTTATTGGGATCAGGTTCCTCTTGAATATTTTATAAAAGATTATGATGTAGAAGTTCGTGAATGTAAAAAAGAAGATATACTGGAAATTGATAACTTCAGCGAGCTTGTAAGTGTTGATAAAGCGTATAAAATATAAACTGAAAATTTTTTAAATCCCCTTTAATATCTCTTTTAACAATACAGAATTCCTGTAATGTTTTGGATTGTCTTCGTCATATCTGCACACCGGGCGAAGATCGTCAAGCAGTTTTTTTATGTCCAGAGTTAATGGAACTTTTTTGTTTATTTGCAGGATACGGCTGTAATCTGTAAAAGAAGGCATTTCATCTTCAGACAAAAGCGATTCATCAAGACGCTCTCCGGGACGAAGCCCTATATATTCAATTTTAATTTCTGTTTCAGGCTCGTATCCGTGGAAACGTATTAACTGTTCGGCAAGATCGCGGATACGCACAGGCTCGCCCATATCCAAAAGATACAATCCGCCGTTTTCACCTACGCCGCCTGCTTTTAAAACCAGAGAACATGCCTCGCTGATTGTCATGAAAAAACGGCGCGCTTCAGGATGAGTAACGGTAACAGGACCGCCTTTTTCAATCTGCCGCTGGAAGAGCGGAACAATTGATCCGCGCGATCCAAGAACGTTTCCAAAACGGACTATTATGAAATTCGGCGAATTTTTTCCGGCATTTTCCCTGCCTGCATCCTGAACAATTTGTTCGCAGATGTATTTAGAACAGCCGTAAACAGAAACAGGGCTTACCGCCTTGTCTGTTGAAATATGCACAAAACGTTTAACACCGTATTTTTTGGAGGCTTTTATCAGGTTTTCCGTGCCGAAGACATTGTTTTCGATTGCCGCGACAGGATTATCTTCCATCATGGGAACATGTTTGTACGCCGCTGTATGAAAAACAGTATCGGCTTTTAGGTTACTTAAAATATAATCAACATAACGCTCGTCCTTTAATTCGCCGATTACAGGAACAATCGCCGCTTTTTCGCCCACGCCTTCTTCCTGTAAAAGGCGCAGTTCCTTATCAATCTGATAAATCGAATTTTCTCCGTGCCCAAGAAGATAAAGCCTCGCTACGCCGCCCGATAAAAGCTGTCTGCATAATTCACTGCCGATGGAGCCGCCCGCTCCTGTTACAAGAACACGTTTTCCGCGAACATAAGAAAGGCTCTGTTTTAACTTGATTGTAACAGGATTTCTGCCAAGAAGGTCCTGCAAGTCAATGGAACGGGTTTGAATAAGGTGCGCATCGCCTTCAATAATTTGAGAGATACCCGGTAGAATGCGTATTTTATGGAAATTTGCTTTATTTAAAATTGAATATAGTTCTTTTAAATATTCCCTGCTCGCGCTTGGAATCGCTATTATCGCCTCGTCTGCCGGGTTAGTTCGTAAAAGAATGGCGACATCCCTTATCGGACCTAGAACCGGTATATTGGAGATTTTTTTTCCTATTTTTTCGGGATCATCGTCTAAAAACGCGACAACTTCGCCGAAAATTGCCTTTGAGATGACTTCATCGGCGAGAGTGCGCCCTGCAAAACCTGCTCCGATAATGTATAAACGTTTTTTTGATTTTACCATATCATTTCCTATCATTCTTTAATGATTCTATAACCTCAAAAGCAAGGTCTACAGTAAATGAATCATTGTATAGATCCAGTTTGATTTTTGCTCTTCTTTTTCTTCTATCGACTTTTATAATCTTTCCCTCAAGACCCGAAAGCGGTCCTTCTGCGACAATTATCCGTGAATTTTCATCAAAGTATACTTTTGATCTTCCCGCTATGGAGCCTTTATTATTAATAAAGTGAAGCACTATTTCCAAATCCTTGCTGTCAAGGGCGGTAATTTCCTGATTTGATTTTAAAAAACGCATAAAACCTTCAGTCCGCCTGAAATTCCACTGGCAGGCGAAGATTTCTTCATCGCGTTCCGCTTCTATAAAAAGATATCCGGGAAAGACCGCAGGAGTCGACGGTTTAACCTTCCCGTTTTTTCTGATATCAAGGTATCTGCGCGGAAAATGGATAGGAAGGGAAATATCAGGATTTCTGGATTTAAATAATTTAATGTATTTTTCTTCCAGGCGGGTTCTCACCTGAATCGCGTAATAATTCATATATTGCCAATTATATAATCCCATTAGTTATTTTAAAAGAGTGCCGATAATGGATGTAGAGAACCTATGAAGAAAGTAAGAATTATATTTATTTTGCTTGTTTTTCTCGCCTTTAATGCCAACGCATCGATGATTTCGTTTTATGTAATAGAAACAGGGCTGAGCGAAAACGCAGTAAGACAGCAGCACTCTATATTATGGGAAAACGCCTTTATGGATGTTTTTTTTGACGCCGGATTCATAGTCAGCAACGCTCCGATACTGCGCATGGAAAAAAAACCAGCGGGAGATATACTGGCTTCCGCCGCTATCAGCCTGAATGACATGAGGGAATTGGGAATAGATTTTATTATGATAACTCAGCTTGATTATATTAGTGATTCACAGGCGCCTGTTGATATATCGTTTTATATATACATGATAACACCTGAAGAAAAATTACTTCTAGAAAAACAAATCAAAAGAAATTCAAATAAAGTTGTAAGAGAAGAATTTAACGAATTAAAAACAATTGCAAGAGGGTTTATTCCTTTTTTTAATTGATCCTGGAGAAGTTTATGAAAATACGGATTTTTATTCTGATTTTAGCGGCGTTTTTTTTATTTACCGGTTCATCGCCGTGGGAAGGCGCTGCCGCAGTAGCTCCTGCAGGGGAACTTCCCGCCACGGGATTTTTTGCTGCGACAAATTCATTTCCGTTAAATACTGTTGTTGATATTACAAATATCGAATCCGGAAAAAGCACCCGTGTAATTGTAGCTAAAACTCTCAACAGTCCTGGTCTTCTTGCGATTATATCGCGTGAAGCTGCCGACCTGATTGGAATGCGAGCCGGTTCAGTTAGCAGAATTAGAATGATACAGCCATCCGATCCAATGGCATATATGCGTTTTACCGAAAGTATGGCTGTCGGTACTCCGGTGTTTGAGTCCGGCAATGTTATAACCGATGAAAACCTTGAACAAAAACTTTTGAATGAACACTACAGCAGTGATTCTTACGTTCCTCCTTCTGTTGCGAAGCCGGTTTCACCTTCATTGCCTGCGATTCCTGTTGAAATTGCGGAAAGAGGTTATGTTGTTGATGAACCTGAATGGGGAGGAAACGGCAGATTAAATATAATTGATGTTCCTGAATATAACATAAATCCGCTACCGGCATTTCAAGACATTCCTCCTGTTACAAAAGTAGAAGAACCTGTAATTAAAGAGGAACCGGTTCCCGCACAACCGAAAAAAGAACCTGTTTATATCGCAGAGCCTGAAGAAGAAATAATTTATACAGAAGAACCAAAAAAAGAGCCGGTTATTGTTACTGAACCTAAACCCGAACCGGAGTCTGAAATTGATACATATATTTATGAAACTCCCTGGGATTCATATTTGAGTGAAGATACAGAACCGGATGATTATATATATGAAACTCCCCGTGATTCATATTTAAGTGAAGACACTGAACCGGATGATTATATTTATGAAACTCCACGAGATTCATACTTAAGCGAAGGACCGGAACCGGATGATTATATTTATGAAACTCCCTGGGAATCATATTTAAGCGAAGGACCGGAACCGGATGATTATATATATGAGACTCCCTGGGAATCATACGTAAGCGAAGGAACCGAACCGGATGATTACATTTATGAGACTCCCTGGGAATCATACGTAAGCGAAGGACCGGAACCGGATGATTATATTTATGAAACTCCCTGGGAATCATATTTAAGCGAAGGAACTGAGCAAGCGGAAACTACAGAAAAAACTCCGGCTCAAATTGCAGAACAGCCTAAAGAGCAGGTACAGTCAAAACCTGTTCCAGAACCTGTACCTTTGGATTTTGTACCTGCAGATCCTAGACCGCCGGAGCCGAGTGTATATAATATTCCATTTTCTGACATTATTCCTGGTATCGCGGAAATCCCTGAAGAAAAACCTCCGGCGGTAACGCCGCCTGTTGTAAGAGATTCCGCTTTCTCCGTACGGACAATTACACAATTGGACAGCGGCAGGTATTATGTGCAATTGGGAGCCATGACAGGCGATACAGTTGAAAATGTAGTCAGGCAGATTGATAAAAGATACGATCCTGTTGTTTTCAGAGACAGAGATAATTTGTACCGTATTCTTATCGGACCATTGAATCAAGGTGAAAGCGCCGCTGTTTTACAGCGTTTTAAAAGCATCGGCTACACAGACGCCTTTGTCCGCCGCGGAAACTGATATATAAATTATGATAATGCAGAGTATTATCAATTTTTGGAGCGAACACAACGAATCTGTAATATCGATCTGTTTAAAAATAATTTTTTCTGTAATTATTGTCCTGATTGGCATATTTGTTTCTAAAGGTTTCAACAGGATTTTAAAAAAAGCGGCTTCTGATAAAGCAAAAACAGGCGCTTCTCCTGATCCCTCCGGCGCAAGTTCAATTTTACGCCATATAGTTAAATATGGAATTTTTATTATCTGCATAATAATGATTCTGAATATATTCGGCATAAATACGACAAGCCTTTTAGCTGTATTGGGAGCCGCTGGTTTAGCTGTCGGTCTTGCGCTTAAAAACACCTTGGGCAATATCGCGTCAGGAATAATACTAGTTTTCCTTGGCAACTACCGCAGCGGAGAGTTTATCGAATTCGGTTCTGTAAGCGGAACAGTTAAAGACATAAGTTTATTTACAACGATACTGGAAACCCAGGACGGTGTTTATGTTTCCGCTCCCAACTCATGTATTTGGGGCGTTCCATTAAGAAACTACACACGAAACGGAAAGCGCCGCATGGAAATACCTCTTCGCATATCCGCTTCATATTCGATAGATACTGTAATTCAAACTTTAAAAGAAATTATCGCCTGCGAAAAAAGATTTATACCGGCTCTGCAGCCGCAGATAAATATTCAATCTGTAATTGACAAAACAGTAACTCTTGTTATTCAGGCATGGGTTCTTAACAAGGATTACAATGATATTTATTATCAGCAAATGAAAGTAATCAAAGAGAAAATGGAAGAAGCCGGAATAGTGATTTAGGTCTATTGCCTTGACAAAAAATTTGAATTTATCCATATTTTAATAGTTAGATGGTGGATGTAGCTCAGGGGTAGAGTACAAGATTGTGGATCTTGTCGTCGCGGGTTCGAGACCCGTCATCCACCTGTTATTAGCGTTCGTAGCTCACCTGGATAGAGTACCAGACTTCGAATCTGGTGGTAGCAGGTTCGAGTCCTGCCGGACGCAGAGAGTTAAATCCTTATGTAGTAAGGATTTAACTAATGATAGTGTTTTAAAATTTGTTCGCGCTCTTAAAAAATGTGGGGGCTGTGCGTTTATTGTGCAGTTATTTTTTTAAGGGTTGTGTTATGTCAAGAGTATTAGGCGCATTTACAGTTCAGAGACGTTCTAAAAAGAACAAGTCATTTATTTTAACCATCAATAAAGAATCAGGATTATCTTCGGAAATATGCAGCAAGTGGAAACGCAAAAGTTTTGCAAATCTACCGCCGGAAATATCTGCGTTCCGCCATCCGACATCGAAGGTCGCAGCGGAAAACGGCGCAAGAGCGTTTATCGAGTTATTGAGAAAAGAAAGCCAAAAAGGAACGGTATGGAAATATTTTGAAACAATTATTATCGGCGATTGGCTACCAAGATTCATAAGTCTCGAAAATAATCCGCGCGCTGAACGATTGATTTCAATGGGTCTGCCTTATCAGCCTGCAACGTTGCCCACCTATTTTCATTATTATAACCGATACATTAAAGATGATCCGTTTTTGGAATTAGATATAAACACAATAGACGTGCCAACTACACGCGCCTTTCTTGCTCGTATCGGGATGAAGAAAACAAAAGATAATCGGGTACTTGCAGGAACAAGAGCGTATGAAATGATTTCCGGTTTTTTGCGTATGGCTTTCAATGAATATCAAGAAGATCACCATGAGTGGCGGAACCCTTTTGACAGAATCGATTCGCCAAAAAAAGTTGCCGGAAAACGTAGAGCCGTTTTACAGGAAGATGAAATATTAAAACTATTTATGCCGGGAGTAATTACTGATGTGTTAGAACGTGCCGTAGCTGTTGCTATGTTTTGGGCAGGGCTTCGCCGCGCTGAGATATTCGGTTTAAGATACCAAGATTTAGACTGGAGAACGCCAAAATTAAATATAGTTTGTGCGTGGAAAAATTTTGGAATAGTAAAAAGTAGAATAATCGGTGATCCGAAATGGCATAAATTACGCGAAGCGCCGTTTTGCGAAGATTTACAGAACGCAATCAGGGTTTTAATGGAAACAAACGGCGTACAGGAACATGATTATATTTTTTGCAGAAAAGACGGCAGTATTCCTCACGGGAAATGGATTTTAAATAAACTGCCGAAATGGATAGAACGCGCCGGAATCGAATTATCAGGAAGAAGGATTGTACCACATTCGGCGCGTCATAGCCTCGCATCATGCCTTGAAAACGCAGGAGTTCCTCTCCGTTATATACAGGAAATGCTCGGGCACGGAAGCCTTAAAACAACTATGATTTATTTACACACACCGCAGGGGAAGATTAATGAGATAACCAAGAAAATCCAGCAGAGCGCGGCTCCGAAGGGTGAACCGGAACAGCCTCCGCGAATATTAAGTATCAATGCTTGCGTATAACGTTTTTAATTGTTTTATTTTATCATCAATTGTATAATATGCTTCCATAGGAAAATCTTTTTTCCTTTGACGTAATAAACTATTAATCCTTTCGTCAATATATGCTAAATATTTTTTATCATTTAAATCTTTGCTCGCTAACTTTATTGCATCATCTGCGTTTTCAAAACATTGTCTTAAAACATCTAATTGGATATTCATATTACGTTCTTCAATTTCGGCTTTCCTGTTTGATAAATGTTTTTTCCTTTCTTCACATCGACTATTATAATCTATGAGTAGTTGCTTATCCTCTTCGGTTAAATCATCAGGGTCTTTGTTAAGTGCTATCTTAACAGGTGAGTTGTAATTAAAGCTAATACTTGCCATTATTTAGATCATCGGAAAAAATGTAATTTTAATGATCTTTTCTTGGCTTTCCTTTTTCCCATCCGGGACTTTTTCTCTCCGCAAATCTTTTACAGTCTTCTTCTGTCCAGAGGTATGTTTTTCGTTTGCCTTCGCCTGTGTATGAGACTCCATTCGCGGCTGCCCAATTTCTGGCAGTAGAACCGGCTGTCGAAAATCTTTTTGATACATCTTCGCACGTCATATAAAAATCCTTTAAAACCCTCTGGCTTTAAACCAGAGGGGAGATAAAATTATTTCGCTGTACGGTTGTTATATATTTTAAATAATAATCGTATAGAGACACCGACAATAAAAAGAATTATGCCTATAGTTCCTAAACTCATTGACTTTACCTCCTTAATGAGTTATATTAATAATACCCCCGAAGGGGGGTACCTTCTTCTAACCGCCTAACAGACGGTCGATCAGGTACAGTGTAAACCCTGCTATAGTTACGATGTCTGCCAAGATTGACAGTAACTGTAACAGGGCTTTTTTTATGTCCTTCATAAGCTCACCTCCTTTTTAAGTTATACTAATAATATAGCTCAGTTCTATGATATTGTCAAGAGGTTTTAGAAAAAAAATTGATTTTTTTATTAATTATTTATTTACTTCAAGTTTCTTTTTTGTTCTTTCTATCCGTTTATCCCAATCTCCGTTCCAACCCTGAGCCTTAGCCTGTTCCGCAAGGCGGATTACTTCGGCGTGATTACCTTGTTTTTCTCTTATGATACAGAGATTTCTATAACCTGTGTGTGTCCCTAATGTTTCTGGTATTATAACGAAATCATTTTTTGATTTATGGATATCTTTATTAAAAGGATTCTCTTCATCATGGTCATAATAATTTATTTGTTCTTTTATGTAATCGTTCATAGTTTTACCTCTTATCCATAGCATCAATACTATGCAATATACTCTTTTGTTCAGGTGTGCCTTTTATGATTGCCAAGTCCTCAGCCATTTCTCGTTTTAAATCTGATATAATTTCATCGTCTGATTTTAACGTATAACGCCTTTTTCCCTTTGTCATAATTTTTGCTACATCCGCGGCAATGGCGATTTGATTCTCACAGGCTGTTATGGTCGCTTCCATGATTTTTGGATCTTCGTCTCTGCGCTTATAATATTCGTGAATTTGCTCTTCGTATTCATAATGCTTTCTTAATAATTCTTTTTGTTCGGTAGATAATCTTTTGTTTTTCTCCTGCTTTTCCGCCTCTTTAAAAACAGCATTTTGTATATTTTCCTCTTGAGAAATTTGATTTTCCTTTAAAGAAATTTGATTTTCAGATGTCTGCTTTTTTGACGATTTTGAAAACAGGGCTATTATACCTAATACAATAAACAACGCTATTGTAACGAGTATTGTTATTTCCCTATCAGTAAAATCCATATTTCTTCCCCTTTTTTATTTCTGCGACTTTTGATTTTGTCCTTTCATGTGTAGCTTCTAGGATTAGATTTATTTCTTTCTTTAAATTGAAATTTTCTGAAAGTAGCGGTATAGGTACTGTATTACCAATTATTGAACTATTGCAAAATATTGTTGTTTGTTCGCGTTTAATTTTTCTTAATTCCGATGCAGTTATGTATTTTTTAAGGTCAATGCTTTCTTGACCTGTTTTTTCTTTAATGATATCTGATAAATTATTTAAAAATAAATCAGGATTCTTTTTAATATAATTAGTATTTGTGAACTCAAAAGTCTTTGCCATACGCATTACATCTTTGGGCAGCCACGGAACATTAAAACTGTAGTAACTCATTAAAAATAAATTATCAGAAAATCCAAATTCATAATCTTTATCAAGTGAGTCAATAAACAACGGAATATACTCACCTTTTCCGTGAAATAAAGCTGACAGAATCAATGCGTTGCCGGAATAATTTTGAAAAGATTTGTTTTTATGGACATCTCTTAGCTTTAGTATAACTTTGAAAGCCGAATCAAAATCGCCTTGCAGTAAATGGCGTTCAAGCCCATAGTAAAGAATAAAAATATAGCCTATGTCAATTTCTGTATTATACGGGTTGGTCAAAAGTTTTAAATAAACCCATTTTTGCTCGGGTGTGAGTTGTTTATATTTTGGAAAATACGGCGGGCGCGGAATAACGGATTCATCCTGCGGCTTTATTATCTGCTCGCTCATGTAAATCAAGCTCGGTTCATCTATGCTTAAACCAACAGTCCAAGTCAATGTAAAAACATCTTTATCCTTAGCCATTTGTTCTTTTGTCAGGTTTTTATATTTACCATCGCCGAACCATAAAAGGTTTTTTATATCATCATGGATTTTGAATTCATTTATATAAAAATCTGGCGGTAACGGCGTTGTGTTTGAAATAACTTTTGGCGAGTTATCAATTTCTTTTACTACAATTTTTATTCCGGCGTTTTTTATTACCGCTAAGTCTTTAGCGTTCTCTTTTTTAAATTCTTCTACAAGATCGTCATCTGTATTATTTTTATAAGCATTAATAATTGGTTTTACTTTAAGGTCTTCTGCTGGGATAGATTTCTCTTTTTTCTTAAATACGTCAAATATACCCATTAAAACCGCTCCAATAATTTTATAACTTATAATATTATTTAACTCTAATTTTTTTTGTTTCGTTCTATTTTTCTAAGAATAGCGCCACCGTAAAATGCTGTTAATAACGTACCAATGCTGCCAATTATTAAAGATAAACCTGCTACATCTTTATCTAAATAAACCAATACGACACCTGATGCGATACAAAGTAACGCAATGGCAGCAGAGATTATCTGTCCAATACTTGCTCTTTTATTATCACTGTTAATAACGGTTTTTTCTAATTCCATACGATGATTAACTTGAGCAATATAACTATCTAGTATAATTTTTCCCGTACCAGGGTAGATTTTCTCAAATCTTTCTAACTCATCGGGTGGAGGAAGGATTTCAACTCTATATTCTAAATTGTCTATAGCTACTATTTCACCTGTTGGCAATTTTGCAATTCGCCTATCCTTTTTATGACTTGTTCCCATTTATAATCTCTTCGTATGCAGTTTGATAATCCTTTCTCAATGTTTCTATATCATTTCGGCGAGCTTTCGTGTCGGCTTCATGCCCATCTTTCGACACATTGTATGTGTTTAGGACACCAAAGAGATCAACATTTCTACCTATACCTTCTATTATAGAAGGTCTTGCATATAAAAAATCTGTCATATATAGAATATCGCTTGTTTTTAACTAAAAATCAACCCATGAATTATCAAAATTTGAGTTATAATTCCCCATATTAAAGAATCCTTAAAAATTGTATTATTTTACGCCAATCCTTGCGTTTTAATCCGATAATTATTTAACACCAGTTTGGGTACCAGCTCTACTTTCTTCATTATGCTCTCTGTTAACATCAATTAAAAATATCAAGCCTTTCTAGCCCTTCTCTCTATAGCTTCCAGCTTGCCTTGAATTTCGTGGTTTCTACCAAGCTTCTCGGTTTGATTGGAACCGTCTTCCCAACAGATATATGCTTCTTTGTTGCCATTGGTATTCACAAATTTAATTCTCTTTAACGTACTAGAATCACGGTCCCTAACAAGCATTATTTCACCGTGTTTTGCGTCATTAGTATGTCTTAATAAAGCATAATCACCATCTTTAATATCAGCAAGACTCATAGAATCACCTTTTACTAAAACACAGTAATAATCCATTGGGTTTCCCTTTATTAAATCAGCAGCCCAAGGTCGAGTTGTAGGGTCGGGGTCAAGATCGCCAAAATTAATAGACTTCCCTGCGGCAGTCGAGCCAACAAGGGGAATTTCAACAGTTCCATGATCAAGAAATACTACGTTATCAACTTTTTTATGAGTGGTGTAGGCAGGTTTTGGTTCGGATGTTTCGCTGTGAGATGAAGTTAAGGGTATAATATAATTATCCTTTGGCTTTCTTGTAACATCAGTTTCAGAAATATTGATGCCATAAGGTGGAGCGAAACTCCTTAAATTTCGATAAAATAAACCCTGAACCTCGAATTCGTTGGAACTAACTAGCGTTTGGTCAATTCCGCTAATTAATACCCATCCTTTTTCAGCCTTTTTTAACCATTTTAGAGTAGAACACCCGTCGTAAAGAATCAGCATTAATTCTCTATCTTTTGGTTCTCGTGTGTAGCGAAGTAAAATATTATCACCGTCATCAATTTCAAATTTCGGTTCATCATCATTTGGCAGTGAGTAGCCATTAACCTTAATAAAAAAATAATCAGAGGGGTTTCCTTTTAACCGATCTCTTGGATATTCACGAGTAACTCTTGTTGATGAGTCTTCAAAAAGGACTAATGGCTCGTCTTTTTTTACATCATAATATTCCAGTTTTATTAATTCTGTATCAGGCGACCAACCCATTTTAGGCACTGAATCAATTGATGGGTAAAGTATTTTTTTGGGTTTAAGTTTATGTTTTACCAATAGCATGATCTCCTCTTTGTCTTGGGGCAGTAGATTAGAGATGTTCTGAGCGAGTTTAAGTGTTTCTATATTTATATTGTTATTAGTTTTACCTGTGATTAGGTATTCAGCGGTAACGCCTAGAGCCTGAGCGATTTTCACAACCTCATCGGCTTTCGGTAAAGTATTACGTCCGCTAAGGTTGCCTATCCTTCTTATACGAAATTTGCACTTAATAGAAAGAGTATCCTGAGTATATCCACGTTCCCTTATGAGTTTATTTGTCCTATCCCAAAACATTTCTTCCATATTATATTATCGGTTTTTTACGTAAAATTATGTAAAAAATTTCTCAAAAATAAGTAAAAAAATGTTGACATATACTCAAAATAGCATTATAAATAATTTATAAGTACTCAGTAATGAGTAATCAAAGCCTTAACCGTCATGGTTTGGGTTTCTTAGGGCGACCTGGTGGACGTGTACTTTTTATAAAATCGTATGCTGCTTGGTCATACAGTGCGTCTTTGGACACAGGTTTTAAATAAGCCCTAAAAAGACGCTGGCTTATGGTTTTTATTGGTTGCCCTTCAAGGTCAGCCATTTCTTGAACGGTGTAATAATTTCCTTTGGGAAGTTTCATATTACATTATCGGAAAATTGTAGTAGGTATTTACCATTTTACTTATTTTCCGTTAAGTAATTTGTGTAAAAAAAAGAAAATATTTGTAGTTTTTGACTACATTTATATTGACAATATTGTAGTTAGCAGCTACAATATAATTATAACCTAGCCGCAGGGAATAGCGGTGAAAAGCCTTGACCGTCATGGTTTGGGTTTCTTGGGGCGACCAACCTTAGCGGTTTTAAGTCGTTCAAGGGTTTCGACTGGATAAAGGACTTGGTTAATGACTGGCTTTACTTCGTTGTAAGAAAGCCAAGATTCAACGGCATTACGAGATTTTTTAGATAGTTTGGCAAGCTGGGTTACTGTATAACCCTCGATTTTTAGGGGTTCTTCCATAAGTTAATTATCGGAAGAAAAAAGAAATATATTTCTAAGATTTTCTTAGAAATATATTGACAAAAAATATATTCTAAGATAAACTTAGAATATAAGAATTAAGCCTTGACCGTCATGGTTTGGGTTTCTTAGGGCGACCAACCTTAGCGGTTTTAAGTCGTTCAAGGGTTTCGACTGGATAAAGAGCTTCGTAGGAAAGAGGCTTGATTTTGTGGTACGAAAGCCAAGATTCAACCGCATGGCGGTTCTTGTTTGTTAGTTCAGCTAGTTGAGTTGCTGTATAACCCTCAACATTTTGATTTTCTTCCATAAGGTAATTATCGGAAGAAAAAAGAAAATATATTTTGAGTTTTTTCTCAAAATATATTGACAAAAATTATATTCAGAGTATATACTCTGAATATAAGTAATTAAGCCTTGACCGTCAGCAGGGCGATTGACCGAGTTGCTTCCGGTGTCTGACGGCACCGCGCCGAAAGGTGACCAAGAGGCGACTCGGTTTTTTATTTAAGGAGGTTTAGGGAAATGAAAAGAAGGACAAACAAAATACAGGAAAATTACATTATCGCAAAGGCGACATGGCAAGCGGTCAACGAAATACAGAAAGAAAAATTCAACGAGTTTTTATCATCAAAGGGAATAATTGAAGACGACCTCAACGATGATAATTTTGAAACCCTTAACGCTGAATATGAAGTTTTTGCAAAGGCAGAAATTGAAAACAG
>Ga0209755_10000609_pt1 | contig 63937 bp, 49 predicted proteins | sample TergutCo191P1_FD_187301 | JGI IMG/M metagenome (GOLD analysis project Ga0209755, IMG submission 187301) | Cornitermes sp. P1 segment gut microbial communities from Petit-Saut dam, French Guiana - Co191P1 (SPAdes) (version 2) | ecosystem: Host-associated > Arthropoda: Insects > Digestive system...
GCCGCAATATATGTAATCGTCTCTTGATCTGTCGTTTTCATTTGATCTACAGGTATAAATCCAAGGATCTAATTTCCAGCCACTTGTTGTCTTTAATTTTTCTCCTGCAACTGAATCTCCGCCAACATAATCCATTAAAGCAGTCCATTCATCATCGCTTGGCAAATGCCAGCCATCAGGGCAAATCGTTATAGCTGTAGGCCAATCATAAAGACGACCATATTTATCGCAATTTTCTGTGTTGTAGTCAACAAAACGATTTCCATCGCTGCATTTGCTGCCGCATACATCATAATTCAAATTCTCAGCCATCCATGTTTGCTCGCCAATTTCTACATAAGCATATTTTTTTCCGTTACGCTTGTCACAAAACTGCTTTTTCATTTTGCCAAAGTGTTCTGCTTCTGTATCCGGATCAAAATCCATGCACAAGTCTTCACTGATTGAAGAAGAGCTGACTGTGCTGCAGTCAAGAGAGGAAGAAGATGATGGAGTTTTTGTGCTAGAAGAACTTTTCACTACTGAAGATGATGACTTGGTTTCATCTTCGCCTCTTGTGGAACAAGCTATTAGCATTTGGATCTCAAGAGCCCCAATTAACAGGATTAATAGAAAATTGCGCATTAAAACTTGTCCAGCTTGTGCAACTTTGGCGTTTTGCGAAGAAGGCGAAGGCTTTGATAAAAAACTTTTTCATATCTTGTTTCCGACTCATATATCGTGCATTTATCGGTTCCTATCATGCAAACTTTGCGAGAAGGGCTAACATAGCTCCTTTCTGCCGCTATTTCTTTCATATAAGTACACTCTGGGCTTAGACTGCAATCGCAAGGCGTTCCAAAATTCCAGTATTTTTTATAAAAATCACTGATGACATTTTCATAAGCAACGCCAGCCATGTCATAAAGCTCAAACCCATTGGGAAGCTTTTGAGCCACTGGCTTTAAGCCAAGTGGACTAATCCATTCATAACGGGAAACAGTTGATGAATTGTTATTATCTCCCCAGTAATATCGCATAGAAGCACCAGCACGCATCAAAAGCATCCATTCTTCTTCAAACGGGGAGCGATAACCGGAAGCCGAGGTATCCAAAGCGAGCGCATCACAAGATTCGCATCTGTGCTCCGGGTTCCCTAGCAATATAAATTTTTTGGCATTTTCACTATCCGGGTGAATTTTGATGTATGCTGTATCCAAGCCTTCCTTTTTAGAACGCTCATTAGCAAAATGCCACGCTTCGTATGAGTTTGCATCTATAAGCGGCAAATTAGATTCTTCAAGCTTTTTATTTTTGTATTCTTTCATTTCAAATGTCCTATGCACAATCAATGTAGTGTCAATTTTATAATAATGCAATGCATCTCCCATTGTTAACTTTGTTTTGTCAACGATAAGAGGCTGTCCGTAGCTTCTGCTCTCATAGCGCCCATGTTTGAAAACATCTTCCCAAGACGAACCCCAAGGTCCAAGCAAAAGGTTACCCATGTAAGTTACTTTGTCGTAATCTAAATCAGTGACCCATATTTTATGCGAGAAATTTCCCATTTCTATATAGCTTTGTTCCACCAAAACCTGAATTGTGTCCATGCGCCCACTGATTTCCATAAACAGAACGTCAATGGTTCCAGCAAGGCTTGGCGTTTGAATAGAAACGCAATTCTCTGCACTCAATGCCACTGAGTGTTCACTAATCCAAGTGCCTTTAATCTCTTTATCCGGGCAAACGGCAAATGTTTCTTTTCTGGAAGCCTCAATGTATGCTCCTGTTTCGGCTTTGTAGCGGTAACGGGAAGTAGGTTTGGAACCTTTGCCTTTTGAAGCGTATGATATGTATAAGTTTCTGTTCGGATACATAGCTTTAATTTGTCGTGCTTTTTCCGGCAAATCATGCCGTTCTGCTTCAAATGTTGAAACACGAGATCCATGCGAGTCGTAAACGCCGTATTTATCTGCGGCGAAAGAAAGAACAAAAGAGAATATAATCAAAATTAAAATTTTACCAAAATTACAAAGCATTTTATCTCATATCTCCTTCCGCTACTCTTCTCAATGCTAAAAACGCTTCTTTTAATGGTTGTGAAATGGCACTTGTTGGTTCAGCTAATATCATGCCCTGATAAACATTCAAAAAATCATTTCTTTTTCTATGAAAAAAATGTAAAAAGTGGCGAATGAAACCGATGCAATCTAATACTGCAAATTCCACTCCTGTTTTTTCATATAAGCTATTTGCATACTCAGTAACTTCTGGTTCAATAACATCAGTGGTTATGAAAATATAATTATCAACTTTGTTTTCCAATAATTTTTGCAAAGCTACATCAATATCTGTTTTCATCACTTTTTTATCTTTCATTTCATAACAAGTAACTATTTTATTCTCGTTTGTTAAAATAATTTCTATATCTCCTAAAGAGCCAGTTTGTTTATCGGCTGCGGTATGAGCTTTTAGCATTTTATTAGTCTCACCAATTTGATCTTTCACAGTTTGGTATGCGGAAGCTACGATAAGTACAGGCAATCTACTTGAATGTTTGCAACTTAAATGTTGTTTTAGCAATGCTATGATTTTTTCCGAAGAAAGTGGCAATGTATCCGTTTGCTTTAAATCTGCAATCAATTGTTCCATTCTTTGCTCATCTTCTTTTTTAATAATTAGCAAAAAACGAATTATTTCTTTTAAAACATTAATGACCGTTTCTGATTGATTATGGACTTCTGCTAATATTTTTAGTGTAAACTCGTAAATCTCTCTCGGCCTTCCCACTAAAACAAGATCAGCAGTTAATGCTCGATCGAGATTTCTAAATGCAGGCGTTAGAAATGCTGTTGTTGGATTACAAGGCAGGTTGTATTTGTGCACAAGTAAATCTATATATTTTTCATCATAAAAGCGTCCCGAATACGTGTCTTTACCACTAATTTCCGTATAAGGTTTACGAATATCTATTTTTGAATCGTAAATTTTAGCTAGCAAGCACGACATCAAGAAACGAATGGGAGCCTTATTAGCGTTGCAACGGCAAATTAATTCTATCTTTTTTCTTAATTCAATAGATTTAACATTGCTCTTAGACATTTTTTTTGTCTTCTTTAATAAATCTTCTAAAATTTCGAATGGCACAGCACTATTGTTCATACGCAAATAATGGAAGAATGTGCTTTAAACTTTGCTTACTCAAATTATAATTAACCCATAATACTTCTTGCCTTACATCTTTTGTGGAATGAATTATTTTCTCAGGACCATATATTTTTGTCCATTTTCCAGATGGATATAATTCTTCCATCAAATCACAGTTGTAATTAGAAATTGCTACAAGCCCTTCAACTGAATTAAGAGTTTCGGCTAATTCTCTATGCGCCGAATCATTCATTTCATAACCATAAGATTTTGTATCGCCTCTAGTTTTATGTATATATGGAGGATCACAATAAAAAAGAGTTTCTTTGTTATCATACAACTTAATAACATCAATAGCGGGTCGATTTTCAATTTGCACTCGCAAAAGCCGTTCTGCAATAAATTCAAGTTGTTCGACCCCTCCTAACCAACGACTGACGACACCGCTCATTCCTGCTCTGCTCGTATTTTTACAATTAGCCCATCGTCCAATAGTTGCTGTTTGGGCTAGCCCTGTGCGAACTTGACGAGCACGTATATAAAAGCGCCGGGCACGTTCAAGGCTTGGCAATTCAGGATTTAATTCGCAAGCAAATCCAAATTCTTCTCTTGAAAAAGGAGTCAATGTTATCTGCTCAATAAGAGCGTCTTTTTCTTCCCGTAAAACTTTGAAAAAATTAACAACTTCTCCATCTATATCATTGTAAGTTTCAACTGGCGATGGATTTCTATTCAATAAAACTGCGCCAGATCCCGCAAATGGCTCACAATAATGCAAACAGTCCGGCAATTTTGGCAATAGCCAGTCAAGATGTGAAAATTTTCCTCCATACCAACCAAACGCAATAAGCTTTTTTGGTCTGTTCATTCGCATAATTGGCGAAGGTATTTTACGAATATTTAGTTCAATTGCAGTTTTCATATCCATTATAATTTAGAAATATTCTTACAGAGCCATTGCCATAAGCACCGGGAAGAAGGCACTTTGCCCCTACTGCAAAATCACTTTTCTTCCTGCAATTCTTGCATAATAATCCGGGTTATACATTGCTTCCAGCACAAGGCCCGGCCACCAGAATTCACCTGCAAAACTCGGATGAATTTGCACAGTGAACTCTTTTGACTCTCCCGGCTTAAGGCTAAAGAACCAGTTAACACGGTCGTCTCTTATATCCATATAGTCGTAGCCTTTGCCCAAACGCTCGTTGGACATTTCAAAGCCCGAAGGAAAAATGCTGGACAGCGCAAGATTTTCAAGGTAAATAGACGTAAGCGACCTTACTTTGAAAGTAACTTTAAATTCTTCGCCTTGCTCAAAATGCGAAGGAATAATTCTTTCCACAACAAGCCCCTTGTTCTCCGTTTTCACATTGTCTGCCAAAGGAAGCCCACGTGTTTGAAGTTCGGCAAAAACCGAGCCGTTCACAGCAGTCACGGAAACATCTGCAGAACCAAGCGAAGTCAAATCTATTTTCTCCGGCTTGGCAGATTTAACCACAACTTTTTTCCCATTGTATTCAACCTCTACATTGCCTGCGCTGAATTTATCTCTAAGAACGGAAAAGGCAAGCAAAGCAAATGCGCTTTCCTGAGTGCTCCACCATCTTCTGGCGTTCCATTCTTGCGCAAGAACTCTATAAACGTCTAAGGCTTCTTTATACTTGTTCATTTTTGCCAAAACAAAAGCAGCAAGGGCACGGTCTCTTAAAGCAGAACCATAAGTTCCTGAACTTTCTCTGTAATCGCTTAGCACAGGCCCGCTATATTCCAAAACAGATTTTGCAATGTTTTCTTTGCCAGCGGCGTGATATGCGCCTGCGAGCAAGTGCCTGGAGAGCCAATCAAGCTTTTCCATGTTATTTTCCTTCATCAAATTCATTGCGCCCATTTGAGCATCGCCGGACATTGCAAGCAAGAACAGTCTATAGGCTTGGTTGCGGAATTCTTTATCACTGGCCTTTTTGCTTTGCTCAATTTCCCAGTTTTTCCAGGTGTTCAGCATATTTTGCGGAATTGAATAGCCGGCCTCTTTAGCAGAAAGCATAAAGTGCCCAGCATAGCTTGTGGACCAGGAATCTGCGCCTCGATCGCTTTGGTTTGGCCAGTAAGAGAACCCGTTGCTAAGCGTAAATAGCGAAAGCCGCTTGATTCCTTCATTTATGTTGTGCGAAATTTCCTGTTTTTTCTTTGAATCCAAGTCTCTGAACTTGTCAATATACAGTTGTGGGAATATACTGGATGTCGTTTGCTCCAAACAGCCGTAAGGATAGTTTATAAGGTAATCCAGCCGCTCTTCTGCGCCCAAGCTCGGCATTGTGCTTAACACAAGGGTTGCTCTGTGCGTGTTGTCTATTCCGAAAGCATTTATTTTTGCTTGCCAGCTTTCTCCTGCAGAGAGTTGAGCGTACAAAACATCTGTGTAAATTGCAGATGAACTCATAAGCGGCAAATCTATTGTGTCTGAAATTTTGTGTTTGCCGCTTTCTGCTTTTATAATTATTTTTGCAGTGCCGAGAACGGACTGAGCCTCAATTTCAAAACTTCCATCACGTTCGCCGGGTTTGTCAAACGAAACGCTAAAATTATTTTGGCCTATAATTTTGAGTTCTTTTGAAACCTGTATTTGCACATTTGCTTTTTTCACATCATCGCTCATTGCGAACACGGAAACTGGAACTTTGAACTTATCTCCGGGCTTTGTTGCTCTGGGTGCGGTTGGCAAAATCATAAGCGGTTGCTTTACTGTTATGTTTGCCTCGTTTTTGGAGAATGCGTTTTGAGAAACGCCTATTAACTGCGCCCTAACAGAACCAACATATTGCGGCATTTTGAATTTGATTTTTTCCGTTTTGCCGGCTTTAATCTCTTGAACTCCGCTGAATAGCGAAACCGCTTTGAACCTTCGCTCTTTCTGTTGCCCGGCCATGCTCGCAACGTCTTCATCACCGCCTATGGATAAATAAGAATCCATATCCTGCATAAGAGCGCCTATGATTTCATCGTAATTATCTGAGCTTATTATTCTCAAAGCCATTTTCTGGAAATAAAATTTCCAAGGGTCTGGCGTTTTGAAATTTGTTAAATCGAGCAAGCCTTCATCAACAACGGCAAGGGTGAAAGAAGCGCTTTCCTTTGAGTTATTTGTCACATCTATGGAAAATTCTTCACCCGGCTTAATGTCTTTCGGAGCATTTAAAGCCAAATCCAATTTTGTGCTTTCATCATGAACATTAATCGGCAAAATTCCGTAATAACGCATTGGCTTTTCGCCCTCAACGCTTTTTAACGGCAAGAACAAGCTCACAACCGCATACACATTAGGCTGCATATTTTTTGTAGCAATAAAAGAAATCTCATTTTTGCCGGCATTTGTTTGCACAATTTTTCTCTCTAACACTTTATTCGTATGTTCCAGCGTAACCAAAGCATTGCCGTTTGCCGGAGCATCGAAAGAAATCAAAATTGAATCGCCCAAATTATAAGTTGATTTTTTGCTGATTAAATTCAAATGGCTTGCCTCAGGAATGTTGCGCATATTTTCTGCGCCGCCCCAATACGATGCATAAATAAACTGCGATACGCTATGCCCACCTTCAACATCTTCCACTTCAATTGCAAGCATGCCGTCGCTATCCGGCGACCATTTCAATTCTCGCACGGCATTTCCGCTTTTAACCATTTCTTCATGAACAAGATATGTTTGCTTTTGGTCTCTAAAATTCCAACGTTCTGAAGAACCGCTTTCCCACCATGAATATCTGCGGTTTTGATAAATCTTTACCGAAAGATTTCTGCCGGAGAGAATTTTCCCGTTTTCATCAAGCGCAATATAGGGAACTCTGAGTGTATCGCCTGTGCGTACGCCATCCCATGAATCTCTGTTTTTCAATCCAATAAAAGCTGGGTATGGATAAAGGGTGCTTGAATGAACACTCTCCGTGAAGCCGCCGCCGTTCTCGTGAACAGTTGCGCGTATTTTTAAGGTTGCTGCTTCTTGAATGTTTCTACCTATCAAATTAATTGTTTCATAAATTCTGGCATTTCCATCGCTGTCTAAATTTCCGCTAAACAAAGTTTCATCTCTGCTTTCCTCAAAATGCAGCATTTGATTTTTAAATGTGAAATCCGGGAAGCGTGAAAATTTAAGGGCCTTGCTTTGGAGTGAATAAGTTAATTCTGCCTTTAAGCCTGCGGCAGGAGTGCCGAATAAATATTTGCTGTTGAAAGTTTCTTTTATCCGTATTTGGCCGCCGCTCATTTTTTCAGGAAGCTCAAACAAATTTTTCAAGCGGTTCGGCTTAATTGTTTCAACATTCAAATAATGGCTCCACTCATTTCCGCCGCTCTTTATTGTTGCAACCCATTGCCCTGTTGGAGCATTCAAATCTGTTGGAATATCCAAAGAGAACATTCCTTCCGCAGAGGTTTTTGCGGAACCTTCAAAAACGGTTGCACCCAAAGGATTTTTCACCGCAACTGACATGGCAGTATTTGCCAAGGTTTTTGCAATGCCAGCAAAATGAATTGTGTCGCCTGGCCTGTGAACACCACGCTCAGCATAAGCGAACAGCCTTGCATTGCTATTTTCTCGCACGCCGCCAACATCAAAACGGCTTGTTTCCCAGTTTTCCTGCGTTAATTTTAACAGAGCAAGCCCTCTATTGGATTGCCCTCTTATAACATAAGCACCTTCCGTAACAGGAAAAAACGCATATCCGTTTCCATCGGTTTTCTGTATGGACAGCACATCATTTACCTTATCGAACAAATCCAAGAGCAAGCCGGAAAGCGGTTTTGAGTTTTCAACATCTGTAGCCCAAACATGAATTCCATCGCCCGCTTTTTTTGCCGTTAACGCAATGGAAGAGGCTATCAAAATTTTTTCCAAATTTGTATTTCGGTAATAATAATAATTCTGGTAGCAAGGATGGTCGTAATCGTAGTTGTGCTGTTTATCTTCATCACAAGGAGTCATAAGATTTTCAGAATTAAAAACTAAACTTACAATATAAGCCGCACCTGCTTTTTTTGCAAAATAGCTTGAAATATCAACTTCTGTTTTTAGCCATTCGTTTCTTTTGGGATTTTCAAATTTCATTTCTTTTGAATAAACTTTTTTGGATGTGCGCTCAATATCGGAGAACCATCTATTGGAAGAGCGCAATTCGTTGTTTTGCAAAAAGAATATCACATTCTGCGGCAGAATTTCCTGTATTTCCAATTTAGCCCCACTCAAGTTCATGCTTTTGAGTTGCAAGCGCCCTTTGTTTTCCAACGGTAAAAACAATCCGCTTCCAACCCAGCTTAGCTGTGGTTTCTTTTCGTTAACCGAAAGGTCCATAGTAAAAGCTTCCAATGTTTTTGTTCCGTAAGCACTTGGAAATCCTTTTTTAATTTCAATTGTGTATTGCACATCGTAATCAAAATCTCCACTTAGCTTCAAAGTTCTGTTTGCAATGGAAACATTGTATTTTACATTGGGCGATACTCTAATAAACCCGGAAACATCCATATTGGTTGCAATAGGATCGGAAAAAACCATTTCCGTGTCTTTTGAGCTTACAACCATAAATGTTCCTTTTGCCGGTAATAAAAATGTTTCGCTAAATGGTTTGTCGTTTGCTGTCCAGATTTTAGGCAAACTTATTTCCGCATTTTGAGTTTTATTTGTGCGAAGCAAATTTTCGCTGCTTATTATTGCATTTTTCCCAGTGCCGTCGAAAATCATTTTAAACGGTATTGTTTTGGAGTTAAAGCTAAGTGACAATTCTTTTGAAAGTTTTGTGCTATCGGGCTTGTCTGCAAATCTAATTTCCAAAACGAGCTGTGCCGTATTCACCTTCCCAGCCACAGGTTCAAAGCCGCCGTTTACTTCCAAAATCTCATTTAAAATAATTCTAAATTCAAATTCGTAATCATCTACATTCACAGTATTTCCAAAAGCTTTTTTGCCGTTGAATTTAGCTTTATAAGCAAGCCCGCTTTGCATGGGATCATCCGGCACAAACTGCAACAGCGATGTGGTGAGCCACTTGGCCTTGCCTTTTATCGCAGGCTCAAATTCAATAGGGTTTACATCCAGGAAACCTTCAACTGCATTGTTCACAACCATATTTTGATTGAATTCAAATTCTATTGCGCTGCGTGAGCCAAGAACCGCCGCCGGACGTGCGGAAACATAATCGGCAAGGTTTATTGTTTGCCCAACCAGCTCAGTAGCGAGCAAGTTTTGAGACGTAAGTTTGCTTTGCTCTTTTTGCCCACAGGAGAAAAGGAATATGGCGAGTAGTAGGAGAATTATATTGTGCATAGGGGTAAGGTAGAAAATGTAAATTAACCAAACACGCAAACTTTATTTCGGCCTGAATTTTTGGCGTTGTAAAGAGCTTTATCGGCTTGTGAAAAGAAAGCCTCTATTGAAGAGTCAGCTGTAGGAACAATAGACGCTACACCTATGCTTATTGTTGCAAACGGATTGTGAGACATTTGCATATCTTCCACAGATTTGCGAATTTCTTCCAAATGCAAGTGAGCACCCTCAAGTTCCGTGCGAGGTAGCATAATCACAAATTCCTCGCCACCCCAGCGCCCGACAAAATCGGCAGGCCTTCTAATCATGGAAACAAATTGCTTTGCTAAAACGCGCAAAAGAACATCGCCTTGAGCGTGGCCGTAAGAATCGTTATATGTTTTAAAGTGGTCAACATCCGCAACTGCAAGGCAAAGAGTTGTTTTTTCCCTTATTGCCCTGAGCCATTCGAGACGTATGCGGTTATCGAACCCACGCCTGTTATAAATTCCGGTTAAAGGATCCAGCATACCAAGCTCTTCTATGGCTTTTATATGCTTTACAAGCAATCTTTGGTTATTAATTCTTATTTTTACGATTGAAGTTCTAAACGGCTTGCTTATGTAGTCCACAGCACCAAGTGCGAAAGCTCGTTCTTCCTCTTCGGGGCTGCTGGCATCGCCTATCAGAACAGACGGAATATTCATTGTTTCTTCGTCGGACTTAATATTTGCAAAAAAGTCACTGCAATCTTTGCTTTTAAAAGAGTAGTCTATGACTATAAGGTTTATATCTTTGCTTTTAAGCATATTCAAGGCTTCGTTTGTGGACGTTACCCTTTCGACACTGTAATATGGCAACAGAATACTTCCTATTATATCTAACACAACATAATCGCTGCTTACAATTAAAACCGAAAAGTTTTTATCCGTTTCCATTTGAGGTAAGGTAGAAAAAATGTAGTTTACCCTCTATGCCCAACAATTTTAAAATAATTCGCTTGGATAAATGCGAAAGCACTCATAAATATATGCGTGAAAATGCAGCGAGCTTGCAGGCGTGGACTATTGTTGCCGCAGAACACCAAACCGGCGGTAGAGGGCGGCATAACAGAGCGTGGATTGCGCCTTATGGCAAGAATTTGTGTTTTAACATTCTTTTGCCGACAGAAAATTTAAAGCCGGAATTTTACGCAGGAACAACGCAAATAGCCGCAATAACCATTGCGAATATGCTGGGAGCAAATGTAAAATGGCCAAACGATGTTTTGGTGAACAAGCACAAGATTTGCGGAATAATATCGGAAGTGCTGGGAAAACGCATATCTTTAGGGATTGGATTGAATGTTAATGCGGAAAAAGCGGATTTTGCAGGCCTTGACCGCTTGGCTACCAGCATATTTATTGAAACCGGGAAAATTCAGGATAAAGAAAGACTTTTGCAGGAATTTTTAGAGAAATTCAAGGTTAATTTTGAGCTTTTTTGCCAAAATGGTCTGCAGCCTTTTATCGAAGAATGGCGCAAAATGGGGTGTTTTGTGGGGCATAAGGCACGCATTGTGGAAAAAGATTCCGTTTTGGAAGGCACAATAGAAGCGGTTCAAAACGATGGCTCTTTGCTTTTTAGAACGGAGAACGGCTTGCAAACCGTGTGGAGCGGCGATTTAGAAATTTAATTGTTGAAAACCCTTGACGATTTCAAAAAAAATTTCTAAATTTAAGCAACTAACGATGCTTCATAGCTCAATGGTAGAGCAATCGGCTGTTAACCGATTGGTTCCAGGTTCGAGTCCTGGTGAAGCAGTTACCGTGCCATCATTTCAACGATTTTTGCGCCGGCCCCCTGAATAACCTCTTTTTTGTAAAGCCTGCCTGTGCTGTCGTAGTAGAATTGTTCGCCGATTTGCTCGCCATCCCTGAAATTCAGAGAATCTTTTAATATGCCGCTTCTATACCAGGTTTTCCAAGCTCCGTTTTTTGCTCCGTTTTTCCAAAAACCAAGGGCTACAGGCCCAGGCAAGTCTTTGTGGTAATCTGTTGTGCTTTGCTTCACTCCGTTTTCCCATTTTTCAACCCGTGTATATTCGCCTTCTTTTAGCTTTATGCGCACTTCGCCGTCTATGCGGCTGTTTTTCCACAAGGTGTCTTCAAAAAAACCGGAACCATCTGTAAATTCTGCAACGGAAAGCATTTCTCCGCTTTCGCCGAAGCGTATCCATTTTCCGTTTCGCATAGAGGAAATCCAATGTTCGATTTTTCTAACATTTCCGTTTGCAAAATATTCTACCCACAAATCCGTTTTTAAATTATTTTTAAAATGCCCTATTTTTTGCAAAGAACCGCCTGGGTAATATTCCATTGAAACGCCGTCAAGTTTGCCGCTTTTACATTCCTGGTAAAGGAAAATTTTTCCGTCTTTGCCGTATTTTTTGAAAAATCCCGTTTCATTAGTTTCAAAACAGGAATCTTCCTCTATTAGAATATCATTTTGAAATTTTTTCCAAACACCTATTGGCCTGCCGTTATCGTAAAACTGCTCGGCGCTCACTTTGCCGTTTAAATTAAAATACGTCCATTTGCCGTGCTCCAATCCTTTTTTATAAAAACCATGCCTGCTCGGCACTCTCTCTTTTGCAAACAAGGTCCATTTTCCCTCACGCAGAGAATCTTTGTAATTGCCTTGTTCCATAACAAAACCCGTTACACTCCACTTGCGGTAAGTTCCGTTCGGAAGCCCGTTAATAAAGGGCATTTCTTCTGCTTTTATGCCGTTTCTGTGCCACGAAAACCAGGTTTCATATTCACCGCTCGGAGAAACTTCCCAAGCCTCTCTGGGTGCATTGTTATCCCAAGCTTCAACGACTTCCAAACGATTCTGCTCGCAAGAAACAATGGCTACGCAAACTGCTAGCCACTTGCCGCCAGCTAATAGCTTATTTAGAAATGCCGCCATCCTTTTACCTCGATTTTTTTTCCATCCGTAAAAATCCCGGTTCCGTTTTTTGCAACGCCTATTTTGATAATTGAATTTTTTTTCGATAATTGCAGAATTTTTTTTTCAGCAGATTTTTTTGCTGTGAACAATAAACAATAATCTTCGGCACTGTGCAGAAATATGCTTGCAGATTTTTCTATTTCCAAACGGACTTTTGATTGCTGCGAGATGTGCAGCAGGCTTTCTGCGAGAGAATCGCTTGTATCTATGCAGGCTCCTATTCCTTTTATTTTTGCAAGTTCTTTGCCCAGCGCAAGAGGAGGGCTAGGAACTTTGTGCAAATTCACAAACTTGCGTTCCTCTGCATTTAAGTTTTTTTTTCTTTTTTTCAAAAGTTCAAAACCCTTGCCGGAACAACCCGGAGAACCTGCAAGCCAAATATCATCACCTGATGCGGCCGCAGAACGCAAAAGGATTTTCTTTCCGGCTTTGCCGAACACCATTACCGAAAAAACTCCCGTGTTTCCGCCGGTTGTGTCTCCGCCTAAAATTTTGACCTTGTGTTTTTTGCAAACTTTCACAACCGCATCTGCAATTTCGTTTCTTATTTTTTTGCTCCAGGTTTTATTCATGCAAACAGAAAAAAGAATTGCGCAGGACTTTCCTCCCATCGCATTTATATCGGAGAAATTCGATAGCAAACATTTTTCCACAGCTGCTGCAGGGCTGCTCCAATCAAGCCTGAAATGCGTGCCTTCAACAGACATATCAGCAGATATTAGGTAACCTCCGAAAAAACAAGCATCGTCTCCAATGTTTTCGGCGAGACTTCCGGCCTTAGAGAGCAGATTATTTATCCACTCAAATTCACAGTTTTGCATAAACGTCTTCGAGAGACAAATTATTTTCTGCCATCATGCATGCTACGTAATATAATGTTTGCGAAAGTTCCAAGGATAGAGCGTCTTTGCTTTCGTAGCGTGCCGCCATCCAGGATTCAGCGGCTTCTTCAACCAGTTTTTTGCCAATGCCGTGAGAACCTTTTTTGAAAAGTTCCGTGGTGCTTTTTCCTTCCGGCATTTTTTCCTTGCGGTCTTTTGCAAGAGCGTATATTTCTTCAAATGTCATGAGAGCACGGCCCCCGCAATGGCACTTCCCATTTCTTCCGTGCCAACACGCTTGCAGCCTTCAACCCAAATATCTCCTGTGCGAACATTTGCTATAACAGATTCAACCGCTTGCTCTATTGCCTTGGCCGCTTCTTCTTCTTTGAATGTGTAACGCAGCATAAGCGCTGCCGAAAGAATTTGCGCTATTGGGTTTGCTATGCCTTTGCCGGCAATGTCTGGCGCAGAACCACCTGCCGGTTCGTATAAACCAAAAGCACCCTCTGCAATGCTTGCGCTTGGCAACAGGCCCATTGAACCGGTTAACATAGCACATTCATCGCTTAGAATATCTCCGAAAAGGTTTGGGCAAAGCATAACATCAAAATCGCGTGGGCGTTTTATGAGTTGCATTGCCGCATTGTCCACATAAATGTGCTCCAGTTCTACTTCCGGATATTCCTTTGCGATTTCGTTTACTATTTCGCGCCAAAAAACGCTTGTGGTTAAAACATTTGCTTTGTCTATGCTGGCGATTTTTTTTCTGCGAAGTTTTGCGGCATCGAATGCAAAACGGGCTATGCGCTCCACTTCGTAACGGCTATAAACCATTGTGTCAAAGCCACGCGCATCTTTGCCGGAACCGTCTCTGCCTTTGGGTTGCCCGAAATACACATCGCCTGTTAGCTCTCTAACGCACAGAATGTCAAAGCCTTCGCCTACAATATCCGCACGGAGCGGGCATGCGCTTGCAAGTGCTTTATACACTCGTGCAGGGCGCAGGTTGCAATATAGCTTAAAGTGTTTGCGCAGAGGCAAAAGCGCTCCACGCTCCGGTTGCAAATCCGGGGGTAATTTTTCCCATTTCGGCCCGCCAACAGAGCCGAAAAGTATGGCATCTGCCGCTTCTGCGGTTTTTATTGTGCTTTCCGGTAGCGGGTGTTTGTGCAGGTCGTAAGCTGCGCCGCCAACCGGAGCCCATTCCAAATTTAACGAAAAACCGAATTTCTTGCCTGCGGCTTCCAAAACATTTACGCCCTCTTTCATAACTTCCGGGCCAATGCCGTCTCCGGGCAAAACTGCTATAGAAAATTGTTTCATATAGGGGTAAAGTAGAAAAAAAATTTTCTATCTTATTCCCATGAAAAAAACATTACTTCTTTCCGTTATTGCCGTTAGCGCAATATTTTTGGCTTGCGATTTAAACGCAAGCAACAAAGCTGTCGCAAACAAGGCAGCCCTTGAAACTTCCAAAGGCAAGCACAGCTATGCCATAGGCATGGATATGGGCAGAGCCATAAAGCAAATAGAAGCCGATTTAGACCCGAATATGATTATTCAGGGCATAAAAGATCAGCTCGATACCACCAAACCCGCTCTTATGAACGACAGCGAATTTACAGCCGCACTGCAAGACCTTATGCTTGAAATGCGCAAATCCCGCTTGGCAAAAGATTCCGTTCTTATGGAAGAAAGAAAGCTAAAAGCCGTAGAAAACCTGGCTAATCAAAAGGCTTTCCTCGAAAAAAACAAAAGCGAGGTAGGCATAGTTGGCACAGGAAGCGGTTTGCAATACATTAGCCTCGCCCAAGGCAGCGGAAACACAGCCAAAGACGGCGACACAATTTCCGTTCACTACACAGGCACCCTTTTAGACGGCACCAAATTCGATAGCTCCATAGATCGCCAAGAGCCGCTATCCTTAACTCTGGGCGAAGGAATGCTTATACCGGGTTGGGTAGAAATGCTTCGCCTAATGAAAAAAGGCGACAAAGTCAAGGTATGGATTCCAAGCACGTTAGGTTACGGCGAACACGGTAATCAGGTTATCCCAGGTAACTCTCTGCTCGTTTTCGAAATGGAATTGCTGGATATCAAAGCAAAGAGATAATATAATAGCGGTTAGCTAATGAACACCGGAGAGTTTGCTGAGCGAGATGACTCTGAAGCGCTCTCTATATCAAAGGGAGTGGCAGAGAAAAGCGTTGTCAATCCCAATATGGAAACGGTGCTTGCCAAGCGCCGCCGCAAAGAACCATCCGTTGACGAACTTTTTAACAGCATACTAAGCGGTAGCAGAACTGCGCTTGCCCAAGGCATAACTCTTGTGGAAAGCAGCTTGCCCGAACATCAAAATAAAGCGCAGGAGTTAATTCAAAAATGCCTGCCGCATTCGGGCAACTCTTTGAGAATAGGCATAACCGGAAGCCCGGGAGCAGGCAAAAGTTCTTTTATAGAGGCATTTGGCACATATTTAATAAAGGAACATAACAAAAAATTAGCAGTGTTAGCAATAGACCCGACCAGCCAGCGAACAAAGGGAAGCATACTCGGCGACAAAACCAGAATGAACGAGCTTTCCGCACAAACAAACGCTTTTATTCGCCCATCGCCTTCCGGCTCGTCGCTTGGCGGCGTTGCGCAAAAAACACGTGAATCCATACTGCTATGCGAAGCCGCAGGCTATTCAATAATTCTCATAGAAACGGTTGGTGTTGGGCAAAGTGAAACCGCGGTGCACGGAATGGCAGATTTCTTTTTGCTTTTAATGCTGGCTGGCGCAGGCGATGAACTGCAAGGCATAAAGCGTGGCATAATGGAAATGTGCGATGGCATGGCAATAACCAAATGCGACGGGCAAAATGTTCCCAAAGCACTTGCTGCACGCAGTGAATACCAAGGCGCATTGCACATGTTTCCGGCAACTTCCTACAACTGGTCACCTAAGGTGGTGGCAACATCTGCTGTAACCAAAGAAGGACTTTCGGAAGTGTGGAAAATGATAAGCGAATTTGAAAATCTTGTTAAGCAAAACGGGTGGTTTCTCCAAAACAGGCGTGAACAGCAAAAAAGCTGGATGGAAAGTGCAATACACAACAGCCTCATATCTGATTTTTACAGTCATCCGGATGTGCGAAAAGAATTGCCGCTTGCAGAAAAAGCCGTTATAGAAGGCAGAGAAAGCCCCTTCAAGGCAGCAACCAGATTGCTGAAATTATTTTTCTAAATTGCTTCCATGCCTTTTTTCATATCCTTCATTCTCATAACTGCAAACTTCCTCTTTGCGCAGGAAAGCGAGGCTGAAATTCGGCGCAATATAAAAACGGTTAACGCAGAAACCGAGCGTGAAAAAGGCTTAATGCAAACAGAAGCCAAAAGACACGCCGATTTTGTGGATGCGTCAAAGCACAAAACCGCAGCTCTCGAAGCGCAAGAGGCATCTCTTAAAGCGCAAATAGATTCTCTTAAAGCCGAGATTGAAACGCTAAAAGCGGCTCGGCAACGTGCCGCAGGCACAGCACGGCAATTTGAAAATCGCAGAACAAAGTATAGCGATGATTTAGCCGGCGCAATAGACTCTCTTGCCTTGTTCGTTGAATCCGGATTTCCTTACAAAAGCGCAGAAACAGCAGAATCTTTTAGAGAAATTTCCTCGCAGCTAAAAAAATCCGTGATAAGCCCGGAGGCCGCATTCGGCAGGGCTTGGGAAGCTCTTTTGGAGCGCACTCGCATTGGGTATTCTGCAGAAACCTGGAATGGAAATGTGGAACACGAAGGCAAGGCAATAGCCGGAAAGTTTTTCAGGTATGGAACCATTGCTTCTGTTTTTTTAAGCCAAAACGGCGAAACCATTTTGTGGCTGAACACCAAAACCAACAAGTGGGAAAATGTGGGAGAAAACATAACGCTTCGTTCTGCGCTCAGGGAAACCATGCGCACTGCAGAAGGCAAAACTGCCCCGAAACTCTCGCTCATTCCCGTGCCTCGCTAAAATGCTTTCTCCTGAAACACTAAACGCTTTTGAACAGTTTTGCGATTCTGCTAAAAAACACGGTTTTGAACCCAAAATAGAAAGCGGTTACAGAACTTTTGAAAGGCAGCTTTTAATTTGGAACGAAAAGGCTTTGGGGAAAAGAAAAATTCTGGATGCAAACGGGCACGAAATAGACAGGGCGAGCTTGAGCGATTTGGAATGCATGAAAGCGATTCTTTTGTGGAGTGCTTTGCCGGGAACAAGCCGCCACGAATGGGGAACGGACATAGATGTTATAGATGCGGCCGTTGTTCCGGCAGATTACGAAGCGGAGCTAACTATAAAGGAGTCTTACGGTTTGTTCGGAGAGTTCCATAAATGGCTTTCCGAAAGAATTGAAAGCGGTACATCGCATGGTTTTAAGCGTGTGTTTTTGCCGGGAACAGGCCGAATTCAGCCGGAGCCTTGGCATTTGAGCTATATGCCTGAGGCAAGGAAAATCGAAGAGAATTTTACGGCAAGCAATTTGGAAGAGCGGTTAAAAAGCAACGAAATTATGCTGTTGCATTGCATTTTGGATAACCTAGACTGGATTTTGGAAAATCACGTTTACTGCTATTTTGAAAGCCGCAGATAGCGGAAAATTGGGTGTCCCATGGTAAAAAATGTGTAAATTTACCCGTAGAGACGCAATGCATTGCGTCTCTACTACTACAATGATGCGATAACCTCAATCCAAAATATGTCGCATTTAAAGGATGGTTTAAACGCTACATTAGTAATATACATTATTTTTTTGGAAAAGAGGTAAATTTTTTTATTTTTTGTAACTTTTTTGTCATTTTTGTCACTTTTCTCCATTTTTTGTAACTTTTTTGTCATTTTTATCGATTCTGTTCTCTTCCTAAAATGTCGCAAAAAAACCATCGTTTAAATGCTACACGAGGGTGCCGAAAATCGGGAATAAGAGTAGGCGTTTTTAGAATAGGAGAACATTCTATGTTTACTCAATCAAAAAAGGGTTTCACCCTAATCGAGCTGATGGTCGTTATCGTGATTATCGGCATCCTCGCCGCTGTAGCCATTCCAAAGCTCTTCGGCATGTCCGCCAAAGCTAAAGCCTCAGAGCTTGGCCCTTCTGCCGGAACTTGGACAAAACTCCAAATGGCTTACGCTACCGAATCCAACAATGCCGGCACTTTCGTGCAAATTGGCTACACAGGTCCAGGAGCGAAAGGATCATGTTCCACTGATTCTAACGCAAAATCTTGTTCTGATAACTTTGCTTATATTGATGGGGGAGTCTCTGGAGATGTTGCAACATGGCAAGCAAAAAGCAGAACCAAGTTGAATGAATGTCCTGCAGGAAACTTGTGGGAAGCAAGACTTACAATTCAGAGAAGTCAAGGTGCTAATGACTATACAGGTGAGTCAATACAGACTTTTATTGGCGGTCGTGAAATCGAAAAAGATGATGATGGGAATTCCACAGGAACCACTGATACAGCTAGCGATGAATGTTCATCTTTAACTCCCAGCTTTGGAAAATTAGGTGTCGCAGCAGGCGATACCAACTAATCCATTTTCTGCGCCTCTGCCCCCCAAATCTTGGTTGTGTTAACAACCCGGCACTCCCGCTGGGACAATAAGGACTGGCTGTGGGCAGAGGTGCTTGCCGGCTACTAGCCACTAACCACTAGCCACTAGCTGAACATATCAGTTAGCATTTATTAAAAAAGGAGGGAATCTGATTACTATTATTATGGAATCTAATTGGAGGATTCGATGATATACGGATACATTCGCGTTAGCACCGACAAGCAAACGGTGGAAAACCAACGCTTTGAGGTAGCCAGGTTTTGCGAACAAAATGGAATGGCAGTCCATAAATGGATTGAAGAAACCACATCAGGCACAATAAGCGCAGAAAAACGAAAGCTCGGAGAGCTTCTGAACGCTTTGCAAAAAAACGACATAATAATATGCTCTGAACTGTCAAGGCTTGGGCGAAACATAATGATGATAATGGCCATACTGAATATTTGCATGGAAAAAGAAGTGCAGGTGTGGACTATCAAAGGCTCTTATCGGCTAGGCAAGGACATAAACTCAAAAGTTTTGGCATTTGCGTTTGGCTTAAGCGCAGAAATAGAGCGCACGCTTATTTCCGAGCGCACAAAAGAGGCTCTGGCTCGCATAAAATCCGAAGGAGTTTGCTTGGGCCGCCCACGAGGAGCAAAAGGAAAAGAGCTTCGGCTTAAAAGCAAATCCGTTCAAATAAGAAATATGCTTTCGCAAAGCACTCCAAAAAAGAAAATAGCCCAGGAACTAGGCGTTCACCGCTCAACTCTCGGAAGGTTCCTCACTCATTTTCCCACCGAAACCTGCATAAACCATACCCTAGAGAGTTAATTACAAGCAATTCCGTCGTAGTACAAAACTTCCGGCGCAATATCAACTTCGCCATCTAGCCAAACCGGAACTCCACGGTCAAGCAAAACATTTGAAAAAATTGTTTTGTCTCTCAAAGGTTGAAAAGCAGGAAAGTCTAATTGCGAGGAAAAATCATAAATTTTTATTTCCCCATTTATAAATTCAACTCTCAATTTATAATCATCGATATACTGAATAGAGATAATTCTATGCATAATTACCTCAACGGTTCTATTTTATCAAAAGGAATTTTTTGGACAGCTTTATTCCAAGCAGCATATAATTCTTCTTCATGTATGGCAAGCCAAGCTAACAACAATTTACTCTGTTTTGGCGGCAAATCTCCGCTAAGAAACTCCCCGTCTATAGCTACTGCAGCTTCGTATTCATTATAATAAACATGAACATGAGGTTTGTTATGCTGCTTGGTATCGTCATACAGCATTTTGATTACAATACTAAAAAAACGGCTTAACTCCGGCATAGTAATAAATATAGAAAACGCTGATTAACTCTCTAGGCTAGTGGCTAGTAGTGAATAGCTAGTAGGAAAATAACCACTAGCTACTAACCACTAACCACTAGCATAACGACTTTTTCAGCATTTACTATAAAAAACATTGCGAGTTTTTAACGCAAATAGAAATCTTCTTTTTCTCTCATAATTTTACGGTCTTTTTTTTTGTAATGAGTGTAGCCGCATAAGTGCAGCAGGCCATGCACAAGCACACGCTTTAATTCTCCGTAATATGTATTGCCATAAGAAGGCGCTTGTTTTTTCACCTGATCTTCGGCAATGTAAATTTCGCCTAAAAGATGAGGCTCGTTCCAAACAAAAGAAAGCACATCGGTTACGTGATCCAGATTGCGGTATTTAAAATTGAGCTCTCTTTGCGTTGCGTTATCGCAGAGTATAATGTTCACAGCAGCATTTTTTTTTTCATTTTTCAACAAAGCCTCTACCAGAGGCTTGAACTTGCTTTGCCAGGGAAACTTTTTACAGTTCATACCATTTTTTAAGGCAGCCTATAATTTGCTCGGCTTGCGCTTTGCTGCTAACATTGAATTTACTGCGCTGCTTGTATGCGCCCTGAACTTTCTGGTAGCGGCGAAGAGTCACCTTTGATTCGCCGAAATTGCCGTCTTGCCCACGCTCTTGATAGAGAAAAGCTATTGTGGACCAAGCACCTTTTGAAAGATATTCTTTTGCAAGTTCCTTTATGGTAACATTGCCGTTTTCGTCCACCTGCTCAACTGTAGGTTCAGTATTTTCTGTATCCATAAGGGTAAATGTAGAAAATGCTGAAAAAGTCGTTATGCTAGTGGTCAGTGGTTAGTAGCTAGTGGTTAATATGTTCTTTCAATAATGAGTGCGGCTATGTTTCGCAGAACTTCCGTGTTTTTGCCGGAAAGTTTTTCCAAATTGGAAAGAGACTTGTTGTACAGTTCCTGCGCTTTTTTCTTTGAGGCTTCGAGGCCTATAATCGCAGGGTAGGTTGCCTTGCCGTTTTTTACATCGGAGCCAACATCTTTGCCCAGCTTTTCCGTTGAACTCTCTATGTCTAAAATATCGTCAACTATTTGGAACACAAGCCCAATTCCTTTGCCGAATTCTCTTATGTGCAGCAAATCTTCGCTTTTTACGTTTGAAAGCAGTGCGCCTGTAACCAGAGAAGCCTCTATTAAAGCGGCGGTTTTGTGATAGTGAATATAGTCAACTGTTGCCAAATCAACCGCTTTGCCTTCAGATTCAATATCCACTATTTGGCCGCCAATCATGCCTTTGGTGCCAAGCGAATGCGCAAGCTCTTTTATAACATCGGCGTTTCCTGTGCGGGCAATAAGTTCAAATGCGAAAATGCAAAGGGCATCTCCGGCTAAAACAGCCGTTGCCTCGCCGTAAACCTTGTGCGTAGTTGGCTTTCCTCTGCGAAAATCGTCGTTATCCATGCAGGGCAAATCGTCGTGTATAAGAGAAAACGTATGGAGCATTTCGAGCGCGCACATAACAAGGTTTATGTTTTCACCGGCACTGCCTCCGAAAAGTTCGTAGGCAGCTTTTGCAAGCCCTGGGCGCAAACGCTTTCCGCCGGCAAGCAAAGCATAGCGCATTGCGGAATGCAGGGATGCCGGAACTTGAACTTCTTCGGGTATGTAAACTTTCAGAGCCTCTTCCATCTGCTTCCCGGCATTTTCCAAATAAGCCTCTGCGGATTTCACCATTGTTTGCTTGCTTTCCATCCTTTACTCCTACCGTCTGTTACCGGTGCCTCTGCCAAAAACACTTCCGAAATCCTCATCATCGCCTTTGGTTCTCTCGGCTTCCATATACGCATCGTCTATAACCGGTCTCGGAGTTGTGTCGTGCCTTATTTGTTTTCTGAAATACACATTGAAAACCACTATGCCGCCAATTATTATGACGGTGGGCAAAAACACAAAAAAGAAAAGCCACATCATGCTAATCCCAAATGTCGTCTAAACCGCCTTTGCACTTTTTCCAATTAAGATCATTTTTGCACATAATGTTCAAAATGTTGTTGTAAACATCTGAGTTTGTGAAACCTTTCCAAATTCTGCGCTCTACCGTGTCTCCGGTTTCGTTGTCTATAACGCTTAAAGTGTCGAAATATCTGGAATTGTCTTTGTATTCCGTAACTATGGTTTTTGCAAGAGCACCTTCCAGTATTCTCTTTACAAACCTTATTATGGAACTGTTGAACTCGTTTTCGTTTTCTTGAAGGGTTCTGAAATCCTTGAAAGGCTTGCCATAGTGCAACCAATAACGGAGAGCAAGCGCAATGGTAACCTCTCTCATAGCGGAACGGAAAGCAAATTTGTCTTCAAGTTTGCCGCCGGCCCATGTGATTAATGTTAGCGGATTATCTTTGTTAGGCTCTATGCGTGTGCCTTGGCCGGGCGTTACTGCCTTTATTTTCAGTGGAAGCCTGCCCAAAAGCTGCCAAGCCTTTGTGTAAATTATGCACAAGCGCACAAAAGGGCTTTCGTGCTCGGTTGTTTGCCTGTAAAAAGAGCCAAAACAGCGCTGATAAAAGCTTTCTTGATCGAAAACCTGGTCGCTTGCTCTGCTTTCGGTGATTTTTCCGTCTAAAAGGAGCATTGTTTTGGAAAGCTCCGGGCGCATGCGAACTTCCAGTTTGCGTGTGCGTGTTTTTGGGCGAACACCTTCTTTATATATATAGTAAAAGCCTTCTGCTTGCATTTTTTGCCAAATAAAGAACTGCAAATCGTCTGCTGCACGCAAATGGTAGCTGAAAACCGGGTTTTGGCGGTTATTTGCCATTGTAACAAGGCGCACAAAATTACCGGATTCGTGTTCTTCGGTTTCTGATGGGTATGGAATAACAACTTTTACCAAAACAAGGGGGTTAACAGGGATTTCTTCTCTGCTTGCATATTGTTCGTAGGTGAAAAGGCTTTGTGCTCCGTTTATTATTTTTGGGTGGTCAATGGATAAAAACCATTTTCCTTCTTCCTGTTCCGGGCGCAGGTTATCGCCGGTTAAAGTCATTCCATTGTGCAAAAACGGGAATTCTTCTATGGTTCCGTTTTTTCTCATGCCAAGAAAAGCATCTAAAAGGCTTGCGTTTGTGTAGGTTTGGCTGCCCAAATATGTGCGTATGTTAGAGCTTACAATCATCATATTGTGCTTTGCTTTGTGGCGGCGCCCAAGTTCCAAATGGTAGTCGTAAATTTCCTGTATTGGCACAAAACCCACGAAAAGTTCGCCACGGCGGCTCTTTATGCGAAGAGGAGCGCTTTCCAAAGAGAGCCTCAAAACGGCATCTTCGGTTTCGTTGTCGTCTAAATCGTCGGAATCTGCGCTAAGATTGGCTATGATTTTAAGCTCGTCTTGCCAGGCTTTTAGCCTTGTGCGCAAATTGCGGAGGGTTCTGCGCATTTCGTAATCGGTTATGTCTTTGCCGGCATCTGTGCGGAGTATGGTTACTTCCATTCTTTGCTCAGATTCTTCGCAATCGTCTTCGGTGGATTCCGATTCTATGTCTGCTTCAGTGGCGGCGTGCCATGTTGGAACTTCTTCTCTTATAGCTAAAAAGAACGGGTTTGTTGGGTTTGCAGTGCGCAAAAGCACATCGCCTAGGCTTTTCAAATCGGAAGAAAGGCAGGAAAGCGAGGTTTCTATGCCGTTTTCTTCGTCTAGAAAAATGAACAGTTCCAGAATTTTATTTGTATATTGGAAGGCATGAAAGCAACCTTTTTGCTGATTTAGGTAATGCAAAGCCTTCTTTTTTTCTAACGGTATTCTTGTGTCCAAACTACGGTATTTGGCAATAAAGTCCAATCTTCTATCAAATGTTCTATTCCATTCCATGAAATACTCCAGAATATTTTGAGTCCGTAATATAGAAAAAAAAATCGGCAAGAGCAACCCAATCTTCATTTTCTTGCAATTTTAGTATTTTTTTTGCATTTTTTATGAAAAAATCACAAGTTTGAAGCTCGTCTAAAGCATTGAAATACTTAGAGTTAGCCCTTCCTATGTTGCCTTGGTAAAAATCCAAGGCAATTTCTTTAATATTTAAGTCCATAGCCATAGGGGAACCAATTCGGGCTTTCTGCCGTGCTATTTATGGGAATCACGTTTGTGTTTCTGGGCCAAGTGAATGGTAGCTTGCCGGTAAAGTTATAATCCCCAAAAAGGACATCCGCAATGCCTGCGCCTTCAGTGCCGGGGAGCCACGCAGCGACAAAAGCATCGCTATTTGAAATCAGGGTTTCCGTCACCATTGCACGGCCACTTATAAACACTACGACTATTTTTTTGCCCGGGTTTTGGTTTCTAAGTGTGGCAAGCTGAGTATCGGAGAAATTCAGTTGAGCCAAACTTCTATCTCCCCGCCACTCAGCGTAAGGAGTTTCTCCCGTTGCATAAATAATTACATCTGCCGCCTCAGCGGTTGTAACCCTTGCGCCAGGCGCAACAGCATCTACACCTTGCTGAATGGAAGTCGCTCCGCTCATGGTACCGCCGCTGCCCTGCCATCCAGTTGTAATGCTGCCAACGGATGTCCAGCCTCCGCATTGATAGCCGTGGTTGTTTGCATGGCCGCCTGTAACAAAAACCTTCTTGTCTTTTGAAATCGGCAAAGCTCCGTCATTTGTCAACAATACCAAGCTTTTGCGAACCGCTTCCCTAGCGATAGCTCTGTTGTCTGAATTGCCAATGGCTCCGTAATTGTTTATAACTTCGGTTCTAATGCCGGCAGGATTATCCATTCTGCCTGCCCTGAACTTAGCCCTTAAAATGCGGCGCACGGCATCGTTTATGCGATCCATTGATACGGAACCATTATTTACCAGGGTTCTAAGCCCATCTATAAACGTTCCCTCTGCGCCCGGTTCCATAGCCAAGTCTATTCCCGCATTTATGGCTTTTCTAATTGCGCTTTGAGCTGTTGTCGTGCCGCCTCCGGTATAACCGTCAGCATCCATTTCGCCGGGAGTAAGAGAATTGCCAATTCCAAGCCAATCGCTTATTATATAGCCGTCAAAGCCGAGTTCCGTTTTTAACCAACCAGTTAAACGCAAGGAATCAACATGCTGGTGAACGCCCTTAATTTGATTAAAAGAAGCCATAATGCTCAAAACGCCCTGTTCCACCACAGCTTCGTAGCCGGGCAAATGAATTTCTCTCAATACTGAATCCGTGATTGTGGCATTATTGCCCCTGTCCACTCCATCAGTTGTTGAGCCGTCTGCCAAATAATGCTTTGCGGTTGCAATAACACGCCAAGGCGCATCGTATTTATCACCCTGATATCCACGCACGCACGCAGCGCCCATCATCACCGCAAGCTCCGCAGTTTCTCCAAAGCCCTCATAAACCCTGCCCCAGCGCTCGTCTTGCGGAACAGAAATCGCAGGCCCGAAAATCAAATCCACATTGCCCGCCCAGCTTTCTTTCGCTGTCACTTCGCAAGCCCTGCGAACAAGGGCAGAATCTCTGGTTGCACCCATGCCTATATTGTGCGGAAACACAGTTGCCCCTACAATCGCCGCAGCTCCGTGCATCATATCTTTGCCGTAAGTAACAGGAATTTTCGGATTGGGAGAAGCAATTGAATTAAGAGCCGTATTCATTGAAGTCAGAACCGAGTTGGAATAACCATCTCCACCATGCAACACGCTGCCGTAAAGATTAGCTCCGGAATTAAAGCTTCCAACCAAAGGCTGGGTCATCTGGTAAATTTTCTGATCAGTGCTCATAAGAGCCATCACGGAATCAATGCGAACCTCAAGCGGGTCGCGCTCTAAAATGACAGTCCCTACATTTTGGATAAAACTGCTAAATGCAACCTCTTTTGGCAAATATCCGGCCTTGCGCACTATCAAGCTAATCTCTCCGGCGCTTGTGGTGATTTTGGCTTGCGTTAGTAGTAGAGACGGATAATTATCCGTCTCTACTACTTGCAGAGAAATGCTGTGAGGTGTAAATGTGCCCCCTTTGTGATAAACTTTGCCTAAATTCACGGTTTTGCGATTTTCGGTTTTTCCGAGCAAAATGTAAACGCCTTGAGGCAAACTGCCGTGCGTGTTTCCCCAAGTGGCTTCCTTCACAATGCGGCCTCGCAAATTCAGAACGCTATAGCTTGTGAGTTTCATATTCTGTAGGCCTAAATTGTGCAAAATTGGAGACCCTGATTCGCCACTGCTGCTGCTTTCGCCACCACCGCTGCCGGAAGACAAACCGCCTCCCCCACTGCTACTGGAGCCGCCGGTTATTTCGCCAGGCGTATTTGCGGCCACAAGCTCAAAGCAGCCGTCTTTATCGCTTAAAGTTCTTGCATAAGCAATTAAACCGCCATTTACCTTTAACTGCACAACCGCATTTTCAACGGGCGAACCGGTTTCGTTCACGGCTTTGACCGTGCCCTCAATTTTCATAGGAGCCGCAAAAGCATTCAATGCAACCGAAAGAAGAAAAAAGAATAGCAAATGGCGCATATTTACCTCGGCGACAGAAATGGCATATAATAAGAATATAGAAAATGCTGAAAAAGTTATAACGCCCATGGCTGCGGATTATCAGCGTTTAGGTATTAACAGAAATATGGAAAGTGTTCCGGCGGCGCAAAAAAAAGCGCAAATTGCGAATACAAACTTCCAGCTTTTCATAAAGAGGTCAAAATTAGCCTCCGTTATAGGGGAATCGCCAACAAAAAGCGCAAACGCCATAACAGCTATGCCCATGCTAAATGCCTGCCCAGTCAACCTCATTGTGCCAACAGTGGCAGAAGCCTGATTCATCAATTTGCTTTCAACAGAACCCATAATAATCTTTATGTTCGGAGAACTGAACAAACCAAAACCCAAACCCAAAAAGAGCAGCATAACGATTATCAGCAAAATTGAACTTTCGGAGCTAACAAAAATAAGCCCTAGCAAACCTACAACATTCAAGGCCATGCCCAAAAAGGCAATTTTAGACGGATCAAACTTATCTGCAAGCCTGCCGGCATAAAAAGACGCTATCGATTGCACAATTGCGGAAGAAATCAAAACAAGGCCGGCAGATTTCGCATCTAACCCACGAACAAGCATCAAATAGAGGCTAATCATAAAAGACACGGCCATTGTTGCCGCATAGCTGAAAAATGCCGCAAGCGAAGAGAATGTGAAAGTTTTGTTGTCATTGAATATACTCACTTGAAAAACCGGATGCTCAATTTTCTTTTCGTAATTGTAAAAAACAAACATTCCTATAATTCCGGCAACAAAGGCTATTGGAGCAACCATGTAAGTTTGGTCTTGCAGTGCTGTTGGCAACTCCGAAAACCCGAAAATTAGGCAGAACAAAGATACGCCGTAAATAAGCGAACCGATTTTATCGAAAGGATATTTGCTCTGCTCAATCCATTCCTGTTTTATAAGAAAAGGTATAACGCAAGACCCAATCAAAAGGATTATGCCGGGTATGTAAAACACGCTTTCCCAACCCAAATAGTGCGTGAAAATGCCGCCGAAAAAAGGCCCGGCAGCAAGAGCCATGTAAACAACCGCAGTTAAAATTCCCATAGCCTTGCCACGCTCGTGATTCTCAAAAGTCGCAGACAGAATTGCCAAATTGGTGCCGAAAATCATTGCTCCGCCTATGCCGGAAAGCACTCTGAACGCCATTAGCGAACTAAAATCCCATGCGCACGCACACGCTATAGACGAAACCCCAAAAAGCATAACCCCACTGCAAAAAGTTTTTTTTCTGCCGATTATATCGGCAACTTTTGCAAGCGGAACCTGAAACACCGCAGTTGCTATTAAAAAGCTCGAATTAATCCACCCAAGTTTTTTTGGCTCCAAATTAAATTGCAACGCAATTTCCGGAAGCGCCAAATTTAACGCTGCTCCCATATAAGGGACTAAAAAAGATATAAGCGCAAGCGCAAAAAGCACTGCTGTTCTTCGATTTTTCATTTATTATTTCGCTCGCAAACACATCGGTAAATTCCCTTTCTTTTTGTGATAAGCAACACATTCGCAGCAAAAGCCGTGCCGTTCGCAATCACAATGCGGGCAAGAGCAACGTTCTTTGTTGGTTTTTCTATTCGGACAGTCTGTCATAGCATCTCCTTGTGCAGGAAATTTAGAAAAAATTTCTATATTAACACACGACAATGCGCCTGGATAAATACCTACAAGCAAAATACCCTGAGTATTCCCGCACAGATTTGCAAAAAATAATTGCAGAAGGCAAGGTTTTGCTGCACGGCAAAGCATTGCAAAAAAATTTCCGTGTAGAAACCGCTAACAGTGGCTGTCCGGAGCCGGAAATTGAAATCCTGCAAATGCCTGTTAAAGAGGAAAGTTTTTTGGAGCCGGAAAACATTCCTTTGAACATAGTTTTTGAAGACGAGCATTTAGCAGTTATAAACAAACCTAAAGACATGATTATGCATCCGGGAAACGGCATAAGCAAAGGAACGCTTGCTGCCGCACTGCTTTGGCATTTCAAAAATTCGCTTTCGCAAATAAACGGGCCGCTCAGGCCCGGAATTCTGCACAGGCTGGATAAAGACACTCCGGGCCTTTTGGTTGTGGCAAAAACAGACTTTGCGCACAAGGAGCTAACTCGCCAGCTCGAAACCAGAGCTTTGGAGCGAACCTACAGAGCTGTTATTTGGGGAGTTTTGCGAGACAGAGAAGGTGAAATTGATGCGCCTATTGAGCGTGACCAGAGGAACCGCTTGAAAATGGCGGTGCAGCCAAAAGGAAAATCTGCAATAACCAATTATAAAACTTTGGAAACTTTTTCCATAGCTTCTTATGTGGAATTTAAATTGGATACCGGCAGAACGCATCAAATAAGGGTTCATGCTCGCTATCTTGGAAATCCGGTTGTTGGCGACCCTCTTTACGATGGTCGAGAAGAAAGCGCAAAAAGAATAGACCCTATTTACAAAACCGTAACAGAAAAACTATTGGAAGCGGCAAAATCGCAAACACTGCAATCGTATAAAATAAAATTTATGCATCCGCAAACAGAAAATGCTATGGAATTTGAAATTCCGCCAGATGAATCGTTAAACGACGTTCTTTGCATTTTGAGAAACGAAGTTAAAGCAGGCGCAAGTTTTCCGTTGCAGCTTTTTGAGCCTCCTCAGGTTTTTGCCAATCCGGAAGATATTGAAATTGAACCCGAAAAAATAGAGGAAGAGCCTGTAAAAGAACGCCTCACAAGAGCAGAGCGTTATGCTGCTGCAAAAATCAGGCGTGCTTTGAAAAAAGAACGTGAACTTTTGCGCTTAAGAGAAAGAGAGCAATGACTCGTCCCAACATTCGTGTTTTTCAAAACCCAGCAGGTTTGCGGTAGTTGCTGCAATATTTGAAAGTCCGGCACCCGGCAAGTTTTTGAGCGAAAGTTTTCCGCCGCTCACGTTATCGTAAAGAATAAACGGCACGGGGTTTAGCGTATGAGCGGTTTTTGCTTTCAGCGAACCATCTTTGTTTTGCGCAGGTTGCTTCGTTTTTTTATCTAACTCATACATTTCGTCTGCATTGCCGTGATCTGCGGTAATAAGCGCAATGCCACCCATTGCATCAAGTATTGGCAAAATGCGGGCAAGGGCTAAGTCAACCGCTTCAACAGCCATAGTTGCCGCTCTGAATGAACCCGTGTGCCCAACCATGTCGCCGTTTGCAAAATTGCAACGCAAAAGGTTATATTTGCCGCTCTTCAAGGCTTCTATCATCACATCGGTTATCTCTGCGGATTTCATCCAGGGGCGTTGTTCAAAAGGTATAATGTCGCTTGGCACTTCAAAATAAGTTTCGCCATCGAATTTGCCGGAACGATTGCCGTTCCAGAAATATGTTACGTGCCCGAATTTCTGCGTTTCGGAACAGGCATATTGCGTTAAACCGCATTCTTTAAACCATTCTCCGCTGGTGTTTTTAATCGCCGGAGGCGGCACTAGGAAGCGGTTAGGGAGTTTCAAATCGCCATCGTATTGAAGCATGCCTGCATATACAACTTTCGGGCGGCGTTTGCGATCGAACTTGTCAAAAGAATCTTCTTCGAATGCACGGGTAATTTCAATAGCTCTGTCGCCTCGGAAATTAAAGAACACAACGGAATCGTTATCTTGAATTGTTCCTACAGGTTCGCCGTTTTTTGCAATAACAAATGCCGGCAAGTCCTGGTCTATGGTGCCTTTGTGTTTTTCACGCAAGGCTTTTATTGCAACGGAAGCACTTTCGAATTTATCGCCTTCGCCGAGAACGTGAGTTTGCCAGCCAAGCTCAACCATTTTCCAGTTGGCTTCGTATCTGTCCATAGTGATTTTCATTCTGCCGCCACCGCTTGCTATGCAAACATCAAAGTTCGAATCGCTCAATTCGGCGCAGAATTTTTCAAAAGGCTCAACGTAGTCCAATGCGCTTGTTTCCGGCACATCACGGCCATCTAAAAGAACATGGACTCTAACACGCTTTATGCCTTCTTTTTTTGCGTGGGCAATCATAGCTTTGAGGTGGTCTATGTGGCTATGCACATTTCCGTCTGAAAACAAGCCCATAAAGTGCAATGTTCCGTTTGCTGCGCCTTTGATAATTTCTTTCCAGGCATCACGGCCCCAAATTTCTCCCTCTTTTATGGAAGTGGCAACCAGCGCAGCTCCTTGCTCATACACTTGCCCTGCGCCTATGGCATTGTGTCCTACCTCGGAATTTCCCATATCTTCATCGCTTGGCATTCCGACCGCAGTTCCGTGTGCCCTAAGCAACACATTAGGATACTTTGTAAAGAGTTTGTCCAAAACAGGTTTGCGTGCAAAATGCACGGCATTGCCTTGTTCGTTTTTAGAGATTCCAACGCCGTCCATCACTACTGTGAGAACCGGCCCTTTTATACCATCGAAAGAGGGGAGTTTTTTTAGCATAGGGGTAATATAGAAAATATTGCTCTCCATATTAAGCAAAAAATAGAAAATATTGCTCAGTATAGAGTGCAAGAATTAAGATTTAGCGTTCAAATAGTCATCTATTTTGACTAAGGCTTCGTCGTAGTTTCCCACCAGCACGCTCTGCAAAACATCGTTTGCCTGATTAGAGTTCTGCAAAGCGTTAAAAGCCTTGTTTATGGCAGAAACATTCATAGCTTTAATGGCTTCTTTTAATTCAATCAAAACATCTTCGTTTCGGGAACCACTTTCTCGCTTCTTTTCGAGAAGAATGTGTATTTCATCGAGAAACTTTTTCAAACTCACTAGAAACTCAGCAGTGTTTGCTCTCGCAAATTCTTTGTTTCCATTTTCCAGCGCTTTTGCAACTTCTGATAAATCGTTAGCGCCTACATTTGCCAAAGCACTCTTTAATGCGTGAACGTGAATGGCATACAAGGAATAATTTTCGGCTTCAAGGCACTTCTCTATTTCTTTTATCCTTGTGGTTCCATCTTTGTAGAATACCTCATATATCTGCAAATTTATCTCGTTTAAATGGATTTTACCGTCTCCTTTTACTTCTTCCTGTTTTTCATGCGGAATCCATTTTTCCAAAATGTTGTTCAATTTTTTTATATCAATTGGTTTCGATAAAAAGTCGTTGAACCCACTTGCCAAAAACATATCTTTTGTGCCGAGAACAGCGTTGGCAGTCAAAGCGATAATCGGCAAATCGTATCCCGATTCTCTTATGCGTTTTGTTGCCTCCACGCCATCCATTTCCGGCATCATGTGGTCCATAAACACAACGTCATAATGGCCTTTCGATGAAACTTGCGTTATTGCTTCTGGGCCGCTCAAGCATAAATCAACTTGTATTCTGTATGGTGCTAGCAAACCTTCGGCCACTTTCAGGTTTGTTTCAATATCGTCAACAATGAGAACTTTTGCTTTCGGTGCGTTGAATGTTACTGTGAAGTTGGAATTCTCTTCATAAGCTTCAAGCGTTACCACAGATTCAAACGAGCGTATTTTTTGCGGCAGCGTAATTATAAAAGAACTGCCTTTGCCGTATTCGGATTTAACGTTTATGGTTCCACCCATTGCATCAACAAGGCTTTTCGTTATGGCAAGCCCAAGTCCGGTGCCTTCAACGCCTTTGTTGGTCATAAGGTCAACCTGCACAAAATCGTCGAACAGTTTTGATATGTCTTCCTGCTTTATGCCTTTGCCGCTATCTGTTATGATTGCGGTTATAACAACCGTGTCGCCGGTTACTTCTCCGTTAACAGTAAATGATATGTTGCCTTTGCTTGTAAATTTCACTGCATTGCTCAAAATATTGAGCAAAATCTGCCGAACTCTTGTTTCATCTCCGAAAAGAGCATTCGGTATGTTGTCGTCCACTTTTAAATCAAAACGCAAATCGGAATCAACAAGTTTTGATTTTACAATGCTTGTGACATCGTGTATCACGGAAGCCAAACAGTAATCTCTCGGAATAATTTCGAGTTTACCGCTTTCAATTTTCGAATGGTCTAAAATATCGTTTATTATGGATAAAAGGTTTGTGCCTGCACGCTTAACGGTAATGATTTCTTCTCGAATAATGTCTGACATTTCATTGCGCAAAGCGAGTTCAGACATACCTATGATTGCGTTCATGGGCGTGCGAATTTCGTGGCTCATTTTGGCAAGAAACGCAGATTTTGCACGGCTGCTTTGCTCCGCCTGCTCCTTTGCTGTAATCAAAAGTTCGTTTTGCTGCTCCATTTTCTGTGTCATTATTTTATTTCTTATGAAAAATATCGTAAGTCCGCAAATAATCAAAAACAGCAATGCCATTATTATCAATATTGACATGAACTGAGCCGGATTAGACTCCCATATATGCAACGCACGGTTTACAACAATGTGGTTTGCCGGAAGATTCTTTAGCTTTATCTTGAATTTTTTGACTGTTTCATAGTCAAACTGCCATTGGTTAAGAGGAGCAGAATTGAAAACAATAGGAATATCTGCCGGCGAAATGCCGTTTAGCATGCTGTTAGCCATAGAGGAAATTAAATTGTTTTGCTCATTAGTTGCGCTAAGAAACCCTCCAAGAGTTCCGTTTCCAATATACGAAGTTGTCAAACAAAAAACAGGAGATTGAGATGCTTCGGCAACCAGTTTCTGAATGTCGGCTTCGGAGTAAAAAGTGCTATCGCTGTCCGAAAGATAGTTTCCTATAAGCACCAGCGTTTCAGGCGTAAAGCTGCGTATATCTTTCAGTATATCGGAAAACGGCTTGTCTTCGCTGAATGCGAATTCTACCGGAAAATCTGAATTTTCAATGTTTTCTTTAATATTATTCCGCATATTTATGCTTCTGGAAAGAAAATAATCGTTTAAAATGAAAATCTTGCGCGTTTTTGGGTATAGCCGTAACATTTCGGAAACAGTTTCCTTAAATGAAATAGTTTCCGAAATACCGGTAATGTGGTATTCAATGCCGTGCAGCATTGAATCGTTTACCTTCTGAACGCCGTAAAATAAAACAGGCATGTGTGGAAACAGCATATTGTAATTTTCCAGCACAAATGCAAAGGCTTCATCTCCGGATACAATTACCAAATTTGCAGTGCGTGACGCAAATTTTATGTAAATCATCTCAGATACAATTTCGTTAAAAACAGCTTGATTGTTAAGTTCGTTGGTATTTAGGTTAAAGCTGTAATATTCAAGCGTACTGTTTTTTTCAAGGTTTGAGCGAATAGCCTGCATTTGATTGCGCTCCCATTCGTTTTGCGTGTTGTAAGAATTTATATGCAGCACAACTTGCCTGCTAGTGGATGCGTTAAGACTATTATGAATCAGAGCCATAGTGCCGTCTTCGAGCATTTCCTGATATGTTTTTTCCAAAATCGGAACCAGATAGTCATGCTTTTCGTTTACATAAGTGTAAACAGGCAACCGCTCAATAACGCCCGCTCGCTTAATTCCCTGCGGAAATCTGTGCTCAAAATGCGACATGCGCGGAAGGATTATAACATCGGTATCTTCGCCTATCAAAGATGCCCACAATTGCGTATAATCGCTTAACGTGACAAATTTTTTGGCGTTTGTCCGTGGAGCGTTGTTTACTATATACTCATTTTGCCAGCGATAACCGAGCTTGAGGCCGTCCATGTCGCTCCATTCTGAGAATTGATATGAGTCGGCACTGCGGATATAAGCGGTAAATTCCACATGGTCTATAACCACAGGTACTTTTATCAAGCTAGGATACTTTTTGTCCCAGCCGTCCGTTTGAGTTGGCAAAATCATGGCATCGCCATAGTTTACATCTGCAATGGCAGAGCGCATTCCCGTAACGTTGGAAACCATTTGGTAACCCGAACGTTTCAGTGCCGTATGCAACACTCGCTTAACAATAATCGAGTGATCGTTGCTCATAGCGACTTTCACGACCGGCAATTCCGTAGTGTCTGCCCAAAGGGGCAGCTGTGCTAAGAACAAAAAGACTAACATAACTTTTGGAAAAAATTTATTTTTCATAGACTATCCTTTCTATCATGGCTACAGCTTCATCATAATTACCTATCAGCACATTTTGCAAAATGTCATCTGCCTGCGAGTTTTGCAAATCGTTGAAAGTTTTATTTATAGCAGCAATATTCATAGTTTTAATGGCCTCTTTCAATTCAATCAAAGATTCTATATTTCTGGTATTGTTTCCTCGCTCTTCCTCAAGGCGAGCGTTTATGTCATTAAGAAAACGTTTTAAATCCGTTAGAAATCTGTTGGTATTCATTTTTGCAAATTCCGGGCCTCTCTTTTCCAATGCTTTTGCAAATTCGGACAGTTCTTTGGCTCCAACATTTGCCAGCGCACTCTTTAAAGCATGAATGTAAATTACGTATAAATTAAAGTCTTCGGCTTTAAGGCATTTTTTTATTTCTTCTATTTTCTGAATTCCGTCTTGGTAAAACACGGCAAGCGTTTGCAAATGAATCTTTTTCAAATTGTGCCTAATGTTAGATTCTTCTTTTGCTTCTTCCTGCTTTTCATGCGGAATCCAATTTTCTAAAATAGTGTTCATTTTAATTATATCAATTGGTTTTGATAAAAAATCATCAAATCCGTTTGCCAAAAACATTTCTTTTGTGCCCACAACAGCATTGGCGGTTAAAGCAACAATAGACATGGCGTGCCCAAGTTCTCTTATGCGCTTTGTCGCTTCCACGCCATCCATTTCCGGCATCATGTGGTCCATCAAAACCAAATCGTAGGGGCAACCACGGTTAATTGCCTCTGTGATTTTATCTATGGCATCATGGCCACTCATTGCAGAGTCAACTTTCATTCTGTAGGGCAGCATCAATCCTTCGGCCACTTTCAGGTTTGTTCTTATATCGTCAACAACAAGAACCCTGGCTTTCGGAGCATTGAATTTCACCACAAATGTATCGGCTTCCTCCGAAGAATCAACATCTGCTATTGATTCAAAAGAACGTATTTTTTGCGGCAGTTTAATTATGAAAGTGCTGCCCTTGCTGTATTCCGATATAACGTTTATGGTTCCGCCCATTGCCTCAACAAAATTTTTCGTTATCGCAAGCCCAAGCCCTGTGCCTTCCACGCCTTTGTTGGTCGCTAAATCCAATTGAACAAAATCACCAAACAATATTCCTATATCGTCGTTTCTTATGCCAACACCGGTATCCATAACAGTCATTGTCAAAATAACCGTATCATCTATTGTTTCTCCACGAACGGAGAAAGATATAAAGCCTTTCCTTGTGTATTTCACTGCGTTGTTCAAAACGTTGAGCAAAACTTGCTTAACTCTTGTCGAATCTCCGAAAAGAGCGTTTGGTATGTTGCTGTCTATGTCAACAGTGAATTGCAATCCGGAATCCTCAGATCTTATTCTTATAATGTTGTTTACATCATTTATCAAAGTTGAAAAATTATAGTCATGCGGGACTATTTCCATTTTTCCGCTTTCTACTTTTGAAAAATCCAAAATATCATTTATTATTGATAAAAGGCTTGCGCTTGCCTGCTTGATTGTCACAACCTGTTCTCTTGCTTCGACAGGAAGATTTTCCCGCAAAACGAGTTCGGTCATTCCGATAATCGCATTCATAGGCGTTCTTATTTCGTGGCTCATTTTGGCAAGAAATTCGCTTTTATGCCTTGATGCTGTTTCGGCTTTTTCCTTTTCGTGACGTGTTTTTATGGTTTCCATTTCCATAAGCTTGGCATGGCTGAGTTGCCGCATGGTTTCATCGAGACTCGCAGATAAATTCGCTATTTCATCGTTGTTTTTGCCTTTCTCAAATTCAACGTTAAGGTTGCCGCTTGCAACCTTTTGCGCTGTAACTTTAAGTTCGCCAAGCGGCTTGGAAATTGACTTTGTGACTACGAATGCCAGAATAAACGATGCAACAAGTGATGCAAAAATTACCCACACTATAATTGCCGCATTAGCCTGCACACTTGCATTGTTGGCGGTCGTGATTTCTTTTGACGCTTCAAAAACACGGGTAAATGCATCATCAACACTGTAAAAGATTGAACCGTATATTGGGTCCAGCGAAGTTTCATAAATAAAAAATGCTTCCTCAAAAAAACCGGTTTTATGCAATTCAAGCAATTCGTTAAAAATCGGAATGTAAGCCTCTTTATATATTTGCACAATGTTTACCATATCTTGCATTTCTCCCGGAGAGAAAATATGGCTGAACCGGTTTTGAGTTTCGGCATATTCGCTCATAACCCTTTGAAGAGTGAGCATTTTACTTTCCAGCCCTTGATAAAGATATTCGCTGAAATAATTGTCTTTATTGCGTAGCATGTAGTAAAGATCATAGTCAAAACTCAGGTTATGATCATACATATCATTTAAAATGTCCAGCGAGTTCATGGCATCAGCAGCACGGTCTCCGATGCTTCTAAGGCTCGTAAATCCTATAATCCCAACATTCATTGTGAAAAATGATATTATGAAAAATGCGATGAACAGTCTTGTTCTTATATGTATTCTTCTAATCATAGCAAACCTCTACAAACTTATTTTTTCAAATAGGGAATAAAGATTGTTTTCAATTTGCATAATGTAAACTGTTTGTGTATTATGTGTTGCTATTACATCCGGCACATTCGTGCTCACCGCTTCGATTATATCTTTTGCTTTAGTGCTTCCCGAACTTTCAATGGCGGCAACCAGAGTTTGCACAGACGAATACGAAAGCGCAGAAGCGCTTATTGGCATTTGGCTGAAACTTTCAAAAAAGTTTTGAGAGAACTCCTTGATTTTCGGGTCGTCATTGCTCGGAACAAAAACCGAAGCGTAATAAATGCGGTTTGAGACTTCATACCCGTGCAAAAAACTCAAAATTCCTTCCCACGAATAGGTTCCTACGAATTTTGATTTATCAAGCCCGAGCTTGTGCGCAGTTTTTACCAGTTTTGAAGCAAATATATAGTTTGTAGGGCAAAATATTACATCAGGCTGGTTTGATTTGTATTTTTCTAAAATTATTTCAAAGTCTTTCGGAGTTAAGTAATGCTCATGTGCCAAAATTTTTCCATTCTTGATTTTGAATTCTTCTTCAAAAATTTTTGATATGGAATCGTTTCTGTTATTGTTGGTATTGTCAATTATTAGAGCGGTTCTTGCACCTAGCACATTATATGCAAACGATGCAAGAGCTTTGGATTCCGCAGGGCTTGCGAATGTAGGCGAAACTATAGGCATGCCGTCTTTTTCCGTTGCTTCAATAAGTGCCTGTGTAACTTCCGGGAAACTTGAGCCGATAATTGCAACAACGCCCTTCTCTTTTAAAACTTCGTACTGTTCCAATGCATGCTGAATATCATTTTTGTCGTCCAGCGTTATTATGTCAAGTCGCTTGCCTAAAATTCCGCCATTTTCGTTAATCACCTGCCTTGCCAGCTGCAGCCCGCTAAGTGCTCTTATGCCTTCATTGCAAAACTCACCCGTAAGCGGAAAAAGCGCGCCTATGGTAATATATTCCTGCTGTTCCGATTTTGAATCTTTGCCGCACGAAATCAAAAATAACAATAAAAAACAATAATAGCAATATTTTATCATTTAACCACCTTCTTTCAGCAGATTATCTATTTGGGCCAAAGCATCATCGTAGTTTCCCACCAGCACGCTCTGCAAAACATCATCTGCTTGGGAATTTTGCAAAGCGTTAAAAGCCTTATTTATGGCAGCTAAGTTCAAACTTTTAATAGCCTCTTTTAATTCAATCAATGTTTTTGTGTTTCTGGCTTTTTGTTTTCCTCGCTGTTCGCCAAGACGAGCGTGGATATCATCGAGAAACTGTTTTAAATCTGCTAAAAATTTAGCCGTGTTTGCCTTTGCAAATTCCGCATCGCCTAACTCCAGCGCTTTTGCGGCTTCGGACAGTTCTTTGGCGCCCACGTTTGCCAAAGCGCTCTTTAGCGCATGAACGTGGATTGTGTATAAAGAACGGTTTCCCGTGTCAAGACATTCTTCTATTTCCTTTATTCTTGTGGTTCCGTCTTTGTGGAACACAGCAAGCGTTTGCGTATGAATTTCTTTTAAATTATACTCAACGCCTTGTTTTGCTTTTTTATGCTTTTCGTGCGGAATCCATTTTTCCAAAGTGGAGTTCAATTTAATTATATCAATGGGTTTTGACAAAAAGTCATCGAACCCGTTTGCCAAAAACATCTCTTTTGTGCCGGAAACTGCGTTGGCAGTCAAAGCAATAATCGGTAAATTATAACCATGTTCTCTTATTAGTTTTGTTGCCTCCACGCCATCAATATCGGGCATCATGTGATCCATCAAAACAATGTCATATTTGTTTGCTTTTGTTTTATCAATCGCAGCTTGGCCGCTCAAACACGAATCAACCTGTATTTCATAAGGCATCAGCAAACCTTCGGCTACTTTCAGGTTTGTTTCAATATCGTCAACAACAAGAATTTTCGCATCCGGCGCTATGAATTTTACCGTAAAGTTGTCAAATTCTTCCGGAGTTTCAAGCTCTGCTATAGGCTCAAACGAGCGTATTTTTTGCGGCAATGTAACTATAAACGTGCTGCCCTTGCCGTATTCGGATTCAACGCTTATGGTGCCACCCATTGCATCAACAAGGCTTTTCGTTATGGCAAGCCCAAGACCGGTGCCTTCAACGCCTTTGTTGGTCATAAGGTCAACCTGCACAAAATCGCCGAACAGTTTTAATATGTCTTCTTGCTTTATGCCTTTGCCGCTATCTTTTATGGTTGCGGTTATAACAACAGTGTCGTCGGTTACTTCTCCGTTAACGGTAAATGATATGTTGCCTTTGCTTGTAAATTTCACTGCATTGCTCAAAATATTGAGCAAAACCTGCCGAACTCTTGTTTCATCTCCGAAAAGAGCATTCGGTATGTTGTTGTCCACTTTTAAATCAAAACGCAAATTGGAATCAACAAGTTTTGATTTTACAATGCTTGTAACATCGTTTATTAAAGACGAAAGGCGATAGTCTCTGGGAACAATCTCAAGTTTGCCGCTTTCAATTTTTGAAAGGTCTAAAATATCGTTTATTATAGACAGAAGGTTTGTGCCAGCACGTTTAATAGTGGTTATTTCTTCACGAACAAAGTTAGACATATCCTTGCGCAGAGCAAGTTCTGCCATGCCTATGATTGCATTCATGGGCGTGCGAATTTCGTGGCTCATCTTTGCCAAAAACGCCGATTTTGCACGGTTGCTTTGCTCTGCCATCTCCTTTGCGGCAATGAGTTCGGTCATATCAATGGAGTGCTGTATATGAACCATTTCTCCGTTTGGCCAGTGAATGTATCTGTCTGTGTTTCTATAAATGCTATTCGTTAAAGGGCTGCGTTCTTCCCATACTATAGTTTTGCCCGGATCCTTATCAAGTTTCAAGCAAGGGCAGAAATCACATCTATTATCGAGGTCTTTCTGCAAAATTTTATAGCATAATTTCCCAACGCAATCTTCTTTAATTCCGTAATGCTGCTTCATGTGAGTGTTTATAAAGAGAATTTCGCCGGTTCTTGGATTGGTTACATAAATCATCGCATCAATGTTGTTCAGTATGTTCTCCAAAGACTCCACGGAAGCCGCAATCTTTTCTGCCATTTCTTTTCGAATGATAGCGTTTGTTATAATTCTGCTCGCAGAGCGCAGAGTAAGTGTTTCGCCGTTTTTGAATACTTTTTCCGTTTTGCAGTGATCAAAGCCCACAAAACCCCAGAAATGGTTATGCGAAAATATAGGAACCACAAATATGGACTTGATATTTCTCGGTTTTAAATCTTCCTGTTCTTCCGGCGCCATATCGCGCACCAAAGAGTTGAGGCAAACTCCGTGTGACAGCGTATCTTCCCAAGCCGGATGCTTGTCAAACCATATATCCGGTGCCAGCTCTTTATTGGTTAGCACACTTAAATTTCCGTTTTCCCATTCGTAATTCAACGAGAAACGCAACTTGGAGCTTTCGCTGCTGTTCCTCCATATACATATACGGTCAACGCCGGAAATTTCCGCTATCATGCCCATAGACTTTCGCACGGTATCGTCAAAGTTGCTCAAATCGGGTTCAAGCAAAATAGAAGACACGCGATTTACGGTTTCAAGGAGATCGTTTTGCCTGGAAATCTCCTTTACCATTTTCGCACGCTCTCGCATATCACGAATGTAAGCCATCATGGCTTGCTCTTCACCGTAATTGACAAGCTCAAGCGTAACGATAGCCGGTATGGGTGTGCCATCCGGCAATTGATGCATCCATTCAAAAGTGCAGTGGCCATTCTCTACTGCCTTCTTTGTGTATTCGGTAATTAGTTTGTCGGAATTCTGTCCGTCGGGCTGGGTTTTAGGCGAGAGATCATTTCTAAATCGGTCAATAAAGTCCTGTTTGTCTGTTAATTCAAAGAGGCGCACAGCTTCGTTATTGCAGTCAAGAATAGAGTTTGCATTGTCCCCAATAAGGCAGGCTATGGGGATTGTGTCCAACATAATCCTTGTGCGTTCATAGATTTTTTGTTCCTCTTCCATTGCAACCTGGAGATTTGTTATGTCTCGCAAAATGCCGAGCAAGCCAATCACTTTGTCTTTGCGTATAAGCGGGGTTCTGGTGACTTCGAGGAACTTGCGCATTCCGTTTGGATATGTAACCCATTCGCTTGTGCAAACGGTAACCCTGTTTTTCATAACATCTAAATCCACATCTGCGTAGTCGCTAACTCTCTTGGAAAAACCTTTTATTTCTCTAAATTTCTTGCCAATAAGTTCCGATTCTTTGTGCCCGACAAATTCCTCAAAGAGCCGGTTGCAACTTGTGTATGCGCCGTTCGTGTCTTTGCACATCATTAAATACGGCACGGCGTTATATATGGCAGAAAGGGTGATTGCCTGATTTTTGTTCAGCATTTGCGTTTTCTTGTTTTTCACAAACAGCACTGTAAGAATTAAAAGAAGCATTGACAGAATAGCGGTGAATACGGCAAGATAAGCCGCTCCTACCTGCCACGGACGCTTTTCCTCTGCCAGCTTTATTCTGTAATCGTAAGTTTTGCGCGACCACTTTTGCGATATTCCGTCAACATTGACAAGATTGGAAACTTTCTCAATTATGGAGCACAGAAGAGCCTCGTCTTTATTGCAGCCAAAAGTGGATTTAAACGAATATTCAAACGTTACATTGGCTTTATATCCTGCTTGCTCAAGGAAATTTGTAAGCAACAGCAACAGATTCTGGCTTCCCATAATAACATCCACTTCGCCACGACCCAAGGCATCGAAAGTTGCGTAAACATTTTCATATTCGGTAATTCCGCCGTGGTTTGGAAACCATCTTTTGAATACTTCCGAATGAGCAAAATTCTTTATTAACCCTACCCTCAAGTGCAAAATTTCATTTGTCTTTATGCTGGGGAAATTTGATTTTGAAAGCAAAGCGTAGTTATCCGACATCATTGTAAATCGCGGCCATGTAAACTTTCCTTCTCTTTCCGGTATGCGAATGATTTCGGATAGCAGCGCAGCCTCGCCTCTTTCAACCATTCCCAAAAGAGTGGAAAAATTGTCTGTAGGTTTGTTGACTCGCTTAAAGGAAAGCCCGGAGAGCAAACCGATTTCGTTCAGCACATCAATTGCCGCCCCCTGCCATTCCTTATCGTGGTTGTTGTAAAAACTAATTGGGTAATTGTCGAATTCGGCTGCATACGGCACAACGGGTTTGCGTTTTATGTACAAACGTTCTTCTTCGGTGAGCATCGTAAGCAGCTTATGTTTCAGGTATTCTTCATGACCACTATTATACAAAGAAATTAAATAGCGCAAAGCTCCGTTATCCAATGCTTTTTGCACAACAGAAATAACAGGCTCAAGCTCTGGCTTTTGCGTTGCAAGAGAAACCTGTTTGAAAACCACAGGAAAAAAATCCTTGGAAACCACATTTCCGTAGGCATCAAAAGCGAATTCTGCAATATTGGTATTGAAAAAAACGTCTGCTTTGCCTGAACTAAGAGCTTTGTAAGCTTCTTCAATATCTTTTACCAGCACTGTCTCGTAATTTCCTGGTTTAAACTTGGACGTAACTTCTTCAATAAAGGATGCTTCCTCTATAAATGCATGCTTTACCGGGCGCAGCTTTGCAATATATTCAATTGGCATGGCATCTACAAGCCTGTATGAGCGTACTGTTTGCATGGCAATGGCGGAAGTCATGCTGTAGGTTTTCAGCTTGTTTTCCGTTGCTGTCATGTAACCGGAAAAATCAATATGAGTGGCGTGTGAAGGCAAATAATCGCTCCACGTAACGAATTTAGGCTTAAACTCAATACCGAACAGGCCCGTAAGCCATTGGCAAAAAAAGTCAGACCATCCTTTTATTTGATCGTTTTCATCGTAAAAAGCCTCAGTAGTAGGCAACACGCCGTAAGCAAAACTATCGACCTGTGTTCGCAAGGCTTCAATTGCCTCAATTTCCTTGAAAGTTACGCCGGGAATATCACGGTAAGAAGTATAAGTATTTTTTAAATGCTCGCTGGGTTGTTTTTTGCCTTCCGAAGCTTCTTTGCAACCGGAAAAGATAAAAACAAACAGCAATAGCCAAAACATAGCAGTATGCAAATCCATTCTTCTCATAATTTAAGTTAATTTAGTAAATCATTTTCGCAGTTTTCTATATTATGAATTGTAAACAAAAATAGGAATATTATGCAAGAGAATATGCCAAATTCAAAGAGTAAAGCTGCCCCTAATTCGGTAGAATCTCTTTTGGAATACCTTAAGGAAGACTTTTTCCCTCGTCACGGGACAAAGATTATTGTTGTATTGCTCATTATAGCTGCAGGTGTTTTTGCCGTGGTTCAGCGCATAGGCGAATCTGCGCAAAGAGATCTGGCTCAAACAGAAGAATTAGGCAAAGCTCTGGATTATATTTATACAGGCAAAGGAGATTCCGCTCTTATAACTTTGGAAACCTCAATGCAAAACAAAAGCTTCAAAGGCTTAACGCTTGCAAAAGCTGCGCTCCTTGCCGGGAATTTGCATTTGCAAAACAATAATTTGGATGGTGCGGAACTTCTATACAAAACCACAATTTCCAATGCCGGAAGCGTTGAAATAATATCTTCTGCAGCAGAACACGGGCTTGCAGTGGTGGCTATGGAAAGGCAAAATTATTCGGAAGCAATTTCCCTTTTAAACGCATTTGTGAATAAACACGGCAAACGCACTGGGAATTTGGCAAAACGTCACGCTAAAACCGAGCCTGTAGATGCAGTTCCAACCGTGCCGGATGCCTTGTGGAAGCTTTCTCTTTGCTATTTGGAAACAGGCGATAAAGAACTTGCAGCGCAAACCGCTCAAAAAATTTTGAAAATATACGGAGACTCATCAAAAGCAGCTTATGCTCAAAAACTAATTGCTGCAGTGGAGAAATAAATATGTTGACTTGGATAAGCGAAAATGCAAAATGGGTTATTTATCTATCTATAGCCGGAATAGTAGCCGGTTTGCTGTTTATGGATATGTCGAGCTTGCAATTTGACAACAGGCCGCCTGTTGGAGTTGTCAACGGAGAAAATCTTTCATACGATATGTTTGAAATTCGTTTGCGCCAAATACAAAGCCAGCAATCCGGGCTTTCCGAAGAACAAGCCTCTCAAATGCGAGACGAACTGTTCCGCTCTTTTGTGCAGCAGCACCTAATGCAAAAAGCTCTGGACAAAGTAAAAATAAAAGCATCCGTTTACGAAATGAAAAGAGATTTGCGCAATGAACCTCCGCAGGGCATAGACCGTGAACCAACGTTCCACACAGATGGTGTTTTTGATTTTGCAAAATACGAAGCCTGGCTTAGCAACCCCGAAACCTACGACATTCCTTTTATGCAAGAATACGAAAAGATGCTTAAAAATGCGAAAATCCCGGAAAAACAGCTCCGTGTTTTTATAGGCGCAGGTGCGCATCCGTCCACGCTGGAAGCAAAGTACAATGTCCTGAACAGAGAAACTAAATTTGAACTCTGGAACGCTCAAGGAAACGCAAAAGCATTCGAAGAAATCACCATTTCCGAAAGCACGCTCGACAGCGTTTTCAAAGCACAGCTCGATAGCTTTTTCCTTTCCGACGACTTGGTAAAAGTTCGCTATGTTGCTATTCCTGTTGAACCCAGCAAAAAAGACATAGAAAGCACGCTTGAATATGCGGAAATGCAACTTAACCAAATAAAGGAAGGCACAGATTTTGGCGAGCTTGCTCGCAACATTTCCGACGATTCCGGCTCTGATCAACAGGGTGGAGAACTCGGCGATTACGGCCCTCGCGGCAGATGGGTTCCGGAGTTCGACAGCGCAGCCTTTGCGCTTGATTCCGGCGCAGTGAGCAACCCTGTTCGCACGCAATTTGGCTACCACATAATCCAAAGCCTCGGAAAAAGAATTGAAAACGGCGAAGAACAGGTTAAGGCTAGGCACATACTTATTTCCGTAGCCGCAACATCAGAAACCACAGACAGCCTCATTGAAATTCTGCACGCCGTGAAAGCCGATGTAGATGCCGGCAAGAAACTTGAAGAAGCTGCGCAAGCACGCAATTTAACGCCTGAGCTTTCCAACTGGTTCAAGCGTGGCGGCGATGTTTCCGTTCTCGGTCATATCTCCGGCCTTTCATCTTACGCTTTTTTCAATCCTCTCCGCCCCAGAGAATCTTCCAAAACATCCGATGTTATGCAAAACTCAAAATGGGTTGTCATCTTCCAAAAAGCAGACAGTCTTTCTTCCGGCTCAAGGAGTTTTGAGTTTGCCAAGCCGAAAATTGAGCAAAACTTAAAAGCAAAAGCACGTTCGGCAGCAATTGCAAGTTTTTTAAGCGCAAACTTAGAAAAGCTTTCCGCAATTACCGAACTTAATCCTGAATCAAAAACAAGCATTGAAAACATTGCCATAGATTCCGCAACCGTTTCATTCGAAAGCTATTTGCCGGGACTTGGCTATGCAACGCCGGAACTGTACAGTGCCTTGGCAAACGCAAAGGAAAACGCATGGAGCGGGCCTTTCACAAGCGGGCAGAATGCGGTTATGCTTAAAGTTTTGAGCAAAAACATTCCGAGCAAAGAAACGTTGGAATCTGCCATAAACGACGAAATGTCAATGGCTTGGCAATATGGCACATTTAGTGCTTTCAGTGATTATATGAAAAATTTGGAAGCAAGTGCAAAGGTCGTGAATAATTTGGACTTGTATCATAGAGAGTAGAACACTTCCAAAAAGGAGGAACAATGTTTAAAAATCTGCTTGTCCTTGCCGGCATTTTTGCCTTGCTATTTTCTTGCTCAGATAGCGAGAAAGATAACGATAATCCGTCTGTTAACGGGGATAATTCCAGTTCTTCAAATGGAGACCCAAACAACGGAGATCCAATTGGCGATCCCATTATTGTGAAAGATCCGATTTTCATTGGCAAATCTCCGGTTGTTTTCAACGAAGTTTACGCTGCAAACACAAGTCTTACAGACGAATTCGGCAAAACACCGGATTGGCTTGAGTTATACAATCCGGGAGACACATCTGTCAATCTGAAGGACTACTCTTTGACAAATGACAAGCACTCGGTTTATTGGTTTTTCGGCAATGTTGTTATTCCGTCACGCAGTTATTTAGTCGTGTTTTTATCCGGCAAAAACTGGCCCAATCTCACATCGAGCAACAATGTTCATGTGCCTTTTGAATTGAGCAACGAAGGTGGGAAACTGTTTTTGATGGGCCCCAAGCCAAGCATAGAAAACATAAGAGATTCCATTGCCTACCCGAGCAGATTGCCGGAATTGTCTTACGCAAAAAAACCGGAATCAAGCGAATGGGCCTATAGCAAGCCAACGCCGAAAGCCGCAAACTCCGGCGAATTTTACTCCGGGCAAACACAAAAACCGCTAGGCATCCAAAGAAGCGGTCATTATGAAGAACTTTCCATGACTCTTCCTGCCGAAACGGAGCAGGGAGCTGTTTATTGCGACACAACCGGAGCCTTGCCAACAAAAAGCAGCGCACTCAAATCTGGCGTTGAACTGAACTTAAAAAAAACAACTGTTCTGCGTTGCGCCCAATTTAAAGACGGAGCATACCCAAGCGAATCCATTATGCGAACCTATATTATAGGCCGCCTAACCGATTTGCCCATTGTTTCCATAGCCGCCAACCCAACAGATTTCAAAAGAGAGTACGCTAAAATAACAGAATCGAATAAAAATTATGATTTTGAGCTTCCCATTCACGTTGATTTCTTTGAAAGAAGCGCAGTTCACAAGTGGAGTTATCCTGCAGAACTTGGCCCCATGGGTGCTGCTTCAAGGCAATGGCCGCAGAAATCCGTTAAAATCAGCTTTAAGGAAAAATATGGGCAAAAAAACTTGCAATATCCTCTGTTTCCTGATTTTCCGCAATTAACAAAATTCAAGCATTTTATTTTGCGCAACAACGGCAACAATTGGGAAAACGATTACATCCGAGATATGCTAATGACCTCTATAACAGATGCGCAACCAGGTGAAACGCCAGCCAAAGGACTCGGCATAGATTACCAAAAAGGCCGTGCTGTGGTTGTTTACTACAACGGAGAATACTATGGCATCCATAATATGCGTGAACGTTCAAACAGCGATTACTTTGAAACGAACTATAACTATAATGAAGATTATATAGATTTGCTGAAAACAGGCACAAGCGGCTACTCAGTAAGCCGAGGCTCTGATGCGGATTATCTGAGCTTACTGAAATGGCTTGAGGGCGTTTCATTGACCGATGCTGCTAATCTCAAAACATTGGAAGAGAAAATAGACATTGATAATTTCACAAACCATTTCCAATGCAGAATTTATTATAACGATGCAGATTGGCCCGGAAACAATGTTAAGATATGGCGTTCAAACTCGCCGTCTACAAAATGGAGATATTTTATGTACGATACGGATCACGGCTTTGGCAGTTGGGGGATTGAGAAAACAACCAATATGCTTGCTCTTGTAACAGATGCAAACAGCACAAGCTGGCCAAATCCTAAACATTCAACACTCATTTTGCGCAAACTCTTGGAAAATCAGAATTATAAAAATGCGTTTATAAACCGTTTCTCGCTCTTAATAGCAACTTATTTTGCTCCGACAAGAGTTAATGCGAAAATAGAAGCACTTATAGATGACATCCGAAACGAAAGAGACTATGACCTAGCCAGATGGCCCGGCAAAACCTCTAACTCTCGCGGTCATAGCACAATCCGAGATTTCGCAAGCGACCGTCCATATAATGGGGTAACTATAGATTATCGTAATATTCCTGCAATGCAATCGCAAATAACATCGCATTTTAACCTTGGCAGCCCGGTCGATTTCACAATTTCCGCATCGGGCAACGGCAATGTTCTGGTTGACAATTTGCAGGTGCTAAACAAAAGTGCCAAATTCAAAGCTTATCCATCGGTTCCGGTAACACTGAAAGCCGTGCCAAATGCAGGCGCAAAGTTTTCCAAATGGAGCGATGGAAATACAAACGCAGAACGCAAAGTGGATGTGAACGGCACAATATCGCTAACAGCGGAGTTTAACTAGTCCGGCGAAGTTTATATAGCAAAGCAGCGCTCAAAACCATTGCGGCGCACAGCGTTTGCCCACGTGTCATTCCAAGCGTTAATGTAATGTGGGCATCCGGCTCTCTGAAAAACTCTATAAAGAACCTTGCAATGCCATAGCCCGCCAAATAAATAGCCATAACGTGCTCTCGTGTTTTCGGGAAAACTCTCCACAAAGCGTAAATAATCCCAAAAAGAACAAACCCCTCAAAGCACATCTCGTAAAGCTGGCTGGGGTGCCGCAAAACAGCAGGGTTATCCCGTGCGAGAGGGAACAGCATCCCAATAGCCGATTCGGTGACTCTGCCGTAAAGCTCGCCGTTTATGAAATTCCCTAGCCGCCCGAATGTATAAGCCAACGGCACGGTCAAAAAAATCGTATTCACAGTTTTCCAATAGTCCAGCTTTTGTTTTTTTATAGCATAAGACGTAAACAGAAAAGAGCCTATAAGCCCGCCGTGATAGCTCATCCCGGAAATCCCGGTGAAATGAAACCCGCCACTGAACGAGAACGGCAAAAGAATTTCCAAAGGTCTGGTTATATAATAATCGAGGTTGTAAAAAAGCACATAACCAAGTCTCGCTCCAACCAAAACACCTGCTATGAGCCAAGTCATAACGCTTTCCAACTGCGGCTTTTTCATGGGCTGAATTTTATACTTGTTTGTGAAATGCCAAATTAAATGATAGCCCACAAAGAAAGCCACCAAATACATAAGCCCATACCATCGCACGGGAAAATTGAAAATGGTGATGGCTGTAGGGTCTAAGTGTTGCGGAATTGTATTCCACCAAGAGTAGGACATAGGGGGAATATAGAAAACGGATTCACCATGTAGTTAGCTTTCTGCGTTTTAGACGGCACTATGTTGTCTATTAGCTTTGCGAAAGGAGCTATTGGCAAATCTTCGTGGGTTTTTGGCGGCGTTTCGAATTTTTCCAGAGTTTCACTTTCAGGGGTTCCTACGTAGTAAAGGTTTGCTCTTGAATGTAAAATTATGGTTTCGTTATAGCACATAGACAATGCTTTGAGCGTGGAAATGCCGTGCAGAGTCCTTTTGCCGCTAAAACAGAGGCCCTCGCAAAAAGCTATGCCCGCCCTTATGCCTGTAAAGCTACCAGGTCCAAGTGTCACCAAAACACGCTTCACCTGCGATAGTTCAAAACCATTTTCGTTTAAAAGCCTGTCCAAAAACGAGTTCAGCTCATCGCCTTTTGCGCTAGGGTTAGAAATCTCAAGGCCTTGCAAACAGAGCATAATGCCTTTGCGAGAACAATCAACAATTAAATCCATTGTTAGTTTTTTTCCAGCAACACTTTTTGCGCTTGGTAAGCCAAACTGATTTTTCGCTCTTCCAGCGCATCCAAAATGGCCAGGTTTATTTTTTCCTGAACATTCATATAAGATAGATAATCCGGTTTAAGCACCCAGAACACAAACTCATAGTCAACCGAGCTTGCGGAAAAGTTTTTCAAATGGCCACGGTCAAAACGGGTATCGCTTTGGTTATCTATAATGTTTTTCACCAAAGAAACCATGTTTTTCAAATTCTCGTTTGAGGTGTTGCTGCTAATGTTAAGGCCAAAAATTATGCGCCTCTCTTCCATTCTTTTGAAATTATTAACACGGCTTTCCAGCAAGTCACTGTTTGAAATGCTAACTTGTTCGCCGTTTATGGAGCGAATTCTGGTTGTTTTCACTCCTATAGATTCCACAGTGCCCATAACCAAATCGGTTTTTATCAAATCGTTCACTTCAAATGGTTTGTCAAGCATAATGGAAACAGAAGCAAACAAATCGCCGAGAATCTTTTGAACGGCAAGAGCTATAGCTATACCGCCAATGCCAAGTCCCGTTAAAAGCGAAACGACTTTTAGACCCATGTTGTCCAAAATCAAAATCACAATGGCAATCCAAATGATTATCTTGCCAAACACTACTGCAATTGAGATAATGGGGTTTTTGGTAGGGTTTTTAAAGACCTTTTTAGATAAAAAACGAAGCGCAAAATAAACGAATATAATTAACGCTATTGTCAAAACAAAACGCCAAGCAGAAACAAGGATGTTCCAAAGAGAAGCACCCAAAAAATAAGTTTCATGCAATGTGCTTATGAAGTCTACGATAGCCCTATTCCCTGTTCTTTAAATACCAGCGTATTAAAGCATTGGTGCTGGAATCGTGATTAAGTTCCAAGTCAGGATTGCTTTCGCCCTTTTCAAGTTCGGGCAAAATTTTGCCGGCAAGTTGCTTGCCCAGTTCCACGCCCCATTGATCATAGCTGTTCACGTTCCAAATAACGCCCTGCACAAAAATTTTGTGCTCATACATGGCAATAAGCGCACCCAAAGTTCTTGGGTCTATCTTTTTAACCAGAATGGAATTTGAAGGTTTGTTGCCTTCAAACACTTTGTGCGGAGCAAGGAAATCCACTTCTTCGTCGGTTTTGCCGGCTTTTATAAGCTCGTTTTGAGCCTCTTCCAGAGTTTTTCCGTTGAGCAAGGCCTCGGTTTGCGCAAAAAAGTTGGAAAGCAGTTTGCGATGATGGTCGCCTATTTTATTAAGGCTGTTTGCAGGCGCAATAAAATCGCAGGGAATAAGTTTTGTGCCCTGATGGATTAACTGGTAAAACGCATGCTGCCCGTTTGTGCCGGGTTCGCCCCATAAAATCGGGCCTGTTTGGTAATTAACACGCTCGCCTTCACGGTCTATTGTTTTGCCGTTAGATTCCATATCTGCCTGCTGAAAATAAGCGGAGAAACGGTGCATATACTGGTCGTACGGCAGAATTGTGTAAGAGGCGGCATTCATAAAATTGTTGTACCAAACGCCTAAAATTCCCAGAATAACGGGAATGTTCTGCTCAAGGGGTGCCGTGCGGAAATGTTCGTCCATATCGCAGGCTCCGGCATGCAAGAGCATATAGTTTTCATAGCCTATCCTCAAGGCTATTGGAAGCCCTATTGCAGACCACAGGCTATAACGTCCGCCAACCCAGTCCCAAAACTCAAACATATTTGCGGTGTCTATACCGAACTTCGAAACTTCTGCCGCATTGGTTGAAAGCGCAACAAAGTGCTTTGCTATGGCGGCTTCTTCGCCTTTAAACTTTGCAAGCACCGCTTCTTTGGCTGTGTTTGCATTGGTCATTGTTTCCTGCGTGGTGAATGTTTTAGAAGCCACTATCCAAAGGGTTTCTTCCAAATCTACCTTCTTAAGGGTTTCGGCTATGTGCGTTCCGTCAACGTTTGAAACAAAGTAAACTTCGGGGGCTTTTTCGCCTGCAAAATGCTTTAGAGCTTCGCAAACCATCACGGGGCCAAGGTCTGAGCCGCCTATGCCAATGTTTACCACAGTTTTTATTGAACGGCCGCTGTGGCCTTTCCATTCTCCGCTGCGAACGCTTTCCGTGAATTCACGAACGTGTTTCAGCACAGCCTTCACCGCAGGCATAACATCTGCGCTATCTACCATCACAGGCTCTTTGCCTTGGTAGCGAAGCGCAGTGTGCAAAACAGCACGCTTTTCGGTGTGGTTGATTTTTTCTCCGGTAAAGAACTTTTCTCTCATTTTCTCAAAATCGCAATTTTTCAGCAAGTTTGTGAGCAAGTCCATCGTATCCGAGTTGACCCTGTTTTTGGAATAATCCAAGTATATTCCGGCAGCTTCCACGCTATATTTGGTTCCACGGTTTGGATCTGCCTTAAATAAATCGCGCATGTGAGTTTTTTGCGCAGTACGAGCTTGTGCTTCCAAAGCTTTCCACTCGGGAAGCAAATTAGGTTTAGTCATAGGAGTAATATAGTAAACGCTTATTAACTCTCTAGGCTATCTTTAATCCTTGCTCTTAGCACGCATCCAGCCGAATTTTTGCTCGGCGTGATAGCGTATGTAGCCCAAGTTCACAGGGGTTGGCCTGCCGGCATTGTTTACGCAACCCTCGTAGGGCAAATCAATTCTGTCGATTTTCACAATATAAACGCCATTGCCAAAACGCCGCCCGTTTGCAGAGAATGGATAAATGTTCACATTCACCTTCACCAAACCGTTTGTGGTTAGAACAGTAGGCTTTCCGTAATTGGATGACGTTGGTTCTTCGCAGTCTTTGCTTGCGTTTTTGCTCAACTCTTCTACTGCAGCTTGATTTTCCTCCAAATAGTTTGGCCCTTGCACAACACTGCGGAATTCTCGCTCGGTAACAGTTTCACGGTATTGGGTTACAAAGTTGCCAAACTGGTCGAACACAGCAACATTAATTTGGAAAGGCTGCTGCGCAAGCAGGCTAAAGTTTAGGCAGTTAATGCGTGGTTCATCCGGTTTGCTTCTGTCTGCAATGCAACGGGTTGGCGCAAGTTGGCCTTTGCCGCCGGCAGAGCTTTCATCCTTGAATCCGTTTTTAACAAATGCCCAGCCGCCATCCATAGCTTGTTCCTGTGGGTTTGCTACTCCAAAAGGCCCATATTCGCTAACTGTAGGAGGCAAACCGAAAAGTTTCTGCATTTTTTCATTTTCTTTCCATTCTTCGTAGGTCATTGGGCCGTTTATGGTGTTTACTATTCCGGTTGCGCTCGGAAATGCCGTTAAAACAAGCTCACCAGCCCTATTCAAAGGAATTGGCGTTCCTTTTTGCCCAAAGCCGTGAACTGTGGTACTGGCGTTTGGAACATGAACAAAATCTCCTATCACAGGGTCCCAAATTTGCCCGTTTATTGTTGGGAAAGGCCCACTCGCCGGCAAAGAGCCACAACTTGCGCATTCACCGCCAGACGTGCCGCCTTTCGGATCTCCGGTAAACCAAACATCCATATCGAATATGGGTTTAACGGGGCCATCATCGCCGGGAATAGGTTTAAACTCAACAGGTGGCATTTTTGTTGTATTCGGGCCCCATTGCAATTTAGTCGCAGGTATATTGCCTGTGGATTTAACATACCATGTATCGGTTCCATCTGGCAAAGCAAAGCCCGGATCGGTGTAGCCTTCTATATCGCCGAATTTCACATTGAAAGACAATGAATCGCCGGAACCTATTATAAACTTGTTGCTGCAATTGGTTTTGGTTTCGCACACTTGACCTGTTATTTCATAAATAAAGCCTTTTGAACCATCGACTCTTGGCTCTGAAATTGTCTCAAGTTTATATGCATAAAGTACTTTGTTATTTGGGTCGGATTTTCTTATTAATATGGGAAATTGGTCGGAGCCTATAAATTGCTTTATAGATTCCTCGCTTAGCTTGGTGCTTACCCAAATTAAAGTTTTGCCGGTGCCGTCTGAATTTATGGACGTTTGCGCTTCCAGAATGTAGGGTGCGCCAAAGCGTGGCGGAGATAAATCGCTAAGCGCAAAACGAAGCCTTAAGTTTGATTCCGTGGTTTGCCTTTCTGCATAATAAAAGTTGATTACGTGCCTGGAGCCATCTACCCATTTGTATTGCTTTGCCACATCATTTATGTTTACTTCACCATCAACAGCATTGTGAACGCCACCCAAATCTATAACAAGGTTGCCATCTATGAAAACCCACATATCATCGTCGCCAGTGAAAGCGAATTTGTCGTTGTTTGCTTCTACATATTTAAACTCGGCAGAACCCGCCACAGTAAAACCAAAATTATGTAAATATTTTTGCAGAGAGTCTCTTTCTGCTACTGTTTTTTTTGCTGCATCATTGACTTTAGGCCCACCAAAATACAACCATAAATCGCAATTGTTAAGACGGCTAAGGTTTGTGCTGCTACTGCTATTGTTACTACTGCTACTACTGCTAGGCAGGTTACAACTTATGGACAAACTCTGTTTACCCCATGTAGCATCAAGGTTATAATAAACCGGATCTCTTGGATTTTCGTTGTCGTATTTATCAAGCGGAAAATATCCTGGGCTTTCTCCATAACCATTCCAATCAGTACGAGTATCCTTATTGTAAATAATTTCATAAAGTCCATCCGACCTTCTAGTTAAAGTCATAAGCTCGTTAACGCTTTTTACTTTGCCACTATCAGTAAACCACTCGTGCAAATTTTCTCCATAGCACATTTTGCTCGGTGGAGTTGGATTCGGCACCGGACGTGCGCAATAGCGCCCTTTTCTGTACATAGGAATAGAATCGCCAGCTTCACCTACTAAATCCGCCTGGGTGCATTTTGAATAATCCAATGAATCGCGAACCATATTTTTGGTAACGCCTTCACTGCATTCTCTAGAGTTGCCTTTATTGTAATCAAATTCATTAAAGCCGTAATAGTCTGCCGGAAGGTCTCGTATTATTACATCTATTTCGGCTATTTGCACAGAGGAGCTGCTATTTTGCCTAGAGGAGCTGCTTTGCCCAAAAGCAATAGTGCAAGCAATTAAAACAATCGCTGCAACGAGTATATTATTCATAGGACCTCCAAGTTGGACTACTATACAATTGTAATATAATAAAAAAATTACAAAAAGTTTACAATACGGTCAAAAAAACACTTTTTCCACAAAAAAAAGCGTTTTTTTGTGATATTAGCCGCAACATTTCTTGTATTTTTTGCCTGAGCCGCAGGGACAAGGGTCGTTTCTGCCAACACTTTGCTCTTTGCGAATGGGTTCGGGCTTAACCATGCGACCCTCGGTTAGCAGCCATTCGCCGTTTTTTCGCACAAACTCGGAAATCTCACGGTGCTCTCTTGCAACCCCGTCTTGCTTGAATTTTGCCGCAAATTCAACCCAGCCTGAATTTTCCTCAACCTTGCTCTGCACAATTTTAAGGCCAAGCCATTCGGAGTTTGCGCTCCACTGGCGTGCGCCCTTTTCGTCAAAGTCCTTGCGCTGCTTTTCTTCAAGGCTATCGCGCAGCCAATGCACTTCGCCTTTTGCATAAGCGCTGTAGCGAGACCTCATAAGGGCCTCCGGGCTTTCTGCCAAAGCAGTTTTTTTAATGATTGGTTCACAGCACTCGCTGTAGTTTTTATCCGAGCCGCAGGGGCAAACTTCTGTTGTCATAACACTTTCCTCAAAAGCCAAATTTCCTCTTTGCCAATTCTGTTTTTCACACTTTTTTTAGGCGTAAATCTTTGCTCAATTTCAATAATCCCTTTGAACCTTGCCAACAACTCGTTTTCCGCAATGCCATAAGGTGGAATCTGGTCTTGGACTTTATCGGCGAGCGGGTAAAAAAATCCTATTATCAAGCCATCGTCTTTTATCATATCCATCCACATTTCCACACATTCGTCTCGCCTGCCCGGATGAATGGAGTTAAAGCCGCAGTAATCGTAAATAATGTCAAACTTTTTTCCACCTCTTTTTTCGTTTCGTGGGCTTAGGCTAAAAATATCCAAATTAAGCACGTCTAATCGCTCATTTTTTTTTGCCAGCATTTCCATTGCATCCACAGCAGAGGGGCAAAAATCAACTGCTAAAACATTGTGCCCTCTTTTTGCCCAAGCATCGGCATCCCATCCCTTGCCTGCAGCCGGAACCAGAACATCGCCGTTTTTCGGGCAAAGCGGGCTTTCAAAAAAATCCAGCAGAGCCGGCGTTGCTTTGCCCAAGCTCCAGGTATCTTTTCCTTCCACATACAGGTTTTCCCAGTATTGCGGAACGTGAGGCGTTAATATCATATCGTTCATACGGCTTCCTTCTTTAAAGAGTTTAATGTGTTGCCTGCAAGTTGCCCGCAAGCCGCCAAAATATCGCGCCCTCTTGGATTTCTTATGTTTATTTGCACATTCTCCGCACGCACAAGCCTTAAAAACTCGTCAACTTCCTGTTCTGATGGTGTTTGCAGTTCTGGGTTTTCGTTGCTGTTCAAAACAATGGCGTTTACTTTGCATCTGCGTGGCTTCACTATTTTTATTAATTTTTTTGCTGCGCTTGGAGTGCAGGTTTTGTTTTTTATAAGGATGTATTCAAGCGTAACCCATTCGCCGCTTTTTTCCATATAGTTGTCTATCGCTTTTATCAGCTCTTCTAAATTCCACCTTTTGTTCACAGGCATAAGGCTTTCTCTGGTTTCGTTATCTGCGGCAACAAGGCTAACGGCCAGCTGGCAAGGGGTGTTTCTTTCCAAAAGTTCCGCTATTCCCGGCACAACGCCGCTGGTGCTAACCGTTAAGCGCCCCTTTCCCAAAGAAAAAGCTTTTTGGTCGTGCAGGCAAACGCAGGCTCTGTGAACGGCATCCAAGTTCATAAGCGGTTCGCCCATGCCCATAAAAATCACGTTTGTAACGCTATGGCTTTTGTAAACGTTTATTATCTGTTCCAGAATTTCCCCAGCTTCGAGTGAGCGGTTAAAGCCTGCGTTCCCGGTGCGGCAAAACACGCAGCCCATAGCGCAACCGGATTGCGTGGAAACGCAAACAGAAGCTCTTGCCTGCGCCGGAATCATAACCGTTTCAACAGGCAGGTTATCGTGTGTTTTATAAAGCCATTTCACTGTGCCATCGGAAGATTCCATTTTCATTTCTTCTTTTAACGATTTTATGCTGAATTTCGATTTCAGCAATTCGCACAAATTGTCGGGAACGTTCAAGCCTTCGTAAGTTTGCATCATTTGCTTGAAAATCCAAATGCGAATCTGGTCTGCTCTGTAGGGCTTGTGACCGTTTTCGGAAAGGAACTCACGCAATTCACTGTGTGAAAGAGACTTTATATCGTAAAAAGACATAGAGGAGTAGTAATATAGAAAATGCTGAAAAAGTCGTTAGTGCTACCTAGCCGCTTCCAACGCTTCCATAACCATATCGGTTTGCAGAAACTCCGGCAGCAAAAGGGGTTCATGCTGCGGAATCAACAGCAAATCAAACGGAACTCCACGGCGGCCATAAGCCTCAAAGAGCTTCAGAGCCTCCTCATTAGAATTCGTGTAATCTGCCCGGACTTTCACAACGTGCATTTCGCCGAAAGCATCTCGCACACGCTCGTTTTCAAACACGCTTCTCTCGTTAACCTTGCAAGTAATGCACCAATCTGCAGTCCCGTTCACCCATATAACAGCGCCTTCATTCTGCAAACTGTCGAGTGTTTTTTCAGAAAAAGGAATCCATTCCCCGTATTTCGCATCTTCGTCGCCGCCGGAGCCAACATCACCGTATGGGTAACCACGATAGATTACCCATACGGTGATAGAAACAAAAACCATCCACAAAACAACAAAACGCCACCAAGGCTTGCCCGGATTTGATAGCAATCTGGAGAGCCACGCAAAAAAACCGGATGCGCACACCAAGAGCACAAGCACAATAGAAGCGTCTGCCCCTGCCTGTTTATAGAAAACCCAAACGAGCCAAACCAGCGTAAGCAAAAGCGGAAATCCCAAAGCCTGCTTAAACACAGTCATCCAGTGCCCGGGTCGCGGAATTATCTTTGTCCAGGCCGGGAATGTGCTCAAAAATATATACGGCAAGCACAAGCCTGTTGCAAGAGACGCAAAAACAGCGAGCAGCTCTGGCGCAGAGGCCGTGAACGCAAAACCAATCGCCGTGCCTAAAAACGGCGCAGAACACGGCGTTGACAAAAGCACAAGAAAAATTCCGTAAACAAAAGCTCCGTAGAAGCCGCCCTTCTTAGCGTGTTTTTCCCACACTTTCAGCGCATTGCCGGGCATCCATATTTCAAAAACACCCCAAAGATTCAGCGCAAAAACGGCAAGGCAAATAGCCATTGCCGCTGTGTATGCCGGATGCTGGAATTGAAAGCCCCAACCCAAAGCGTTTCCGCTTGCACGTGCCGCCAAAACAAAAATCGCTATAATCGCAAACGAAAAATATACACCGCCGGCTGTTGCAAAACCCCATTTCAATATGTTGCGTTTGTTTTCTCCGGCACGTTTTGCAATGTCAAAAATTTTAAGAAACAGAACAGGCAAAACGCATGGCATCACATTCAGAATCAATCCCCCTAAAAGCGCAAGCAAAATGTAAACAAAAAGCGAATGTTTATCTATTTGCAGGCTTTTCAAATAGGAGTTTTTTTTTTGCGAAACTTGCGAACTCTCGCCTAAAACATCATCAAAAGACACTTCTATGGTTTTAGGCGATAGGCATATTCTCGAACAGGCCTGATATGTGAATTTCAATTTTACATGGTAGGGATTGTAACTGTTTGATATGGAATTTATCGGCAAAGCTATTGTAAAAGAATCTTGCAGCAAAAGCAAATTCAAATTCAGAACTTCGTTGTAAATAACATCTGGCTCCGGCCACACAGCCGGCGCAAACTCAATGCCCTTAGCCACAGGTTCCACATTGCTTGGAATCAAAAATTCATCCGGCACTTTGTTTGAATTTATATGCCAGCCGCTCGGCACGATAACTTTCAGGTAAAGCGTGTCTCCGGCATTTGGAATTTCACGTGAATAAAAAAGCTCCGTTTTAGGCCGCTCCATATTGTTTAGAGAAACAATAGCTTCCTGTGAACTTGCAATGGTAGCAAAAAACAGAGCCAGCATTGTTAAAAGCCTTATAATCATACTTCTTGTATTGAATCAATAAGTTTCTGCGCAAGCCTAAGCGTTGCTCTATCTACCATTCTGCCATCGACTGCGAATGCGCCTGCGCCGCACGGCAAGCCGGCTGGAGTTGCCTTAATTGCGTTTGCCGCTTCTATAATGCGTTTCGCACGGTCTATTTCCTCTTTGCTTGGCGAGAACACATTGTTGAGCGTATCTATTTGGCAAGGGTGAATAGCCCATTTGCCATCGAAGCCAAGCGCAGCAGATATTTTTGAAGAATCAACCAGCCCAAGCAAATCCTGGAAGTGCCCATAAGGAGCGTCTATTGCGAGCAGATTATGCGCCTTAGCGGTTTGCACAATTTTTGACATAACATAGTTCCATCTATGCCCGGGATAAATATCCTGTTCATTTTCGCCGTGCCCGCTAATGCTGGTAAGTTTTGCTCCAATAGATGCGCTGTAATCCGCTATGCCGAAAACCAGCGAGCGAACACGAGGCACCTTAGCAATTTCCGAAATGTTTTCAATGCTGGCAGCAGATTCTATGCTGGCATCTATGGCTATTTGCTTTTGCAAACCTGCTTCTGTTTCAACGCCGTCTAAAAGCCTGGCTAAAAAGTGCGCATCTCCTGCGTTATCCACTTTCGGAAGCACAATGGAATCTATTTTTGCGCCGGCAGAGCGCACAACCTCTATAACATCTCTAAAGCAAAAAGGCGTATCCACGCTGTTGACTCTAACGGAAATTCCGTGTTTGAAAGCTTCCCTTTCGCAAAGCGTAGAAATTACTTGAACCCTAGCGGCTTCTTTGGAATCAACAGGAACGGAATCTTCCAAGTCCAGCATAATTACATCTACTGCAGACTCAAAAGCCTTTCTATGCATTTTTTCCAAATGCCCCGGAACAGACAGCGTTGAACGTTGACGTATAATCATTTGTGGGGTAATATACAAATTTTTTTCTAAATTCTTTCCATGCTCATTTCCAAAGTCTATACTCGCACAGGCGATAAAGGCTCAACCGCTCTTATAGGCGGCGAACGGGTTTCAAAATCGCATTTGCGCCTGGAATGTTACGGAACAATAGACGAATTAAACGCTTTTGTGGGCAAACTTAAATTTCTTTGCAAAAACGATGTTTTAGAAAACATTCAAAAAACGCTTTTCAATATAGGCGCAATTCTTGCAACGCCTGCAGGCAAAGAATGGAACAACATGCCAAGCATAAACGAATCTCATATAAAAGAATTGGAAAATTGCATAGATAAAATGAACTCCGAATTGAAACCCTTGAAAGACTTCACCATTCCGGGTGAAAACGAAATAAACGCAGAAGCTCACATTTGCCGAGCAGTTTGCCGCCGGGCAGAAAGAGTTTTATGCTGCGCAAAAGAAAACAACATAGCCATAAACGATTTTGTTATGGCTTATATAAACAGGCTATCGGATTACTTTTTTGTTCTTAGCCGCTATGCGACTTTATAGAGCAAAACCACCACATTATAGAGCAAAACCACCACCGAGTTCAAACACAAAACCTTGAGAGAACTTGTCGTGCAAGTTGCCGCCAAAGTAACGTTTTGTGTTTGCGTAAACAGCAAGAGGAATAACCGGTGGCTTAATGCGAAGGCCAAGTATTATGTGTCCGCCTATTCCGGTTGTGTAGTCTGATTTTGTGAGCGCATCGGAAAATGCTTTGGTTACGGCTTTTTCATCTACGTTTGCAGGGTCGTCTAATAAACCTGGAGTTTTAAGCACATTCTCAGCGAATTTTTTATCTACCAATGGAATCCCAGCCATGTAGCTAACGCCTGCTCCTAAATAAGACTTGAGAATCATCGGTATTATATCAAAAGGGTAAGTTATTGAAAAATCGCCGGATACTACTCCGTAAACCGGGCTTGCTTTATCGAAAACCATGCTAAACGGAGCCTCCGGTGCATACTCCAAATATGTTTTTTCAGCCACGCCGTCAATTTGCAAATAAGCACTATATCTGGTAGCAGCTATGTTAAGCGTGCCTTCTATATCTATAATCGGAAGAAGATCAAACCAAAATTTGAAACCTAAGCCTTGCAGGTCGCTCGCTTTTTCTCGAGTTAACTTTACGTCTTGTCCGCCTATGGAAGCTACGTTTTCTGTACCACCCTTTAGAGTAGCACCCATATTATATACATAGTGAGCACCTAAACCCGCAATGGCAAAAACCTGGGTTGTTGCAAAAAGAGCAAAAGTTGCCGCAAGTGCAAGAGATTTTCTCATAAAAACCTTCCTTAATTGTTGTTTATGGTAATATAGAAAACATTTAGTCACAACATTATCCGGCATTTTCTATATTCCATTTCCAAATGAGAAAAAAATACGAAATATTCATTTCATACAGGCGTAAAGGCGGCTACGACACCGCTAAACTTATTTTCGACAGGCTGAGACTTGACGGTTATTCGGTTTCCTTTGATATAGACACCCTGACAAACGGAAACTTTGATAAAGAATTGGAGCAAAGAGTAAGCGATTGCAAAGATTTTTTGCTGGTTTTAAGCCCAAACTCTTTCGACAGATTTTTTAATCAAAATCCAGCTTACGAGCCGGACAGTGATTGGTTTCGTCGTGAAATATCTCAAGCCGTAAAAACAAATAAAAATATAGTTCCCCTTATTTTAGACGGATTTTCATTCCCCAAAACCTTGCCCGATGATGTTAAAGATGTGGCAAACAAGAATGCCATAGATATTTACCCAAAATATTTCGAAGCCGCTTATGAAAAAATGAAATCTTTTTTAATTTCAAAACCGAGCTGGGTGGTCAAGCATAAAAAGATACTTATCTCTGTTATTTCCTCAGCGTTTTTAGCAATCATTGCATCATTATATTTAGCTATGACTGAATATAGAGAAAACTTGAAAACCATGGAAGCTTGGTTGCAAGAGCAACGCCTAATGCGGCAACAAGAACGAACTCTTCACTGGAATGGCCCCGGCAATGAAATAGGAGAAATTATTTTCGAAAAAATAACAGAAACCGGAATGCAAAAAACAGAATGTTCCGGCAGAGGAATGATTGCAACTCTTAATAAATACAATTGCAGAGGCGAAACAGAAATAATTTGTTCCTATTCTCCAAAAATAAGTTTTACAAACTGCGACGGTAGCAGAAACATAGCTTATTTGGAAAAAGAAATGCGGTTTAGAACTGCGCCACAGCCTGACTCAGCATCTGCAATAGCAGAACTGGCAAACAAGTTGCGCGAAGCAGACTTTAGCGACTGGGTTTCCGGCATAAACAAGTTAAAGTAAGGCTCACAATTTTCCTTATTTCTCACACGCCTTATCCCATTCGTTTTTACTGCACCAATCTTTTACTTCTCTTTCCAAAACCACGGAATTTTTTCCTTTTGAAAAGAGAACCATCGCCGAACCGCAAGGTTCGTATTCAATTGGAAAATGTCTGTAGCTGCACCAGGCTATAAGCTCTTCTTCATTTAATAATTCCCTTATTTTATTCACCGGAATATCTTTCCAGTCTAAACTTTTGGGAAATTGCGTGACTATATCTTCATATTCTTCTTTTTCCAGTTTATAGCCGGTTACAACAAGTTTACCATTTTCATAACTACCAAGCATGCTGCATTTCCAGCCGTCTTTTTCAAATTCTCCGCAATATATATTTCTCCAAATTTCACTGTCCCAAATTTCTATGCATCGCCTGGAAGCTCTCCATTCTTCCAAGTGAGTATCAGAATCTTCCCTGTAACAATAGTTTATTTGCGCATCGCTATACGAATGAATTTTAACTTTTGAGTCCGGCTCAATATGCACGGTAAAAGTATCAACAAGCATACCTGCGAAAATTCCGGCACCACCCTTAATGTTGTAAACTCCCTGCACTCGACTGTCGTCTGCGCCGTTTAAATACGAGTCTCTGTATTTAACATAGTCAGATGTTGTAGCATAAAACAATAGTTTAAACGTTCCTTTTGCAGGCATAGCCATGCCTATAACCGGAATGCTATCCACTTCATTTTGCGAGCCGGCCAGTTTCATATTGCGAGCAAAAAATACCTGATCTCTGTCTCCAAATTCGGCAAGAAACGCAGAGACTGTTGTGGAATCATAATCTTGCGTAAATTGACTGGCCAATTGGGTAATTAAATTTTCTGCCCAATAAACATCATTGCCAAAAATCATGGAAACCAAAACTCCGGCTACATCATCGCTGTATTCGGGAATAAAATAATGCGCTTTCATATCCATTGGCGATGGAAAATATAAAACAGAGTCACCTTTGCCGTATTGCTTGCCCATTGTATCATAAGCTTTTTTCACTTTAAATTTTTCCGGTATAGTGGTTTCCGCTTGGAAATTACTTGTTACTTTATGCCCTGCGCTATCCCAGTGTATTGTTGCATCCAGTTCATAAGTTTCGCCTGCCTTTGCCAGTAAATCGTTTGGGCCGGTAAAGCAGTTGGAATAGCTCTGTTGAGGTTCTAAAATAAATGTGGTGTCTTGAGTTCGTGCTCTAATTTTCACGCTTGCGGAATCATAAAATGCAAACCTTGGCATGCGAGCTTCGTTTAATGCGTGCATTTTATCAAAGCACACATTTTCCACAGGCCGTTCGGAAATAACAAATGCGCTAATCCAAATACCTTGGTAGTTTTCCGGATTCTCAGGAAAATAGCTCCAAGGACCTTGACAGGATAGCAGCATAAAAAATATGAATGGCAACTTTATTTTCATAATAGTTAATTTACTAAATTTTGTTTATGAGATTTTTGCTTGTTGTTTTAACTCTTTTCTTTTTTGCTTGTGAAGAAAGCGAGGAAAACTCTGCATTTTACAAATCCGAACCTGTGCCGGGAAAAATAGAGGTTTTCAATAGCTGCGGAATTTCCGGCGCAGCATCCGAAGCAAAAGAAGCTTTAAGAAATTACGGCTTTGATGTTCTGAGCGCAGAAACCGACCCGCAATGGTCTAATTACGAAGAAACAATTATAGCAATAAGAAATCCTCACTGGCACGGCGATGTCGCATTAAAGTCTGCGCTTGACACAAAAAATTTCCTAACCTTGCAAGACACCCTAAGTGGCAGCATAGATGCCACCATCTTTTTGGGAAAAGATTACAGAAAAGTATTGAGAATTAAGTAAAAGCAACTCAGTTGCCTACTAAAAAAGAACCCCGGCGGCACCTACTCTCCCATGGCATGACGCCATGGTACCATTGGCGGCGCGCGTCTTAACTTCCGTGTTCGGGATGGGAACGGGTGTTTCCCGCTGCCTGTTGCCGCCGGGGAAAAAAAAC
>Ga0209755_10000610_pt1 | contig 63843 bp, 58 predicted proteins | sample TergutCo191P1_FD_187301 | JGI IMG/M metagenome (GOLD analysis project Ga0209755, IMG submission 187301) | Cornitermes sp. P1 segment gut microbial communities from Petit-Saut dam, French Guiana - Co191P1 (SPAdes) (version 2) | ecosystem: Host-associated > Arthropoda: Insects > Digestive system...
AATCATTATGTAAGTTCTTGGAACACAAGGAGGCTGACATATCCAATAATTTGGCTGAAAACGCCATCAGGCCTTTTGTCGTTGGGCGCAAGGCGTGGTTATTCTGCGACACCGTTAAGGGGGCGGACTCAAGTGCTATTGTTTACAGCCTGGTCGAAACGGCAAAGGCAAATGGGGTTGAGCCCTACAGATACTTGCTTAGATTATTGTCTTTTCTTCCTTTGGTTGGAAAAACTCCACCTAACGACATCCTCGACAAACTTATGCCGTGGAATATTCATAACTTCTAACTCTTTTTTATCTTGACCGCTTACGGTTGATGACTGTTTTTTTGAGGTCTATATCTCATATATCAGAGATTTAATGTATAACTGGTGTAGCGTATATTTCATAAAAATTCTATTAATCCAATAACGGTACAATACTGCGCTTGCCATGCAGAACACGGTAAACCTTGACAACACCCTTGCTCTCGTCCACCCTGTAAAAAACAAGATAATCATAAATGATCACAGCCCTGCGGTAACTTGGGAGATACTCGCATTGTCCAAACATAAAGGGCATATCCATAACTTGGGCGCAAAATTTCTCGAAGCTCTCACGAAATTTCTTTGTAGGAGCTTCGCCGTATTCCGACAAGCGCAAATGTATCTCTTTCAAATCACTCTTGGCAAGGCTTAGTACCGATAACCTCATAGCTTGACTGCGCCCCAATTATCCCACTCTTTGAATAGGTCATCAGCACTTGTCCACTCATCGGGATTGTCGGCTATGGATTCCGCTTCGGCTAATTTTTCTTTTACATAGCGGATATGCAAGTATTCTTCGTACTTGCTGAAATCCTCATAGGGTATTATGACGGCTTCGCTCTTGCCGTTATTGGTTATGATTACGTTATTACGCTCTTTGATGATTGATGCAATCTCGGGATAGTTATTGCGCAAATCCCGAACAGCTTTGACATGAGTAGAAAACATAATATCAACCCCTATTTTTTATTTTGTGATACATATTGTATCACTCTGCTGGAGGGATATCAAGTATTCCTTTTGCTTTATATGAATATTTTGCTCAAGTTTGCACCGTTGCTAAAACTGATTGCTTGGAGAAAGTTACACAAAAAAAGAAAAGATGATGTTTTCTCACACTCTGAGGTTGTGAGGTCAATTAGCGATTTCACATCAACGCCATCAGACACACAAGTTTTTTGGGAAAGCTATCTTATTTCCTGCTCTAAGCTCTGGAACATTTCGCTGTCGAAAAACTCCGGCAATGTGATGTCAAGACCGTCACAGAGCTTTTTTATGGTCACAATGCCCGGGTTTTGACTTGCCCCATTTATGATGCCTTTGACTGTCGAGGGGTGGACACCGGATATTATTGCAAGTGCATTAAATGCAAGGTTTTTCTCCTTGCATAGCTCCACAATCCGCTCTTTTACCGCTGCTCTAGTATCCATTTGCTCACCCTTATGGTCTTTATTTAGTCTAAGAGTAACAGTAAAAGAAAAAGTTCATGGACTTTATATAGACCAAGTGTTGTTTTTCTGATATAATCCCTTAAATATATTTTGAATGGGGGAGATAGATTATGTCACCGAAAGACCTAACTACTCAAAGCAGCAACTTTGAAAAGCTTCTGCGTTCGGCGATGGAATTACCGGGAATTAGAATAAACCGTGCAAAGTTTCTTGAAAAAACACTCTCAAAGCACTACTCAGCTGACATTGTCGCTAAGGCTATAGGCTTAAATCCGGCTCAGGCAGGCATCAGTGCCCAAGAGCTTGAACGCTTTGCGAAATCTAGCATAACTTACGAAACCTCAAAAGTTGCCGGTTTATCCGCTGCCGCGGGTATACCTGGATTTAAGGCTATGGCAGTGACGGTGCCCGCTGATTTGTTGCAATTTTTTGGGCATATTTTGAGGATATTGCAAAAACTCGCTTATATATATGGATGGCAAGAAATGTTCAAAAACAGCGAGGATGATGAACTTGATGATGGCTTATCAAACCAGCTAACCCTATTTGTAGGGGTTATGTTTGGTGTTAATGCAGCAAATGCAGCTTTATCGAAAATTGCAAATTTGGCGGCGCAAGGCATACCAAAGCATCTTATGAGGCAGGCGCTAACACATGGAACCTTATATCCCATAATCAAAACGGTATTTAAGGCGGTAGGTGTGAAAATGACGAAGCCTGTTTTTTCGCAAGCGGTCGGCAAAGCGATACCGGTTGTAGGAGCTGTCGTGTCAGGCGGTATAACATTTGCGCTGTTTAAGCCCATGTCAAACAAACTGAAAAAGCATCTCATTACACTTCCGATAGCGAGTGTTGATTTTTATGATAATCCTACCGATAGCGATTTAACCGATGGCAAGGATGTTATAGATGTTGATTTTTCAGATGTTGTTATCGAAGATGTAGACGGGCTTGAAGAAAAGGATGTGCTCGAAGAAGCAGGTGCGCTTGAAGAAACAGACGAGCGTACTTACGCGCAATGAAAACCGGCAATATTTTCATCTAAAACTGACAGATAATAAAAGCAACTTGCAGGTGAGTTAGCAGTTTGCCCAGCTTCATGGCATCGGCATCCCCAAACCCCAAACTACATAAAAACGGTCTGCTGCACCCCGTGCGGCAGGCCAAAAATTTGCCCAGAAATGAAATGCGGAAATGCAAAATATTCAAAAAATCTCTGCATGACAACAAAAATTAACTAATTTGCAACAAAAATGCAAGAACAATGAAATGATATTGCAATACTATTGCCGTAGACTATAACCAATTTTGCCTATATAATAGCTTTCAACTCAAATACAAAGGAGCGCATAATAATGGATGGCAAAATTAAAAAGGTTCTGGTAGCCAACAGGGGCGAGATTGCGATAAGGATTTTCCGCGCCTGCACTGAGCTTGGCCTAAAAACCGTGGCGATGTATTCTCAGGAGGATACATACAATTTATTTCGGACCAAAGCGGACGAAGCATATCTAATCGGTAAAAACAGCACTCCGCTGGGTGCTTATTTGGATATAAAGTCAATAATTAACCTTGCAAAAGCTAAATCAGTTGACGCGATTCACCCCGGCTATGGCTTCCTGTCGGAGAATGCGGATTTTGCGAGGGCATGTGAAGAAAATGGAATATTATTCATAGGTCCGCCGCCGGATGTTTTGGAGAAGATGGGCAATAAACTAAATGCCAAAGAAATTGCCATTAAATGCGGGGTTCCGATTATTCCGGGCAGCAAAGAGCCCCTTAGGGGTGAGGAAGATGCCCTGCAAAGGGCTCAAAGTTACGGCTATCCCGTAATCCTCAAAGCCTCTGCGGGCGGTGGTGGAAAGGGTATGCGCCGCATTGACGGTGAAGCTGATTTAAGAACCGCCCTGCCTCTGGTGCAGAGTGAAGCGCTGAAGTCATTTGGCAACGCCGATATTTTCATGGAGAAATTTCTGGTTGAGCCAAAGCATATTGAAGTTCAAATACTCGCCGACAAGCACGGAAATGTAGTGCATCTTTTTGAAAGAGATTGCTCTGTCCAAAGGCGCTTTCAAAAAGTAATTGAATTTGCCCCGGCAATTTCCATTTCCGAAGAAACCAAACAGGCACTCTATGATTCGGCGATTAAGATTGCAAAAGAAGTAAACTATGTCAATGCAGGAACTGTAGAGTTTTTGGTGGATAAGGCAGGGGACTATTATTTCATAGAGATGAATCCAAGAATTCAAGTTGAGCACACCGTCACGGAAGTGGCTACGGATGTCGATCTGGTTCAAGCGCAAATTCTAATTGCAGAGGGGAACAAACTCTCCGCCCCTGAAATAGCGATATCCTCTCAAGACGATGTAAGGCTTCTCCGGGCGGCAATTCAGTGCCGTGTCACGACGGAAGACCCGAGAAATAATTTTGCCCCGGACACAGGTAAGCTGACGATGTACCGCTCCGGCGGCGGGTTTGGCGTGCGCCTAGATGCGGGAAATGCCTTTGTGGGAGCGGAGATTTCGCCGTATTATGACAGTATGCTGGTAAAAATAACCACATTTGACAGGACTTTTGAAGGAGCCGTACGCAAGTCAGTGCGCGCCCTCAATGAAATTCGAATCAGAGGTGTCAAAACCAATATCCAGTTTCTAAACAACCTCTTGCTGCACCCGAAGTTTGCGGAGGCGAACTGTCACACCACATTCATCGACGACACACCCGAACTTTCAAAATTTACCGAGCCGAAAGACAGAGCCTCCAAGATACTCAAGTATCTCGGCGACAAGGCGGTAAATGACAAAACCTTGGATGTCAGAGTCTATGACAGTGCGCCCATTCCTGAGCTGCATGGAGAGATTAAACCGGGGCTAAAGCAGCTCCTTGACGAAAAAGGCCCTGAGGCTGTACGTGATTTCTGCCTACGAAGCCCAAAACTTCTCCTGTCCGACACTACGCTGCGCGATGCGCACCAATCACTTCTGGCGACAAGGGTGCGCACTAAAGATATGGAACAGATTGCCGATTATATGGCGCGCTCAATGCAGGATGTTTTTGCGCTGGAAATGTGGGGAGGCGCAACATTTGACGTGGCTTACAGATTCCTTCATGAATCACCGTGGCACCGCCTGGATATACTGCGGGAGAAAATTCCAAATGTACTATTTATGATGCTATTTCGCGGCGCAAATGCAGTAGGCTACACAAACTACCCTGATAACCTTGTCAGGCAATTTATCAAGGAGGCGGCCACGTCGGGAATTGACGTGTTTAGAGTGTTCGACTCCCTCAACTGGATACCGAATATGGAGGTTTCCATTGACGAGATACTAAAGCAAAACAAGCTCGTCGAGAGCTACATATGTTACACAGGCGACATATCCGACCCTTCAAGGGATAAGTATAATCTAAAATACTATGTAGAGCTTGCAAAAGAGCTTGAGCGCAGGGGCACACATATTCTGGGAATTAAAGACATGTCCGGCCTGCTAAAGCCATATGCGGCTGAGAAACTTGTTTCGGTGCTAAAGGGCGAAATTGGGCTGCCCATACACCTGCACACCCATGATACAGCGGGTAACGGCGTAGCCACGGTGTTAAAGGCGGCGGAAGCAGGGGTGGATATAGTTGACACTGCGGTATCCTCAATGTCCTCACTGACGAGTCAGCCCTCCATGAACGCCGTAATCACAGCCCTTTGCGGGCATGAGCGCGACACAGGCATCGCAGATGACGATATTTTGCCGATTTCGGAGTATTGGGAGCATGTGCGTAAGTTCTATGTCAAGTTTGAAGAAGGGCTTACATCTCCCGCAACCGATATCTACAAATATGAGATTCCCGGCGGTCAGTACTCAAACCTTCGCCCCCAAGTTGAAAGCCTGGGGCTGGGGCATAGATTTAGCGATGTAAAAGAGAAATATAAGGAAGCAAATCAAATGCTCGGAGATATCGTCAAGGTGACACCCTCGTCGAAAATGGTTGGCGACTTAGCTATATTCATGGTTCAAAATGATTTAGATGCGGGGAACATAGCTGCAAAGGGCAAAAATTTGGCATTCCCTGACTCCGTGGTGAGCTACTTTGAGGGGATGATGGGCCAACCACAAGGAGGCTTTCCGAAAGACATTCAAGAAGCCGTGCTCAAAGACAAAAAGCCCATCAGCGTGCGGCCTGGTGAGCTCCTGCCTGAAATAAATTTCGAGGAAATACGTCAAGAAATGCACCGGTTCTGTCCCAAGCCGACAATGCGGGATGTGGTATCCTACTGCCTGTACCCCAATGTGCTCAAAAATTATTATAACCATCTTTCCGAATACTCTGCACTCTCATCTCTGGATACACCGGTTTTCTTCAACGGCCTGCAAGCGGGTGAAACCACCTCTGTTGAAATCGAAGATGGCAAAACCCTCATAATTAAGCTCATAGGGGTTGGAGAGCTTGATGAAGATAACTGCCGCAATGTAATATTTGAACTAAACGGGCACAGGCGCGAAACATTAGTTGCCGATGCCACTGAAGGCCCCATTCACTCAACATTCATTGAGGCTGATTTCGACAACCCCATGGAAATCGGTGCAGGAATCCCGGGGATGGTCAGCAAGCTGCATGTATCCCCTGGCGATGTGGTCGAAAAAAATGATATCCTGGCCGTAATTGAGGCCATGAAGATGGAAACCGTCATAGTCAGCAAAGCACCAGGTATTATAGATAAGATATTCGTCAAAGAACATCAACCTGTTAAAACAGGAGAACTAATAATTCGGATGGCTCCTGCCCCGTAATCGCGCACTGTAAGCGCGGCCTGCTAGCGCGGATCCTGCCACAAAATCACTTGACTAAAATGCATGGGTTGTGCTATTTTTTGTAGTAGAAACTGTAAGGGAAGATAGTGCCGTGTTCAAAAATAGTTTGGTACCAAAATTAATAGGCTGCCGAACTGCAAAAAACAGCATGGCACATTTAAGCTGTCCATAACAAGCTGCGCTGTAGCCCGGGTTTGCTGACTCGGGCATTTTACTAACTTTTTACGGACTGCCAACACTACCTAAGTGAGCCAGTGGGGAACTTCACCAGTGGGGAACTTCAAAAGATTTGACAGGAGAACTAATCTTGATAGAACTAAAAGGAAAATACAACACCGCCAAAGTTTTTACTAAAAACGCAGAGCAAAGTGCGATTACGCAAATAGAGCATCTGCTAAACCAGGAGTTCATAAACGGCAGCAAAGTCCGCGTTATGCCCGACTGTCACGCAGGCATGGGCTGCACAGTCGGCGCGACAATGACTATAACAGATAAAGTTGTGCCAAATCTTGTGGGTGTGGATATAGGCTGTGGCATGGAAACAGTTTTGCTAAAGGACAAGAGAATTGAGCTGGGCCAACTTGACAAAGCGATTCATCAATATATTCCTGCCGGGTTTAACATACGCAAGGAAGCGCACCATTACAATAGTGAAATAAATCTATCTGACCTGCGTTGCGGCGGGCGTGTTGACCTGCGCAGGGCTACACTGTCCATAGGCACTCTCGGCGGCGGCAACCACTTTATTGAGCTGGATAAAGATGAAGATGGGCAGCTCTACTTGGTTGTCCATTCGGGGAGCCGCAATCTTGGCAAACAGGTGTGTGACTATTATCAAGAACTTGCGGCTAAAGCCAGAGTTGAAACTCTCGGCCTATCCAAAGCGCAAATTGATAAAACAATAGAGAACATGAAAAGCGAAGGCCGGGCCGGTGAAATTTCAGATGTGAAAAACCGCCTCAAAGAGCAGAGGAAGAAAGTGGATAGGGTTCTGGCATATCTTGAAGGCCCGGCATTTGACGACTACCTGCATGATATGGCCATTGTCCAAAAATATGCCGTATTAAACCGCAAAGCAATGGTCAAGGAACTGGAAAAAAGGATGAACTTCAAAATAGCAGACCAGTTTACAACCATCCATAACTACATCGACCTTAAATCTATGATACTGCGAAAAGGTGCAATCTCGGCGCAGGAGGGCGAAAGAGTGCTGATTCCCATGAACATGAGAGATGGCAGCTTGATTTGTGTAGGAAAGGGCAACGAGGACTGGAACTGCTCAGCCCCGCACGGTGCTGGGAGGATTATGAGCCGCACCCAGGCAAAAAACAGCATTTCCATGTCACAGTTTGAGAAATCAATGAAGGGCATCTACACCTCCACGGTAAACCGCAGCACCTTGGACGAAGCCCCATTTGCATATAAGCCTATGGATGAAATTATTTCTAACATCGGCGATACTGTGGATATAGTTAAAAAAATTACACCGGTATACAACTTCAAAGCGGCGGAGTGATGGTCTATCAGGGACTCATCCTATACAGCCGCTCAAACGGTTAAGCTCCGCCTGTTATAGATGCAAGGCGGACAGATAAGGAAGGAAAAGCCATGACACAAAGACTTCAAAATCAACTCGAATTTTTAGAAATAGCCGATGGAATGAAGCAGGTTTTCCGCCAGACGACATTGCTTGACGGCTCGCGCTATGAAAATAATGCTGAACATTCATGGCATTTTGCACTCATGGCAATGACTTTGTTTGAGCATTGTGTGCTTGACGGAGTGGACATTGACCGTGTGGTTAAAATGGCAATAGTACATGATTTAGTCGAAATTTATGCAGGGGACACACCTGCGCAAGACGTGGCCGCAAATATAGGCAAGCAAGAGCGTGAGCGCGAAGCGGCTGACAGGCTGTTTGCACTGCTGCCCGCAGAGCAGGCGCAGGAGTACCGCAGCCTTTGGGAAGAGTTTGATGCGATGAGCACGCCCGATGCAATTTATGCTTCGGCTGTAGATAGGTTTCAGTCATTTCAGCTTATCCATCGAAGCGGCACGGGGAGTGCTTGGGTGAAGTTTAACGCAACCACGAAGCGTGTGCGCGACCGCATGTTACCCGTCAAAACGGCAATTCCCGCCCTGTGGCAATGGATTGAAAGTGCTATTGAGGAAAATGTGGAGAAAGGGCTGTTAATTGAAATAGAAAATTAAAAACCTCTTTACGGCAAAGTAAAGCCCCCAGCCGTGCCTGCAAGCAGTCGCTGTGCAGGTGCGGCCGGGGGTTATGTTGCGCTTCAGGCAAAGAAATTAAGGTCAGACCATGCCCAGAGCATATCCGGCTACCGTAAGCCAGATAGATAGGGCGATTATCATGAAAATTTGTATGGGCAGGGAACTTACAAACATATCCCGTATGGAATAGTAACCCTTAGCATATGTTAGCAGAGGCACCGTGTCCAGAGGCAGCAGGAAGCAGGCGCAACCTGCGATGGCCAGCACTAGAAGTACGACGGCAGGGGATGCACCTGCGCCGATGGCCAGAGCTATGAGAGGTGCGCTCATTATCACTACAAGTGACGGTGCTACGGGGATTATGAGCAGCATGGCAAACACCAAGGTGGCTGTAAAAGCTATGAGCAGCGGAGTCGGCACACTCAGGACAGGCAGAACCGACACGATGAATTCACTAACGCCATTATGCACCATCATGTTGCCTAGGGAGATAACCGTTGCAATCAAAAACACAGAATCCCAGCCGATGCTTTTTGCGAAAGTGTCAAAGTCCAAAACTTTGAGCTTGGGGATACATAGCACGCAGCAGCCCAGCAAAGTGACCACCATGATATTTATGGCGCTGACCCATGAGGAGGTTATCCAAAGAGCCATCATGACACCTGTGATTATGAGTGCAATAATCTCGGCTGAGGTCATTTTTTTCGGAATATCCAAGCTGACGATGAATTTGTTTACCATTTCAGGTGTGATTTCAGCGGGCTTGTGAATTTTGTAAATTAGCCACCAGGCGACCGGCAGCGTGGCCAGTGAGATGGGTATGCCTGCGGCCATCCAATGTACAAATGGGATGGTGAGGCCTGTATGAATGTATAGCTCGTTGAGCACAAGTAAGTTTATTGCGCTGCCGATAGGCGTCATAAAAGCGCCGATCATTGTGGCCACGGGCACGGCAATCATAAAAGCTCTGCCTGAACGCTTCCTGTCTTCGGGATTGTCATATAGATCGAGGAAACGCAGTGCGATACCCATGAAAACGGCGCAGGTGGGCACGCTGGACACAAAGCCCGACAACAGGACAATGCTTGTCATTAGGGCGAGTAGCATGAGCTTGATATTCTTGCCGAACCTGCGGAGCAGTGTCACCAAAATGCGGCTGGAAAGCGGGAGTGTGGTGAACACGGCTGAGATACCAAAAGATGCCACAACGAACAGGATTACAGGGTTTGACACGCCAGTCAAAGCTGCTCCAAATGTTGGGGCGACACCCAGCACAGGCATGAGCCCCAAATAGAAGAAACTTATGTGCAGAATACGGAACGGCCCGGTTATAAGCATAACCAGAAATGAAAGCATCATTGCGATTGTTCTGATACCGGTCTGGGAGAGCCCCTCCTGTTCGGGGATGAAGAACATGATGACGAAGATTGCCAAAGTTATAACGATTCCTGAGGTCTGTTTCCTAGTCACTCGCGCACAACCTTTCCAAGTATTAAATTACCCGGCGGGGAAAGAACACCTTAAAAGAACATCTTGTTTTTATCCGATAACCCCAAAGCCAATCAAAAACGCCAGTGCAGATGCCAGCAGGCAATAAATGCTGAAAATATAAAACTTGCTGCTTTTGATAAGCACCTTTATAAACTTGATTGCGAAAATTCCGCAAATAGTTGCCGCAACAAAGCCTACTGCCCAACTGAAAAGGTCGGGCTCTATATAGTCAGACCTCACCACACCAATCATTTGAATAAGGCCCGCGCCCAAAATTGTCGGTATGGACAAAATAAATGAAAACCTGACGGCAAATTCCTTAGTAAGCCCGCCGAGCAGTCCCGCAAAAATCGTTGTGCCGCTCCGGGAGAGTCCGGGGAGCACCGCGATACCCTGCGCAATGCCGACCATCCATGACGACTTGTATGGAGCGTCTGCCTGAGTGAACTTGCCCTTGTTCATTTTGTCTACGAGGTACATCAGCCCTGCGGTGATAATGAGCATTACAGCCACGACAAAAATATTTTCGAGTATGTCGTCCAGCCCCAGCAGCATAATTAGCCCGCCGACAATTGCTGTCGGTATGGAGGCCAGAATTACCATTACGAGAAACCTTCGCTCAGGAGTCTTGAAATTAGGCTTGCCTTTGAGCAAATCCCCTATAGAGGCAAAAAATTCGCGGATTAATGTCCAAATATCCTTGTGGAACATTATGAAAACGGAGAGAAGTGTCGCCAAGTGCAAAAACACTGTGAAAGCGAGGTTGGATTCCTCGCCTTCACCGAACAGTGCATGAAAAATAACTAGATGGCCGGAGCTGGAAACTGGAAGAAACTCAGTAATGCCTTGAATAACTCCTGCCAAAAGTGCTTGAAGAACTGTCATAATTAATCCTTTCGAGCTTGCGCACCTTATCCTATGATAAATACATCATCGACAGCCAAGTACAGGAAATTTCCGAATGTACCGTCGAAGCCACGGGTGAGCACACCCTTGATTTCAAGAGCTCCATACTGGGCAGGGAAGTCATCGGGATAAACATAATCCCCCGCGCGCATAAACTCAAAACCCATGCGGCAGCACTCATCCCCGGGGATAATCATTACAAAATGCAGGTATTCATCTCCAAAAGGCATGTTGTGATACTGACCGCGGACACGTATAGTTTGACCTAAGTAATCTTCGGCATTGGACAAGATATGGTGAAATCTCGCCTGCATCATTGTGGTGCTGAGCTCAGTCAGATCAATATCCACATTTGCCGCAGACGTGGTTTCGCTTCCCGCATTACCGGGGTTTTCGCCAGCTATAGCAGTGGTTTCATTTCCTGTGCTGCCGGTGTTTTCAGCAGCCGCAGGCGCGCCAGCATTTCCTGCGCCAACGGCATCTTCGCCTGTGGCAGCAGCGTCTGCGGAGCATCCTGCGAGAAACAGGACGAGAAGCAGCGGTGCAAGTAAGTAAGTGTATTTTTTAATCATGATTTTGCCCTCCTTGTGAGCAGGCCTGCAATACAAAACAGTATGAAAATCAAAACATTTGCAGCCACAACGGTTGAGCCGACAGGCGTTCCTGCGAGGATGGATGCCAGCATGCCCAGCGATGCACAGGCCACAGAAACTATCACGCTGCAAACCGTGACAGCCTTAAACGTCTTGAATACACGCATGGCGGACATTGCAGGGAAAATCACCAGCGCGGAGATGAGCAGTGCTCCTACAAGATTCATAGCCAGCACTATGACAAGAGCTATGATTACAGCCAGTATAAGATTATACAGCTTCGCCCTGTTCCCTGTGGCGGCGGCGAAGTCCTCGTCGAAGGTCACAGAGAATATCTTGTTGTAAAACAGCACAAACACAGCGATAACAACCAGTGATAGCACCAGGCTAAGCCAGACTTCGGTTCTCGTGAGAGTCAAGATTGAAAGAGCGCCGAACAGTATGGTGCAGATATCACCTGCGAGGTTTGCCGATGCGGCGAAAACATTCATTATGAGATAGCCGATAGCCAAAGTGCCGACTGAAATCATGGCGATGGCAGCATCTCCCTTTATCTTGGTGTTTTGCCCCGTGCGGAGCAGCAAAATGGCACAGATAATAGTGACAGGCAGCACGAACAGGACATTGTTTGTAAGGTTCATGGCAGCAGCTATTGCAGTTGCGCCGAAAGCTACATGTGAAAGCCCTGAGCCGATGAAAGAGTACCTTTTTAGTACCAGAGTAACCCCTAAGAGCGATGAGCACATGGCAATCAAAACGCCGACTATCATAGCATAGCGGACGAAGGGGAACTGGAAATACGCCGACAATTGGTTAAGCATTCCGATCATGCTGTACCTCCTTGCTGCGCAGCATAAATGCGGCCTGCGTCACTTTCTCGGTAGTCGGAAATACTTCCGAAGAAAAGTGAGGACTGGCTGCCGATATGCAAAATGTGGGAGGCATACTTGACGGAGGCTTCGATATCATGGGAAATCATGATAATAGTGATGCCGCTATCGTTGAGGCCTTTTATTAGCTCATACATTTCAGATGAGGCATTGGGGTCTAAGCCGGACGCAGGTTCGTCAAGCAGAAGGATTTTCTGCGTGGCACAGAGCGCCCTGGCTAAAAGTGCCCGCTGCTGCTGCCCGCCTGAGAGTTCTCGGTAGCAGCGCCCGGCGAGGTGGGAGATCCCAAGTCTTTTCATGTTTGCATCGGCAGCATGTTTTTCGCATGTGGAGTAAAATGGGCGGAAACCGATTCGGTTTAACGTGCCTGAGCGGACGACTTCCCGCACAGAGGCCGGAAAGTCCTTCTGTGCGGCAGTCTGTTGAGGCATGTAGCCAATTTCGTTTGCGGCCAGCCCGCTGCCGGCGGTTATTTGCCCTGATAGCGGGGGGATGAGCCTTAGTATGGACTTCATCAGTGTGCTCTTACCTGAGCCGTTTTCGCCGACAATGCACAGATAGTCGCCGGCATTCACATCAAAATTTATATTGGAAATAACTGGCTTGCCTTCATATCCAAGGGTTAAGTCAGTACAACTTAATTGGGGCATATTCTAACCTTCCTCCTAACCCAGCGCTGCCGCAAGTACAGTGAGGTTACCTCTCATAATTGAATAATAGGTAATGCCGGCGGCCCTGTCGGCGGAGTTGCTCGACTGCATGGAATCCATAACCAAGACGAGCACATTATCTGCATTGGAGCCTGAGTTGTCGATTATGGTATTTGCGATGGCCGGATTTGCGCTTTCTGTTACGACGACTGAGTGCAGACCCAAGTAATCAACTCTGCCAGCGAGGAAAATTATAGTGGAAAAACTGGCCTCGGTCTCGGCGTGGCAGCCGGGGAATGCCGCATAGTAATTCAAATTATAGTCCTCAACCATGTAGCGGAACGGAAATCTGTCGGCAAAAAGCAAAGTGTTTGTCGCAGCTGCATTTACAACAGCGATATACTCTAAATCCAGTGCGTGGAGCCGCGCATTGTAAGCCGTAACATTTTCGGCAATCACTTCGGCGTGACTTGGTGATAGGGTAGTGAGCGCATCAGCGATGGCGGTTGTGAAAATCTGAGCGTTACGCAGTGAAAGCCAGACATGTTCATCAGCTTCGCCGTGATGGTGGTGATGGTCACAGTCATCATGGTGGTGATGATGATGGTGTCCATGGTGATGCCCGTGATGCTCGTGGTCGCAATCTTCATCGTCGCAGTCGTCATCATGGTGGTGATGGTGTCCATGGTGATGGCCGTGATGCTCATGGTCGCAATCCTCGTCTTCGCAGTCGTCATCATGGTGATGATGGTGGTGTCCATGGTGATGGCCGTGATGCTCATGGTCGCAATCCTCATCGTCGCAGTCGTCATCATGGTGGTGATGGTGTCCATGGTGATGCCCGTGATGTTCGTGGTCGCAATCCTCGTCATCGCAGTCGTCATCATGGTGGTGATGGTGTCCGTGATGATGCCCATGATGCTCATGGTCGCAATCTTCATCGTCGCAGTCGTCATCATGGTGGTGATGATGTCCATGATGATGCCCGTGGTGTTCGTGGTCGCAATCTTCATCGTCGCAGTCGTCATCATGGTGGTGATGGTGCCCATGATGATGCCCGTGGTGTTCGTGGTCGCAATCCTCATCGTCGCAGTCGTCATCATGGTGGTGATGATGTCCATGATGGTGTCCGTGGTGGTGATGCCCGTGATGATCATATTCACAATCCTCATCATCGCAATCATGGTGATGGTGGTGGTGAGGATGCTCAATCTGCGCATCAGGGCCCAGCAAGTCCATCAGATTTATAACAATCATATCTGGATTTGCCGCCTGCGCCAGCGCGTCAGTCACCCAGCCGTCGGAGTGGCCTCCAACATAGATGAGCAGGTCGGCGGTTGAAATGCGGACCATGTCGCTAACAGATGGCTGAAAGCTGTGCATATCAATCCTGTTGTTTATAACTAGAGTCAAGTCGAAGTCGTCAGCGGCATCGCCAAGAATTTCACGCACCCAGTCATACTGCGGAAAAATTGTCGAAACAATGCTGAGTCTTTCCCCTCTAGCTTCGTCCTGTGCAGCCGGAGTTCCGCAGCCTAATGTGACCACGGCGAGAATAAGCAAAGATAGCATTAAAGCAATTATACGTTTCATAGGGTTCTCCTTAAATAAATGGAATCAAATCATTATACACGCAACTGTAGAAATTCTCAATGAAAAATTCAATTAAAATGGTGTGCTCTGCCTGGCCTGCTTGCATATGTATCCAATTGTATGGTATATTCTATCAAGACATTATGTAAATAGGGGATAGAACACATGGTAATTGTTAAAAATTTAGTAAAAAAGTATGGCAAACTAACTGCCAATGACGGCATCAACCTTACGGTTAACTCAGGAGAAATAGCGATTTTGTTGGGGCCCAACGGAGCGGGTAAGTCTACTTTGATTAAGTCAATATGTGGGCTTTTGCGCTTTGATGGCGAGGTTACAATAGATGGTATTGACAACCGCACTACGGAAGCCAAAAAAATGCTGGGCTATGTTCCTGAATTTCCCACACCTTTTCCAATGCTAACAGTAGAGGAACATCTGGAATTTGTGGCGCGGGCGTACAAACTTGAAAACTGGCGCGGCAGGGCGGACTCGCTTTTGGAGCGCTTTGAGCTGGATGATAAGAGAAATAAGCTGGGCAAGGAACTCTCCAAGGGTATGCAGCAGAAAGTCAGTGTATGCTGTGCCATTTTGCCCGACCCCAAAGTGGTTATATTCGACGAGCCTCTGGTTGGCCTTGACCCCCACGGAATTCGTGAGCTCAAATCTGTCATAACAGAACTGAAGGAACAAGGCAAGGCTGTCATTGTGAGTACACATATAATCGACAGCGTGGAAGAGAGCTGGGATATGACGCTTATAATGAACAAGGGGCGCTTTGCGCGGGAAATCAGGCGCAGCGAATATTTCGGCGAAGACCTTGAGCAAATTTACTTCTCGATTATTGATGAGAGCAAGGACCTTGGTGACGGGAAGGCAGAAGGGCAAGGGCAGCCTCAAGTTAAACCGGAAGGAGATGCGGAGTAATGAATGCTCTATCGTATGTGCTTCTCCGGGATGCCAAAAACAAGCTGCTTGACCTGCGCCGCAGGCCTGCGAAACTGGTTATGTACCTGATTGTAATCGGCGCACTGGTTGGGGTTGTGCTCATGACGGTTTTTCAAAATCATGAGGCGCAGACTTTTTCGGACATTATGTGGTTTAAGGCCATTGCTATGGCATTTTTTCTGTTTACGCTAATTATATCAATTAAGCAAGGGCTTTCAAAAGGCACCACAATGTTTAGCATGGAGGATGTGAACAACCTGTTTGTTTCTCCTGTGAGGCCACAGTCGATACTTATTTACGGCCTTGTGCGGATGATGAAGACAACCCTCCTTTCAACGATTTTTATTTTATTTAACACCAATACATTGCAGAACTTTTTTAACATTAATTTCGGCGGGGTTCTGATTGTATTTGCGGCATTTGTCCTTGTCAGTGCTGTGTCGCAACTGCTCACGTTAGTTATTTACTCTCTGACAAACAGCAAGCCCCGCAGGCAACTGGCTGTGAGGGTAATAACTGCACTCGCTCTTGCACCCTTAGTTATAACGGGCGTGTGGAATGTAATTGCGGTAGATATGAATTTATCAGCGGGGCTGCTGGAGCTTATGAACTCGCCGGTTTCCTCATTTACCCCGGTAGTCGGCTGGGCAGCCGCAGGAGCACTGGGCTTCATATCAGGAAATATCGGGGCAGGAATGCTGTTTTTCGGTATGCTCGTAGCAGCCGGGGCGATATTGGTAGCAGTAATTTATATAGGCAAGCCTGACTATTATGAAGATGTTCTTGTGGCGACTGAAACAGCCTTTGAAAAAATGCGGGATGCGGCTGACGGAAATATAAGCGCGGTTTCAGTTTCAGACAAGGAAGTTAAGGTCAAGGGCACGGGCGTGGGAGGCTATGGTGCCTCGGCACTTTTTTACAAACATGTCCGTGAGTCATTTCGTGCAAACCGCTTCGGCCTTTGGGGGATTTCTACGGTGGTTCTCGTAGCTGCGGCAGTGGGTTATGGGTTGCTTATTGACAACCTTGGCGGAGCAGGCAGCGGTGAGGTTCTCACCTTGCTGATAATGCTAATGTTTGCCCAGCTCTTCCTGACAGGCACTGGCAGGGGGGTGATGGACACCTACAATCACTATATTTACATGATTCCCGAAAGTTCCTTCAAGAAACTGGTCTGGAGTAATCTGGAAGTGCTTCTGAAGGTAGCTGTTCAAAACATCCTTGTTTTGGGCGCGGGAGGCTTGGTTATGGGCGAGGCTGTGTATGTTATTGCTGCGAGCGTGGCCGCGTGTACGCTTTTGTCTTTCGTGATTTTGGGCGTGAGTTTTCTATCCATGCGCTTTACTCAGTCCCATATGAGTGTGGGGATTTTGAGTATGCTTTATTTTCTTGCAATTGCAATAGTGCTTGCCCCCGGGATTGCGGGGGCGATTATAGCGGGGTCGCTCCTTAGTGTAAATGGCCTGGTCATAGGCCTTCTGATTTTGGCGGTTTGGGAACTTATTGCCGGCTCAATCTGTTTTGCAGCCTCTAAAGGTGTTCTCCACAACTGCGACATGCCAACTATGACTCAGATGAGCAAAAAGTAGTGACAGTAGCCGGAATTCCCTCAGAAATCCAAGCCTACACCCCCTGTCCGGCTACTTCCCTGTGACTAGTAACCATATAAATGTCACAAAAGTGTAACAATAGATTAAAAAAACTTGCAAAAAATTCAATTTTGTAGTAAAATAACTCAGAATTACCAAAACGGACTGATTTGTCTTTGAAGATTAAGGAGTGAGCCTGTGACAAAGTATGTCATCAACGGCGGCAAACCACTACATGGCGAAGTCGAGATCAGCGGAGCTAAGAACGCAGCAGTTGCAATCATCCCAGCGGCACTCATGGTTGACGGCACATGCAGGATAGAGAACCTTCCGGATATATCCGATGTTTCCACATTACTTAGCATCCTTAAAGAAATGGGCGCGGAAGTGCGCGCTGTAAATAAAAAAACAATTGATATTGACTGCTCCCGCATTCGGACGACCAGCGCGACGTTTGACAAAATGCGGAGGATCCGCGCATCCTATTACCTCATCGGGGCTCTCCTCGGCAGGTTTGGAAGTGCGGACGTAGCCATGCCTGGGGGCTGTAATTTCGGCGGAGTTAGGCCGATTGACCAACATGTAAAGGGCTTTTCGGCGCTGGGTGCCGATGTTAGCGTCAGAAATGGCGTTGTGCAGGCCGTCACAGACGGCAGGCTGCGCGGGGCTACTGTTTACTTCGATGTAGTTTCCGTAGGTGCGACAATCAATATAATGCTCGGCGCTGCGCTGGCAGAAGGCACTACATTTATTGAAAATGCCGCAAAGGAACCGCATATAGTAGATCTTGCAAATTTCCTAAACTCGATGGGCGCAGATGTCCGCGGGGCGGGTACCAATACAATCAAAATCCGTGGCGTACACGAGCTCAAAGGCGGGTTTTACTCAATAATCCCCGACCAGATTGAGGCAGGCACCTATATGGCAGCCGTGGCAGGCTCCGGAGGGCGTGTTGTTATTAAAGATGTAATACCCAAGCACATGGACTGCATTTCCCGCAAACTAAGGGAGATGGGCGTTACTATAACTGACCTTGAGGACTCCATAATTGTAGAGAGGACTCAGCCGCTGGTGCGCACTCATGTCAAAACAATGCCGTATCCAGGGTTCCCGACAGACATGCAGCCTCAGATTTCCGCCATATTGTGCATGGCACAAGGGACCAGCACCGTCACTGAGGGTGTCTGGGACAACCGGTTTAAGTATGTGGATGAACTTTCCAAAATGGGCTGCACCATCCGTGTCACGGAGCGCACAGCAATAATAGAAGGTATCCCATATCTCACAGGAGCTCCCATTAAGGCGGCGGATTTGAGGGCCGGTGCGGCTCTTGTAATCGCGGGGCTATGTGCGCGCGGCGAAACGGTCATTGAAGGCGTGGACTATATCGAGCGCGGATATGAGAAGATGATAGAGAAACTCACAGCTATCGGCGCTGACATAAAAGCTGTATATGTGCCTGATGAGCCAAAAGCCCTCAAACGCGATGCGGGTTAGATGTAGGGCAAATAAGCAATAACAAGATGGAAAATTGATTATGAATGATAAGTCAAAAAGACTCGTGGCAGCTCTTTATGATTTATCATTCATGGTTTTAATGGAGCAATAATTAGTAAGATGCTAAGTGTAAGGATTATTTGTGTAGGAAAACTCAAAGAGAAGTTTTATATTGATGCTGCGGGTGAGTACATCAAAAGGCTCGCAGGATACTGCAAACTTGACGTGGTTGAACTTCTTGAGGATAAGCAGCAAAACCTTCGCAAGGAGGGGGCTGCAATTGAAGCGAAAATCCCAAGCGGGGCATATGTGGTGGCTATGTGCGTAGAGGGTCAGCATATAGACAGTGAAGAACTGTCGAAGCTGCTCAGAGGGCGCGCTGTGGAAGGGATATCTAAAATCTGCTTTATAATTGGCGGCTCAGAGGGAATGGATGAGGAGCTCAAGGGCAGGGCTGACATGAAGCTATCAATGTCGAAAATGACATTTCCCCACCACCTCGCCAGAATAATGCTGCTGGAACAAATCTACAGAGCTTTCAAGATTTCTGAGGGCGGAAAATATCATAAATAATAGGGGCTTGAGGGGTTTGCGGAAACATATGCGCACCCCGCACCCTCGAAAAATAAATGGAGGCAGAAATAATGAGTTGGATTATTGGAGGAAAAAAGGATAAGCCCGAGTGGCCTCTTCTTGAAAATGGCGAAGCCATACCCCCCGCATACCTAACACATATAGGCGGCGGCCCGATGGACATGGAGATGGTGTTAGGCCTGCTTGAGGCCTATGGAATCCCCCATGTCTGCGAATACCCCAATAACGGGCTTTTTGGCAAGCTAATTCTGGGACATCCGCCCAGCGGCATGGAGGTTTATGTGCCAGAAACAATGCTGGAGGATGCTCAAAACCTTATTAGTGCGGATATAATATTAGACGAAGATGAACTTGAAGATGAACTCAAAGAGTTTGAGGAGGAAAGCTAATGAATTACCGCGAACAGTATGACAACTGGCTAAATAGCCCTGCGTTGTCGGAAGCGGAGAAAGAGGAACTGCGGAGCATAGCAAATGATGAAAAAGAGATAGAAAGCCGCTTTTTCTCAAGACTGGAATTTGGCACAGCAGGCCTGCGTGGCATAATGGCTACAGGCCTGTTCCGTATGAACATACATGTAATCCGCCACACCACACAGGCCCTGGCCATGCTTATTAACGAGGAACCCGGACAGGATAAATGCGTGGCAATAGGCTATGACTCCCGCTGTAGCAGCGATGAGTTTGCGAGGGAAGCTGCCTCAATCATGGCGGCAAACGGCATAAAGGTTAGAATTTTCGATTCCCTCAGGCCCACTCCGCTGCTTTCCTTTGCCATCAGGGAGTACGGCTGTATCGCAGGTATCAATGTCACAGCGAGCCACAACCCCAAGGAATATAACGGCTACAAAGTCTACTGGGCAGACGGGGCGCAGTTGCCGCCTCAGCACGCCGCAGTGGTGGCTGAGAAAATGGAAGAACTGGACATGTTCACTTCAATCCGCAAAATGGACTTTGAGCAGGGTGTGAAAGAGGGCATTATAACCATTTTGGGTGAGGAAACTGATGAACTATTCTTAGGGCATGTTATGGCGCAGGCCAATGACTTACAGGCTGTAAAAAAAGTTGCAGAGGACTTTACACTCATATATACGCCATTTCACGGAGCTGGTCACAGGCTTGTACCTGAAGCGCTAAAGCGTTTGGGCATGAAGCATGTAATCTGTGTGCCTGAGCAGATGGTGCTTGACGGCACATTCCCGACGGTAACTTCCCCAAACCCCGAGAACCCTGAAGGATTTGCCCTGGCAATTGAGCTGGCCAAACAGCACAAGGCCGACCTGATAATAGGCACAGACCCCGACTGCGACCGCGTGGGGATAATGGTGCGCAACGACTGCGGGGAGTTTATAACAATCTCAGGAAATCAGACAGGTGTGCTCCTTCTGGATTACCTTATAAGCGCGAAGAAAAGAGCGGGCACAATGCCTGTAAATCCCGTGGCGCTCAAGACAATAGTCACAACTGAAATGGCGAGGCGCATAGCTGAGGTAAACGGAGTTGTCTGCTATGACACATTTACGGGCTTTAAGTTTATGGCCGAAAAGAAAAACGCCCTGGAAGAGAGCGGGGAGGGCAAGGTTATATTCTCATATGAGGAATCTTATGGATACATGCTCGGCGACTTTGTCCGCGACAAAGATGCTGTCACAGCCTCCATGCTTATAGCGGAGATGGCAGCATGGTATGCAGGCCAAAATAAAACACTCTATGACGCACTGCTGGAACTCTATGAGAAATATGGTCAGTACAGCGAAAAGACGCTAAACCTTCAAATGCCCGGGCTGGACGGAATAATGAAAATGCGTGAGCTTATGACAGCTTTGCGCTCAAATCCACCGGTGGAAATCGCAGGATCAAAGGTTGTGGTGAGGCGTGATTATGATACAGGAACCGAAACTTGCGTAGCCAGCGGAGCGAAGTCACCCATGGAACTAAAAGGCTCCAATGTCCTGCGCTTTGACACAGCCGACGGCACAGTGGCCATTGTCCGCCCGTCAGGCACTGAGCCCAAGGTCAAGGTATACATAATGACCAGCAGCGAAACCCGCGCCGAATGCGATGAAAAAATAGAAAAGTACGCCAAGTGGGCACAGAGCCTGGCGTAAGATGCTATGAAAATAAGGTGTTATGAAGCGAAGTATTCTAATGCTTGCCGTTATTTCGGCCGTACTGATAAGCGCAAGATGCGGTAGCGTATGCCCGTCCCTACAGATGGGTGGGTGTACTTAATTAACGGCGGGTATGTGACCTCGGAAGAGTTCAATTGGACTTTTGGCATAGGGGATCCGAGCGTATATATGATAGCTTTAAGCAGGGTCAATGAGGAAAATATCCAGGAGATGATTTTCGGTTGGGGGTAGACAGGCACCATTCGGATTTGCGGCAGTAAGCCTTTTTCTATGGGATATATGATGTTGAAATAACTCTCACCCCTGTTTCGGCGATGTTGTGGATTATTGTATCCCCGCAGTTTAACTTCGTGCTTACTACTACATGGCTGAGCTCCTGCATGGCCTGCATGATTTTGTTTTTAGGGATTTCGCCGTCTGTGCGCACAGGCAGCACGGGGGTGCCTGGGAATGTGGTGCGCACGGTTGTTGTGAGGGTGCGCGTGGGATTTGTCATCTCTTTTATGGCAAAATCAATGCCCTTCTTGCATTTGTTGCCCTCAATCTCTAATGAGCTTTGGACGGTGGGCATAGAAACTTCAAGCAAGCATCCTGTTGGACATATAATGCAATACATAGTTTTCCTGCCTGCGGTGTCGCTGAAATTAGGAGCCGCACGGGAAGCTGTATGAGAATCCGCATAAGAAGCGCTGCCAAGAGGCTTGTCCTCTGGGCAGCTTTTTCCCAGGGCGAAATAAGCTGCGCTTCGGCCTGCAAGTTCACCGCTTGCGGAAACATCGTCCGCCAAGTCGCTGATTTTCAAGGCGTTGCCACAGCTAAATACACCATCCACTGTGGTCATGTTGTTGCTGTCGCAAACCGGGGCGCGGGTTTGGGGGTCAAGCGGGATGCCCAGCATCTGTGCAAGCTCGTTTTCGGGGATGAGCCCAATGGATAGTATTAGGGCATCGCACTCAATGATTTTATCAGTGCCTGGGATTGGTGCCATGTTTCTGTCTACTTTGCAAACCTCTACAGCTTTAAGCCTGTCTGCGCCGATGAGGCGTGTTACGGTGTGCTCTAAGTGCAGGGGGATGTCAAAGTCGTTTAAGCACTGCTCAATATTTCGCGCAAGCCCGCCTGGTGAGTTTTTGGCCTCATACACGCCCAGAACTTCCGCGCCTTCAAGTGTCAGCCGCCGGGCCATAATGAGGCCGATGTCGCCGCTGCCCAAAATGACACAGCGCCGTGCCGGCATCATGCCCATTATGTTAGTGTAGTACTGTGCGCTGCCTGCTGTAAGAACTCCTGACGGCCTTGTTCCGAAAATTGCAGCTTGTTTAGCAGTGCGTTCCCTACAACCTGTGGCAAGCACTAAACTACCTGCGTCTATCTCGGATATACCGTCACTGCTCACTATTGTCAGGAGAAATCGCCCGCCTTTACGCTCAATATTTGTAACAAAGGCTTGGAGCATACTCTTCACAGAAGTTTTTTTAAGAGCCTGGATTTCTTTGAAAGCGTACTGAGGCCCTGTGAGCTTCTCGCCGTAGCGGATAACGCCAAAGCCGTCGTGTATGCACTGTTTCAAAATGCCTCCCAGCCTAGTTTCGCGCTCAATCAGCAGCACGGAAGCTCCGTGCTTTGAAGCAGCAACAGCGGCGGCAAGCCCCGCAGGGCCCCCGCCGATTACAGCCACATCAAATTTGTCAGTCATACATCATCACCCTGCAACTTGCACCAGCCTCTGCATCCATCCCAGCCTCAATCCTTCAATAGCCCTTCCATAATCTCTGTCGCCTTGGGAGGGCAGCCGGGAATGTAGCTTTTAAAACCCCTTGCGCATTTTCCTATGCCTGTACCTGCGCCTGATTTGCCCTCGAATCCCTGGCCAATGTGAAGTTTGCCGTCAAAGCGTGCCTGCCCCCCGAGCCTGTGCAGGGCGTAAATCACTGCTGAGTAGCAGGCGGAGCAAGCGGCATCCTCATCAATTAATTTCATATACTTTTCCGCAATACGGTCACGCCTAAGGTCCACAAGGGGCTTGTTTTCATATCCTAGCTCAGTGAGCTGAGTGCTGCCTTCAAAAAACTCGCCCAAGCCGAATTCTTTTGCATATTCTAAATAATCAATCTCACCGGGCTTGTATCCTATGAGCTCGGCGCAGTAAGAGTCAATAAGCAATGGGTCACGGCCTGCAATTATCCGCTTGGAATCCACTGGGTTTCCGCCTTCTTCAAAAGACAAGTCCCCGCAGATGCCATCTACGACGCAGTACCCTGGCTTTAATATTCCGCTCAGCGCCGCTACAGGCTTGTGGATGCCGAGGGTATGAAATCTGCGTTTTTCGCTATCAGGTATGCAGCCCTTGAGGTTTTTTAGGCAGCAGGTGAATTTAGTCTGGCAATGCGCCTTGAGAACCGGTATGTTTATTAAAAAATCAGTGTCCATGGCTTCGTCACAAACGCCTATCTCAAAGCCGCCGAAATTGTATTTCTTGAAGCTGTCCTTCTTAAGGTCAATGAGGGGGATGTCGTACTTTTTTGAAAGAGCGGTGTAGCCGCAATATTCAAATGCCCTAGAAGTCTTGTCGCCGACCCAGGAGCTCTCAATAACTTTAATGTCCTTTACGCCGAAATCTTTAAGGAACATTATAATGCCCTCGGCCACTTCGGGGTGTGTGGTCGCCCCGTCGCTTGCAGGGCAGGGCACTACGAGATTGGGCTTGAGCGATACATTCATTGCAGGGCTTAGATATTTCGCAATGTCTGAGGCAGCCAGAAGCTCGTATGTGTTTTTAGTTATATCACTGCCATAGATAATATAGATCATAATTATTTTTTAGGGCTGCCATCCGAATTTAGAAGCGGCAAATATTCAAGGAAAATAATGTCGTCGCGGTATTTTGCATCGCCTTCAGCCAGCACCGCCATTTTGCCTACAACGCTGCCGCCGGCCTCTTTGACCAGTTTTTCAACAGCTCGCAAAGACTCGCCCGTGCTGATTACATCATCGACTATGAGTACCTTTTTGCCGCGCATAAGCTCGGCTTCGGCGGTGTCGATGAAAAGCGTCTGTTTATCCTGAGTGGTTATGGAGCGGAGCTCGACGGAAAAAACCTCTTTCATGTAGAGCTTGACAACTTTTCTTGCAACAATATATGTCGTTTCCCTGTTTTGGCGCGCCATCTCGTGGATGAGCGGGATACCTTTGGCCTCGGCTGTGATTATTATATCATGCTCGGGCGCAACTTTGAGCAAATGCTCCGCTGCCGCCACAGTCATCTCTACATCACCAAATAGCACAAAGGCGGCAATGCTCAAATCATCATTAATTTTGCAAATCTGCAAGTTCCTCTCAAGGCCTGCTACGTTTAGCTTGTAAAATTGTTCCATACTTTGTAATTTCCTCCGGTTTATTATCATCGTGTAAGAGTATGCGATTTAATCCTGCTGTTTTGCAGTGTCTAAGAAAGGCAGCAGCTTTGTGTATAGGCCAATAAGGGGGCCTGTGAAAATTGCGCAGATGGCAGTGCCGACACCTACGACCATGAAAGCGTTGCCGCCTATGAAAAATGTCAGCAGCGCAGCGAGTGTTGTAGAAATGATATCAAATACGAGTTTTGCCTTAGACATCGGCCAGTTAAATAAATCACCCATGGCCATTGCAAGCCCGTCAGGCGGAGCGAGGATTATCTTTGCCCCCACAACGGCCCTGATTCCAAGGGAGAAGATAAACATGCCCAGCACAAGAAAGAAAAGCGAATGCCAGAAGCTGTGCAGGGGCAAGTCGAACATCACGTAGAATAAGTCTAGCATCATGCCGAAAATGTATGCAAGTGGGAGCTGAAGGATGTGGACAAGTTTTAGCTTGCGGGTCAGGACAGCTTGCATAATTATACAAAATACGTGAAACAGCGCAACGCACTGGCCTATTGTGAGCGGCACAAACATATATGCCGCAACAGAGATGGCACCCCCGGGTGCAACGCCGATATTTGCCCTTATGGACATAGCGATGCCGAAGGCCATGACGATTAATCCCAGGATGTAAAAAATAATACGTTTCGCCCATTGGGCATTCTTTTGTGAAATCTTCATCCATATATGCTATCATGTATGTAGGGTGTTTGGCAATTGTTTTGTTGTGATTAGCTCGCTTTTTTAATACAATTAACAGCAACAATGGCCTTCAATTTTCTTCTTAAAATGATGAAAAAATGGTGAAATTTTCTACACAAAACGGCCTCTAAATGTGTAATGACAGAGCCCTCTGAATTTGCTAGTATATAACAGCAAGCACATTGGTGGCATGTTGCTCCCTCAGTATAGGAGAAGCAACATGGATTTTTCAACCGTTTCAGAGATAGTTAAACTTTTCACTGCGTTAGTTAAACTTATTGTCTATATCGTCAAAGCGGTTAAGACACTCAAAAAGCGCACGAAAAAACCGCCATAGAATGACGGTTCTTTCACATAGACTATAAATCTTTAAGGGAGCAACCGTCAGCACAACGGATGCCGCCAGATGTGCTTGCATGATACCAAACAATAACACATTTGTCAAGGTTGGCAGAAATGAAATCCAAGGCTGCCCTTTTGACCATTTTCTGCAACTTAGTTTGATACAAAAAATTGAAATTTTGTTGAAAGTTTATTCACACTTTATTCTTGACAAAATTAGTCCGAAATAATATAATATATTCATCCAGAAAAGCGCAACTTATTTTGCGCTTTTCGCTTGTCATATAATTCGGATGAAAATAATCCAAATAAACGGGAGAGATGTTAGTATGAGTCAAAGACATAGTTGCAGTACCTGCCTGAGTGCAGACAAGACCCTTGAGAAGTTTGTGGCGGATTTACCGCTGGAAACTTCCTTTCACCGCGTAGAATCACAGGAAGTCAAGTGTGACTTCGGACTCCAGGGAGTCTGTTGCCGCCTTTGCGCCAATGGGCCTTGCCGCATTACCCCAGATTCACCTAGGGGAATCTGCGGAGCCAATGCAGACACAATGGTAGCTCGTAACTTCCTTCGCGCTGTTTCAGCCGGCTCGGGCTGCTACATCCACATCGTGGAAAATGTGGCGCGTGAGCTCAAAGCCATAGCCCGCGCAAAGGGTGAACTCAAAGGCCTTAAAGCTCTGGAGAGGGTTTGTGAAAAACTAAACATAGGTGGTCAAGATGCCTATGAAAAAGCGGAGCGGGTGGCAGATGCAGTTCTTGCCGACCTATACAAGCCTGCATTTGAAGAGATGGAGCTAACCCGCAAGCTCGCATATGCCCCGCGCTATAAGAGATGGACGGAGCTTGGGATTTTGCCCGGCGGGGCGAAGTCGGAAGTTTTTGCAGGGACAGTTAAAAGCTCAACAAACTTAAACTCCGACCCCGTTGACATGCTCTTGCACTGCCTGCGCCTGGGCATTTCAACAGGCCTGTTCGGCCTTGCTATGACAAATCTGCTCACAGACATAATTCAAGGTGAACCGGAAATCAGGCTGGCTCCTGTCGGCCTGCGCACAATTGACCCCGATTATGTAAACATAATGATTACAGGCCATCAGCACGCTCTATTTGCACATTTCCAAAACCGCCTGACGGACAGCGACATGAAGGCCAAAGCGCAGGCTGTAGGAGCGAAGGGCTTTAAGATTGTAGGCTGTACATGCGTGGGCCAGGACTTGCAGCTCCGTGGCGCTCACTGCACAGAGGTTTATAACGGACATGCCGGAAATAACTTCACAAGTGAAGCGATTTTGGCGACAGGTGCCATAGACGCTGTGCTTACAGAATTTAACTGCACACTGCCGGGCATTGAGCCTATATGCGATGAACTAAAAATCAAGCAAATATGCATAGATGATATAGCCAAGAAAGCCAATGCCGAAGTCAAGAAGCATTGCTACGAAGAGCGCGAAACCGCAGCCAACGAAATAGTGGATGCTGTACTTGAGTCATACAAGTCCCGCAGGGGCAATGTGCCGCTCAACTTGCTTCCTGAGCATGGCAATGACAACACTCTCACAGGCCTTAGTGAAGTCACTTTGAAGGCGTTTCTGGGTGATACATGGCAGCCGCTCATTGAGCTTATTGCAGCAGGGGAGATCAAAGGCCTGGCAGGTGTCGTAGGCTGTTCAAACCTAGTTTCAGGCGGGCATGATGTGCTGACTGTGGAGCTTACCAAGGAGCTAATAGCCAAAGACATCTTAGTGCTCACAGCGGGCTGTTCCTCCGGAGGTATCGAAAACTGCGGGCTTATGACTCCTGAGGCCGCAGAGTTTGCAGGGCCTAAACTTAAAGCTATATGTAAGAAACTGGGCATCCCGCCAGTTCTAAACTTCGGCCCGTGCCTAGCTATCGGCCGCCTTGAATTTGTGGCTATGGAAATAGCCGAAGCGCTTGGCGTAGACTTGCCGCAACTGCCTCTGGTGCTCTCAGCCCCGCAGTGGCTGGAGGAACAAGCTCTGGCTGACGGAGCATTCGCACTGGCACTCGGCCTTCCGCTGCACCTAGGCTTGCCGCCATTTGTAACTGGAAGCCCCGTAGCTGTGCAGGTTCTCTGCGAGGATATGAAATCCCTAACAGGCGGACATGTTCTAATAAACGGTGATGCTGCGCAATCCGCTACAATGCTTGAAGATATAATCTTGCAAAAGCGCCGCGAACTCAATTTGCCGTAAGGGGGATGAAGTTATGATGCGAATAATTATCGACGCGGACAAGTGTGCAGGGTGCAAAAACTGCTCCGTGGCATGTATGAAAGGCCACTTGCCCGAGGGTGTCGAATTTTCACTTACCGATAATAGAATTGAATCCCGCAACACTATTTTGCTAAATGGCCATAAGAAATATAAGCCGCTTTTTTGCAGGCATTGCGACAAGCCGAAATGTGTCGCCTCATGCAGCAGCGGAGCGATTGTCAAAGACCCCGGGAGCGGGCATATCCGCTATGACCCTGTGAAATGCAGCGGCTGCTTCATGTGTGTCATGAACTGCCCGTTCGGTGTGCTAAAGCCTGACCGCGCCACACATACATCTGTCATAAGGTGCGACTTCTGCACTGAGCATGGGGCAGACCCGCGCTGTGTCAAGGCATGCGTCAAGTCTGCCATTAGGCTAGAGGAGGTAGGTAAATGAAACATCTCATAATCGGAGCGGGGGCTGCCGGCATAACCGCGGCAAAGACCATAAGGGAGCTCTCGCCAAATGATGAAATAGTTTTACTCTCTGCTGACGAGCATGTATATTCCAGATGCCTTCTGCACCATTACATCAGCACCCACCGCAGTGTTGCGGAGTTATCCTTTGTGCCTGCTGATTTCTTTTCGGAAAATAACATAAGGTGGCTCTCGGGTGTATCGGTTACTGGTGTTGATACTGCGTCGAAGCAAGTAAGTTATGATGGCGGGGCTGAGCCGTATGACAGGCTGCTGATTGCCACGGGAGCACAGAGTGCGATTCCGCCCATCCCTGGCATTAAAGGAACCGCCGGGGTTTATGGGTTCAGGGACTTACCCGATGCACAGGCCATAGCGCAGGGGGCGGGGAGTGCTCAGAATATAGTGATTATAGGCGCGGGTCTTGTCGGGATTGATGCGGCCTATGGTCTTGTGGGTATGGGCAAGAAGCCCACTGTAGTTGAGCTTGCGGATGATATTTTATATGCAAATCTCGACTCTGGGGCGGCAGAGGCGTACCGCACAAAGTTTGAGGAAGCTGGCTGTGTCTTCCGTCTGGGTACGAAGGTAGCTTCTGTGCAGAGCGATAGTAGCGGCTCCGTTTGTGAAGTAACTCTGGAGGGTGGTGAGTCACTGCCTTGCGACTTGCTCATAGTGGCTACGAGCATCACGCCTAATGCTGCGTGGCTTGAGGGGAGCGGGGTTTCTGTGGAGCGCGGCGTTGTGGTGGATGAGTTTCTCATGACGAGCGCGGAGGATGTCTATGCGGCGGGCGATGTGACGGGTCTGGCGGGGACTTGGCCTGAGGCCATGAGTCAGGGTGAGGTCGCTGCTAGAAATATGCTCGGCCTTCGTACTGTGTATTCCGATGGTGAGCCTACTAGGTGCACTATGAATTTCTTTGGGATTCCGACTCTGTCAATAGGCGAGTTTAAGGGTGCTGATGGTGATACTGTAGTTAGCAGGTCGTCAAAGAGTCAATATGAGAAGATGGTTCTAAGGGGCGATGTGCCGGTCGGCGTAATCCTTCAAGGCGATATTTCCCGCAGCGGGCACTGGCACCATATCATAAAGCACAAGATAAGCACTAAGAGCATAGATAAGCCGATTTGGAAAATTTCCTTCGCTGATGCCTACAGTCTCGATGAGAGCGGCGAGTATAAGTGGGAGCTGTAAATAAATGACCAATGAGCCTAAGGGGTGCCGCCCTTTAGGCTCATTTTTGAAGTTATTGAGCTGCCTATATAACTGTCTGACGGAAACCATCCGTCGGACACGGGCAAATGCTCTGTGAAAAAGTTGGGCGGCCTTCGTCAGTCACGTCTACTCTGGTGTAGGCTTGGATTCCTTGCAAAACTTGTGTTCCAGGACTGCGGCCGCCCCACTTTCCCCCAGAGCACCCGCCCGTGCCCGACTGGTCTGTGGATGGTCTGTGAGATATAGTTATCGAGGCTAAAAACTATCTAACAATGTACTTGCGAAACTTGTTTGGATGGGATATACTTAGGATAGCTCGGAAAGGAAGGAGCGAGGACTGTGCAAACAACGATTGTCAGATGGGGAAATTCCCGCGGTGTTAGATTGCCAAAGGTGTTGTTGGAGACAGCAAATCTTGCCGACAATGATTTGGTGGATGTTGTGGCCGAGGGGGGCCAAATCATTATTAAAAAATCGAAAGAGAGACGAAAGCATATCCCCCTTTCTCAGCGCTTAAAAGATTGGGATGGAAAGCCCTATGAAGTTATGGACGAAGATAAGGAGTGGCTAGAGATGATGCCGGTAGGAGAGGAAGAATGGTAAGGCAAGGAGATATAATCAAGCTAAGCCTAAATCCGACCAAAGGGCATGAGCAAGCGGGGTATCGTCCCGTTTTGGTAGTAAGCAATGCTTCATTTTCAAGAGCCAGTAATATGCTTATGGTCTGTCCAATCACAAATACTAACCGAAACAGCCCTCTGCACGTTGAGTTAAGCGGGTTGCAGACAACGGGATTTGTGATGTGTGACCAAGTGAGAGTGGTTGACATTAGGGCAAGGAGTTACAACGCAGTTGAAAGCATTTCAGAGGATGCCTTATGGGAAGTATGCGACATCATAGCGGGCTCGGTAGAGGTGGAGTAAAGCACTTACGAAACAAACCATCCGATGGAAACCATCCGTCGGGCACGGGCAAATGCTCTGTGAAAAAGTTGGGCGGCCTTCGTCAGTCACGTCTACTCTGGTGCAGGCCCAGGGATTCTTACAAAACTTGTGTTCCAGGACTGCGGCCGCCCAACTTTCCCCCAGAGCACCCGCCCGTGTCCGACTGGTCTGTGGATGATACAGTTAGTGAATTGCTTAATCTTTATTACAGCGTAGGTGGCTACATTTCATCTAACACTCGTAATGGACAATGGGGAACGGGTGCTATTGAAGCTATATCCCAACAATTGCAAGGCGAAATACCGGGTTTGCACGGTTTTTCTCCATCAAATATGAAAAATATGAGAACTTTTTTCGAGCATTGGCAATCTGACCTTGAACCAAATCGGCAGTCGCTAACTGCCGATTTAAGCACTTACGAAACCATCTGTTGAAAACCATCCGTCGGGCACGGGCAAATGCTCTGTGAAAAAGTTGGGCGGCCTTCGTCAGTCACGTCTACTTTGGTGTAGGCTTGGGTTCCTGGATGAAACTTGTGTTCCAGGACTGCGGCCGCCCAACTTTCCCCCAGAGCACCCGCCCGTGTCCGACTGGTCTGTGGATGACACAAAACTAGCGGCAATCTTTGCCTTTGCAAAGCATAGCCGCTAGTTTATTTGTGGGGAAATTTTGGGGATGTGACCTTTTTTCAAAATTTACTCTTGTATTTCGTCTTGTTTCGGTATATACTCTGAATCACTAGAAACGAAAGTGCCCGCCGCTTAGCGGCGGCAGACGGAAAGGGTGGCCGCCCTTCCCGTCCTGCATATGTGGATACTGGCCACATACACAATAGCTTTCGCTACACCACGTGACCCATTATATGACGGTTTGCTTTTTTGCGCAAGTATAATCCGTTGTTGCGGGGGTCGGCTGTGTCGCACTTAACTACTTGCTGTGTATGTAATGGTCATACACGGCATTTTTCGTTTCTCGGAGGGAATAGCCGCCGAAGCCGCATTTTACAATCGGTTTCGGCGGGGAAAACCTCCGAGAATCTCTATAAAGAAAAACGAGGTGGAGCCATTGAAAAATGCAAAAAAGACATTAATCGCTGCTATTTTATTATTGGTTATGAGCCATAGCTTCATAGTCCCAGCACTTGCTACAAGCACAGTGCCTAGAATGCAATCTAGCGTAAATACATCTATGTATACTAGGAGAATGAGTATATCTCAAGGAAACTCTTTGGAATCAAGCATTAATGCTATAGCTGTTTATGTTTTGCAACCTAGTGGAGAACTTTGGGCATATTTTGCCGGTAATCCTAGAACCCCATCTGAATTAGGGTCTAGGTTAGTTTTGTCAGATGTAATTGCAATTTCAACTTGCTCGGCCAGAGGTTTTAATTTTAATGCAACGGCAAGCACTTTGGAATCATCAATTTTTCCTGCACTAGCACTGAGGTCAGATGGAACTGTATGGATTACTCTTATGGGATTAAAAAGAGGAAATTATGAGCTATACACTAATGCCGTTAAGTTGGATTCATCTGTATCTAAAATTTCTTGCAATTATTATTTAAAGAATAATGGCGATTTATATTCTGTTAGAACAAATGGTCAGCATAGTCTAATAACCGCAGGAAGTAGTGTTTTTGATAGAGGAACAGTTTCAACTGAATTAATACTCCGAAATATTTCAGACACAAGTAATGGAAATCATCTTTCCAATAATCGTAATATAAATATGAGTGGAACCAATCTTTCAGGAGTTCAACAATTATTTTATGGTTCTGGAGCAAATTTTGCGTTAACTACAGATGGAAATTTATATGGTTGGGGTGTACATACAACTGGAAGAATTGGTGTAGGAACTAATTTTGATGGAGCTACTGGAGTTAGTGGAAGGTGGAATTTGTTTGTAGAGAGACCTAGGTTTGTCATGGGAAATGTATCAACTATGTACTTTGATGATGAGCGCGTTTATGCTCGTGATACAGGTGGAAGGTTATGGACATGGGGAGGCCCTGAGTCTGCAACAGTTGGGGCAGGTAATGTTGTAACATGGGGGAATGAGAGATATCTTAGACCTCGTTTAGCAGGATATGATCAACCTAGATATAGTAGGATTAATGGAGTTTCAATTAGACCTGATGGAACTTTGTTTGTTCAAAGTTTTGATATTACTAATAATAGAACTCATGATGTTGTTTTGCCTGTTAGGTTTGGCGATGTTATGGGTGGGGGTGGAGCTATACAGCCGCAGCCGCCGGGACAGCCGTCTGTGCAACCGCCGACGCAGCAACCACAGCCGCCGGGACAAACGCCAGTGCAGCCGCCGACACAACAGCCGCAGCCTCCGGTTCAGAATCAGCCGGCGGCGTGGGCGGCTGAGCCGGTTAACCGCGCAATTGCGTTAGGGTTGGTGCCTCAGGATTTGCGGTCGAGATATAATCAGCCTATAACCAGAGCTGAGTTTACCGCGCTTGCTGTAGCCCTCTATGAAACTGTTACTGGCAGGGTTATCACTGAGCGCATGATGTTTAATGATACAACTGATATAAATGTGCAGAAGATGGGCGGGTTAAATGTTGTGTCGGGTGTAGGCAATGGCAACTTTGCCCCTAATGATACTTTGACAAGAGAGCAGGCCGCCACGATGTTATCGCGCCTTGCGTTTGCGGCAGGGAATATGTTCTTCTATTCGCATCCGCCGACATTTGCAGATAATGCTCAAATATCGGCTTGGGCTTTTGACAGCGTAGGGCAAGTGCAACATGCCGGCATTATGGGCGGAGTGGGGCAAAATATGTTCAGCCCGAGAGGTGCATACACCAGAGAGCAGAGCATCGTCACAATGCTGCGCCTGCACGAACTCATAACCCCGGAAGCCTGCTGTTCTTAGGCGGTAAATAAATGACCAATGAGCCTAAAGGGTTGTGCGCCCTTTAGGCTCATTTTTGAAGTTACTTAATTTACTTATTGGCTACACCGTCAGACAGAGCCTGCGACATTGCCCGCCCTTCTGCGATGACCTCATGAGCCGGGATATCAGAAACTCCGCGAAGCCTGTCTGATTCAACTGTAAGCAATTGTTTATGGATATTTGCATGGACGATATCAAATTCCGGTTCAAGAGCTTCGTACTCGGTTTGAAATTCAGCGTTCTCCATTAATTCGGCTTTAAGATTCTCCAGTGTTCTGGCTTGTTTACTCATCGTTCTGCGCCTCCTTGTAATGCATACTTCGCCCATCTCCTCTAAAAATAACTCATAGATAGCTTCAAACATTTCGTAGCACAAGCCGGTTTCGGTATCAGAGAGCGCGCGGTATGTTGCTGAACCAAGAAAAATACGAAGTGCCTCGTCTTTTGAAATATTCTTCTGTCTGGCATACTCTACGCTTGCCCTTGCTACATCGGTAGTTATAATAAATCGCCGGTCAGGCCTTGCCATAGTATCCCCCTCGCTTCCGCCATTATTATATCTGAATATTACCTGCACTTCAAGAAAAAGTCGCGCCTCTTTGCCGCTTGCCCTGACTAATACACCAGTCCGCAGGCTAGCTGAACGCGGGAGAGTAGTCTGGGGAAAAGTGAAATGGCCGCAGTCTCTGAACACAAATTTTGGCCATGCTATAAAGTTTTCTCCAGTGTAGACGTGAATGACGGAGGCCGTTTCGCTTTTTCCCGGGCTGCTCTCCCGTGTTCGGCGGATGGTTTAGTGTGTTGAACTGGTCGAAATTTTCGACCAGTTCGGATTTTTCATCTGTAAATCTCGCGCCTATGACCGACATTGATAATTTCAATGGTTACTATGTTGTCTTGAATGTCGGCTATGAGCCTATAGGAGCCGACACGGTAGCACCATTCGTTTCTACGGTCGTGTCTTAGTGTTTTGCCATGTTGCCGAGGGTCTGTACACCCTTCTAAATTCTTCCGTAACCACGCCATAATAAATTTGGCTTGGTGCTTGTCGATTTTTTTCAAGTCCTTAACGGCGTCATCGCTCAACTGGACGCTATACATCACTTAGCCCTAATTCGGCTTCGGCTTCGGCAAGGCTGTACATTTTGACTTCCCCTCTTGCCTTTCTTTCCCTGTGGTCTTGGATTCTCTGTATGTCAAATTCGTCTTCGAGCCGCTGAAAAAAAACATCTTTAATGGCTTCGGAGATATTTAAGCCTTGCACTTTGGCGTAGCTTTCCATAGTGGTGCGCTCATCTTCGGTTACTCTTAAAGAAATATGTGGCATAGTAATCAACCCCTTTGTGTTACATTGTAACACGGCTTTTGGTTTTTAGCAATGGTAAATTTTTACCTTTCATGCCCTCTATTCTGTCATCTGCTTACCCTGACAAATATCATAGCCCTCAGGCTAGTCAAACGCGGGCGGGTGCTCTGGGGGAAAGTGAAATGGCCGCGTACCAACAAAAAACTGTTGACAAGTACACTTGGCGTGTGTTATTATCCTGAATGACAAGAAAACTTGTCAAAATGACAATGATGCTTGGAGGTTTGAAAAGGGAATATGAGTAGTTCTGAAAACAACAGCGACAGCCGCAAGGAGGAGATTTTGGCCAGAAGCAGGCAGTCGAAGAAGGATGAGGGCGTGGAGTACGCAGCGTTAAAGGGGAATAAGCTGGGTGAGATAACTATGGCAATCGTGGCTATTCCCATTATAATATTTGCGCTGCTGCGCGGGGAGTTTGCTGCGCTTTTGGCTGTGGGGGCATCCGTTTCGGCATTTACGTTTGCGCAGTGCCTTGCGGAATACCGCTTCACCGGAAGGCAGTATCACCTTGCCTGGACAATCTTTACGGCTCTAGCTACGCTTACTTGCGTGGTGCTGCTCGTAGCGGTGTCTTTCGGGTGGTGGGAGCCAAGGTCTTATCTATTTGAGTTATTGCAGCCATGAGAGATGAACTTATACTAAAAAACAGGCTCAAAGTGGCGCGGGCGGAAAAAGACCTTTCGCAGACAGCCTTGGCTGAACTGGTGGGGGTGTCACGAAACACTATAAGCTCCATAGAAACAGGGCAGTTTTGCCCCACGGCAAAGCTCGCGCTGATTCTCTGCGTTGCTTTAGATAAGAAATTTGAAGACCTGTTTTATTTTGAGTAGCGATGCTGCCGACACCGCTGCTAATTTTCACGTAGGAAGATATCATATAGGAGATATATAAAAATGGCTGAGAAGAGAAAGCTACGCGCGTTTCATATAGCTTTATATCTGATCATATTTTTCACAATATGGAGCATAAGGGAGCTGGTAATCCGCCCTGTCTGGCTAAATCAGTTTGATGGTTTGACTTGGCATGTGCTGGAGTCGTCTATGAAGCTGCTGGTGTGGACGTTGCCTGCAATTTTGCTGATTAAGTATTTTGAAGCTGATATGCAGATTAGCCTCAAAGAAATGTTTACGACGAGGCTTCGTTGGTTTAAGGGCGCGCCGATATTATTACTTGTGCTTGCCCCCCTAGTAAGCGCGCTATCCATGCACGGCGAGATAGCCGTCAGGCCGGACTTTGAGCCGATGTCACTTATTCACGGAGTGATGTTTGCCGGCATTACTGAGGACATGGTGTTTCGCGCATTTCTGTTAAATGCCATGCTAAAGAGGATGCAGCCGGTACAGGCGGTTACAGTGGATGCGGTGCTGTTTGCCCTCATCCACTACCCAATTTGGATTTACTTTGGATTTGACCCGGTTACAATCCTTCTAAGCAGTGTCCAAGTTATGCTTATAAGCGCGCTTTTTGCATATTCGTTTATTAAAACGCGAAACATCTTAGTCCCGATTGCCCTCCATATGATTTGGAATTTATTAGTGATGCTCTTCGTTTAGACAAAAGTCAGCACTAAACAGACAGTTGCCTTTGACGGCAACTAAAGTCCCCAGGCTAGTCAAATACGGGCGGGTGCTCTGGGGGAAAGTTAAATGACCGCAGTCCTGGAACACAAATCTTGGCCAAGCTCACAAGCCTTTGCCAGGGTAGACGTGACTGACGGAGGTCATTTGGCTTTTCCCCAGAGTACTTGCCCGTATTTGACGGAAGGGCTGCTGCATGTGATGCAACAGCCCCTGTATGTGTCTTGTGGTTTTAGTAAATTGCCTACTTCAGGCCCGCTTGCTCCAGCAGTGCTGGGACATGTTTTTCCCAGCCGAGAGCCATGATGTGTACGCCTTGGCAGTAGTCTTTACATTCTTTGATTATGCGGGCGGTGATTTCGATGCCTGTGATGCCCGCCTTGGTTTTTTCTTTGTCGGCCTTGAGCTCTTCAATGACCCATGCAGGGATGCTGACACCTGCGATGTTGTTGTTCATGAAGTTGGCCATGCCTGCGTTTTTCGGAATTATGACACCGATTTGAACAGGTACCTTGTACTGCTTCGCCCTGTCCATGAATTTGATGAACTTCTCTGAATCGTAGACGGCTTGAGTTTGGAAGTACTCAGCGCCCGCTTCGATTTTTCTCTCCATCTTTGCAAGCTGGACATCCACGGAGTCGCTGCAAGGTGAAACTACAGCGCCCTTGGCAAATTTCGGAGCATCGCCGTCAAGTTCGTTGCCCGCGAGGTCAAAGCCACCCTCAAGGGTTTTGACGCAGTGGAGCAGTGAAACTGAGTCTAGGTCAAATACTGGTTTTGCGGATTTGGTGTCGCCCATTACAGTGTGGTCGCCTGTGAGGGCGAGCATGTTGTCGATGCCGAAGTATGCCGCTGAGAGTAAGTCGCTTTGAAGGGCGATTCTGTTGCGGTCACGGCAGGTGAGCTGGAAAATAGAGTTAAGGCCCTTGTCTTTGAGTGCCTTACATGTGGCAAGGGAGCTCAGGCGCATTACCGATGATTGACAGTCTGTGACATTTATAGCGTGGACATCTTGCAGGAATTCTTCGGCTTCGTGCAGAAGGTGGTCGAGATTAAACCCCTTAGGTGGGCCAACTTCCGCAGTAAGGACAAATTCACCGCGAGCGAATAATTCTGAAATTCTCATATTAATTATATCTCCTCGTTATGTTGATGGGTAAAACAGGAAAACTGCGTCCTGTCTTATTTTATTATTACGCCTCAGGCGCGAAGTTGCGTATCTGTGCGGGGTATTTCATGTTCTCTAGCAGCTCAAGTTTTTCAAGCCGCCTGTAAATGCGTTCCCAAGCGCAGTCCATTTCTTTATCGACTTCGCACTTGCCGTCCTTGCAGCCGCCGCACTGTCCGTTTACCAGGCTCTTGGAGCACAGGGCTATGGGGCAGATGCCGCCTGTTTTGTTAAGGTAGCATTCGCCGCATTGGTCGCAGTCTACAGTCAGGGGTGTCACGCCTTGATAGCCAGGGAGCGGGATGGTGTCACAGCCTGCGAAAACGGGCTTCTTATCAAACATTTCCGAAACAGACTGTACGCCGACTCCGCATGAGAATACTAGCACAGTGTCAGCAGCTTCGATGGCGGGTAGGTGTTTTTTCGTCTGCACTGCAAGGTTTTCAGGGCTGCACACATATTCGGTTCGGATGACTTTTTGAGCGGTTCCGCTGCCTTTTAAGTCGTTATAAAGCTCTTTTGCTTCGGCTGCGGGGAAGTGGACCTCCTTGCAGCCTTCGCAGGAGATTATCACTGTCTTGGCACCGGCCAAGGCTTTAACTTCATCAATCTGTTTTAGCTGAGTAATTAACATCTACTTCGCCTCACTTTCTGCTAAGACCTTCTTGCCATACTTGATGGATGTCCTTAGCGGGATTTTTGATGAGCAGATGAATTCACAGCAGCCGCATTCCATGCAATCCCTGACGGCTTTCTCTTTGAGGCCGTCCACATTTTCAGCACCTGCGTAAATGGGATAGTAGAGAGGCAGAAGCTCCATCGGGCAGACATCGGCGCAGCGGCCGCATCTGATGCAAGGATTGGGCTCGGAAACCTCAGGCTCAATTGCTATTATGCCGTTTGTAGCCTTGATTACAGGAACATTTTGGTCAGTGACTTCAAAGCCCATCATCGGCCCGCCCAGTTTGAGCGTGGTGTCAGCGTCAGTTGTGCCGCCGCAGAAATCAACGATTTCTTTGACAGAGGTACCGATTTTGACTATATAGTTGCCCGGCTTGTTTATTTTCTCGCCGGTGACGGTCAAAACGCGCTCGACAAGAGGCATGCCCGTCTGGATTGCATCGGAAACAGCCTTTACAGTGCTGACGTTGCTCACCACAACGCCCACGTCTAGGGGCAGCCCGCCGCTTGGGACTTGACGGCCCAGTGCGCGCTTAATGAGCATTTTTTCTGCACCCTGCGGGTATTTCACATGGGCTACACAAATTTCAATGTTTGGAATCTGCGCAACTTTAGATTCGAGAACTGAGATGGCATCTTGCTTATTATCCTCAATTACGATTATGCCCTTTTCTGCGCCGATGGTCTTTAGCAGAACATTTAGGCCGAAGATAATATCGTCGGCATATTCGAGCATGACGCGGTGATCCGCCGTAAGAAGAGGCTCGCATTCACAGCCGTTGAGCAAAACAGTGTCAACAGGCTTAGGTGATTTGAGTTTTACAGAGGTTGGGAAGCCTGCGCCGCCCATGCCTACGATGCCTTTTTCTTTGACTAGTTCAACAATTTCGTCAACTGAGAGCTTTGTCCAGTCAGCGACCGGCTTGACGGATTCGTGGACTTCGTTCTTGCCGTCGGAATTAATGACGATTGAAAGTGTTTTAAGGCCTGTGTTGGGATGCTTTCTATCTTCGATAGCCGCAACAGTACCGCTGACGCTTGAGTGGACTGTGGCGCTTATGAAGCCTGCCGCATCGCCGATTTTCTGGCCTACTTTGACCGCATCGCCGACAGCCACAAGCGGCACCGCAGGGGCACCTGCGTGTTGTGAAAGCGGGATAACCACGGTGCTGGGAGTTGGGAACGCTTGCAGCGGCAAGTGTTCGGCAAACTCTTTGCTTTCTGTCGGGTGAAGGCCGCCGTAGAACCCTACGAGGCGCTTTTCGCGGACTGATTTTACATAATCGTTTATAATTTTGAAATTAACTTTGGAGTGGTCCCTGAGCTGTATTTCGCCGGTGCGCAAAAAGTCCAGGCGGTTTTGAGCTGCAAGCCTCTCATAGATTTTGTCCCATGCGCAGTCTTTTTCTTTATCGACTTCGCACTTGAAATCCTTGGAACCGCCGCATTGCCCGTTAACCAGGCTTTTGGAACAGTCCACAATCGGGCAAATTCCGCCTGTGAGGTTTAGGTAACACTGCCCGCAGCCGTCGCAGCGGCGCTTGGTGAGTGCCATGCCGTGGCGGCCTTCAAAGCATACTGAGTCGCTGGCGGCATAGACAGGGAGCTTAGAAATTTCAGCTACAGTCTGGATGCCCAGCCCGCAGGAAATTACACAGACATTTTTGGCCTGTGCGGGTATGGCCGTTTCTAGCTTCTTTTCCGTCATGGGCCTGTTGCAGAGGAAGTCCACCTGTGTACTGCCGGTAAGGTTCTTGCGCTGCTCCTTCAAAAAGCCGCAAAACTCTGCGCATTCAGGCTCTGTTTCCGCCTCGAATTCCTTGAAGCACTTATTGCATGAGATAACATACAAGTCATCCTTGTGCTCAAGCAGCGCAGTGAGTTCATCGGTTTTCTTCAGCTTAAACTTGGTATAATCTTCCAAAATCGATCTGCCTCCTTTTTTTGAAACAAATTATTATTAACAAAGGGTATTATTGCGCTTTTTGGGAAATCCCGTCCGATGGGAATAGTCCGCTAATTAGTAACTATAACACATGGTATTTTTATTGTCCATGTAATATGCTACTGTACATATAGAATTTGTTATGGTAATATATGGATAGATAATAATGTGCAAATTTTTGGGAGAGTGAATTAATAAGCATGAAGGAATCAAAACGTGCAGCCGATTATGGCAATGAGAGTATATCGCAGCTTAAAGGGGCGGACCGGGTAAGGACGCGCCCAGGGGTTATATTCGGCTCTGACGGCCTTGAGGGCTGCCAGCACGCCATATTTGAAATACTTTCAAACTCAATTGACGAAGCGCGCGAGGGTCACGGCAAGGTTATAAACGTGACTAGGGCTGCTGGTAATATATTTGAAATCGAGGACTTCGGGCGCGGCTGCCCCGTGGACTGGAATGAAGCAGAGGGGCGTTACAACTGGGAACTCGTATTCTGTGAGCTCTACGCAGGCGGCAAGTACCGCAACAACACGGGCGAGAACTACGAATTTTCCCTAGGCTTAAACGGCCTTGGTTCCTGTGCGACTCAGTATGCCTCGGAGTTTATGGATGTTACAATATTCCGCGACGGCAAGAAATATTCACTCCACTTCGAAAGCGGCGAAATAGTCGGGGAGCTTGCATCAGAGGACTATGCAGGCAGGCGCACAGGGACAATAATCAGATGGAAGCCAGACATCAAGGTTTTTACAGAGATTGACGTTCCTGCATCATATTTTGAGGATATGCTAAAGCGCCAAGCTGTGGTAAATGCAGGAATCACATTTAATTTTAGAAACCAGACTGACCTGGGCTTTGAAACTAAGGAGTTTTTGTACGAAAACGGTATTTTGGATTATGTGGGCGAACTTAGTGCGGAGGAGCCTCTCACAGCCCCTTTGTTTATAGAAGCAGAGCGCCGTGGGCGCGACCGTGCGGATTTGCCTGAGTATAAAGTTAAGCTCACGGCTGCATTTTGCTTTTCAAACAGAAACTCAGTCATAGAGTATTATCACAATTCATCTTGGCTGGAGCATGGCGGCGCACCCGAAAAGGCCACCCGCAGTGCGTTTGTAGCGGAGATTGACGGCTACTTGCGCAAGAACAACAAGTACCAGAAAAACGAGAGCAAGGTGACATTTGCCGACATTCAGGATTGCTTGATTCTTGTAACTAACTGTTTTTCCACACTGACATCATTTGAAAACCAGACCAAGAAATCCATAACAAATAAATTCATCCAGGATGCTATGACGGAGTTTTTGCGCACTCAACTGGAGATTTATTTCATAGAAAACAAGGCCGAAGCGGACAGGATCGCAGAGCAGGTGCTAATTAACAAGCGCAGCCGCGAAACTGCGGAGAAAACCAGGCTCAATATCCGCAAGAAGCTCTCAGGCAACGTGGATATCACCAGCCGTATCCAGAAATTCGTGGATTGCAGGACAAAGGAAGTCGAGCGCCGCGAGATTTATATAGTAGAGGGTGATTCCGCCCTAGGCGCCTGCAAGCTCAGCCGCGATGCGGAGTTTCAGGGCATTATACCCGTCAGGGGCAAGATTCTCAACTGCCTCAAAGCTGATTACGGCAAGATTTTCGCAAATGAAATCATAACGGACATAATCAAGGTTTTGGGCTGCGGGGTGGAGATTCAAAATAAGCACACCAAGGACATGAGCGCATTTGATCTTAGCGGACTGCGCTGGAACAAGGTTATAATTTGCACCGATGCCGACGTGGACGGCTTCCAGATACGCACGCTTATTCTCACCATGCTGTACCGCCTAGTGCCCACGCTGATTGAAGAGGGCTTTGTGTACATAGCCGAATCGCCGCTATTTGAGATTGAATGCAAGGGCAAGACGTACTTCGCCTACTCCGACCGTGAGAAAAAAGAAATCATTGCGAAGCTCGACGGGGCGAAGCACACAATTAACCGCTCAAAGGGTCTGGGCGAAAATGATCCGGAGATGATGTGGCTTACCACCATGAACCCCGAATCCCGCAGGCTCATTAAGGTCATGCCTTCAGAAGCCGAGGCGACAGCCGACACATTTGAACTTCTGCTGGGCAACAACCTTCAAGGAAGAAAGGACTTCATCTCTGACAACGGGCATAAATATCTGGACTTCGCAGATGTTTCATAGATATTAGTAAGCATTTACAAGTATCCGCAAGCAATTCATTCACGGCAATGTGAAATTATTTGTAGAAAGGTAATTGTTAACATGAAGAAAGCTCTGATGAAGGCACTCGCGTTTGTACTGGTTTTGGCTATGGTATTTCCCCTTGTGGGGTTTATGGAAGAAGCGGATGCACGGGCTTTGCAAGCTCCGTCTGAAGAGAGCATCTACGACACACTGTTTTGGGAGTCGTGGCAGAATGATTTTGAATCACTTGAGGAACTTATGGAGTGGTTTGCAGTTGAAAATGCAAGATGGTTTGCATTGGGGGACTTGCAGGATTTAGCGGAAATGCCCTTCTGGGCAACGCAATTTGCCAGGTCGGCTGATTCGTTTTCGGGATGGTATAACCTAACCGAGGCACAGTATGCAGTTATTGAACAGGCCTGGGAAAATGTGCGTGAGGATTTTGTGCGCAGTGTTGAAGCTGAGCAGGCAAGTTTGCTCCAGCATATGCGCGAAGAGCTTACCGCCCGTGGCGGAACTTACGGCATCATGAACGTCATGATAAATAATACATTTATGAGATTTGACGGGGCGGTGCCCGAAATCATAGACGGCACAGGCTTTGTTCCCGCTGCACAGTTTCTTAGGGCATTAGGCTGGGCAGTAAACTTTGACCCGCAGGCACAGACCATAACCGCTGCGCGCGGTGGGGACTATGTGCGGATTAGCGATGGGGAGAACGCAGTTGTGACAGTGGACGGATGGCGCAGAACCGTGGAGGGGTGCAGCCCATTTATTAGAGACGGAGTGTTCTTTATGCCGCTTCGCGCAATAGCCGAGGCAATGGGATACTATGTGTTCTGGGATGATCATTTCAGGGCGGTCATAGTTATAGGCCGCAGCGCTGTAATTGCCGAGCTTGACAGAGGCTTCACTGTAGTAAACCGCCTATTAAACACCCCTATGGATATTTTCTCAGTGAGTGAGGGCAAATATGAAACAGTGCTAAATATGCTTGGCGCAGTCACGATGTTTAACTCCATTGACGGAGATATGGAAATAGCCCTCGATGCAAATGTAACCCTTATTTCGCAAGGGTATAGTTTTAGCGCTAGCGGAGAGATTAACTTAACAGGGCTATTGGAGGTTCTCAGCACGCCGCTAAGAGATGTATGGATGCTTAATGATGAAGTTATAAATTATGCCGTCGCGCTAGAAAATGTGGAGCTTGAAATAATAATGAACTCTGACAGCGGTACGCTATACATGTTTGCTCCATTTTTGAGTAGCTTTATGCCTGAGTTAGACCCAAATGCGTGGATATCTATTGGGGGGCTAAATGAGATGCTTGAGGAAATAGCCTCTGAGCTTTTGCTAGAGGACATTAGCATAGCGATGTTACTGGGAGTGGAGAGCTTCGGAGAGTATATTTTTCCGGGATTCGGGCGCTTCTGGCATGGCAGGGGCAATATCAATATGTTTGATGAATTAGTGAGCACAGGAGAGCTCTACAGAGCTCTCCTGGGAGATAGCCGGTTTGTAAGGCGCGGCGATGTGTATTCGCTGTCTATAAGGCATAGCGATTTCTTGCGTGCAATGGAGCTTTATGGCGGTAACACGGACTCCGCCGAGTTTGATGTTAACCTTACAGTGGAGCTATCAAGAGATCAGATAGTTGCGGTTTCAGGTGAAATAGGGATTAGGACTACGTGGTACTCTTGGGGATGGACTGATGATTTCCTGTATGCTATCGAATTTGAGTTTAGCCGAAATGAGATGTCCGTTAGTTTTTACATGCACGAGAGAAATAGGCAATCAATACAATTTGAAATCAGCCTTGCCTCAACCGGCACCGATGCTCCGCTGCCTGCTGCGCCTCCGCCTGAAGCGGTGGTAATATCACTTGACGAACTGCTTGGCACGGAGTACACCCCTTGGATATACGCTTTATAAGTTACGATTTATCGTTTTCTCATAATTAATTTTCAACTAATAAAGGTGAATCATGCCTAAGAAGAATTCAAACGACAAAACTAAAAAAGCAGACAACCCTAATGTTATCGGGCTTAGAGCCGATGTGCTGGAACAGCCCATTACAGACACACTTGAAGTTAACTACATGCCCTATGCGATGAGTGTCATCGTATCGCGTGCGATTCCCGAAATAGACGGCTTTAAGCCCTCACACCGCAAACTCCTGTACACTATGTACAAGATGGGGCTAATGACAGGCGCGAGGACGAAATCGGCGAACATAGTAGGGCAGACCATGCGCCTAAACCCTCACGGCGACGCGGCGATTTATGACACCATGGTGAGGCTTTCAAAGGGTTACGGGGCGCTGCTCACGCCATTTGTGGACTCAAAGGGTAACTTCGGCAAGGTCTACTCCCGTGACATGGCCTGCGCAGCTTCAAGGTATACTGAGGCAAAGCTCGCCCCGATATGCTCACTAATCTTCGGAGATATCGACAAGGACACCGTGGATTTCGTAGATAACTACGACAGCACCATGACAGAGCCGTCATTGCTGCCGACCACATTCCCAAATGTCTTGGTCAGTGCCAACACAGGCATTGCGGTAGGCATGGCGAGCAACATATGCGGCTTTAACCTTGAGGAGGTTTGCCAGGCCGCGATTGAATATATCTCAGACCCAAACTGCAATCTTGCACAGACGCTCAAAGCCCCGGATTTTCCTACAGGGGGGGAGCTTATATACAACGCAGCAGAGCTTGACTCCATTTACGAAACGGGCAGGGGCAGTGTCAAAGTGCGGGCGCGCTGGAAGTACATGAAGGAAGACAATCTCATTGAGATTACCGAAATTCCGTATTCCACTACAGCCGAGGCGATAATAGACAAGGTTGCAGATTTAGTCAAGACAGGCAAAATCCGTGACATCTCGGATATGCGTGATGAAACAGACCTCTCGGGCCTAAAACTTACAATAGATCTCAAGCGCGGAGTAGAGCCTGAGAAACTTATGGCAAAACTTTTCAAGCAGACCCCGCTAATGGATAATTTTTCCTGCAACTTCAACATCCTGGTCGGCGGTGTGCCGCGGGTAATGGGTGTACGTGAGATACTGTCCGAGTGGACCGCATGGCGCGTCGATTGCGTCAAAAGGCGTGTGTTTAGTGATTTACAGAAGAAAAAGGACAAGCTCCATCTTCTGCGCGGCCTGCAAAAGATACTTCTCGACATTGACAAGGCTATTTCCATAATCCGTGCAACGGAAGAAGAAGACGAAGTTGTCCCCAACCTTATGATAGGTTTCGGCATCGACAACAAGCAGGCGGAATATGTCGCAGAAATCAGGCTGCGCAACATAAACCGCGCATATATTCTCAAGCGCACCGAGGAAACAGGGGCACTTGAAAATGAGATAACAGACCTTGAAGATACACTTGGTTCAAGTAGCAGGATTAATTCCATTATCGTCAGCGAACTAAAGGAAGCCATCAAGAAGTTTGGCGCAGAGCGCATGACCCAGATTGTATACGAGGATGAGATTGAAACCTTCGAAGAGGAAGAGCATTTTGAAGATTATGCTGTAAACATTTTCCTTTCAAAGGAAGGTTATTTCAAGAAAATAACACCTATGTCGCTTAGGATGAGCGGTGAGCAGAAGTACAAAGAAAATGACGGGGCGTTTTTGAACTTTGAGTCCCAGAACAAAAATGAGCTTCTCATATTCACCGACCAGCACCAGGTATACAAGGCTAGGATACGCGATTTCGACGACACGAAGGCATCAAACTTGGGCACGTATCTTCCCACAGCCCTTGAGATGGACGAGGGTGAGAATGTTATATACATACTCGACCCGGGCGATTACCTGGGGCATATGCTGTTCTTCTTTGAAAATGGCAAGGTGGCGAGGCTTGAGCTCTCGGTTTATGCAACCAAGCTAAACCGCAAGAAACTCACAGGGGCATATTCGGACAAAAGCCCGCTCTGTGCGCTGATGCCGCTGTATGAGGATATTGAACTTGCAGCCTCATCAAGTGATGGCAGGACGATTATTTTCAACACATCGCTCCTAGCGCCCAAGACAACCCGCTCAACCATAGGTGTGTCCATGATGAGCCTGAGAAAGAACCGCGTCTTAGAGAGGGTTCTGCCGCTGGATCAGACGGCTATAACAGAACCGCAGCGTTATAGGGTCAGGGCCATCCCTGCCGCAGGGGCCATAATTAAGCCGGAAGATAAAGGTGAGAAGCAGATGCAATTGTTTGAGCAGGAAGAACCTGAATCAATTTCGTAGTAAGCCACCGCCCAAGGGACGCGGAAGGAGGCATGCACTTGAAACGCACGGTGACATTTTTAATAACTTTTATACTAGTTGCCGCCATTGCGGGCTGCGCTTCAATTCTGGAAATCGAAAGAGTTATGGAAGAAGTGCATGTGGCAAACCCCGTTGAAAGGCCCCATGAGCCTGAGCTTGAGGTTTCAAATTTTGAAGATCTCAAGGCAGCCCTTCTGGAACTTATAAATGCCCATGAAACCACGGGCACAATTATCTCCTTTAGCTACGAAACTGAGGATGTTCAGGCAGATCTTGACCGCGCAATTTATGAGATAATGACTACGCACCCCCTTGGAGTCTACGCGGTGAGCGACATGGTCGGCGTTGCGTCACAAATTGTCGCATTTTATGAAATAACCGTGACAATCGAGTACATGCGGACCAGGCAGCAGATAGCGGCAATAACCGATGTGCTGTATACAAGTGATTTAAGGGATGAACTTTTGAGCGCCTTGAGGGAGTACCGCGATGAAGCGGTTTTCCGCACACCGCTACAGATTACGGCGGAGAGTTTGGCTTTATACATAGCGGAAATATATTATCAGAACCCACGTAAGATAGTGATGCGCCCTGTTGTGGCAGTGGAAGTTTTTCCTGAAACGGGAGATGACCGGATTTTCTCTGTGAGTTTCGGGCTGTTCCAGCCGCAGGGCCTGATGATTTCGCTGGGCGATGGGCTTTCCATGGCGATTGCGAGAAATATTGAAGAGGCCGAAGGCGGCACTGATGCTGAAATACTGCTTTCGCTGGTTAGGCATCTTAGCGCAACAACAGGGTTTGACGAAGCGGCAGCCAGGACTTTATCAGCCCACGGGGTTCAAAACCCATTGGCCACAGCCTTTGGGGCACTTGTCAACGGCAGTGCGGTGGGAGAGGGTTTCGCAATGGCGTTCAAGGCTCTCTGTGATGAACTGGGCCTGGATTCCAGAGTGATTTTAGGAACCCTAGGCGGAAGATATCACGCTTGGAACTTAGTTAACCTCGGTGGTTTTTACTACCATATTGATGTGGCGTTAGGTGCTGAAAATGGTATAGAAGCGATATTTCTGAGAAATGACGCAGGCTTTAGAAATATGGGATACAGATGGGATTATGCAAATACCCCGCGTGCAAACGGGCCGCTTACATATAGGGATGTAGCGGGTGTCCGGGAACCGGATGACCCATATTATACTTACCCCTATGACTCTGATGATCCCTATGCGGAAAATGGCGATGAAGACTCTTTGGGGCCGCAACAGCCTCCGAGCGTAACCCCGCCGAGGCAGCCAAGGCCGCCGGTACAGCCGCCTTTGACGCAGGAACCTCCACCTGAGTACCCCGGTGAACCAGACGGGGCTGAGGATCCTGATGATCCTGAAGAACCAATTGAGCCCGAAGACCCGGATGATTCTGAATATCCCGAAGAACCTGAGGACCCCGAATACCCAGAAGACCCTGAAGAACCCGGATATCCGGAATATTCCGAAGAGCCGGGTGAAAATGGAGAATAGTGTCAATAAAACATAGGAGGATTCATTCATGGCAGGTGAAGTAAAATTTTTCAGAAAGAGATTTTTCGGTGGCTTTAATCGTGATGATGTAGTAAAATACATATCCAAGCTCGCTCAGGAGCGCAACGATTACAAGAATGCTGCTGAAGCCGCCGAGGCCAAGGCTGAGGAGCTCAGCGGCGAAGTCGAGCCGCTGAGGGTGGCTGCCGAGGAGGCGGAAACTGCAGCAAAACAGGCGCAGGAGCAGACGGAACAAGCGGAGCAGTCGGCGAAGCAGGCGAAGGAGCAGCTTGAGCAATCTGTAGACGAAGCAGGTACGCTGCGTGAAGAAAAATTCGCTGCCGAGGATGGGCTTGCACGTACAAGCAGAGAGCTTGAGGAACTAAAGCAGGAATTTGAAGATTTCAAAAAGCATTCCCACGAAGAGCTGTGCCAAAAAGAAGATGCGTTTAACCGTGAAATGGAGGCTCTCAGGCTAGAGCTGCAAGAAGCTCAGCGGCTTGCTGATGAAGGCCGTCAGTACAAGGCCGAGGCTATAGAAGCCAGGGCCAAGGTGGAGCAGCTTGAGTCGGTGAAGAAGCATTTTGAGGATATTCAGCCCTCCCTTGATAATTTGCGTAATGTATTTGCCTCGCAGGCAGAGCATAACCATAACGAGGAGCACCATCAGGAGCACCATGGCGAAAACCATCACGGTGAGGGACACCATGACGGACATCACCACCATGAAGGGCATCATGACTGGCACCACCATGAAGGACACCATCACCACTAAGGGTATCCTGACACCTTGCGAAGTTTGCTGTGGCGGGCTTATTGTACCGGCGGCGGTTTACGTTTTTGTAAGTGTCTGAAATATATAAAGAAGAGGAGAAACCATCATGAAATTCACATTTACTGAAAAGAAAGTAGAGATCCAAGACGAACTGCGCGACTACGCAGAGAAGAAGATTGGCAAGCTAGACCGTTTCTTTAAGACGGAATCCGAAGCATTCGTTACATTTGCAACCGAGCGTGGCCGCTACATAGCGGAAGTGACAATCAAAAATAATGGCATGTTCCATCGTGTAACAGAAACTACAAGCGATATGCAAGCCTCTATAGACTCCGCCGTCGCCGCGATTGAGCGTCAAATCCGAAAGCACAAGACCCGCCTTGAGAAAAGGCTTAGGGATGGAGCTTTCGACCGTGACTACTCTATGCCCGTAAAGCATGAGCCCCACGATGAAGAGGAGAAAGAGTTCAAAATCGTGCGCTCAAAGGAACTTCCCCTCAAGCCTATGGCCCCTGAGGAGGCGGTGCTCCAGATGAACTTGATTAATCATGAATTCTTTGTTTTCAAAAACCAAAATAAAGATGACGCTTTTTCTGTAGTTTACAAACGCAAAAACGGCGATTATGGTATAATCGAAGCCACATAGAAGATTGCAGATAATAAATAAACCTGCCGGGGGAGTTCTTCCGGCAGGTTTATTTTTGTGGTGCGCTGCGTTTTGTGGTGCGCTGCGGCTTTTGGCGTGACGCGGTTATCTTAATAATTTCGTAAGAAAAATATTAGCTCTCCTGTAAGAATTAAAAGTTATTCTCTGAGTGCAACAAATGAAGAGGATGTGATATACTTGTGTCAAAATAAACTAGGAGGCAGTTATGGCTGACATTTTAATCTGTGATGATGATAAAGAAATCGCGGCGGCGATTGCTGTTTATCTTGAACATGAAGGGTACACTACTCACCTTGCACACGATGGAAGGCAGGCGTTAGAGGTACTTGAAGAGAAAGATGTTCAGTTGATTATAATGGATGTAATGATGCCGAGATTAGATGGTCATTTAACCACCATAGAGGTTCGCAAGAATCGAAACATTCCCATAATAATGCTTTCTGCCAAGAGCGAGGATACCGACAAAATAATGGGACTCTCTGTGGGGGCGGACGATTATGTGACAAAACCCTTTAACCCGCTGGAGCTTATAGCCAGAGTCAAGAGCCAGCTTCGGCGCTTCACGGTTTTGGGAAGCATGCCGCCTGCGGAAGCCGGGGTGTTCACAATCGGCGGGCTCACCATAGATGACAACCACAAGACTGTAAGTGTAGATGGGGAAGATGTTAGGCTTACTCCGCTGGAGTATAAAATTGCATTGCTTTTTATAAAATCTCCGGGCAGGGTGTTCTCAATAGATGAAATTTATGAGCGGGTCTGGGGCGAGGATGCCTTCTGTGCCGACAATACTGTAGCCGTACACATACGGCGCATACGTGAGAAGCTGGAAATAGACCCGAAGAATCCAAAATATATTAAGGTGGTATGGGGAATTGGATACAAGATGGAAAAAATGGACGGCGCATAAGGCCGTTAAGATAATTAGTTTTCTGCTTATAATTGCACTAGGTGTTGTTTTAATAAACAGGGGCATCGCTACAGTGATTAGAGCAGAAAGAACAGGTGTGATGCCTGAGGTGGTTGTGGTAGGTTTAGAGGATTTGTATGATAAGCAGTATTTTTTCGAGCGGAATATGCCAAGGACCTATAGGGATGCAGAGGTATTTATTCACTATGCCTGTGCAGACCTGATTGAAGCAGGCGGGCGACTCAGCTGGGAGGGCGATGACTATAATAGCTGGCTGGTATCGCCTCTTGGGAGGACATATTCGTGGGTTGACGGGCTTCCTCTTAGACTAGTGCAGCAGCTCAGGCTTGCACATCCCGGCTCAATTGCTGAAACGCACTGGGGAGATACATTTACCACGGTGGATATTCTTGATCGTGAGAGCAGAGCCATTTCACATCAGCTAGAGTGGTTTAGGTCTGCTAAAGAGGCTTTAGAAGCCACGGAGGGGCTGCTGTTTTTCTTAGAGCCGCCTGAGATTTTGCTGGATGGCATAGCTGTGCAGCCTCAGCCGTTTACAAATATTCCGGAGCTTCAGACGGACGGGGCGTTTGAGCAAATGTTTGAGAATCAGCCGGTGTTTTTAATTGAGCGCGGCGGAGAGCCGGCGCAGATGTCCAATCAAATGTGGAGGGGCAATTTAATCGGGATGCAGATTAACAATGCGCCTATAGGTAGCCGGATGTTTCTGGCCTTTGACCATGAAACAGTGGCGGCACAGCTGAGCATGGATATAGATGCGCGCAATGAGTATATCCGAGACTTAGTTATTGCAGTGGCGTGTGTCTTGTTAATCATAGTGCTGTTTGCAATACAGATGGCCGGGGCAGGGCGGCGGTACGGCCAGGAGGGAGTTCACCTTCTTTTGGTTGACAGGCCTTATCTTGATCTAGGTTTGGCCATAATAATTGGCTGGGGGGCGCTTATATTTGAAATAGGCGATGAGTTTGTGGGAGGTCTGCGCAATAATGAAGTGGCGCTAAATGCGTTTTTTGCAGCGGCGTACATTTTGTTTAAAGTTCCCGTACTGCTTTTGTTTTTGAGCTTGGCAAAGCACATAAAGGCAGGTGGGGTTTGGAAACGCACGTTAATATGCTATTTGCCATATGTAATATGCAAATTCTGTGTAAGGATTGTAAAAACCCTCTGGGCGGGAAGGTCTCTTACGGTAAAAGTGGCGGTGATTTCGGCCGCGGTGTTTGTAATGTTTCTTATAGTTGGTGGAATAGGGGCTGAGTCAAGAGATATCGTAGGGGCTTTTTTCGCTGCGTTATTTTTGACGGCTCTCATAGCGTTTCTTCTGCTACGCTATGCGAAGCGCCTGCGTGACCTAGAAAGAGGTGCCATTGCCGTACGCAGCGGGGTCTATGGAGAGCAAATTAATGTAGGGGGCGGCGAGCTGGGCAACATCGCAGAGTCCATAAGCAACATCGGTGCGAGTGTGAACAGTGCTGTTGAGCAGCGCATGAAGAGCGAGAGGCTCAAAACGGAGCTGATAACGAATGTGTCCCACGATATAAGGACTCCGCTGACTTCAATCATAACTTACACAGACTTGTTAAGGCATGAGGGGCTGGGTTGTGAGAAGGCTCCTGAGTACCTGGATGTCTTGGCTCAGAAGACGCAGCGGCTCAAGGTTTTGACAGATGAGCTTTTTGAGGCAGCGAAGGCGGCGACAGGGAATATTGAGGTAAACATAGCAGAGTTAGACATGGTTTCGCTTATTAACCAGGTGATGGGGGAGATGGACGGTGCGATTTCTTCTTCGGGTTTGGATGTGCGTTTTAGTCATCCTGAGCATTTGAATGTCAGGGCTGATGGCAGGCTGATGTGGCGGGTTATGGAGAATTTGTTCTCCAATGCGTTAAAGTATGCGCTGCCTGGGTCTAGGGTGTATGTTGATGTTTCGGTTAGGCAGGAGCCTTTTTCACGGATTGAGGTTAAGAACATTTCGTCGGCTCCGTTAAATGTTGATCCTTCTGAGCTTACGGAGCGTTTTAAGCGCGGTGATGATTCCCGTGCCGATGGTGGCAGTGGGCTGGGGTTGTCAATTGTCCAGAGTTTTGTGGAGGCTCAAGGGGGGAAGTTTGAAGTTGCCATAGACGGGGATCTCTTTAAGGCGACTATTTGGATGCCGTGCGCATAGGCGGCAGGGGGCACTTTTAGCTATTACTTTGTGAAAAAGCAAAACCGCAGTGAATGTTTGGGCTGCGGTTTTGCGGTTCGTTACGACGCATTGTTTCCGTAAAAAATTGGCGCGCAGGGTGGCTGCGGGCTCCACCTTCGCACATAAGCGGCAGCACGGCTCATCCCAGAGGCTCGCGAACTCGCTTCGCTCAAACACGCTCGCCTTTTTCTGGGATTTCGCCTGCTGCCGCTAATGCGCTGCGCTAAGTCGCCCGCAACCGCCCTGTGCGCCAATTTTTTACTACTGCGGTGGGGGAGTGGGGCTTTTTTGTTTGAAATTTTGGGGCATATGTGATAAAGCTGGTGATAGTCTTGTCTTTAGCAGTTTGTGAAGGTTTCATTCGTTCTCATTAGGCCAGAATAAATCGTTGAGGGTTTTGCCAAGTGCTTTGCAGATGGTGATACATAGGTTGAGTGAGGGGTTATAAGTGCCTGCTTCTATTAGTCCGATAGTCTGGCGCGTTACGCCGGCGGCTTCGGCAAGTTGCTCCTGTGACCAGTCTTTTTCCACGCGGGCAACTTTCATTTTTATATTTTTCATTCGGTATCACAATCACTTTCTTCGCCAAGGGCTTTTAGCTGCTTGTTTGCCCGGCGGTTGCTGATTTTAGAGATGGAAATCATTCCGAAGTAGAACAGGACTCCAAAAAAGACTGAGTGAATTATGAAGTCAACGCTAAGTGTCAGTATTGCATGTAGCGTGGACTCATAATTGCCTTGAATTATCCGAGGGATGTTCATCATTAAAGCGTAGAGGATAGATGCCCATATTACTCCTCTGCGGAGTTTTCTCTTTTGTTCCGTCCATTCGCTTTTGGAGCCGGGGATATCCAATCCGCGCAGTGTAATTCTTGTCACTGCGATGCTTGTTGGGATAGCCCATGTTAGCAAGATGCCTCCGAGCATGAGGTGCGGCAAATCTAAGAATATGAGTGGAAACGAGAGAAAAATAATTGCTATTAGGCAAAACTGATAACTCATAGCCTTAATTAGTGTCCGGCTTTCTTCAATGCGTTCGTCAGATATGCAAACTGTGAATAGCCCTTCGCGATGATACTTATAAAAGAAATAGAGAAGTGAGCCGCCGCCGCCGACAATGGCAGGTATATATGCCACGATGAAGCGTGTGACGAAGGCAAGCTGCAATGCTGTCACAATTATGATAAGTGCTATGAACAGGAAATATACACGGGCATATTCTGCATTAACCCCTCTGCTAACACGTTCGTCAGTGTGACCTTTACTCAAAAGGCTGTGTCCTATATTAAACCTCTTTAGAAAGAACTTCATATTGCACCTCCGATGCTTTATATTGCTAATTGTATGATATATATTGCATTATGTCAAGAGGGAGTTTAGGCCCTGTTCTCGAATGTTGACCTCCTTGGAGTTCAGGTTCCAAATTCATAACATTCGTGCGAATAAATCATTGATTTGCGATTTATTCGCACGAATAAGTTGCGATGTTGTTATAAATGATGTAAAATACTCACGAGGAGGAAATGCATATCATGAAAAGAAAAATAACAGAAAAACTCCTGAACTGGAAAAACATGACAAACAGAATGCCAATGCTTCTGCATGGAGCTCGCCAGGTTGGAAAAACCTACACCCTTAGGGAATTTGGCTCTGAGCATTATAAAAGCACTGTTTACCTGAATTTCGAGAGAACTTTGGAAATTCACGACTTTTTTAGTGGCGACATTGACCCAATAAAAATAATCAGGTTAATTGAAAACTGGGCTGATACAAAAATCCATCAAGGTGAAACATTATTAATTTTCGACGAAATCCAAAATTGCCAACGTGCTCTAACTTCGCTAAAGTACTTTGAGGAAGAAGCCTCAGAATATCATATAGTAGCTGCGGGGTCTCTACTTGGAGTTGCTATAAAAAGAGAAAATTTTTCATTTCCGGTTGGAAAGGTGTTTATGGAAACGCTATACCCGTTGGATTTTGAAGAGTTTCTGCTGGCAAATGACGAAGGCATTCTTGTTGAAATGATTAGTGAGTGTTTTATGAAACCCACAGCTATGCCCGAGGTTTGGCATAATAAAGCCATTGAATATTACAGACTGTACATGCTGATAGGTGGGATGCCTGCGGTAGTGAAGTATTGCATTGAAAATGGAAGGACAACTATTGGAGCGGCAGATTTACAGGAAATGATAGTAAATTCATATGTGAGAGACATGGCGAAATATGCCAGCTCGAGTGAAACAGTCAAAATAACTGCGTGCTATGACTCGATTCCTGCGCAGTTGGCAAAGGATAATAAAAAATTTCAGTATAAAATTGTGAGAAAAGGTGGAAGCGCAAGTCTTTTTGGGGACTCGCTAGAGTGGCTGAATTCTGCCGGGATTGTGCTGAAAAGTCAAAAAACTCAGGGGTTGTTTCCACCATCAGTTTATGCAGACCCAAGCAGTTTCAAGATTTATATGGGCGATATTGGATTACTTGCATACAGAAACAGTTTGGCAATGGAAAATCTTCTTTCAGTTGACAGATTGTTTGCAGGTGGACTTGCGGAGAACTATGTGGCATGCCATCTAAAATGCAACGGGTACAAACTCTTTTACTGGGAGTCAGATAATAGAGCAGAAATCGACTTCATAATTCAAAAGGATGGATACATTATCCCGATAGAAGTTAAGTCGAATATACACTCGAAGTCAAAAAGTTTGGACATATATAGAAACAAATACAAACCGGAATATGCCATAAGAATTTCTGCTAAAAACTTTGGATTTGAAAGCGGAATCAAATCTATACCCTTATATGCGACTCATCTAATCTAGTGGGACACGGGTGCGGATAGGGTTGTTTTTAGAGATTTTATTAATTTAGAAAATTTTACTTGTCTTTTTCGCGCTGTTGTCATATAGTATTGCGATGTGTAAAGGCATTACTTTTTTGCGTCGGAGAGGGGAAATTAAAACTGGACACTAGGGCAATCGGTGTATTCGATTCAGGGCTTGGCGGTTTAACCACTGTGAAGAAACTTTCGCAGTACTTGCCGAGTGAAAATATAATTTATTTGGGCGATACAGGCAGGGTGCCCTATGGGCCGCGCTCCAGGGATACGATAATCCGGTACGCACAGCAGGATGCGGCTTTTTTGGCGGGATTTGATATAAAGGCGATGGTGATTGCCTGCAATACGGCCTGTTCAGTTGCTTATGAAGACCTCACACGGCAGTACGAAATGCCTGTTTATGAGGTCGTGAGCGCACCAGCAAAGGCGGCTGCCGAAGCTACTCAAAATGGCAAAATAGGGGTTATCGGCACGGCTGCGACTATCCGCAGCGGGGTTTACGAGGCTGCCATTAGGGGGCTGTCGTCCGAGCTTGAGGTACATTCACAGGCTTGTCCGCTATTTGTGCCTCTTGCAGAAAATGGGAGGACTTCAAGTGATGATGTCGCAGCGCTGGCCATTGCCGGGGATTATCTGGAGGGTGTCATTAAGGCCGGTGTGGATACTTTGATTATGGGGTGTACGCATTACCCGCTGCTAAGGGGTGTCATCTCCAAGGTTGTGGGGCCTGGTGTCAGGCTAATTGATTCCGGAGCCGAAACTGCGAGGATGGCGGCGGAGGACCTGGCACAAAGGGATATGCTGTGCGGCGCTGAAAAGGAAGGCACTATTAAATATTTTGTAACAGACAGCATTGACGGTTTTGCAGCTCTGGCTTCACAATTTCTCGAATCTGAAGTACATGGGCTTGTGGAGCAGGTGACGATAGAGTGAATAGAGTGAAAGGATGTTCATTAAGATGAAAAAAGTAATGATTTCAATAAAAGGTACTCCTGTACCCGTTGAGGGTGAGGACGACTCCTTTGAGCTTATGACTGACGGCGAGTATTTCCTTGATGGGGATAAGTCCACATTTAGCTACGTGGAGAGCGAGCTTACAGGGGTTGATGGAATGCTTACGACATTTAATGTCGAGCCTGACAAAGTGACGCTCAGCCGCGGAGGCGGTCTTAGCGGGGATATGATTTTTGCGGAGAACCAGAAGCACCACTTCCTGTATGCCACTCCGTATGGCTCCATTATGCTAGGCATTGACACACACAGCATTAAGCAGAATATGTCCGATGACGGCGGCAGCCTTGAGATCCGGTATGACATAGAGGTGGATAATATTTCCGTCAGCAAGAACTTGTTTGAGATTAATATCAGGTCATTTCAGCAGTAGGGGATAAAAAAATAATGAACTTAATTGAAAATGCGAAAAAGCAAATTGATGAAATAATAAATGACGCGTATAGTAAAGCGCAGGCAGCGGGAGCGCTACCCGAGGGGGATGTTCTTACGGGTTCTGTAGAGATTCCACGTGATACAGCTCATGGCGACTATGCTGCAACCCATGCCATGGCTGCTGCGAAGCAGCTTGGTTTGGCACCGAGAAAAATTGCGGAGGCACTGGTTGCACACATAGATTTAGATGGAAGTTACCTGAAGGATTGCTCTATTGCCGGGCCGGGTTTTATTAACTTCTTCCTGTCAGAGAAATGGTATGGGGAAGTTTTACGCGCCGCCGAGGTTATGGGTGCAGATTACGGCTCGGTAGATGTAGGCGGCGGTAAGAGGGTCATGGTAGAATTTGTTTCTGCAAACCCCACAGGCCCTATGACCATAGGCAACGCCCGTGGCGGTGTTCTGGGAGATACTCTTTCTGCCATCATGAGCAGGGCGGGCTACAGTGTCTGGCGTGAGTTTTATGTAAATGATGCGGGTAACCAAGTGGAACTTTTCGGCAGGTCGATTAATGCCCGCTATATGCAGCTTTGCTTGGGTGAAGAAAACTTTGAGTTTCCCGAAGAGGGCTATCATGGCGAGGACATAAAAAATCTTGCAAACCTTATTTTTGCTCAGGAAGGGGACCGCCTTAAGGATTTACCGGAAGAAGAGCGCCTCTCAAAGTTCATAGCGTTTGGCCTTCCGCACAATACGGCGCTTATGAAAGAGCATCTGGAGCGTTACCGCATCCACTTTGATGAGTGGTTTCACGAGAGCAAACTTCATAGCAGCGGCTATGTGGCGGAAACTATTGAGCTTCTTAATAAGGGCGGGCTTATATATGAAAAAGAGGGTGCCCTCTGGCTCCGCAATATGGAGCTGGGCGCGGACAAAGATGAGGTTATGCGCAAGGCCAACGGCTTTTTCACCTACTATGCAGTGGATATAGCATATCACCGCGACAAACTTGAGCGCGGTTTTGATAAGGTTATAGATGTCTGGGGTGCAGACCACCACGGCCATGCTATCCGCATGAAGGCTTCAATGTCTGCCGCAGCTCTCGGCGTGGATGGCAGCAAGCTCGACTTTTTGATTATGCAAATGGTGCGCCTGGTGCGCGATGGCGAAACGGTCAAAGTTTCAAAACGTACAGGCAAAGCCCTTACTCTAAACGATCTTTTAGATGAGATTTCTGTAGATGCCTGCCGCTTTTTCTTTAACGCAAGGCCTGACAGCCATCTGGAGTTTGACTTGGGGCTGGCAGTGCGTCAGGACAGCGAGAATCCCGTGTACTACGTCCAATATGCCCATGCACGTATTTGTAGCATGATCGCGATGCTGGCCTCTGAGGGCCATACAGTGCCGGAATACGGCCAAATAAATTCTGAGCTCCTAAATACAGAAGCCGAGCTGGAGCTTATCAAGCAGATTTCGCAGCTTCCTGAGGAAATTAAGCTCGCTTCCCGCGACTATGACCCCTCGCGCATCAATAGGTATGTGATTGAACTGGCGGCGCGATTCCACAGGTTCTACAGCGCCTGCCGCATAAAAGGCGAGGCTGATGATTTGCTCCTGGCGCGCCTAAAGCTAGCGGCTACAGCAAGGGCGGTTATCAGCAACTGCCTTGAAATCCTGGGGGTTACGGCACCTGAGAAGATGTAGGGCTGCTGCTTAAGGGGCTACTGCTTAAGGCTGCGGTTATTAGAAAATAATATGGGGGCCGCCGCTGATGATTTTGTAAATCATTTTGCGGTGGCCCCTTTGTATTCTTTTGCCTTTAGCAGGTAGTGCTATTACGGCGGTTATTCACTTTTTGGTTTAGGTGCGCTGCCTCCGCCACCACCGCCTCCGCCGCCACCGCGGTTGTTCCGGCGGCGTTTGGGGTGCGTTTTTTTGCTGTGGGTGCTCTCTGAGGGCTGCGGGCGGTTCGGCTTTAGGGTCTTTTCGGCATTTCTCTCGTTGCGCTCTGCGTGTGCTTGTTGCTGTTGACCCTTGCGTTCTGCGCTTGCCTGCTGGCCTTTGCGCTGTTCGGAGTTTTTGTTGCCGTGGTTATTGTTTCTCGGCCCCCTGTGCTCATTTTTGCCGCCTGATGGGTTTTGCTGCTTTGGTTGGTGCTGACGCCTGTTATCGCCGCCTGAGGGGCGTGAATTATCCAGTGACATCTTGGGCATGGCCGGGGCGGGCGGGGGAGTGACAGTAAAGCCAGCCTCTTCGAGCCTGCCTTCGGCTTTGGCAGCTATGTACTCGGCTCTGCGTCCTTTGCCGCCGAGAACATCCAGTTCGTCGAAGTTAAATGTCTTAAGGGTTGTGTCAAGGCCTTCCTCAAGGCGGACTTTTGCATTTCCGCGCAGGAGGTTTACATTTATTACAGTGCCCTTGCCCGCAGGGGTTTCAACGAAGGCATCATTTTTGGGTGCTTTTTTTACCAAATCCTCATATGCGGCCTCTTCGTACTTGAGGCAGCACATGAGCCTGCCGCAGGTGCCTGAAATTTTGGTGGGATTTAGTGAAAGGCCTTGCGTTTTGGCCATTTTAATTGAAACAGGGTGAAATTCCGTGAGAAACTGTGAGCAGCAGAAAACCTTGCCGCAGACACCGAGGCCGCCAAGCATTTTAGCCTCATCGCGCACGCCGATTTGGCGCAGCTCAATACGTGCCCGGAACATACCTGCAAGATCCTTGACCAGCTCACGGAAATCAACGCGCCCTTCGGAAGTGAAGAAGAATAGAATCTTGTTGCCCTCAAAGCCGTATTCCACATTGACCAGCTTCATCTCAAGGCCGAAATCCTCAATTTTTTTCTGGCAGTAGTTAAAGGCTTCTTTTTCCTTATCCTTGCCTGCCTGATAGCTTTTATTGTCCTCGCTCGTTGCAACACGGACGACGGGGCGCAGCGGCTGGATGACGGACTCATCATCAACCATGTAGTTTCCACGGGCACACTCGCCGTATTCGAGACCCTTGGCGGTTTCGACAATTACATTTTCACCCTGATTTACCTTTATGCCTGCGGGGTCAAAGTAATAAATCTTACCTCTATTGTTAAATCGTATACCAACTATCTCAGTCAAAATAAGTCCTCATTTCAGTTATCAATTTCTATTAATGTTGCGCAGAGCAGTCCTGCGATATGCCCTGTGCTTACGTTCAAATCCAGCATCTGTGCCGCTTCCTTTAGTGCGCTGTAAGCCTTGAGGAGCTGCGCTGCGGGGATGCCGGCATTACTTACAGTGCCAATCGTCCTAAGCTGCGAAACCGCTTGTTTCTGCGCGGATGCAAGAAAGGCTTCAAAGTTAATTTTGTCGAGTTTTTCAAGCTGGAACATAAATCTGGCGAGCTCTTCATTGCCCCTCTCCATAGCTGAAAAAAACATTTGGGCAGTTTCACTGGCGGATTCGTCAGTCTTGGGCTCCTGCGGCGGTGCTTTGAGCAACACGCAGCGGGAGCGCACAGTTGGCAGAAGTGCCGCCGGGGTGTCCGTGCTCAAAACAAAAACCGCATGTCCGGGAGGTTCCTCAAGAAGCTGCAAGAAAGCGTTTTGAGCATTTATGTTCATTAGGCCTGCATCTTCTACAATATATACTTTCTTGCCTGCGTCATTTGGGATTTCAATGGCAGTTTTTTTAAGAGCCCTGATTTGATCTACTATTATATCGCGCTTGTCCTCAGGTTTGGTCACGGTGATTATATCAGGGTGAATCCCTTTCTGCGCTTTTTTGCAGTTGTTGCATTCCCTACATGGCTTCTCACCTGTGCCTGACGAGCACACGGCGCTCATGGCGACTATGCTTGCAAGCTCAGGGCTTGTTATATAGGCATGTGACAGCCTGTTAAAACCTTCAGTGCGTGGCTCCATTTATGATAACAACCTCTCTATGACCTCGCCTTGTTTCTTGTAAATGCTGTTGGGAGGCACGAAGCCCCGTACAAAGCTAAGAGGGTAGACAGCGGCACCGAGTCCCACGACGCTGCCGGGGTTTAGAACTGCGTTACAGCCTACCTCAACATTGTCGCTTAAAATTGCGCCGAACTTCTTGAGGCCTGTTTCAATCTTCTTGTTGCCACAGGTCACCGAAACTAGAGTCTTGTCGCTTTTGACATTGGATGTTATAGCCCCTGCTCCCAAGTGTGACTTATAGCCCAGAATTGAATCTCCGATATAGTTGAAATGCGGAACCTGCACTTCGTCGAAAAGCACTGCGTTTTTTAACTCAACCGAATTGCCAATTACTGCGCCGCAGCCAATAATGGCATTTTCCCTAATAAAGGCACCATGCCTGACTTCCGCTCCGGCGCCGATTATTACAGACTTGCCGAGAAAAGCCGTAGGGGCGATAGTTGCGGTTTTGTGAATCCATATATTATTTTCGCGGGCTTCATATTCATCGCTGCTTAGCTGTTCACCCAGCAGGGTAACCGCCTTGCCAATCTGCGAGAGAGCCTCCCAAGGCCAGGTGCACTGTGTTAAGAAGCTCCAAAACATTGAGCGGTCTGACTGAAAGAAAGTCTCGGTGCGCATCATTTCGATATCTATTAAAGTTTCTGACATAATTTTCCACCTACATCTGCATGAGATTTATTCCCATTACTTGTCGCTTCTTAAAACCAGCCCATGTCCGGCTACCTTGTGACTAGTAACTTATTCCCGCTATCCGACATGATATCACATTTGTATAATATTGACAAGCATCCGGCGGTGTAGTAAAATTCATTATTATTTAGTCACATGCTTCCGTAGCTCAGTTGGTAGAGCAACGCATTCGTAATGCGTAGGTCGCCGGTTCAAATCCGGCCGGGAGCTCCAAAGGAGCCCCCAGAGCTGTAATGGCTCTGGGGGCGTGTGCCGGGAAGTTGAGGAGAAGTTTATAATGGGAAAAATTTTGAAGAAATCGTTTATATCTGTTTCACTCGCAATTATTATTGTGTTGAGCCTGACGTTTTCAGCGTTTGGCGCAAACTTTGAACATATTGCCGAAGAACTGCGGGATCTTGGGCTATTTCGCGGAACCGCAGCGGGGTTTGACTTAGAGCGCGAGCCAACCAGGGCTGAAGCTGTTGTTATGATGATACGTTTTCTCGGTTTGGAGGAAGCGGCACAACGCAGCAATGCAACTCATCCGTTTACCGATGTGCCTGCATGGGCTGACAATTATATTGCATATGCCTACCAGCGTGGGCTTACAACGGGTGCGACAGCAACTGAGTTTAGGCCAAATGGAATCTGCTCCGCCCAAATGTTTGTCACATTCATCCTGCGCGCACTTGGTTATGACGATTCGGCCGGGGACTTTACATTCGCAAATGCAATAGCTTTTGCAAAGGATGTGGGGATAATTGACGGCTTTTTGGCTGAGGGTAGATTTCTGCGCGATGATATGGTAACTGTATCCTTCCTTGCGCTCAACGCAGCGCCGAGGGGCGGAGGCTATAGCTCGCTTCTGGAAAGGCTGGTTAGTGACGGTGCGGTTACGGCGGGAGCCGCAGCTCCTCTGCTTGCGCGGTTTGCCCTGTTTGAAGAAATTGTGCGCATAGAGAACTCTCTTGCGGATAAAACAAGATTTACAGCGGATGTTGCAATGGCTGTGAACATGGGGCTGCTGGGTTCAGTATCTGCCAGAGGCGAAGTGAGCGTTATTGTTGACGATGATGATGTTGTGGCTGAAATTGACATGCGGACGAGGGTGCTCAACGAAGAAAGAGTCATCCAAAGCTTTGTATCGGGAGGATATCTCTATACGCAGTCAGAGGGCGAAAGAACAAAGGTTAGGCTGGATGCCGAGCTTTCGGATATAAATATGGAGGGGCTTTTGGGCTTTTCCGCTATGGATGGTTTTGCGCTAAATGCTTCGTATTTCGTAACGGATGCTACAAGGACAACCCAAGGCGGGCGCACTGTTTTCACCAGATATTTTGCCGATAGCTTTATGAATACCGCCATGGATATGGTTATGACAATAGTTGGAGTTGTGGGTCTGGATATGCCGGAACTAGGTTTTTTGGGAGGTGCGGATATATCCATTTCAAATGTGCGCCTGAGATATTATACCGATGCCGGCGGCAACTTAGTGAGACTCGCTACATCAATGCGGATGGCGGTTCCGGCGGGTATCTTGACAATTACGGCGCCACTTAGCTTAGAAATAGAAATTCTGGCAGTGGGTGATGATGTGACTGTCACGCTTCCGGATAACCTTGGCGATTTTGTGCTTCGGGATTAGAAGCTGCAATAGTGCAGCAAATGCAATAGGTGCAGCCGTGGCGCAATAGTGCAATTGCAGTACGCAGCTGTAATGCAGTGGTGCAACAGAAGAAAAGGCTCTAAAACGTGAAAAACCCCCAAAAACTCGTGTTTTTGGGGGTTTGGCAATTGCGGATTTGTACGGATTAGATTTATTATCTCTTTGAGAATTGAGGGGCTCTACGGGCTGCTTTGAGGCCGTATTTTTTACGTTCCTTCATGCGTGGGTCGCGGGTCAAAAAGCCCTTCTCTTTGAGAATTGGCCTGTATGACTCATCGACGAGAAGCAAAGCGCGTGAGATGCCGTGGCGGATTGCGCCGGCTTGGCCTGTTACGCCGCCGCCTTTGACTGTGCAGCTTATGTCAACTTTGCCGGTTGTTTCAGTGGCAGCCAGAGGCTGGCGCACGATGTATTTGAGTGTTTCAAGGCCGAAATAATCATCAATGTCGCGGCCGTTTACTGTTATGGCA
>Ga0209755_10000611_pt1 | contig 63751 bp, 62 predicted proteins | sample TergutCo191P1_FD_187301 | JGI IMG/M metagenome (GOLD analysis project Ga0209755, IMG submission 187301) | Cornitermes sp. P1 segment gut microbial communities from Petit-Saut dam, French Guiana - Co191P1 (SPAdes) (version 2) | ecosystem: Host-associated > Arthropoda: Insects > Digestive system...
AGCTACCCATCAATCCGCTTGAAACGGAATATAATGGAGTTTGTGAATGTGGCTGTACTGATTTTACGCCCGAGAGTGCCGTTTTTGACACTTGGGCAACATCAAGCGTTACGCCACAAATCAATGAACGGCTTGGGCTAAAGCTAACCCCTATGAGTATGCGAACCCATGCACATGAAATAATCCGCACATGGACATTTTACTCAATTGTCCGCAGTCTATACCACACAGGCATTATACCTTGGGATGACTTGATGATATGCGGATTCATCCTTGCAAAAAAAGGCGAAAAAATCAGCAAGTCAAAAAACAATAACGACTTCGACCCGAAATCTCTTATCGCAACACATTCTGCTGATGTTTTGCGGTACTGGACGGCAGGGGCAAGACTTGGAACAGATACTTTTTTCTCGCCCGATGAACTGCCTGTTCCAAAACGCTTTATAACAAAACTGTGGAACGCTTCCAAATTTTCTATATCGCATTTGCAAGATATTGATTTTACGACAATGCCGAAACTTTTGCCTGTTGATGAATGGATTATCGAAAGGGCAAATGAAACAATGACAAGTGCAACAAAGCTACTTTTCGAATATGAAATTGGTTCTGCACGGCATGAAATTGACGAATTTTTTTGGAAAGACTTTTGCGACAATTATATTGAGATTGTCAAAGAGCGGTTGTACCAACCCGACATTCACGGTATTGAGGAACGCAAAAGTGGTCAATATGCGTTGTATTATTCGCTGTACAGCATAATGAAGATGTATGCAATTTATGTTCCGCATATCACCGAGCATATTTTCCAAGAGTTTTTCAAACAACACGAAAAAGAATCGTCAATCCATCTTACGCAATGGGAAAAGCCGTCAAGCATAAACGCAGACATCATAAGTTTTGGCGAAGGATTGAAAAATACCATTTCGGAAATGCGAAAATTCAAATCCGAGCACAACCTCTCAATGGCAACAGAAATGGAAATAATTGAAATCAGCACAGAACAACGCTTTATGGATTGGTTTAAGCAGTCAGAGAAGGACATACAAGCGTGTACAAGAGCCAAGCACATTAGCTACATTGTAAAGTAAACACTTTGCAAACCTATAAGCATTGCCAGCCCGACAAGAGATTAAACCCTTTTGACGGGCTTTTTTGTGTCTTTTTCGTTACAAATATGAAAAAGTCCTTGACTAAAGGCAACAGGAAAAACCCGCCTAAACATCGGTCACTAGGGCCGGTGTTTAGGCGGGTTTCAACACACAAGAGCTACCTTACAGTATTTGCGACATTTCAAGATGCTCGTTATCCGGGCCCCGGAAGAAAATCCATTTAGCACCGCCGCCCAGCATAGTCGGATGATAAATCGGCTCTTTAGATTCAAACTCAATCCCAAGCGCGCCAAGCTTTGTTATCATGCCGTCCAAGTCGTCCACCTGCATAGCGATGTGGTCAACCACACCGTCGCTCAGCTTTGTTTGGTGCTTTCTCATCACCAGTTCAACAATCAGAGTGCCCTTTTGCACAAACGCAATTGTGTAAGTGTTGTCTTCGGCAACAAATACACATTCGTCTATGAGCTCAAGGCCCAAGACCTCCGTATAGAATTTCTTCGACACCTCAATGTCCTTCACGAATACACCGATGTGTGCCAGTCCGGTTACTTCTGCCATGCTTGTATCCTCCTTTTTTGTTATTTACCTTTATCCAAACGCTTTTGTAATAGCACCGCGCCAATAATTATTCCGCCCGTTGCCATGCCAAAGAAGAACGGGTTGACACCTATGAGGTTAAGCATATTTGTTATGACACCCAAGGTCATTACCCCAAAAAATGTGCCAATAACTCTACCCTTGCCTCCAGTAAGGCTAGTCCCACCGATAACTACCGCGGCTATGGCGTCCATATTGTGGGTAACGCCTTGTGCCGCAGAGCTGATAGCACCTACCCGTGATGTCTCCACAACTGCGGCCAATGCCACCATCAAGCCGCAAATTACAAACCCGAGTATCCTTATCCTGTCAACTTTGACACCTGACAGCATGGCTGCTTTTTCGTTACTGCCCGTGGCGTATATATGCCGCCCTGTGGCTGTGTGTGTTAAGAAAATGTGCAGCAATATACTCAGTATAATCCAGTAGAAAATCGGTAACGGCAGGCCCAGGAAGTCTGTATTGGAGATGGATTGATACACCGCCGCCGCCGCGCGGTCTCTGTCCGCACCGGCACCTCCGGGGGGAACTCCGGCCATTAGCCCCCCGCCACTCAACGCAAACAGTACAATTGACCGGTATATAGTCATTGTACCCAGCGTCACTATAATAGACGGTATCTTAAATTTTGCGGTTAGCACACCTTCAAATAAACCGGCTACTATCGAGGCTAATGCACAGGCAAGAATCGCCAAGAAAACATTGTTAGTCCTGTTAAAAATGTCAATTGCAATCCATCCGACCAGTGCAAGCTGGGAACCTACCGACAAACTGATGTCGCCCAGTATAATTACTACTGTCATACCTAATGCAATAATGCCTATGATAGCATTGTGCCGCAGAATGTTGAGAATATTGGTGGACGACAGGAATACGTCACCTCTCAAGATGATTGCTACTATAACGAGGACAACGAAAGCAAGAAACGCGGCATTATTGGCGCAAAACCTCTTAATTCGTGGGCCGTCTATATTGCGAAAGCTTTCCGCTACTCTAGTCATCATAAACAACGACCTCCTTACGTTTTGTTTAACTGCTCTTGGGTACCGCCGGTGGCCAAAAACATAATTTTTTGCTCACTTAATTCAGAGCGTTCCAGCTCCGCGCGGATTCCACCTTCAAACATGACATAAACACGGTCACAAAGCATCAAAATCTCCGGTGCTTCACTTGAAAGCACCACGACGCTGACCCCTGTTGAAGCTAACTGCATAACGAGGTTGTAAATTTCCAGTTTGGCACCTACATCCACGCCTTGGGTCGGATTGTCCATGACAACAATGTCCGGGTTTGAGCCAAGTGCCTTTGCCAAAACAGCCTTTTGCTGGTTACCTCCAGAAAGGCTTGTGATGAGGTTTCGAACATTATGTACCCTCATCTTAAGTTCTCTGATGTACTTATCGGTATAGGCGGTTTCTTTTTCCTTGCGCAGAATACCCCACTTACACAGCGTATTGATGACGGATAAGGACATATTGTTAGAAATGCTCAAATCTTTAACAATGCCGTTTTCCTTCCGGTTGCGGGGAACATAGGAAATGCCCATATTCTGTGCCTTAGAACGCGAGCTCATTTTTACCGCCTTACCACGGACGAATACCTCACCCTGATAAGGATAATTAACGCCGACTACGCTTTCAAACAATTCACTGCGCCCATCCCCAAGCAAACCGGTAAAACCAACAATTTCACCTTTTTTCACATGGAAACTGGCACCGCGATATTCTTTTTCCCGCTCAAGCTGCTTGCCCTCCAAAATGACTTCGCCCACCTCGCGTTTGTGATAGAGCCCGTCATAAGAAATCTCCCGGCCTACCATATGAGTGGAAAGAACATTCACAGACACGCTTTCGTCCACTTCACCCGAGGCTACCATATGCCCGTTGCGCAATACGGTATAGCGGTCACAAATTTCCATGACCTCGTTGAGCTTATGGGATATAAATACCAAGCTCACGCCCTGGTCTCGCAGTGAGCGCATAATCTTAAACACATTTTCGATTTCAACTTCGGTAAGGGAAGCCGTCGGCTCATCCATAATGATGATTTTGGCGTTGTGCATTAGTGTCCGGGCAATTTCCACAACCTGCTTATAGGAGGTGTTTAAGTCCCCTACCATTGTCATGGGGTCAAGGTCAATGCCCATTCGGTCCAGAATTTCCTTGCTTTTCTCATACATGGATTTTTTATCCAAAAACGGCCCTCGTTTTTCTTCCACACCGATGAATAAATTTTCAAATATGCTAAGGTCGTTGACCAGCGTTAATTCCTGATGAATAAACCCTATGCCCTGTGCTTTTGCAGCAAATGTATCGCTTATTTCCGTCGGCTTGCCATCAATTTCTATTTGTCCGGCGTCGGAGGGAAGCACCCCACCCAAAATGTTCATCAGCGTGGACTTTCCCGCACCGTTCTCACCCAGCAACGCATGAATGCTGGCTTTGTGAAGCGTAAGGTCAACACCAAACAATACCTTATTCGACGAAAATGATTTCTCCATGCCCTTCATACTTACAACAATTTCGGACATCGTCTTCACCCCCAGAGAAAAAGCGGGGCATAGAACAACTTATGCCCCGCCAGTAATAAAAGCTTAACTTTTCAAAACTTGCGTATTGTTTTTAGTATGGGGTGCCATCGTCAAACCACTCTGCAACATTATACCTGTCAACCAAGTTTGGCGGTATAATTGTTTCTCTTGGCACAGACCGGCCATTAACTATGTCGTATGCATATTGCATGGCTTGCATGACCATAGAGGGGTGGTACGTATAGGTGAACAGATAGATTTGGTCGCGATAGTCATTCATAGCGTGGAACCAAACCTGCCAGCCGCCGGAGCCTGAAATCATTTGGATATCATCAAGTCTTCCTGCTTCTTCCACGGCTTGCAACACACCGATTGAAGAAACGTCATTGATTGATATGATAGCGTCAATGGTGCCTCTGGGGTTGGCCACGAGTGCGGCTTCTACTGCTGCCAAAGCGTCAGGAATCGTAAAAGTTGTGGTTGTGAACGGAATAACCTCAACATCCGGGAATAACGGCATTATTTCTTGGATGCCTGCCCAACGGTGGGCGTCAATCGCGCCTGTTTCAGGTGCGCGTTGCACCAATACCCGACCCGAACCGCCGATGCCTTCAAAGGTACGGCGTGCAATTCTTCTTCCGATTTCTGGGTTGTCGCCTGTCAAGTAGGCACTCCAGCCCGGGCAGTAAACCCAGCGGTCAAACAGAACCCACGGCACGCCAGCGGCGGTAATGCGTTCTGCTGCGGGTGTAACCTCTGCGTTGTGTGGCAGAAGAACTATGAGCGACGGGTTCATTGCGAGTGCAGTGTCAATTTGCGCTGACTGGTCGGCCACGTCAATAGATGTTAAGTAGTAAAAGCCCATTTTGTTGTCCAAATCCAATTCGGTTGCTTTCACATCTGCAAAGAAATATACTGCTGCGTGCCAGTCATGCACAGGGTTTAGTGCCAATAACACTATCGGGCCGGGGCCATCGTCAGCCGAGGCTGAGTCGTCACGGCCACATGCCGCGAATGTCGCCATCAGAATGACGATGAGTAGGATTGATGATAAAAGTTTTTTCATCATTTTTTTCCTCACTTTCTCGTTTTTTATTTGTGTTTATAACCGTTTTATGTATCGTATGGGAACACATGTATCAGAGCGTTACATTTGTTCCGCTGAGTAAAACGGCTGTAAACGTACATCAATTTAACCATTTCATGTTCGAAAAGTCAATGTATTTTTGATAAATTTGCATAAATATTCCAAGTCAATGTTTTAATTCTGTGTCAGAACCTATTTTATTAAACTCAGCTACGCTTTTGGATAAGCATGTTAAACAGAACCGCAGCAATAACCAAGGCTCCACGAATAACCGCCTGCCAGTGGGTATCCATACCCATCATTGTCATTCCGTTTCCCAAAACACCAAGGAACAAGATTCCGATAAGGGTGCCGGTGATTTTACCGACACCGCCGGATAAACTGGCCCCACCGATGATAACCGCAGAAATGGCGTTCATTTCGCCACCGGCCCCGACGGCAGGAGCACCTGTCATAATTTGAGAGGAAACCATAATGCCGGACAAGGCAGCCAAAAAACCCGTGATTCCAAATGCCACACAACGGACAAGCTTTACGCTCACACCACTCAAACGGGCACTTTCCTCGTTTGCGCCAACGGCGTAAATAGAACGTCCGATGCGTGTATAATGCAGAAGAATAAACAGAAGTATGAATACAACAAACAAGATTATAACTTGGAAAGGAATCCCCGGGAAAGTCGCGCCGCGTTCTCCTTCAAAAAGCCAGCCTGCACCGATATATCTATACCAGCTTGGGAAAGTAATGATGGGGAAGCCGCCTGAAATCAAATAGGCAACACCGGAAAGGGCAGTGAGTAGGCCCAAGGTAGTTATAAAACTGGGTATTCGCAAGTAGTTACGCAAAGTTGCCGTAAACAAGCCGACCAAGATACCAACGCCAAGCGTAATCGTAATGGCGAGGATAACACTGATTGCATCGCCCATGCCTATCGCTTGCATGAAGTGGCGGACAAGCCAAGCTGTTAATACGCCGGAGAGCGCGACCATGGAGCCAACAGACAGGTCAATCTCACCCGCTATAATAACAAGTGTCATACCCAGCGCGATTACGCCGGTGATAGAAACACTTCGCAACACGGTCATGGCATTGCGTAGCGTCAGAAAGTTCTCGTTTTGTGTCGAGAAGAAAATCATAAGCGCGAACAGCACCAAGAGCAAAGCGAGTCTACGTATTATATCCATGGTTTTTGTAAAGTCTCTGCCCCCAAATATGCCCTGCTTTACTGCTGATTTCTCTGTTGAGTTGTTCATATTTTAATCCCTCTCCTTCACGCACATTGCATATAGTTGCTCCACCTCAATATCTTTTGGAAACACTTCATTTACGATTCTACCCTCTTGCATGATGAGAATGCGATGACATGTCTGTAAGAGTTCTTCCAACTCTGAAGATACAATTATAGAAGAGACCCCTTGCCTGCTCTGCTCCCATACGATGTCAAAAATCTGTTGTTTGGCGTTCACGTCAATCCCGCGGGACGGTTCGTCTAAAATCAGGATTTGAGGTTCTGTATTTATCCAGTTCCCTACTAAGACCTTCTGCTGATTTCCGCCGGACAGTGAAGAAACAAGTGCCTCTGGGCTGGATATTTTAATTTGTAAATTTTCCACTTGACGGTCTACATAGCCCCTTTCCTTTTTCTTCGACATGAAAATTCCATTTCGCAAGGCCCGCAAACTGGCAAGAACTAAATTTTCGCGGATGGAGTGAATCAAAATCAAGCCTTCCTCTTTTCTGTTTTCAGACGTAAAGGCCATACCCGCTTCCTTGCCGCGTTTTGGAGAAGCCTTTTTCAGTTTTTTCCCATTAACGGTTACTTCGCCCTCGTCATATGAGTCCGCGCCGAAAATCGCCCGAAGCAACTCCGAGCGGCCTGTGCCTAAAAGCCCGGCTATACCCAAAACCTCACTCTTATGTAAGGTGAAGTTAATATCTTCAAAATGATTTTTAGAGGTGAAATTTTTTACCTCAAGGACAGGCTCATTTGTAAACTGGAGGTCGTCCGGAATTGTCTCAACTTTGATATCACCAAACATCATGTGAATGAGTTCCTCTTTGGTGAGGTCCACTACATCTTTAATCCCAACAAGCAACCCGTCGCGGATAACCGTAACCGAATCAGCAACATCAAAAATCTCTTGCAGTTTATGGCTTATGTAAAGGAGGATAACGCCCTTATCACGAAGTATTCTCACTACTTCAAAGAGTTTTTCCGCCTCACTTTGGGCCAAAGAAGATGTGGGTTCGTCTAAAAGCAGAACGTGAGGTTGAAATGACATCGCCTTAGCAATTTCCACAAGCTGCCTCTGCCACATACTAAGTTCCATCACAGGTGTTTTCGGTGAAATATTAATGCCAAGTTCATCCAATAGTCTCTTGGCCTCTATATTGGCTTTTTTGAAGTTAATAAGTCCCAGCTTATTTTTCGGCATTCTGCCGAAAAAAATATTTTCCGCCACAGACAGTCCCGGAATCAAGCTCAATTCCTGATAAACCGTGGCAATACCTTTGGCAAAAGCATCACTGGGGGTTTTCAAGTCTAAGTTTTCATCGTCAAGAAAAAGCGCGCCTGAAGTAGGCAAAATGGCACCGGAAATAGACTTCACCAGTGTGCTTTTCCCCGACCCGTTCTTCCCCAGAAAAGCATGAACCTTCCCCGCCGGAAACTCCGCAGAGAAATCGTCCAAGGCCCGGACTCCGGGATAATCCTTTGTAAGGCTCTGAATCCTTAAACATTTCTTCATGATATTTTCCCACTTTTTCAATAGAATAGGATGGGGTGAAAAAAAGGCTGTTGTAAAACCAAAACCTTGGGGACTTTGGAGCAGAACCCCAAGGTTTTGATTTTTTGCAACAACTCTTCTCTAGCTACGTTGTGCGGTAAGCCATGCTTGTGCTCCTGCTTGGTCGGAAGCAACCAGCATGATGCCGCCTGTTTCTATGAAAGTTTGGTGTGGTCTGCCCATAATGGCATATGCCAGGTTGGTGGCAACCACTTGACCCAACAAGTCTGGGTTTTGGCCGTTTGCACCAATGAGATTGCCGTCGTTAGCCAAAATCATTTCTGCAATTTGTTCGCTCATGGCAATGGTGAAACCGGGGATGGTTACGCCGGCTGCACGTTGTGCGTTTACGCTACCAACAGCAGCACCTTCATTTGCCCACCACCATACATCAATGTCAGGGAATGCAACAAGTGCATCAGATGCCGTACCGAAAGCAGTATCTGCCATCCAGTCGTCAAGCCTTACGATGATGTCTACTAAGTCATACACTTGGCTCAAGAAACCATCGGTGCGGTTGTTAGACATAACAGTGTTCAGGCCAAGGAATTCCATGACTGCCATACGCAGTGGGAATTGGTCTGCACTAAAGTTTGCAAGCAACCACTCACGGGCATATGCTCCAACTTCTACGCCTTTGCCGTATTGGTCAGACTGTGCCCAACCAACTTGAAGGTCATCGCCAAGGTTTACGTTTACGCCGAAGATTTTAACGCCTTGGTTGGCTGCTTCTTGCAAAGCTGTTGCAGAACCAACAGGGTCAACGGGGAAGATAGCAAGGCCGTCAAGACCTGCGGCCAATGCGTTGTGAATGTTGACAACTTCAATGTCAAGTTGGCTGGCTGCGTTTGCAGTAATAACATTTGCGCCAAAGGATTCAAATGTTCTTGCCATGGATTGTTGCAATGCTCTTTGGAACTGGTCTTCGATAACCACGAATGCACCCATTGTCATGCCTTCAAGATTATCCCGTTGTGCCGGCTGAGCGGGGGCCGGTTGGGCAGGAGTCGGTTGGGCGGGTGTAGGCTGAGCGGGGGCCGGTTGAGCGGGCGTAGGCTGAGCGGGGGCCGTATCCCGGCCACATGCCGCTAGTGTCGCAATCAAAATGATAGCGAGTACGATTGCTGCTAAAAGCTTCTTCATGGTGTTTCCTCACTTTCGCGATTTTAATTTTTGTTTAAAGCCGTTTTATGTACTGCATATGTTTATACAGTCTAGGAACATATGTGTCAACGCACCACATTTGTTCCGCCGAGCAAAACGGATGTAAACGTATGCTGATTTTACTATATTCATCCCCAAAAAGTCAATTTTTTTTTTAAATCAACAACAGGACTAGCAACAGGAAATCAATTTTCAGTAAAACCGTGGGGCTTCTCCCCACGGCTCTACTTTCTTAGAAATTGATTTCGTATAGCAAAAGACGTTTGCTATACCTGCTTACTTCTCTTGATTCGGCTGCCCGTTCCAAGCGGAAAGGCCGCCGTCTACCGGTATGTTTACGCCGCAAATGTGCTCGGCCTCGTCAGATGCTAAATAGACGATTGCGTTGGCACACCATTCGGGCTTACACAGACGCTTATCCGGCATATTCTTGCGGAAGCTTTCCAATACCACATCAGACGCGCCGGTAAGGAACATTGGTGTTTCCACGGCACTTGGGGATACGATATTCACGCGAACACCCCGCACGGAATAGTCCATAGCCAGAGCGCGGCTCATGGCATGTACAGCACCCTTGGTGGCACAGTAAAGGGACATGTTGTAGTCCCCACCCATGCCGGATACTGACGACACGTTGATTATCGCGCCTTTTTTCTTGGCCAGCATCTGCGGTGCCAGTGACTTGATGGTATTAAAGCAACCGCGTACATTGATGTCGAATTGATAATCGTAGTCATCCATAGGTGCTTCGTGCAATTGCCCGACACGAAATACGGCTGCATTGTTTACCAGCACGTCACAACCGCCGCTTTTTTCTACTTCAGTCGCGAGCGCGGCCACTTCGTCCGGCTTTGCAACATCTGCTTTTTTTATTACCACACTCGCCGGGTCAAACTCTTTGGAGAATTCTTCTTTTACCGACTGTAGATTCGCCTCGTTCCAGTCTGTGAGAAATACCTTGTCACCCAGAGCCAGAAACTTCCGGGCCGTTTCCTTCCCGATACCGCTTGCCGCTCCAGTAACCACTACGTTTCTTGCCATTCAGTCACTTCCCTTCCTGATTTTTTTATATTGTTCAGTAGTGCGCGTCCCTCTTTCTGCGATGAGAAACGCGCCTAATGACAATCATAAATAGTTTTCCCGAGTGTGTAATTATCCACTACGCCGCAAATCGTCACATCAGCGATGATTTCACTGTCACCGAGCGCGATATTACTCGCCCCCCCGTCGGCTACCACCAGTACAATGTCCCCAACACCGGCATCCGCCGCATCAAAGGCAATATCCCGCTTTTGCGGCTCATCAATGTAGGATATAATCATCAGCTTATACCCTACAAAACCGGCGTCTTTTACCGTGGATACTACATTACCCACTACTCTTGCAATCCTCATGGCCAATCCTCTTGTATCTCTTCGTTGTAACGGTCAATAAACCCAACAATTGCGCAATCCGCCGGAACATAAGGCTTCCGTAATATGGCGGACGCTTCTTTACTGGTAATCAAGAAGACAAAATCCCCAAGTCCGGCCTGTCTGGTGGCATCAGCCGCCACAACCAGCCCGGCCTTTTTCCCGCTTTCAATCAACCGCACCACAAGGAGCGGTATCCCGGAAAGCCCGGAGGATTTTACTGTGCATACGACAGTCCCGGCCACTTCTCCCGTTATCATGTTTTGTTTTCCGCGTCTGTGCGGTCAAACACACGCTTCGAGCCGACGTCAATGTGGTCGATAATCGCCACAATCGAGTTGTCCACTGGTTTTGCTTCCGTTGCTTCCGTCTGACGGGAAGAACTTCCGCCCACCGTCATAACAACTTCCCCAACACCTGCGCTTACCGTGTCAACGCTTACCAGCAGTGGGCCTTTTTCTTCCCATGTCTCAAGGTCAATGGCACGCACCAAAAGAAGTTTCATGCCGGACAGCTTTTCTGTTTTGTTGGTACTTACTACTGTGCCGACTACTTTGCAAATTTGCATAATCAGTCCTCCGGCTTAAAGAGCACCTTTGTAAACACTTCTGTGCGGTTAAACATCATTTCAAAGGCTCGCTGCCCGTCTTCCAGGCGGAAGCGATGCGTGATAAGCGGGTTGACTTTAACATCCCCCGTCTGCATAAACTGTAACGCGCTTTCCCATTCGTTGATAGGCAACGGATTTAATGAAGAGTTCCATGAGCCTTTTACAACAATTTCCCCACGCAAGATATGACTGATTGCCGAGTTGGGAAAGACCACGTCGTCATAGGTAATGCCGCATAAAATAGCCTTGCCCGCTTTCTTGACCGACAGCACCGATTGCACAATTGTGATTTTGTTGCCGGCCAACTCTATCGCAGTATCCACGCCGTCGCCACCAGTAAGCTCTTTGATTGCTTTTACCGGGTCGCATTCCATGCCGTTTATGCCTTTTTTGACACCCAGCCGTTCTGCTAAGCGCAATTTTTCGTCTGCGATGTCCACGGCGTATATCTCTCTGCACCCCAAGGTGCGAAGCCACTGCACCGTTATAAAGCCAATCGGCCCCATACCGTACACCACTGCCGAAGAGCCTGCCTCCACCGCGCCCGCGCAACGAACCGCGTGCAACGCCACAGACACCGGGTCAACCATGCTGCCCATCTCGTAGTCCACATTTGGAGGGAGTTTTAGACAGTTGGATGATTCCACCACAATATACTCAGCCATTGCACCATCCCGGCGGGAGCCGTAATAGTCATAGGTGTCGCACATGTGGGCGTTGCCAACCTTGCAATACTTACAAACCCCACAGGGAATCATGGGCACAACCGTAACTCTGTCGCCCACTTCCACGTTCTTAACTCCGTTTCCGACGTCTACAACTTCGCCGGCAAACTCATGCCCGATGGTGGTGGGGAATTTATAAGTTCCCTTGGTCATCACGCGGGCGATATCCGAACCGCAAACCCCACAGGCTTTTACTTTAATTTTTACCTGACTGTCCCGCTCAATTTCCGGGATAGCCACCTCTACGCAACGGATATCCCCGGGACTGAACAGACGAAGTGCTCTCATTTTTCCTTGCATACTTCCTCCTTTAATTCCATGCAGCCTTTGACGGCGGCACAAAACTGTTGGTGAAAAAAATCCGCTTCGCAGATATTTTTACACTTTTAATACGGGTTTATACCGGTTCCTCCGCTTAAAATCGCAACTCCGGAGCTTGTGCCCAATCGCGTTGCCCCGGCATCAACCATTGCTTTGGCGGTTGCAGCATCACGCACCCCGCCGGAAGCTTTGACACCGATTTCGCTGCCCACAACCTTGCGCATCAGGCTAACGTCTTCCACGGTGGCACCGCCTGTGGACATGCCGGTCGAGGTTTTTACAAAGTCTACCCCAATCATCTTGCAAATCGCACATACCCTAACTTTTTCCTCATCGGTTAATAAGCATGTTTCAATAATTACCTTGAGCAACGCTTTGCCACCCACGGCAATGGCCAAGGCTTCGATGTCATTTTTTACATAGTCCCAATCACCGGATTTGACAGCCCCGATGTGAATGACCATGTCTATTTCGGACGCGCCATTTTCTATGGCTTCCTTTGCTTCGAACACCTTTGTTTTGGTGCTGGTGGCCCCCAGCGGGAACCCAACCACCGTACACACTTTGACTCCGCTTCCCCGCAACAAATCACGGCTAAGCGGCACATAGGAAGCGTTGACGCAAACGGACATAAAGCCGTTTGTGTGCGCTTCTTTGCACAAGGCCTTAATATCCTCCTGTGTGGCGTCGGCTTTTAGCAAAGTATGGTCAATCAGCTTGCCCATACCCCCGGAACTTCCTTTGCAATCGTTAAGCGAACTGTCGCTTCGTAATCTTTTGTATATTTCATCTGTAATCCGTTCGATTAACAGATCCATATCCATGCCTTTATCAATCATCGGCCTCTATCCCTTCTTGTGTGATTTGCTAGATGCCTTTCGGAAGAATCTTTTCAACATCTTCATGCGGGCGCGGAATAACATGAACGGATACCAGTTCACCTACGCGCTTCGCGGCGGCGGCTCCGGCGTCGGCGGAAGCTTTTACCGCACCAACATCACCACGCACCATCACTGTGACAAGCCCGCTGCCAATTTGTTCTTTACCTATTAAGGTAACGTTAGCGGCTTTAACCATTGCGTCAGCTGCTTCTATCGCGCCGACTAAACCTTTTGTTTCTACCATGCCCAATGCTTGTTTTTCCATTTTTTTCAAACCCCTTTTCAATGTTTTTTATTAACTTTAGGTAAAATGCCTTCTACTTCGTCGTGGGGACGTGGTATGACATGTACAGATATCAATTCACCCACACGCTTTGCGGCGGCGGCCCCGGCCTCAACCGATGATTTTACTGCGCCTACGTCGCCACGCACCATCACTGTAACAAGCCCGCTGCCGATTTGCTCTTTGCCGATTAGGGCAACATTTGCAGCTTTGACCATCGCGTCAGCCGCTTCTATCGCGCCGACTAAACCATATGTTTCTACCATGCCAAGTGCTTCTTGCTTCATAAACTGTTCCTCCTTTCCTTTTTTGGATGCGGCTTGAGCCGTTTTTGGAACGGCCCCGGCTTTCTCGGTTCCTTTATCTTTTTTCACCACACCGTCCTCCTTTTTTTGCTATATCATCTTACATCATTGCCTCACGAATCGAGGGATGCGGGGAAGGGATTACCACTTTTTGAGCTATCATACCTTCGCATTCGGGAACAGATACGCTAACTCGCACAGCTTCCGAAACGGCACTGACGTCTCCGGTTAAAGTGAAATAAGATTTCCCTCCAAGGCCGCGCCCCAGACGAATTTCCATTAATTTCACCGAGGCCGCTTTTACCGCCGCGTCCGCCGCATAGATACACGAAGCCAGAGAAAAAGTCTCCACCGTGCCCATCGCGCCTGTTTCTACAATATCCCCCGCGCCAAGAATCCCCTCAAATACATCCGGGTGTACGCTGGGAATCACAAGACTGTCGATTAGATTTTCTTGCGCCGCTTCTTCCCCGGCCGCGATGGCACTTTTAACCGCAGCTACCTCGCCGCGCACCATCACGATAAATTTCCCCGGGCAACATGGCTGCGCCGCTACTAGCGTAGTATCGGCGGCTTTTAACATACTGTCACCCGCCAAGGCCCCCGCCGCCACGCTGTTGAGTTCAAGCAAGCCCATTGCATACATTACGCTTCACCCCCTCGGATTTCTATATAGGATTCGTTCACTGACGCAATTTCCCCGGAAATACTTGCGTGGATTATCGCGCCCAAGCTACCGTCAGGTATGTCTGCGATTACATCTCCCATACTGACTTTTTGCCCCGGAGTCACAACCGGTCTGCCGGGGGCTCCGATATGCTGCTTTAGCGGGATTTTCACTTTATCTGTCAGAAGGGGCTCCCGCTCCATTGGGGCGGGCAGGTCATATTTTCTTAAACCAAGCCGCATAGTTAAACGGACTGCCGGCAGATTCTTAAAGCCACGCACATCCGAAACTCCTCTGGACTGCCGCTTCTCATACGGTACTTTTTTTGCCAGCAGTTCCCCTTTAAGTTTTGCCATCACACGGCTGGGTGAGAGACCCATCGAACAGGCAAAATAACTGCAAACTCCGCATTCACAGCAGCTTATCACTGCCTCGGGCTCTACCCCGCTGCCGTTGCCGTAAGCCAAGGCGCGCATCACCTTGTGTGGGGATGTATCCAGCCCCAGCGTCCTGCGCGGACACAATTCTGTACACTGATTACATTGACAGCAAACAGAGCGGGCCAGCTTCATCTGATGGGCTAAGGGAGTAGTTTTTTTCAAAATCAAGCTATGACTGTCCGGCAAGACTATAACTCCGCCCAAGGTTTTGCTGACCGAGATATCCCAATCATCCGCCACAGGGCCCATAGCCGGGCCGCCTAAAATCACCGCGAATCCGTTCTCCCGGCGTGGGCCGACTGCATAGTCAATCAAAGCTTGCACCGGCATACCGATGGGAGCGGATACCGTAACGGGTTTCCCTACCTCACCGGTGATAGTTACGTATTTATGCGTGACCGGCTTGCCCTCAAGTGCGGCGGCAATATTAACGAGAGTGCTTACATTCAATACGACTGCACCTGCCGCTATAGGAATACCGCCAGTGGGGACTACTCTTCCGGTTGCCTCGTAAACCAGTGCCTGCTCATCCCCCGCCGGATAGTAATTATCAATCAACTTTAGGGAAATGTCCGCCGTTTCGCCCTCCAACGCTTTGGTTAAGGCAGCTACAGCCTGCTTGTACTTGGCTTTGAGGCATATTATACCTTTAGCCGCGCCGGTTAATTCCACTGCGGCGCGCATACCCGCAACCACTGCGGCGGCATCGTGTTCCATCACCTGCTGGTCTACCCGCAGCAATGGTTCGCATTCCGCGCCGTTGGCGATTATGACTTCGGCATTGGCCGCCAGCTTAACATGGGTAGGAAACCCTGCGCCGCCCGCCCCCACAACACCGGCTAGGCGAATTTTTTCGAGTTGTGACTCCCGCATACCTAGTTACTCCCCTGTTACAAAATATGAAACGAGCCGGACAATACACATCTCCGCGAGCGTACAAAGCTCTTGGCCGAGGTCAGTCCCTCCCCGGTGGGTGTCGCAATGGTAAGGCTGGTAAATCCTTCGCCCTCCACACCAAGCCCGGCAAAGGACGGGCCGTTTTTAACAAAAATCGTGGTGTCCAGTGCCCGTGCGGCAATCGTTAAGCGGTCTACGTTTTTAGAATGCATAATCGCTGTGTGCTGGTATCCGTTTTCGGCTTGTACAGCCCGTTCAACGGCCTCTTCAAAGCTGTCCACGGCTACTATGGGCAAGATAGGCATCAGCATTTCGGTAAAAACAAGGGGATGCTCTGCCTCTACGCGGCAAATCACAAGGTGTGGCTCGCCTCCCGTTGTGATTCCGCTTTGCTTTAGGATATGTCCCGCGCTTCGTCCTACAAAATCACGGTTTGGGGCAAATCCATGCTCTGTCTTTGTCATCACGGTCTTGCAAATTGCCTCCACGTCGCGCGCGCTTGCCAAATAGCATCCGGCCGCGACCATGTTTTCCATCAGCTCGTTCTCAACCGTGCGCATAACGAATACTTCTTTTTCTGCGATGCAGAGTACATTATTATCAAAGGATGCGCCGCGTGTGATGTCTTTTGCGGCTTTTTTGATGTCCGCAGTATCGTCCACGATTACCGGCGGGTTGCCCGGGCCGGCTGCAATAACTTTTTTGCCGCTCTTTAAGGCAAGGGACACAACCGCTTCGCCGCCGGTTATGGCAAGCAGACGAATGTCTTTGTGCTCCATCAGTTCTTTCCCGGTTTTTGGTGATGGCTCGGCCACTGTGGCCAGCAAACTGTGCACACCGCATACTCCGGCGATAGCTTCATTTAATATCCGTACTGTTTCATTGGAGGCTCGTTTAGCCCCGGGATGAGGGTTAAACACAACACCATTCGCACCGGCCACCATACTGATGCTATTGTTAATCACGGTGGAAGTCGGGTTGGTAGAAGGGGTGACAGCACCGATAACCCCATAGGGCGCACCTTCCACCAGAGTCAAGCCGTCGTCTCCCGAATAGGCTAAGGGGCTAAAGTCTTCAATCCCCGGTGTCTTTGTGGCAGCCAAGGTGTTTTTGATTACTTTGTGCGCGACATTACCATATCCCGTTTCCTCGTGGGCAAGCTTTGCCAAATGCTCCGCATGTGCCAAGGACGCTTTACGCATAGCGGCAATTACATCAGCGCGGGTTTTTACAGAAAGGCGCGCAAACTTTGCCTGACTCGCCTTCGCCGCCGCGACCGCCTGAGAAATTGTCTCATAAATGCCGTCCGCAGCTGCTTTGCCGGCCCGGGGAGGCTCGGCTTTTGCCGGGATTGCTTTGCCGGAAGTGCCGGCTCCCATTTCAATGAGAATTTTTTGAATTTGTGCGTCGGTCAATGCCATATTTCCTACCCCTCTTCTTTACAAATGGTGATGTTGTATTCCCGGGCTTTATCTGTTGCCAAAGGGGTGACAATGCACCCTTTCTCCACAGTAATTGTCCGAATGCCTTGCCCGTTCATCCGGATAATATCCGCTTCGGTAAGTAGCCCGTCCATTTCCGGCATACATCGGTTTCTCGGCGGCACAGCCATCAACTGAGAAAGATTCAGCTCGGCAAGAATCTTATAAATCATCTCTTCTACGAGTGCTCTAATCTCTTCTCTCTTCATTACTTAGCCCCCAAGTGTGGTCTCATGGCCAGATACACGCTTTCAGCCACTTGTCTTTTTAAGCTCTCCCGGCACATGCCAGAAGACAGTCTTTGCAAAATCTCGTTTAAACTCTTGGCACTCAAGCTGGCCCCGCCGATTAAAAACCCGTCTACTATGGAGTCAGCGGCCAACTCGGCCACATTTTCCGGCTTGGCACTACCCCCGTACAGCAGGGGAATTTTTTCTCCGGCCGCGCCAAACCGCTCGATAAGTACCCGGCGAATCCACCGCATGGCCTCATGCGCCTGCTCCGGGGTTGCAACACGCCCGGTGCCGATAGCCCAGACCGGCTCATAGGCGATGACCAGCGGGGACGGATTTGTGTCGATAAGCCCGGCTATTAATTGACGGCAGAGCACCTTTTCAAAATCGCCAGACTCCCGCTCGGCAAGGGTTTCCCCGACGCAGACCACAGGAGTAATGCCGTGCCGCTGTGCCGTGCGCAATTTCAAATTGACGGTGGCGTCTTCTTCCCCAAACATCTGCCTACGTTCGGAGTGGCCGATAATCACGTAGCTCCCCCCTGCATCCAACAGATGCTGCGCGGAAACCTCGCCCGTGAAAGCACCCTCGTCTTCCCAATGTATATTCTGTAGTCCGGTGGCAATGTTTTTTTCCCGTACAAACCCCGACACAGCCGCAAGCATAGTCGCAGGAACAAACAGCACAAGCTTTACGCTCGAGTCCGGACATTGCACGAAATTATGTATTAAATCACGTGCCGCGTCAATGGTCATGTGCATCTTCCAATTTGCCGCCACAATCAGCCCGCGGTGCCCGTCCGACCCAAGCATATCAATCATTCACACCCTCACAATGAACATATGTTACTGGCACAGTCACTTTTGTAATGATTATAACGCTTCGAATATGACATGTCAATACTATCGGGCAGATTTTCTTATATTGACTTCCTTTCATTTATTCCGTAAACTTACAAGTGTGCCTTGCATAAGAAACATTTGATACAGAGAGAGAGGTATTTGCATGTTTGATTATAGGCGAGAAGAGGAATTCAAGCGAATCGACCTGCTGGTCAATGTGGCGAGACTTTACTATGAGCACGGCTATAACCAGCAAATGATTTCTCAAAAGCTGGGCCTTTCCCGGCCATACATCTCAAAGCTGCTTACCCAGGCCCGTGCCGAAGGAATCGTCACTATACAAATCAATGACCGCACACAAACGGAAACCGCGCTGGAACGAGAGCTGCGGCAGCGGTTTTCTTTGCGTCGCGTAATCGTTCTGCCCCGGTCGTTAGACCAAACACCCCTTTCCAAAGTCGGCGTCGCCTGCGGCCGGTATATCAATTCTATCATTTCCAACGGCGATGTAGTAGGCGTTTCTTGGGGGCACACCATGTTTGCTTGCGCTCAAAACGCCATCAAACGGGATGATATCACTGATATTTCCGTTGTACAGGTCTGTGGCGGAATCAGCTGTATCGAGAGGAATATTTACGCAAGTGAGATTCCCAGACTTTGGGCAACCGCGCTATCGGGCACCCCCTACATTATGCCGCTTCCGGCCATTTTGGACAGCATCGCAATAAAAGACGCCGTCATAAACGACCACAGCATCAAAGGAGTCTTGGATGTTGCCCAGCGAGCAAATATTATCCTGTTTACCTTGGGGAGTGGATTTGGCGCGAACAACGCTTTGGTTCAAGCCGGCTACCTCGAAGAAACAGAGCTGGAGCAGCTGAACAAAGCCGGCGCGGTAGGGGATATATGCTCTCATATCATTGATGAGGACGGCAAGCTACTCAGTCCGGAGCTTGACGCTCGAACCATCAGTTTGCCCCTTGACGTACTCAAACAAAAAGACTATCGCATCGCGGTAGCCATTGGGGAGAGCAAAGTACGCAGCATTTGCGGTGCCCTAAACGGCGGATACCCCAATGTGCTGATTACCGACGAAGACACCGCTATCGCCGTCTTGCGCCGCCTGGACGAACGCGGAAAACAACTATAATCACTATTGTAGGAGGGCTTATTAATGAAAGCCATTCAAGTTTTAAGCGCGAACGATGTTAAATGGGTTGAACTCCCGACACCCGAAATCCAAAACCCGGGCGAAGTGCGTGTCCGGATAAAGGCCGGCGGCATTTGCGGAACAGACGTAGGCATTGCGCGTGGAACAAACGTGTTTGCCACCTATCCGCGTGTTATCGGGCACGAAATAGCCGGTGAGGTGGAATCTGTCGGAAGCGCGGTCACAAATCTTGTAGTCGGAGATAAGGTCGTGCTGGAGCCGATTTCCTACTGCGGCAAATGTTATGCTTGTCGCAAAAACCGCCCGAACGTGTGTCAGCATCTGGAAGTGTACGGCATCCACCGCGACGGAGGCTTTTGCGAATACTTGGTAGCACCGGAAGAAAAGTTTCACAAAGTACCAAATAATTTCTCCTTTGAGCAGGCGGCGTTAATGGAGCCTTTCACCATTGGTGCGCAATGCACTTGGCGTGCCGGCGTAGAGCCCGGAGACATGGTATTGATTACCGGGGCGGGCCCCATGGGGCTAATTGCTGCCGACACCTGCAAAAGCCTAGGTGCCGAGGTAATTATATCCGAACCAAATGAGTATCGCAGAAATATGTCAAAGCTTTTCGGGGCGGATTACCGTATTAACCCCGAAACGGAAGACCTAAAGACCCGCGTAGAGGAAATCACACAGGGGATGGGGCCGAATGTTGTCATCGAGGCAAGCGGCCTGCCATCCTTGGTCAGCCAAGCGATAGAGCTTGTGTCTGTCGCCGGACGTGTAGTGCCCCTTGGTTATGGGGCAGAACCGGTTTCCTATAGCTCCGCAATGCTGACAAAAAAAGAAGCCAGCATTTTCGGCAGTCGTTTGCAAACCAATAAATTCGCACCGGTGATTGAGCGGCTCGCCAAAGACCTTACCCGTGTAGAAGCCTTGATTACGCCCTACCCTGCCCAACAATTCATGCAGGCTTTCTCCGACTTTAAAAATCCCGAAGCCAAGATTTGCAAGGCCGTGCTGGTGTTCTAGGGCGTATCGACAGCAAATAAAAAGGGGCTGTTGCAAAACCACAAAAAGTGGAAAGCAACAGCCCCTTTGCATCACAGTTCCTAAGTCAATATTGAGTAAATTTGCTCCATCTCTGTTTTTAGCTGGCTTCTGTTGGGCGCGAAGCCGTTACGTATATAAAAGCCGGTGGTGGCATTTGCAACAAGCAAGCGTTCATGTAGGTTTAGGGAGCCTTTTTGCGCACTGGCCGACATATAGCCGCCGTTGAAGTTATCACCTGCGCCGGTGGTGAGCACCGGATTTTCGCAGTAACGCTGGCGGACAACTGCTGTGCCCTCTGAGGCCGTAGCGGCCACCGCAAAAAACGGCGTGTGTACAATAACCTCATCCAGCCCCAATTGTTGCCTAACGTAGCCTATGTCCTTATCCGCAACCTCCGGATTCTTCCAGTCGAACGGCCTGTCCAAGTTTGAGAACAGAATTACGGCCTCGTGTTCATTCAGGCTCAGGGACATCGGCCTTTCGTCATTCAGTCTGGCGAGCAGCCCCAGCATGTCCATCAGTGCCTCTTTGGTGCGTTTGCGTATATCCGCAAAGTCGAAGAACACACGAGTGCCGGGTTTTATGGTGTTTTCACACAGCTTCGCTACCAAGTTGTCAAATTTGTTCATCATCGACCAATATCCCATGCCGACGAGGTTTGCATCCTTGTATGCCGCGCTCAAGTCCTCCGGGGACAGTGCAGCGGTCAGGTCATCCCAATCAAAGTTTACTACCGTCTCAAGGTCCATCATTAAAATTTTGCCGCTGGTAAATTCATATATCGGGCAGTTGGCGGCGTCCCAAACAGAGTAGATTTTGCAGGTATCCTGAAACTCTTTGCTGAAGACAGTGTCGATGCTGGTGTTGCCATCCTTGCCGAACATGCCTACCAACGTAAGGTCAACGCCAAGATTTTTGACCGCCTCACCGGCGTGAGCGGTAAACCCGCCGTGGCCGCGGCGTTTGCGGACAATCTCGTTGGAATAGCCGCCCGCGCCTGTATCGTAGACAGACTTTGCAAAATCCTTCATCTGCTCGTACAACACATAGTCTGTGGGGCTGTTGCGCACCTGAACTATTTCCCAAACATCGTCTACAAACCCGTCTATGCCCAATGTGACCTTGCCTTTTTGCGTTTCAAAATAATTGCAAACGCGCTCAATACTGATTTCCTTCATGTCTTCTAATATCCCCTCTCTATTTTTTGTTGTCCTTAACTTACAATTCTAGCATCTATGTTCCTTAGTTTATCATATTGAGTGGGACAGTTCAATAGGACATTAGAATCCAACCCCACACACTTGCAAAGGCGGCTATTTCGGTTGCGAATGCTACAGCAAGGTTTTTCCCGGTGTAGAGCCTGTTGGCAATGGTGAGATTTTTGATTAAGAAGTCCTCGAAGTACGGTACGCCTATCTCCGGCGCAAAACGCCACTCGCTGAAAAACCATAAGAGGCGTATGCGGATTGCTTGCCGGACGCTCTCGGGCAACTGAATGTCGCCGTTTTCTGTGATATTCAAATCCCCGTCGGGGGTTAGCAAGATGTCAAACACTAGCCCGAGATATTGAAAAGCATTATGGGCTTTCACAGGGTATGCAGAATAAGATTGATGAACTCATGCCCAAACAGCAGACCAAAAAACGCAGTTACGACCACGGTTTGGGATAGTCTTAAAATCTTACTGGTTATGATTTGGGGGTATATAGAAAAAAATAACGCCCAACGTCCCAAAGCCTTATAAACAGGCACTTTTCAAGGAACGGTTAGCCCATTTGGAACTGCATCAACTTGACACATGTATTCATAACTTTTTGATGTGTTTTTTTATGAATGCGACATCATCTTCGATTTGTTTCAATCTATCTTCTTCGAGCTTTTCTTTATATTGCATTTGTCTTAAAGCGATGAACGACGCAACTAGAAAAAGGACGGCACTAACAATCATCAATGCAATTCCGATAGGGACGTTATCTGGGTTAGAAATATTAACTAAGGTTCCCAATCCCATAAGCACAAACGCCAACAGGCAAATTTTGTTAATTGCAGATTTATTTCTCACATTCATCACCCTTCCTAATTAATTTTATGCGAACAGACAATATTATATTTCAGTGAAAGGGTATATAGTGAAAAATGCCGTCCCAACGTCCCAAAGCCTTATAAACAAGCACTTTTCAAGAGACGGTTAGCATATTTGGGACGGCTTGCGTACTTTTGAAACCAAAAACTCGGTAACAAATATAGGTTGACAAGTTACACCTACCTTGGGTCTAGTAAATGTCGTCTTCGCTCAAAGTCCATTGGGTCAACATAGTAATACTGCCTATTAGCACCCCTATTGGACGTATTTGTTAGATTTCCCGGTTCCCACGGAACGGTTCTCATGTAATATTCAAGATGCAGCATAACTTCTGGGGTAATCGCGCCCACACACAAAAAGTCGCCGCGAAAACATTTTAAAGTGCTTTCGCGGTGAGGTCAAATTATGTGGGGGTGATACTGGATTATTCCGAAAATCCCTTTGACTAAAATTTGTGGGAGCGACTGAAAACATCTGCACTATCTGCACTTGCTACACTCACCCATTTATTGGAAGTGTAGCAAGTGTAGGAGTGTAGCAAAAATTGGGTGGGTTTACAAAATCTTTTCTTTGAGTAGGTAAAACAGGCAGGGGCGGTGGTGTTCCGCTCCTGCCTGTGAATATGGGATTCTTCGGGGGTTAGGACATCAGCCTAAAAATTGCAAATATACAAAAACCGACGCGCATATTGCTGTAGCTACAAAAAAACCGATAACTTGTATAAATTTTGTTGTTGATAAGAGTTCGGGATTATTGACAAAATATTTTACTTCAAACTCATCGCCAACTTTTGAGTTTCTTAACACGCCTATTCTGTTTTTAGAGGTATAATATTTACCGTCAATCGTATAACCCATTAACGCTACGCTTTGGCTTGCAAAATGCTTGCCCGCCGTTTCCATAATATCAATAATTGTACCTGTTGTTGAACCCACTTTTTTTCGTGAGTACAAAAACTTAACACCTAAAAACAATGTTACCCCCGTAAGGATAATAGTGCCAATTAAAAATAAAAGACTCTCATTACTCATAAAGATTCAACCTCCCCAAATTTTCTGTTTATATTCTTTATTCACGGGTTATTTATTGTTACGGATAAAGTAAAGATTTATCGTCAGCTTGCCGTGAATCCTGTATGTCATCAATGAAAACAGTATCATCTACAACTTGGTAAATAACCAGATACCTTTCGCATGATACCATATATCGGTATTTTCCGCTTTTCAAATAAGGTCTATTAAAGACAGGATTGCGAAATGGCAAATGCTCCAATGACTGCATATCCTCAACAAGTCCATTTAACAACCTATCGGCGGCAGATTCGCTAACTCTTGCAAGAAATTCAAAATGGTCATACATCCTGTCATTTACGGCAGGGTCTACGATGACCGTGTATTCCTTGTCTACGCTATTCATTCTTGCTTGCTCCTTGTATTATAGCCTGTTGCATATTATTTTTGAATTGGTCAACGGAATAACCCTGTGTTCCCATATGCCTTGCCATTTCTGTTGCCATAAGACGTTCTGCCGTTGCCAAGTTTTCTTCTCTGCGTCCGTATGATTCAATATCCATCAGAACCATATCGCCCTCACCGTTACGAGTGAGGAATACAGGTACTTTATTAGAACGGCATATTTCCGCTACGCTATTATAATTTTTCCGCAATTCGCTTGACGGTTTGATAACTGGTTGCATTTGCTCAATCCCTTCAGTTGTAATTTTATACCCTTATTGTGCCCCATATAAGGGGTGAAAAGCAACCATTAATTTTCAAAATTTTAACCTCACCCTTGACATTATTCCACAGACTACGCGCATATTGGGGGCTAACTCTGGCAGGATTATAACAGCTGGAACTGACCGGTCGGTTATTGGGGCTCTGTCCCAGACTATAGGTTTCAGTTCATCCCTGGATTCTCTTCCCAAGGATTTGACCTAACTACTTGCCGCACCGTTTTGGTCGGTTTATAGAATCTTACTACGAAAAAAAGACGACTGGTTGTGTTATTTCGAGTGCGGTTTTGCCACGACAGGCGGGACTGGTGCTTTGGATGATACGGAATTAAAAAAAGCACCCTGCCATTCGGAATGTTCCAGCACCTCATAGGTGCGGTCGGCGACGGGTACTAATCGGAGTTCAGCCAGGCGCAGACGAAAGTCCGTCGGCATGAACAATCTTTGTGTATTGCTGTAGGTGTGTATTGTTATTTCAACCGTTTTAGCCTATAACATCACGACCTTCTATTGGAATATTTTACTAGAATATTTCTTTTTCAAAATATCATGCTTGTCGAATCCTGTCGAGTTGTTTTTTAATTAATATGCTATTAATTCTTTCTGCTTCTCGGTTTGTGACGTTGGGGCATAGCGACGATGAGTAAACTGAAAGTAAAACCGCTGTACAAACAAACCGGCACCGCTTAAGTTGCGGTGCCGGCTCGTCTGATTCACTATATTTTATGCCAGTGGATTGACGGATGTAACCGTGTTGGCTGTCAGGCTTTGTAAGCGGGACAATGCGCCGCGCTCTGGTGCCATGATATCATGGTAAAGTAACATGTCCACGGCGGCTTGCAAGGTAGCGGGCGAGATGGTGGGGTCTACATTGTTGACCCGAAAAGTCCTGCGAGACCCATTGGCCGTAACGAATGTCAGTTGGTAGTGCGTCAAATGCTCTCCTCCTTTCCATTTTTTAGCAGTTTCCTAGCATATAAAAAAGCGGCTTTTATGCCGCGGTGTCGTTCATTTCAATATCTGAAACCACATGGATACGTGCCAGCACGGGGCCACGGTTGTACATGGTTTGTATGCCCGTGACAAAGCCGGCCGCATCCTCGGCGGTCATGCTTGGGTCAACGCCGTTAATGCTGCATATAGAGCGATTTTGTACGCTGCGTATACGAAGCGCGGCGGTTGTGTTGGCTATGCTTGCCATCGCGTCCACCTCCTTTCCTTTTGGTTTTTAATTGTCGTTTGCTATAAACGTTTCCGTTGAAAATGGGGTCCCGGGCCCCCGGTGGTGCCGCGTCGCGTTTGAAAGGTGCTAGCACGGGCAGCGTGCCGGGCCGGATCCAAAGCCAGGCATCTACCCCCTTTCATGCGGTGCGGCGGGTAATACACGGTGCAACGGCGTACAGAGGTTAGAGCGGGAGCGGTGCGGTCCGTTTCGGAGAGAACCCCTTCCGGAGATGGCAAAACCCGTCCATGGCATAGAAACGTCTGTTCGGCTGCTGTAAACAAACAATATCACGCAACGTGTAATATGTCAACATTTATTTTTTATTTTGCAAAATATTTCACACAGGAAAATCAAGTCCATTTATTGGCATTTTCTCACGATAAAACCCGGAGAACGACCAAAAACTATTGACTCTATGTGCGCATCACTTTAAATTATCGAGCGGTATTTTCCACGGAAATCAATTTTCATCGGTCTTGGGGGCGCGGTCGGCTTTCAGCGAAGCTGATTCGCGTTGCCGCGTAGCGCATTGGCCCGGCCGAAAGGGCTAGGCGACGCGCTCCAGAAGCGCGGAGTCAGCACTTTCCCGGGACACCAGCGGAGCATAGGCAACCGCGCAGCGAGCGAAACCGGCCGCCGCCCCCAAGGCCGATGAAAATTGATTTCCGTGGGTATTTTCAGTGAATATTGACGCATAAACATTACATGTGTTATTTTATATGTAACATATGTGACTGCTAAGAAAGGGAGTTTTTTATGAAAGCATATTTTTTGGAAGAAAGCGGTAAAATGCTTATAAAGGATGTTAAAGACCCTGAATCAACAGACCAAAATGCCATTATAAAGGTGGAGGCAGCATCAATATGCGGAACGGATTTTAGAACCTTTATGCACGGCAACACCAAGATTACACCGCCCCGGGTTTTAGGCCATGAAAGTGTAGGCACCGTTGTTCATGCCGGGGCATTTGCAAAGGCTCACGGGCTGGAGGCCGGAGCAAAGGTAGTCGTAGCACCCGCCATAGGCTGCGGAGACTGCTGGCCCTGCAAAACGGGCAATACCAACATGTGCGACCGCTTAACCACCTTGGGCTTCCAGTACGACGGTGCTTTTGCGGAATATATGGAAATTCCCAAGCAGGCGATTAAAATGGGTAATGTGCTGCCTATTCCAAAAGGGGTTAGTATAGAGGATGCTGTTTTGGCAGAGCCGGCGGCCTGCGCCCTTAACGCCCAATCATATCTAAACATATCTAAGGGCGATTTTGTAGTTATATACGGCAGCGGCTTTATAGGCTGTGTACATGCGGAGCTTGCATTAACGGCAGGGGCGGATAAAGTGATTATGGTGGAAATTGCGGAAGAGCGCAGAAAAGTAGCAAAGCAAATGGTGCCGGACGTCCAAATTATTGACCCTGCCGAAAACACCCTTGCTCAAGTTTCCAAGCTGACGGACGGGCGTGGGGCAAATGTTGTAATTACGGCACTTTCGGTTGCCGCCGTACACGAGGAATCGCTTAAAATAGCCTCAAAAATGGGACGTATCAGCTTATTTGGCGGCATTCCCGGCGACGGCAAGGGATACTTGGATTCAAATTTGATACACTATAACGAGTTATGTGTGTACGGTGCCCACGCTACAAAGGCTTCTATGATGAAGGATGTACTAAACCGCGTTGAGACGGGCAGGCTGGATTTAAAGAAATACATAACACGAAAATATCCGCTTGCTGAAATAGAAAACGGCTTTATAGCCCTGAGGGATGAAAATGCGATGAAAGTTGTGCTGTATCCATAAAGGAGGAGTAATTTTGGACAAGCAGATAATACGCCACATGGTGCATAAGGTAATGCACGATTTAACGGGGAACGGTGGCATTCCGGTCGCAGTCTCCAACAGGCATTTGCACCTTTGCCAGGCACATCTGGATGTACTGTTTGGGGAAGGCAGCGCACTTACACCCATTAAGGAATTGATGGGGGGGGAGTTTGCCGCCAAAGAATGCGTAACCATAGTGGGCCCAAAACTAAAATCCATAGAAGGCGTGCGGGTTGTAGGGCATTTGCGCTCCTTTTCGCAAGTGGAAATATCCAAAACAGACAGCTACACGTTGGGCATAGATGCACCCCTGCGGGATTCCGGCGACATTAAGGGAAGTGCGCCTATTGCTATTGTAGGCCCCAAAGGCAGCATTTTTTTAAAGGAAGGCTGTATTATCGCTAGGAGGCACATACATATGTCTCCCGCTGATGCGGCAAATTTTGGCACAAAAGACAAGGAAATTGTAAAAGTTCGCATCCAAGGGCCGCGCGGCGGTGTGCTGGACAATGTACTGGTGCGGGTAGCAGAAACATTCACATTGGAAATGCACATTGATACGGATGAAGCAAACGGCCTTGGCATCTCCAGCGGGGACTTTTTGTTGATTGAATAATAAAAAATATAAGAACACGTGAAAGGGAGGCCGTTTGCGAAAGCGGCCTCCCTTGTTCTGTCATCCTCTATGAATCACAATACGCTACCTCTGCCTAAGCCCCCTTGCCTAATCGCACGGTTGCCAACCGACAACCGCACGATGGCCGGGATATATAAAGCCTAAAAAGGAGGGGGTGCTTTAAATGTCTATCCTGTTATAAATCAAACGCACTCCGGGCAAGTCCGGGCTAGAAATGGTCAGCACGTCGTTATTTAATGTAAAATCCCATTCCTCAATTGTACCGGGTATATAGATGTTCAAAATTCCAATATTTCCTTCTATATACGCTTCCCAATAGAACACATCGAAGAGAACCTCGCTGCCCCTGATACCCGAGCCGTCGGAAAAGAATACATAGTCAAAAGCCTGAATGGTGTCGTTGTAAACCCAGCTCCATATTCCCAGCAACGGGAAATCCCCAAAGTCTTCTGCGTGCCCTGTCCAAACATAGGCAAGCATCAGACCCGGAACTTGCAAGCTTTCGATTATCAAAACGTCATCGTAGATTAAAAAACTCCACTCCTCAAAAACAGAGGGGATATAAATGTCCAAATACTCTCCGTATGCATACCATTCAAATGATACAAGATTGGCACCGGCACCTCTGATGCCTGTGTAGTCTTCAAAGAATAAATAGTTGAAGGAGGAATCATCCGCCCATTCCCATAAACCGACTATGGTGGCCTCGGGTTCCGGCTCCGGTTCCGGTTCGGGGGTTGGTTCCGGCGTCGGGGCCGGGGTTGGAGTTGGTGTCGGGGTTGGAGTTGGTGACGGCGTCGGGGTTGCAACCGCAACCGCAGGTACGGTAGGTTCATTGGAACCTCCGCAGGCCGTAAGGCCCATCAACAGAAAAACACTGATTATCGGCACAAGCATCACTAGTGCTGTCATGCGCCCTTTTACTTTTTGCATAAAAATCATCCCTTCTTTTTTTAGTCCACTCTGTTAAATTGAAATATATAGCCGGGCGTCAATCGGTTGGTAAAGGTTAAGACATCCCTCCGGATGCTGTAGCCCCATTCTTCTACGGGCCAAGCCTCCTGGCCAAATCTCATTCGTAAATATCCGTTCTCTATACTCCATGTAAATGATTCCGTTTCCGGGTGGATACCCCGTATAACAGTCACGTGCCGACAGGTCTTGCCCGTCGCCTGATTTGATATCCCTTTCTTTTTAAGACTCGCATAAACATGTTAAATGTAGGGTTGAAAACCCTCGTGCACACAGATATACTTTCACATACAATCGTGTCGAATGCTAGAGACGTTTTTGTACCTTTTTAAAATTGAGGAGAAGTGTGAAAATTCGTTTGCAAACTTTTGCACCAACCTTTTTGTGACTCCGACGAAGGAAGCATCTTGGCATCAATTTTGAAACCAGAAAAAAACGTCACGAGGGGCAATACGGCGAAAAATTAGACTTATCCATAGCGTGGTAAAATAAAAAAAGCCAAGGAGGGAACCATGGCACTGTATAACGCAAATTTGATAATAAGGGAAACAAGAAAGGCAAAGGGCATAACCCAAGAGCAGCTTGCGGAGGGAATCTGCTCCCGAGAGACAATAGTTAAGCTGGAAAAAGGCACGCGCAAGCCCAACTGGTTTGTATTTCGGGAGATTACGCGCCGGCTGGGGCTGGAAGGCAGTATTGCCCAAGATGAAATCTCATCGGAAGAGGAAGTGGTCTTATATCGGCGGATTATGGGATGCTACAACCTGATTAACACTCAAAAATTCGACGACGCAAAGGCCGAAATTGATAAAATTGATGCGGAAAAATCGGCTGTGTGGAAGAAGGGCGTGTGGTATGAGTCGCTTCTCCGCCTAAAGGTTGCTTTCTACACATATGGCATAAATTCCTCATTAGAGCTTAACAAATATAAAAATCCAGCTCTGGCCATCGAGTACGCATTGGAATGCCTTGAACTTACCCGCCCTGGCTTTGATGTTGGTAAAATTTCCGAATATTTTTTGGCAACCCATGAATTTCAAACCATCAGGCGATTGGCAATGGCGTCCGCCGCAACTGACGCAGATGCCGCTATTAAAATCTATCAAGACTTGAGGCGAAACGCGGAAAACCCTTATTTTATAAGCACCAGCGACCCAATCAAGACTGTGAATGCAGAGTACCGCTTGGTATTGTTGCACTTGAGCAACGCACTGTCTGTGGCCGGCCGCCACGAAGAATGTTTGCAAATCGCAGAAGAAGGGTTGGCGCGGTTTTCTATTGGCAACGACTCTCCGCTTAATTTTATGAACCTTTTGTCTTTGAAATCCGCCGGTTTGGAAGGTCTCGGTCGTATAGAAGAGAGCATGGAGGCCAGTAAAAAGGGTATGCTGCTTCACTATGTATTTGACGGCTATAACGATATCAACTTTGCTGCCAGCAAAAAATATCATGAAGAAACCGTTGGCGAAAAATTAGACCTGTCAGTACCGTGGTAGAATCATTTACGAAGGGAACAACATATGTACTATATTATAACCAACCCTGTGGCCGGGCGCGGGGGCGCAATGCACCGGTTACCCATACTTGAGGAGCTTTTTACAGCCCATGGCCTGCCCTATGAGGCGTACATTACCACAGGCATATTGGACGGCTACGAAAAGGCAACGCAATTTTGTGCCGGAGACAACTGCGACGGAATAATCGGAATCGGCGGTGACGGCACTTTTCAGGAAATAGCGGCGGGAATGGTTGACGCATTTCCGGGCGGGAAAATTCCGATTCCGCTGGGGATTTTTCCGGCGGGCAGCGGCAACGATTTTATCAAAACAATCGAGGGCGGAAAGTCCCAAGCCTTGGCCAAGTACAAAAAGGATATCCCCCTGGCGGCAAAAAATTTTTTTGAGACTGTTTATCGCGGACAAACCCGTACCATAGATGTTATTACCGTCAATGACACGGCATTTTTAAATATCGGCAACATCGGCTTGGACGCCCGGATTGTACACAACGCTATTTCCCTAAAGCCAAAATACGGCAGACAAGCCTATCTGGCAGCGGTGTATAAGTCCATTGCCCGGCATAAAAATTTGCCACTCACCTTTGAAGTCAACGGCGAAAAATGGGACAAGCACTATACCCTCGCGGCGGTGTGCAACGGGCAATATTACGGCGGCGGAATGCCCATCGCGCCCTCGGCAAAAATCGACGACGGGAAAATTACCCTTTGTCTGGTGGAGGGAATCAGCCGCCCAAAAACAATGGTGCTGTTCCCTTCGCTGATGGTGGGCAAACATGTTTTGCTGAAGCCGGTAAAATTCCACGAATGCCAACAGGTGGCAATAACTCTGCCTCCCGGCCAGGAAAGCCTGTGTCTGGACGGCAATCTCTATCCCCGGGAGGGCCGGCTGGAGTTTAAAATTCTGCCCGGCGTATTGGATGTGTTCGTATGAGCCATTATTTTATTGAAAACCCCGCGCTGCTTACCCGCGAACGGGAGCTGAAGCTGGAAATCTTCGGGCGGAAGTTTAGATTCCTGACCAATAACGGACTCTTCTCCTGTGACAAGATTGACGACGCTTCCTTAACTTTGCTTAAAAACATGCCCCCCATCGAGGGGGCCTTGCTGGATTTGGGCTGTGGATACGGCGTGCTGGGAATTGTGCTGGCTAAGGTCTACGGCCTGGGTCTTACCCAAAGCGATATAAACCGCGTGGCATTGTCCTACGCCAAGCGAAACGCGAAGCTTAATAATGTAGAAACTCAAGCCATCCATTCGGATTCCTTTGAAAAGATTGCGGGCAGGTTCGACAATATCGTATTAAATCCACCCATCCACGCAGGGAAAGCCACCCTGCACCGTATGTATGAGGAATCCGCCTCCCACTTGAAAAACCCCGGCGGCTCGCTATTTATTGTTATACAAAAAAAACACGGCGCGGAAAGCACCGTGAAAAAGCTTAAAGAGATTTTTTTAAATTGTGATATTTTATACAAAAAGAAGGGGTGCTTTGTGGCTAGGGCGTCTATGCAGGGCTATTGACACAAGGTATAGCAAAATAATTTCAACAAACACCTTGCTCAACGAAGAAATTGGTCAGTCGGGACACAAATTCATTCTCGCGGCATTTTATATCGGCAATGTCCGATTGATTATACCGTTCTTTCTTACGCCCGAAGTAACCGTTACCGGCTTGTATGTTCAATTTTTTTTTCAAATACAACGCGATTGCCAAATGAATCAAGCCATTCTTGGGCTTGTTCAAAATTCCATCCGTTATAATTGGCCGTTTGCCACTTTCTGGGCAGAATATGCTCTATGTGGAAGTCGTAAGGGTATTGTTCTTCATAAAGTATACACTAACAATGTATTTCCAATACTCATTGGGATAACAGAACAAACAGTCAATGTACTTGCGTGACTCTTGAGAAATCGTATATCCTTCCTCTGCTTCTGGTTCATTCCCATTATTTAGATAATACCAGAAATTTGCCAACCTCATTATCTCTGCTCCGAGTTGTCAAGGGGTGAAATCGCCAACTCACTATCCATGCATCGCAGTTTGGTAACAACGATAACGGGTAGCCCGAAAAGTTAAGAAACGCTTCCAAATATTATGTTGAGGGTGTTTTTTTAATACATAAAATTTTTCGGAATGTCTCATAAAATTTACATGAATTTAATTTTTATTTTACACAGCCATGCTATTATGACCTTGTGTGCTTGGATATACCGATTAGGCAAATCCACCTGACGCAACCATGCAGAAAAATTGTTCGCTTTACCCTTTTAGATAGATGCATTAGTGGAAAATTTTATTTTCAACCTGAAAGAGAGTGATTGCTTTGAAGGATGCCAATAACACAATTATCGTTCACCCCTGCTATCGTTTAATAAGTGAGTGGTGACATTAGATTGAAGTGGGAGGTTGAATGCTTGGATGCCATACGTGCCTTTGAACAGTCAGATTTTCATGTTCTTGACAATATTTTAGAAGGTAAATATATAGAAGCTGTATATCAACCAGTATTGTCCTTGTCAGATGGGCATATATTTGGTTATGAAGCTCTTAGTAGGATAACAAAAAAGGAGCTTCAAATTAACATCGAAAAAATGTTTGAAATAGCTGATTGTGCAAATAGATTGTGGGAGCTTGAAACTTTGTGTCGGACAAGGGCATTGGAAGGTTACCTTTGTCCATGTACAGAAACAAAGCTTTTCCTTAACGTTAACCCCAATGCTCTTTACGATGAAGAATATAAAAAGGGGGTAACGAAAACTGTATTAAGTAAGTACGGATTAAATCCCGACAGCATCGTCTTCGAAATAACAGAGCGGATTGCCACAAAAGACAGCAATGCATTCATGCATTCTGTCCAGAATTATAGAGACCAAAAATATGAAATAGCAATTGATGATGTAGGAGCAGGCTATTCAGGCTTGAATGCTATTGCAAGCGTAAAACCTGACTACATAAAATTAGACATTGGGCTTGTAAGGGGCATTGACCGGGACGAAATTAAAATGCTTTTGTGCAGGTCTATAGTGGAATTTGGCAAAAATACCGGAATTAAAATAGTTGCTGAAGGAATAGAAACGGAACGGGAATTAGAAGTTCTGATTCAAATGCGTGTTGATTTTGGACAAGGTTATTTATTGAGTATTCCTCAGAAGTCATTTGACTATACGCTCCCTAAAAACGTCGAAATGATAATAAAAAATCATCCAAGTAATCGGCACGAAAATGAAGGCAGTTTAATTTTCCCGATTATCGGAAATTTGTCAAAACCGGGCTATATAGTTTCTCCTGATAAAAAAGCAGTTGAAATCTATGAAACACTCGACCCATCTGTAGTTGCGCTGTCAATTGTGGAGGACGGCATTACTGTCGGTTTTTTGACTAAGGCGTACTTAGACAAAAAATTAGGAGGCAGATTCGGTTTTGACCTTTATTCGCGCAGACTTATTCATGAAATTGCAGAAATGGACTTTCTGAAATTAGATTTTGAAATGTCTGCTGACCAAGCATCACGAATTGCCATTCAAAGACCGCATGAACAGCTTTATGACCCTATTGTTGTGGAGAAAAACGAGCGTTATTATGGCATTGTTACAATCAAAGACTTACTCGATGTCTGCACAAAAACTGAAGTAGAAGCCGCAATGAATGAAAAACGTCATGCACAACGTACTGCTCGAAATTCAGAAATTGCCAGAGAGCGAGCTGATGCAGCAAAAGAAGCAGTCATGTCAAGCATAGAGTACGCAAGTAAAATACAAAAAAATCTCCTTCCCAGTAATAGTATTTTTGAAAGCATATTCTCTGACTATTCCATTCTTTTGAATCAAAGAGACATAGTTGGAGGTGATATTTATTGGGTTAAAAATTTTAAAGGAGGTTCTGTTCTTTGTGTTTGTGATTGTACAGGACACGGTGCGCCCGGTGCGATGCTTACAATGCTGGTGGTTTCTATTCTTGATTCCACAGTAAATGAGGATAATTATAAAGATACATCTGAAATTGTTTATGGGCTTGACCTAAAACTTTCAAAAATTCTTGGTGCGCTTCCTATTGCTCAAAAAAGGCGCAGAGCGACAGAAATTAACGATGGATGTGACCTTGCTGTTTTATTTATATCTAATGACGGAGATGTCTCTATATCATCCGGGCATACCCATGTCTTTATATGTAATGGTGACGAGATTACTCAAATAAAAGGCCAAAAAATATACGTTGGCGAGCATAGATTGCATAGCAAAAACGACGTAGGAATAACCAATATCCCCTACAATTCTTCAAATAAATTTTATATAGCTTCGGACGGGCTTTTTGACCAAATTGGAGGCGAACATGGTTTGCCCTTCGGATATTCAACATTTAAAAAGATAATTCTTGAAAACCATAATGAAAATCAATCAGTCATATCCGAAAAAATATGGAATGCATTTGAAAAATATCGCCATGACCAGCCGCGAAGAGACGATGTTGAATTGATAACATTTAAGCCGTAATCATTGAGGTGATGCGCATGGATTTGTTCGAAAGAGAGCAAAAAATTTTTGATGACTCTGTCGCACACATAGAGGCAATAAAGTGCGGCGAACTTTATTGTTTAAATAAATATGAAAAAATCGTCAATGAATACGGAAAACTTTTGAAACAACTCCGGCGCGTTACAAAATTGTCTGACAAAACAACGGTTAGCTTAAATACAAACAAGATGGATTTGCAGGATAAAGTGTATTTTGATGCACTTACCGGCATATACAACAGGCGTTTTATGGAGGAGCGGTTGGGTTATATCATAAATTCGTTAAGCCGTTCGGATGGTGGAATATTAAGTGTTTTGATGATTGATATAGATTTTTTCAAGAAATACAACGATAAATACGGACACGACATGGGGGATGAGTGCATCAAGTATGTTGCTCAGGCAATATCGTCAAGCGTTACAAGAACTGATGATTTTGCCGCACGCTATGGTGGAGAAGAATTTATCGCGGTTTTACCCAACACAGATATAAAGGGTTCTTGTACAATAGCGGAAAAAATACACGAAAACGTTAAAGCATTAAACATACCACATAAAAAAAGCAAGGCCGCATCCTATGTGACAATCTCAATTGGTATTACGACTGGAAAGGTTTCTCATGAGCGAAAAGGCGCAGAGTTTATACAGCGGGCTGACAAGGCTTTATATATGTCAAAGCAAGGCGGAAGAAACAAGTACACCCACTTAAACTTTGAGGAGGAATAAACGTGATATTGGACATGCTCGAATATTATAACATGAAGAAAAAACACAATATCAATGTAATTTATAGCGGCCCTATATGGGCAGAGGGGATTGAGGGGATAGGCGCAGCCATTCGCAATATGGCTATATTTGACGAATTATCCCTTTCGGTATCTCAGTCTATTTTTTCCGTTTTTGTTGAACAAATGAACAATATGCTAATGTATTCATCAGAAAAAGAGGCATTTGATTTGGGAAACAAGCGTGCTAATACACCAAAAGGTGTTTTTGTCTTAGGGACACAGGACAAATCATATTTTTTACAAAGCGGTAATGTAATTAGCGGCGATAATGTCGAAAAAGTTAAAGTGCGATTAGACTTTCTCAACACGCTCGATAAAAAGCAATTGCGTGAATATTACAAGGAGCAGATTAAAGCAGAGAATCCAAATTCCGAAAGTAAAGGCGCGGGGCTTGGTCTTATAGAAATTGCAAGACGGGCAACTTCTCCGATTGAATATTCATTTGTTCCCTTTGACGATGGGTTATCCTTTTTCACCATGTTTGTAACGATAGGAGGGGATAAGTGAGATGGCGTACAAACTGGAAGTGCAAAAAACAGGTTCTACCCCTTATGTGCTTATTGATGAAGAAAACGGATATTTGAAATTTGAAGGCGAGAGCTACCATGAAAATGTAGTAGTTTTCTTCAAAGATGTAAGCGATTGGCTCAACAATTTCCTTTCATCGGATTTTGGCACATTCACTTTTGAGTGCGCGCTTAAATACTTTAACAGTTCAACCGCCAAACTATTGCTTAACATGCTTATGGACATGAACGATGCCGCTGCAAACGGAAATAAGGTGGTTGTAAATTGGATGGTAGATGAAGATAACGACATAATCATTGAATGTGGAGAGGATTTTAAGGACGAAATGAATACCCTTGAGTTTAATATGATAACAATTTGCGCCCCTTAGTAACTTGAATGTGCAATTTTTTCAAAGAACGATTCCTTGCCACCATTAGAAATCTTTAGATAGGGGCGACTCTGATGGATACATCAGAAAAACCGAAATGGTCTTGGATTCCCTTCAAGAAGGATTTAACCAAAGAAGAATTTAGCTGGGTAATGGGGCTTGTGGGAACTTTTGGGTTAGCCTTTGTGCCAGAGCGATTATGGTTTGTTATTTTGGTTGTGTTTATTATTTCATCCATAGGATACGCTGGAAACACAAAAATTTATGATGCTTTTTTGATTGACGTAACAGACAATAAAAAGATGAACTGGGTTCCAGCCTAGGTTTTGCTTCTGTGTTGGGAACAGCGATTTTTGGCTTAATTGCGTTGCTTACCGGGCAGTCACATTATGGTATTGCTGGGATTGCGATATTATTTATTGCGTCGGCTGTTGTATTCAAATTTGTACCCGGAGACAGGCCGAGTTCTGATTATAGGATTTGAAAGGAAGGAATGCATGGAACTTCTAAGACTAATCGAGGGGATTCGCACACCGTTTTTTGACACTTTTTTCAGTCTTATCACTCGTCTTGGCGAGGAAATGATTTTGATAATCGTATTCTGCGCCGTTTATTGGTGTATCAATAAAAAGATAGCATATGTGATAGGTGTCGTATTTTTTCTGTCCGCACTGTTTGTGCAAGGAATGAAAATCATATTTAGAGTAGACCGCCCTTGGATTGTAGACCCAAATTTTACCACCGTTGACGGCGCAGTTAGGGAAGCCACAGGGTACTCATTCCCCAGCGGACACACTCAGGCGGCCGCCGCTTACTTAGGCTCTCTCGGAGCGTTGTTGAAAGCCAAGCCAGCCAAAATAATTTTGTTCACGCTTGCTATCCTTGTGGCATTTTCTCGGATGTATCTTGGGGTACACACTTTACAAGATGTTGTTATATCACTTGTTATTACGTTTGCAATGGTATTTCTCGCTATAAAATTTTTTAATAATAATGCAGAATGCAAAAAGCGAGATTTTTTGTTATCGTTGTTCATGGTGTTGTGTTCAGTTGTGGTAATTGTGATAGCGGCTGTTTTAAGCCACAGGGAAATCACCGAAGCATTTCAACTGCGTGACAGCGTAATAGCCGCAGGTGCGGCAATAGGTTTCGCCGTTGGTATGTATATAGAACGCACCTATATTTGCTTTTCGGTAAAGGCACAGAGTATTCCTATGCAAATTGTAAAGTATGTGCTTGGTGTTGCCGGGATTATTGCTGTACAAGAAGGTGCAAGAATTATAGGTGATGGGCTTGTCGCAGACGGAATACGATATTTTCTTATGATTATATGGCCAACTGTAGTTTTTCCGCTTATTATCAAACGCTTCTTTACTGCAAAGTGTTCGACGCATGCTTAAGTTTCTCCAATGGCGTGAGTGATATGGTGTCCATGAAGGTGTCCTCTGCAATAGCTTCTTTTTTAGCACCACATTTGGGGCGGAAAAAAATATCCGCCCCACCATTTTTTATTTTACTCTTAAAATCCAGTCTTGATTTCTTACCATTAATTGGGCACGGGCTCATTGTCGATTTCCGCGTAAAGGGAGGCGAGGTCGTCGTCTACGGAGGGTTTTGGGGCCAGTCCCATTTCGGCTTTTAGAGAGGCAAGCTCGTCGTCAAGGGCCGCGCCGCCGCCGCTTTTGTACAGGTCGGCAAGGGCTTGGGCCTCGTCGCGGGGCACTTCGTTTAGGGCGGAAAGTGCGCGGGCACGGTCGAGGCGTTCTTGGGCCTGCTGCTCGAAGCGGCTGAAAGCCTGTAACGCGCCTTCGGCTTTTGAGCCGGCGGCTCCCATTTGATTTACGCGCTCGGTGGCTTTGGCTACGGCCAGGTTGGACTTGATTGTTGCCTTGCGAGAGCGCAGGGCGTTGATGTCCTTTACCAACTTGTCGTGCATCTGGCGCATTTGAACGGCGTTGGCTTGGGCGGCCTCGGCCAGCTTTTGCAGCTCTACGCCTTGGGCCTCAAGCTCATTCTTTTTGTTTAGGAACACACGGGCATGGTCCTCGTTGTCGGCGGTGAGGGCGCGGCGGGCAAGCTCCATGTTCTTGCTCACTTCCGCGATGTTGGCGTCGGCCTCACGGCGGGTGCGGGTTTCCTCCGCCATTACCCCCGCGGTTTCCTTTTTCACCGCGGCCAAGTCATTGGCAAGCTGACGCAAAGTCTGGTCAATCATTTTTGCCGGGTCCTCGGCCTTGTCCAGCAGCGCGTTGATGTTCGCCGACATGATGTTTTTGAATCTGCTTAAAATTCCCATTTAAATATCCTCCTTTATTATTGGTCGTTGTCGTCCATATATTGCTTCGCCAGTTGCGAGGCTTCGTCGTCAACCCTTCCTTCGAAGGTATTGAGGTCCTGACTCAGAATGCGTTCGGTTTGCTCGGCTTCCAGATTTTTTTGCGCCTGCTTGCGTTTCCACCATGTGAATAGTAGGAACAGAATTAATAGAATTCCGGCCACAGTCAGCACTGGAATCCACTGCGAGCGCGTTACCACCATGATTCTCCGCCCTGCGCCACGGAAAGCATTGCTAAACATGGTTTCGTTGTCAAGGTCGGAATAGTAGTAGTGCTGCACGAAGTCCATAAGGATGCCCTGAGCCTCATCGTCCATTACCGTCAGGGCTTGCGCGCCAACCGTCACCCACATTGCATATTCGTTGCGGGCGTTTTCGAAAAATACCAGCAAAACATGGGCCTGGTCGTTAAAAAGCTCGTTGTAGCGGCGTTCCGCAAAAGAGCGCAGAGACTCCTCTGTGGGCAGATTTGTGCTGCCGTCAATGTTGTCCGTCAGGTACAGATGAGGCCGTACCCCCGTTCTGTTGTGAAAGTCCCGCATTCCGCCCAAAAGACGACTTTCATTGCGTATCCACCGGGCGGGCTGGTTGTCCGTCACCATAGACGCGGGCACGTTAAGAGCCGCACCGCTTGGCAGGGCGTCACGGCTTACCGTGGACGGGGCTATTGTTACGGTTTGGAAACCTCCGCCCCCCGCAAACGGCACCGAAAGATTGCCCAGCATCCCGATTATCGTAGTTATCACGACTATCGCGAGAATTATCATTATCAGCGTGGTGCAGCCGCAACCGCCCCGGCCCATTCCGCCGCCGCCCATCATCGGGCCTCCCATCATTCCGCGACGACCCCAGCCGCCTCCCCAGCCCCAGCCTCTGCGGCGGCCCATCATTCCCATACCCATTCCGACGGCCATTCCCGTACCGAAGCCCGGTTGACGCCTCGGGGCTGCAGCCCTTGGCGTGGATACTCTTGGCGCAGGCGCACGGCCTACTCCGCCCAGTCCACGCCCGCCTCGGTTAGACGCGCCCAAGCCCCCTATCCGGCCGCTTCCTCCCAGGCTGCCGCCCATTCTTCCGCCGCCGCCTAATCCGCGACCCATTCCTCCGCCGCGCATTCCTCCTCTTGGCATTTAAAAACCTCCATTTCGCTTAAAAATAGAATTTCCTGTGTATATATCCTCAGGTGTTTTAGTCTTTGTATATTTATGCTTGCTCGTTACATAATAGTTACATCTTTGATTTTGAAAGGAGATTACTATGACACGCTTAGGTATAATTGGCGGACTGGCCGTGGGTATGATTATCGGTGCGGGAATCAGCATGACCACCGACGAAAAGCACCGCCGCCGTGTGATGCGCAACAGCAAACGCGCGTTACGCAAGGCCGGGCATTATTTTGAGGATATGTTCTAGGCTTTGCTTGGGGGCGGCAGTCTGCGTATTTTGAAATATAATCCGTGGGCCGCTGCCCCCTTTTTAATAAACGCAAAAAACGGCGGTTTGTCTGACCCGGCCGCTTGATTTTATGCTTTTTCCTGTGATTTTGTCAAATGCTTCAAGTGCTATAAAGCTTTTGCGTCGCGGATTTCGCCTGAGGCAGCACATAAGCCTGTGTGACACGGGTGGCGGTATTGGCTGTGGCGGATTCCAGCATGGCGAAAACTGTCTCGATGTCTCCCAATGCCTTTTCGGGGGTAGATTCGATTTTCCCTCCCAAGCGAAGGGCTGTATGGAAGTCCTCCAGCTCGTGATAGTAGCCCTGTCCGGGGGTGTAGGGAATCGCTACACCGGGTCGGTCGTCCTTGTAGGTGATGTTTACAAATCCGCAGTGGCGTTCTTCGAGATAAATCTCGCCGTGAGTGCCAAAAATGCGCAGGCCGACAAGAGGAGATTGGGTCTCCTTGCCGGTTACAAAGAAGCTGTAATGCCCCGCAACACTGTCGGGGAAGCTCAGCAGTGCGTTGATGCATGAAAACGGCGAGAAGCTGAGTGCGGACGGGCGACCGTGAGCAAAGACATTTATAACGTCACCAAAGAGATATCGCAGACGGGCCATATGATGCACACCCGTGTCCAGCAGAACTCCGCCTTCGAATTCCGGCTGCTGCCGCCAGCGGGTTTGGGCAAAGCCGCCTTTTTCCGCGTCCTCGCGATATTCCATGACATTGTTGTCTATAAAATACACGGGGTTTCCGATTTGCCCACCTGATATTAGGTATTTTATCAAAACGTTTTCCTCGTCATAGCGGATGTTCTCGGCCACCATTACCTTTACGTCATAGCGGTCTTTTAAGCGAATCAGATTCCGCGCGGCCTCGGGCGTAGACGCGAAGGGCTTTTCCGCTACCAGATGCTTGCCCTTTGTAATAGCCGCTACGGCCACCTCATAGTTTTCGCGGATAGGCACAAGGGTTTCCACCGCCTCGATATCCCGCCGGGATAACAGCGCGTTATAATCACTATAGGCCGATTCCATAGGAAGCCCCAGAAATTTCGCTACTTCGGAGGCTTTTTTCATGTCCTTGTCGCATACGGCAACTATTTCGAACCTGTCCGAAAGTCTCGCCAACGCGGGCGCGTGCAAACGCTCCCAAGCCAGCCCAAGGCCGATTATGCCCAATTTTATTTTTTCCATGCCATCCTCCATTAGACTTCTATATGGTGACAGTATTTACTTTTTTGGCGGATTGTATGCGACCAAACAGTAGGAATTTTAGCCCGACGCGGCAATGGGCAAGAAATAATTGTGTCTAAAAATGAATGCTAATGTAATTTGTCAGTCAAAAAACTACAAAAATACCCCCCTGTATGTGATTGTAAAATAAGCGAGGTATGTTACTATTGCATCAGCTCAAGAAGCTCTACTTTTCCAAATATGTAATATTTTCCAGGCTCTGCCAGTGGGAATTTTGACTAAAAGCACAAAACAGTCTAAAAAGGTTCAGCTTTTTAGACTGAGTTTTTTTAGAGTTTTGAACCCCCATATTTGTAGTTATAGCATAAAATTTGATAAAAAACAATCCGAACCTTTTTGGAAAGGCTCTGTAGGAAAATTAGAAACAGTAACTATTACAAAATGAAAAGGAGTATTTTCAATGTTCAAAAGTTTAAAGAGTAAGCTGACCATCCCCATTATCGGAATACTTATTGCTGTCGTGCTTGGTATTGTGCTGTATTCGTCCAATGCGGCAAGCGCATTGGCTGACGATTTAATCTGGGAACGTGCGTATGCGTCGTCCAGAGCGGCGGCGGCGCACATTGCCCAGCTAGAGGCACAAACCAATGTGGTGGCGTATGCGGTTGCCGGTGATTACACTCTTCTTTCCGCCATCATAGATTGGAACGCCGGCAACAACCGTCCGGAAAACAGAAACATCATCATCAACCGATTGCGTGAGCTGGGCAGTACGATGGCCGTGGACAGCTTTACCGTGCGCGACTTTGAGGGGCGCACCATCGTAAGACTACACGATTTGGATTTTTACTACGATATTGACGGGCTTGCCAACGCGGTCAACGCGATTCAGCACAGGCAGTCCACTACATCATTTACCTCTACGGCGGCTATGCCTATGAGCCTTATCACCACCGTACCCATCATACATAACGGTGAAGTGCTGGGTACAATGGCACCCATTTTCCATTTTAATACAGAAAGCTTTATAGACAATCTTACCCATGTATTTAATGCCCCTGTTTCCGTTTATCGTGGACGCGAAACCGTTGCTTCATCTCTGATGCTGGGCGGCCGACGTGCGGTTGGGGTTGAAGTAAGCGATGAAATAGGGGACATTGTAATTGAACAGGGCATATCTCACATGGTAGACCATTATATTGAGGGCGATGGCACGATTAGTTACTACATGCCGTTTTTGGGTGCGGCAAGGAACGTCATAGGTATGATGGCGATACATTTTACTACCACAGAGGCCGATGCAGCTACCTCATCTATGGTAATGACTATGATACTTTTTGGCGTTGCAGGTGTGCTTATCGCCGCAATCCTTATGTTTATCTTAATTTCCCGCAGCTTAAAGCCCCTTAATGGCCTTGCAAAAAATGTTAAAGAGGTATCGGCAGGGAATCTTAATGTAAACATTGATAGGGCCAACGCTCCCAAAGATGAGATAGGAGCCATGACACAGGATATTTACGGCCTGGTAGATGTCATAAAAAACATGGTGTCTGATTTATCCGGTATTCAACACGAATATAACGGCCTTGGAAATATGCGCCATCGACTGACCGCCGACAGATACCAAAACTCCTTCAAAGAACTAATGGAAAACGTGAATGGTATTTTGGACAACGAAGTTGATAATATCAAAGATATATGCAATATAATCGCCAGTGTGAATGACGGTAATTTTGATGTTCATGTTACAGACTTGCCGGGTGATTTCGTGATGCAAACAAAGTCTATACACATGCTGCTTGCCAATCTAAAAGGGGTCAGTACGGAAGTAAATGCCATGATTGAATCAATCTCAGCCAAAGGCGATTTGAGCTTCAAAACCGATGCAGACAAATACAAGGGTAGCTGGTGCGCGATTATGGAAGGGCTTAACAGCATAACCAAGGCTGTAGATAAGCCGTTTAAGGTGCTTGAAATCTCCTTGGAGGAAATGAAAAACGGTAACTTTGACCTGACTGATATTGATGGAAAAATAGCTGCCGCCGGCGTTGACCCAAGCCCTAAGGCCTATAACGGGGTGTTCAAAAGCATTATAGAAGCCTCTGAAATAACTGTTATAGACATATCTTCCTATATTGTGGAATTGGAAAAAATATTGTCACAGATGGCAAGCGGCGACTTGCGCAATCAAATCAACCGGAAATACGTCGGCTCTTTTGATTTAATCAAGAGTTCCGTAAACAACATTTCCTCAACGCTAAACAAAACTATATCGGAAATTTCATCCGCCTCCGAACAAGTTTTATCGGGCGCAAAGCAAATTTCCGCCAGCGCGCAGGATTTGGCCAATGGCGCACAGGAGCAAGCCAGCTCCGTAGAAGAACTCAACGCTTCTATCGACATGATTAACCAGCAAACCCGTCAAAACGCCGACAACGCAAAGGAAGCAAGCGAAATTTCCAACAAGTCAACAGTCAATGCTCAGGAAGGTAACGCTTCCATGAAGGAAATGTTGACGGCAATGTCCCAAATCAAGGATTCTTCCAGCGAAATTTCCAAGATTATCAAAGCAATTCAAGATATTGCATTCCAAACAAATCTGCTCGCGCTTAATGCCGCAGTAGAAGCGGCGCGGGCGGGCGAACACGGTAAAGGCTTTAGCGTGGTTGCTGAGGAGGTACGCAACCTTGCCGGCCGTAGCCAGGAATCCGCAACAGAGACCACAGGGCTTATCGAAACCTCAAACAGCCGTGTTGAAAGCGGGTCAAATATCGCTGAAGCTACGTCGCAATCTTTGGATATGATTGTTAAAAACGCAGCCGAGGTATCAACGCTCATAAGCAATATATCTGAATCGTCAAAGGAGCAGGCGGAGGCAATTTCACAAGTAGGCATAGGGCTTTCGCAAATATCACAGGTAGTACAAAGCAACTCTGCTGTTTCCGAGGAAGCGGCGGCGGCATCACAGGAGCTAAGCTCACAAGCGGAATTACTCCAACAGCTTGTAGCTTATTTCAAATTATAAAAGCTATGCCAAGGCATTTTATAGGGTTCCCCTGACTCTTTATGTTTTGTGTCTTGGCTCATATAGCCTATATGCCCTTTCCCCAAAAATGAAAGGGCATATTTTTATTAAAAAGCTCCTCTTGACAAAGGTTTACTATTGTAGTTCAATGATTACATCAGTAAACATGGAGGGGGTTTTTTTATGCTCAAAAAAATAGCCGATTCAGAGCTTGAGGTAATGCGGATTCTTTGGCGGGGCGGGCGGCCTCTGTCCTTTGCCGAGATAAAGACGGCAATCGAAAGCAAAACCGATTGGAAAAAATCAACCATTCAAACCCTTTTGGGGCGATTGCGGGACAAGGGCATCATTTGCACCCACAATCACTATGTAACGCTGTACAGCCCCAATGTAAGCGAGGAAGAGTATGTCAAAAACGAAGGGCAAAATTTTATCGACAAATTATTTGACGGCAACGCCATGAAGCTCGTAACGGCCCTGTGCCGAAACGGCCAGCTGGATGAAAACGATGTTGACGAGCTTAAAGCATTTTTTACAATGGGGGGTGAAAGCAAATGACGGTTCCCGTAATTTTAAGCGAGCTTGTCCGTACCGTTATTACAATGACACTTTCAGGCGGATTGCTTGCTGTGGTGCTTCTGCTGATTAAGCCGATTGTACGCCACCGCTTGCCAAAGTCGGCACAGTATTGTTTTTGGCTTGTGGCACTTGCTTCGTTTTTAATTCCTATATCAAGAATTGCGGCCCTGCCAGCTGCTATTGCAGACATTGCACCTATTCACAATGTTGTGGAGCGCAATGTCATTTCAACGGCGGAAGTGCGCAACAGGCCCCCCGATATGGATATGGCCATTATAACTACTATGCCCGGTATTGCCGGCCCTGTGGATTCTATTGATTTTGGCGTACCCGCGACACCCCCCGGCGAAATGCCGATTGCAATTCCGGAAGAACCGGGATTTTTTACAAGAGCCATCACCGTTTTTATGATTATATATCCTCTTATATTCGCGCTGGTGTTGCTCTACAGCTTAATCGGATATGCCAGCTTTTTAAAGAAATTGCGCCGCCGGTGTATCCAACCCCATTCTTTTGAATTGAATAAACTTGCAGAACTTAGCAAGCGCGCACCAAGGCTAATCATAAGCGACTATGCAACAACACCTATGCTAATCGGGTTTTTTAGGCCGGTTATTGTTCTGCCAAACCGCGAATATACAGAGGAGCAACTGCACAGCATTTTACTGCACGAGCTGACTCATATGCGGCGTTTTGATGTGGCCGTCAAATGGCTGGCTTTGCTGGCTTGCGCTATGCATTGGTTTAATCCTCTTGTGTGGATTACAAGACGGGAAATCGACAGTGCCTGCGAGCTTTCCTGTGACGAGGCGGTTATCCGAGATATGGACACCTTTGAAAAGCAACATTACGGCGACACGCTTATAACCGTAGCAAGCGACAAAAAAATCCCTCTTCCCGTGCTTTCAACAACCATGTGCGCGGAAAAGCGGGCGATTAAAGAAAGGCTGACTGCAATTATGAAAAATAAAAAGCATACAAAGCTGGCGATTTTAGCATCCACTATTATAATCCTAGCGGCAATATTAACCGCCTGTGCGTTGGGGGCCGCAGGTGGCGGGGCGGATTCCGGCGTCAACGAAGCATCTGAATTCACCCTTTCCGACGGGTTTGCCGAAGTTCTGCGGGAAGCCGTGGCCATTCACGGCATAAGCGATGACCCCCGCACGACGGGCGTGGCGGATGCATGGCTAATTGATTTTAATGCCGACGGCACACCGGAGCTTCTGTTTTCCGTAAGAGCTGACTATGGCTGGGTAGTGCATTACTATGTATACGGCGGCGAAAATACACCTGTCCGCTGGTTTGAGGGTATGGCCGCGCCTTTCAGCACCGGCCCCACGTCCTTTTCAATTGGGGTGGCGGAAAACGGCGCGAAATTTCTGCGAGAGTTTACAGGAAGCATCCGGGGCAGTTGGGAATACTTTTTCTCCTTCGAAAACGGCCCGGCCTATGTGACCCTCTCCCGCTACGCCGTTCACAATTTTGACTATACCGCAGACGAACATTACATCGAATTCATGATAAACGGCGCGGACGCAAATGAAGCCTCCTTCGAAACCGCACCGCAGACAATGCTTAGCATAGTGGAATTTATGTCCTTATACGAGGATTTTGCTTCGATACCCCTTGCGCAATTTGAGGTTTATGCCGGCACTGCCGCCATTGGCGGCCCGCGCACCATACAGGATTATGTTGACCTCTACATCGAAAATTTGGCGCAGGGGCAGAATGTCGGGATTTTCGCTTACGGCGACCCGGATAGCCCGGTTTACATTCGCCCCGCCAATATTATTGACATCCGCATTAATACCTTGGAAAAAGAAGCCGAGTTTGACGACATTCTGCCGGTCACAGTTGAGCTGTGGCGGCTTGATTTCATGGTACAAACCGACGACCTTGAATCCGAAACCCTGCGCTGGGGCACGTTTTCCCCCGATGCCGAAGGATGGGTCGGGCATCATACCGGGTGGAACGAAGCAAGAACACTCTTGGTTTTTACCCGGGACAATGACAATCTGGCCCTTCTTGGCGGCATCCCTTGGTGGATGGAGGAAACCCCATACGGGCTTGAAGGGGCTTTGCAGACATTTTTGGCGAATGAAAGCATCGCTCTTGTATCCACTGCTGAATTATGCCATTGCGGAGAACACTATGTAGGTGAAAATTTACGGTGGCCGACGCCTCCGCTAAACATCCGGGAATGGAATGAAGTGGATGATGAATTTTTGAACAATTTCCAAACCATCCACACTTTGACATCCCATGAGCAAGGGGGGTTTGAAAGGCCATATTGGCTGGTTTCACAGGAGGTTGAATTTAACCACCATACAATTATACTTTGGCCGGATGAGCGACTGCGGGATTTTAGATTTGTCGCGCTAGGATTCAACGATGATGACGGGCATGTGACTTTTTACACCCGGGAAATTTTGTTTAGAATTGGAGAATTGGCACCCAATGACGCCGTCGCATTAAATGTAAGCTTCCTTCATTATCTCATTCCCCGTGGCGGAATAATTTTCTACGATGCAAGGGGCGAGCGTAGAAAAATGCTTATCCACGAAAGTATGCGCGGCGGTTGCTTCCCTCTATTCAACCTCGGAATCCATGATGAAACCCATTTTGCAGGTTGGTCAGAGTCCCCCTTTGTCGAGAGGGACTCCGGCGTATTTATCGTCCATGGCTTTGGCGGACATGTTTCGTATAACCCACAGGCGGGGCATATGGGCGAGTTTTATTTTGCCGGAAACTTCCCCGCTCCCGGGCTGGAAAATGAGTCCATTGAGGGAATGGCCATTGTAACCCAGGACTCCTTGCGCATACATTTTGAAGTTGCCAGAAACGATATTATCCTTGAATTTACAGACGGGCCCCTTGGTACATTGGCTGGGCCCGGAGTATCATTTGAATACCTCCCGGGCCTCGGCATCACGGGGCTTACTTTCCATCCGTTCGAATTTCAAAACGGCCATGAGCCGCTACACTTTGATTTTACCGAAGAAAATGCCATTGCCTTTGGACAAATGGTAAGGCAATGGCTACATCTTATTGACGCTTATATTAACTCTGCTTCCTAATATTCCAGCTTTGCCTCCAAATATAAGGGCAAGTTTTCTATAGGAATGCGTTCCTGCTCCATGGAATCGCGGTGGCGGATGGTGACGGCCTTGTCGGTTTCGGAGTCGAAATCGTAGGTGATACAAAATGGCGTACCGATTTCGTCTTGGCGGCGATAGCGTTTTCCGATGGAGCCGGTATCATCGTAGTCGCAGGGGAAGAGCTTGGAAAGGTCTTGATAAATGGCCTCGGCGGGTTCGGCCAGTTTTTTTGACAGGGGCAAAATGGCGGCTTTGACCGGGGCCAAAAACGGATGAAAGCGCAAAACCGTGCGGGAGTCGGGCTTTTCTGGGGTGCCCAACTCCTCCTCGTCATAGGCCTCGCACAGGAAAGCCAGCGTCATGCGCGTCAGACCCAGCGACGGCTCGATGCAGTGCGGAATATAGCGGGTTGTGGTGTCGGCGGGGTCAATGTAGGTCATGTCCTCGTTGGAAAACTCCTGATGCTGGCGCAGGTCATAATCACCGCGGTCGGCAATGCCCCACAACTCGCCCCATCCGAAGGGGAAGAGATATTCTATATCTGTGGTGGCGGTGGAGTAATGAGAAAGCTCTTCCTGGCTGTGGTCACGGATTCGCAGGGCCTCATCGGGCATATTAAGCCCGTGCAGCCAATCTATGCAAAACTGCCGCCAGTACGCAAACCATTGCATATTGGTGCCCGGCGCGCAAAAGAATTCCAGCTCCATTTGCTCGAATTCCCGGGTGCGGAAGGTAAACTGCTTGGGTGTAATCTCGTTGCGGAAAGCGTGGCCTATTTGCCCGATTCCGAAGGGGATTTTTTTGCGGGACGTACGCTGGACGTTTTTGAAATTAACAAAGATGCCCTGGGCCGTCTCCGGCCGCAGATAAACCGTTGTCTGCTTGTCCTCTGTGACACCGGCGAAGGTTTTAAACATCATGTTAAACTGCCGGATATCCGTAAAATCATTCTTGCCGCATTTTGGGCAGGGGACTTTATTATCGTCTATAAATTCCTTCATTTTCTCCGATGACCAGCCCTCCGGAGACTCCGGGCGATTATTGTCCGCCACAAAATCCTCAATCAAATTGTCCGCGCGGAAACGCTCCTTGCAGGCGCGGCAGTCCATCAGTGGGTCGTTAAAGCCGCCAACATGCCCCGAGGCCTCCCATACAGCCGGGTTCATCATGATGGCGCAGTCAATCCCCACATTGTACTGGTTCTCCTGAATAAATTTCTTCCACCATGCGCGTTTTACGTTATTTTTAAGCTCCACGCCCAGCGGGCCGTAGTCCCATGTGTTGGCGAATCCGCCGTAAATCTCCGAGCCCGGAAACACAAATCCCCGGCTCTTTGCCAATGCCACAATTTTTTCCAGAGTTTTTTCGGTGCGTTGCATAAGATACCACTATCCTTTCAGGTTTTTCATATCATATAGCCAAAAACCACCAAATGCAAGAAGCCCCTTCCGAGGCTTCTTTCTTAGAACATAGGTGCTGGCGCGGGTGGTGCTTTACATATGTACATTTATTATGCCCATTCTTTGGTTTTGGGAGATGAAATCGGGCTAGTTGATGCGCCCTGGCGGGATGCTTCCCACATCCCGGCATAGCGATTCATGTCGCTGTTTTGCTCCGTCACACCCGCGCCGGAACAAGTCATATAAAGCCTCCTTTGGCTGTAAATTTTATTATATACTATGAAGGAGTTTTTTTTTGTTGCAAGTCCTTATTAATTTTCTGAATCCCAAATTTTTGAAAAGCCTGAGGACGTCTCCAAATAGACGGCCTCTATTTCGTGGCCGCCAAAGTCGATGTCTGACTCAAGACTGATTTCGAAAGCAACGCAAGTGCCACAGGACGCGCTGACCTTACGCGGAACGGGAATGAGCTTAGCCGTTTCTCCCCGTTCCTTAAGAAAGTTAAAAAATATCAGCGCGTCGTAATGGCTAAAAAATGTCGCGGCGTAGTTACCCACGCTTTACCCTTATTCTAAAAGTATCGTCGGTCTTTTCCGTCTCAACGGAAAGTCCTTGTTTTTTGGCAAAGTCCAGACAATTTTCCCAAGCGTTTTTGCTGTCCACAAGAAATTCCAGAGAGCTCTCTGTTTTTAATGAGCTTTCCAGCATAATCAGCGGCTCGGGACAGGAAAACCCGCGGGCATCAATGGTTGTCATGCTTTTGCACCTTCCTTTTTAAAGAATGTATTGAAAACGGCTACAGCTACCATAATAGCGGCGGCAATAAAAAATGCAACCCTTCCGTTGGGTGTCGTGCCTGCGCCGGATGAAGCCAAGGTGAAATTATGAGCCAGCACCGCGCCAAAAATCATTCCGAAAACAGAAACGGTGGAGTCGGAATTGCCGCTTCCCGCCAGAACAACCTGCCTAAACGGGCATCCCCCCAGCAGAACCGAGCCAAAACCAACCAGGGCCAGCCCTAGGAAATTCCAAAGCCATTCCGTGTGTGCCACAGCCTGTCCCTCAAAGCCCAAATTAAACTGCCCTGCAATAAGATTTCCGATAATCCCCACTACCAACAGCGCGATAAATGCGGAAAGCATCCCGAAGTTTTTGAAAAAGATACTGTCCCGGATTCCCCCCGCAAAGCACAGCCGTGAAACAAACCCGACTCCGCCCATTACAAGCCCCGCAACCAAGGCCATAACCATGGGCGCGCGCATCGAACCCGGCCCCGCTTCCGAGAAAAGCAAAAGCGCGGGAAAGAAAATCAAAGCAGCCAGCAACAACAGACTCATAACCGGCAAAGCAAACCCGTCCGTTTTGGAAACCGTATACGAACGCTTGAGAGAATATCCCTTTTTCAAAAAGAACACCCCGGCCAAAATCCCCACAACAAAGCCGGTCAGCCCGATAATCGCATTAAGGTCGCCCCCGGCGATTCTCAAAAGCATTCTCAACGGGCAACCGAGGAAAATCAACGCCCCAACCATTACACACGCGCCCAAAACAAACCGCGTGACAGGTGCGGAGCCACCCTTTGGCGCAAATTCCCTCCGCGCCAGCGACACAATCAGCGCGCCCAAAATAATCCCTATAACCTCCGGCCGTACATACTGCACCGCTGACGCCCCATGCATCCCCAATGCCCCGGCGGTGTCCCGCAAAAAGCACGCGATGCAAAAGCCCATATTAGCCGGGTTTCCAAAGTGCACCAGCACAATTGAAATAATCGCAGTTAATGCCCCCACAAGGGGCAGTCTCATTTTTTCTACCATTTGTATCCCTCCTATTATTGTGTCAAAATAATACCCTATTCCACAAAAAACTTGAAATATTAATTATTAATATATAAAATGACGTTGATAGAAAATTCAAATAAACACGGAGGCAACCATGCAAGCAATGCGAAAAGTCTACGCCGACAACAGTTCGACATCCTTTCCGAAAGCCCCCGGAGTATCCGACTCGATTAAGGATTTTCTGGACAATGTGGGGTGCAACGTAAACCGGGGGGGATACGAGGCATCCTATAACACGGCATTGGAAATACTGGAAGCTCGAAAGCTTTTGTGCGGGTTGTTTAATTTCAACGAGCCTATTGGCAAGCCTCGAAACGTGATTTTTACGCCGGGCATAACATATTCCATAAATATGATTTTGCAGGGTTTTTTAAAGGAAAACGACCATATAATAACCACGTCCATGGAGCACAACGGCGTAATGCGCCCCCTGCACGAGCTTTCGGAGCGCGGGGTGGACTATAGTATGGCCGAATGCGAGGAGGACGGCACCCTTGACCCGCAAAAAATAGCCTCGCTTTTTACGGCAAAAACCAAGGCCGTAATCATGACCCACGCCTCCAACGTAAGCGGAACGGTTCTGCCTATTCGCGAGGTTTATGAAATCTGCGCGCCCCGGGAAATCAAATTGATAATAGACACCGCACAAACCGCCGGGGAATTGCCCATAGACATGAGCTATGCGGACGCCATAGCTTTCACCGCCCACAAGGGGCTCTTGGCCGCGCAGGGATTGGGTGGTTTTATCATTAAAAGCGATTTCGCAAAAAAAATCACACCAATCATAACCGGGGGCACGGGCAGTAAATCCCATGAAATATTGCAGCCCGACCTTTTGCCGGACAAATTCGAGGCCGGAACAATAAATATCCCGGCGATAATCGGCCTAAAAAAAGCTCTGGAATATATTAAAGCCCAAAACCCCGCCACCATTCATGCGAAAAAAATGAAGCTGACAGAGAGATTCCTTCAAGCTGTAAGGGATATCCCCGGCGTGGTTATCATCGGAAAAAAAGACCTTCAAAACCGCATTTCCACAGTATCCCTGAATTTCAAAACCATTGACAACGCCGAAATTGCCGCCTTGCTGGACAGTGACTATGGCATTATGACACGATGCGGCCTGCACTGCGCGCCCGTCGCCCACAAGACCCTAAAAACCTATCCCCACGGAACGGTCCGCTTCTCCTTCGGGTATTTTAACACCCCCGGGGAAATTGACTACATCGCGCAGGCAATAAAAGAGATTGTTAGGTGACATTATGGACTTTAAGCAAATAGAAGCCTATGTAAAAGTCGTCGAATTGGCCAGCTTTTCCAAAACGGCGGAGGCTATTTTTATGTCTCAGCCTTCGGTAAGCGCGTATATCAACGCACTGGAAAAAAACCTGGGTGTAGTTTTAATCAACCGCCGGGAGGTCACACCCACCCCTGCCGGCAAGATTTTCTATGAGAGTGCCAAGGAGCTTTTAACTTTAAAAACCAATACCGTTGAGCGAATAAAAAACCTTTCCGGCAACCTGTGCGGGGAGATTAACATTTTAGCCTCAACGGTTCCGGCGCAGTACATTTTGCCGGAATTGCTGACTGTATTTGCCAAAACATATCCCCAAATTACTTTCAGCGTAAAGCAGGCCGACACGCTGGACGTATGCCGGGGCGTAGCCATGCAAAAGGCGGAAATAGGTTTTGCCGGGGGCATCGCGGAGGCCGAAAAATGCGAATTTACGGAGTTTATGACAGAGGAAATGGTGCTGATTGCCCCTCCTGGCGAGGATTTTTGCCCCTCCCGGGAATATTCTCTGGATGAAATTTTAAATAATTACCCCTTCATTTCCCGGGAAAAGGGCTCAGGCACGAGGCTTCAATACGACAGCTTCCTTACGTCCCTGGATTTAAGCATAAAAAAACCCCGCGCGTACTTCGACAACACACAAAGCATCATCAACGCCGTAATAAACGGCCTTGGCGTGTCCATTGTGTCCGAGTTTGCCGCACGGGATTTTATCAGCCACAAAATGCTAAAATCCGTCAAGCTGAAAAATAAACTGCCGAAAAGAAAATTTTACTACGTGCTTAAAAAAAATTTCATACACTCTCACTTGGTTGAATTATTCGCTGCGTTTATTAATTCTTCGATTTGAAGCTTTGCCTGTTTATATCTGCTGACAAAAACATTTTGAAGCATCTCGCCCAAAGCCTCGCCTATATCCGGCAGAGTGGTGAAGCTCTGCAAGGTCTCGGATATTTCGTCGATTTCACCTAAATCGAAGTTTTCCAAGGCTGTTTTAAGCTTTGCTAGGCCGTCCTTTAGGGCGTCCATACTTAGGCCGGTATCCGGCTTGGCTGTGTTGGCCGCTATAACCCCGCCTATGTCGTCCAGCAGCTTTTTCAGCCCGGATACAAAGTTTTCGTTGTTGCCTAAAATGAACTCCAAATCTTCTTTTAAACCGGCGGCTTCAAGGATTTTTGCCTCTTCGGAAATTTTTCCCGCACCGATGTTTGCGCAAGCGGATTTCAGCGCGTGTACATAGGTTGTATACAGGGTCAAATTGGAGTCCCTTAGGCAGTTAGCCAGCTCTTTTATTTTCGACAAACCATCCTTGCGGAAAACGCTCAGCGTATCCAGATAACTCACGGCACTGCCGCCGGAGAAAGCGATGCCCTTTGTCACGTCCACATCGGGAATTGATATATCCAGCTTTTCTTCCGGAGGGTCTTCAGTCTGGTTGGGGTCGGCCGACTTTTGCTTTTCTTTGGGAATCCACTTTGACAAGACACCGTTCAGCTTAGAAACCTCAATCGGCTTTGAAAGGAAGTCGTTAAACCCGTTTTGTAAAAACATTTCCTTCGCGCCGACGATGGCATTTGCGGTTAGGGCTATGATGGGCACTTTTGCGTACTTTTCACCCACTCTTGCTCCCATGCCTGCGGCAAGATTTCGGATAATCTTCACGGCTTCAACGCCGTCCATTTCCGGCATCATATGGTCCATCAGAACCAAGTCATATTCCCCCGCAACTACGGCTTCCACGGCTTCCTTGCCGCTTAGGCAGGTTTTTATTGTCATGCCGTAGGGTTTCAGCAGCCCCTGGCCTACCTTTAAATTGGTTTCTATGTCGTCAACCAGCAACACCTTCGCGTCGGGAGCGGTAAAATACTCCTGTTGCTGATTATCCAAGGAATACATGGCATCCCTGCCGCTTAAAACATTCGCGATAGAAATTAAATACGCGGGCATTATAAGAACCGGCAAATTCCCTTTTGTTTCATAGGAGTCTGACATTACCACAACCTTTGCTCTAAGCCCCCGGGTTGTGACAATATGCTGGGCCGTAGCCGCAAAATCCTCCTCGGCGAATATATAAGCCCATTTATTTTCAATCAGCCTGGTGTACAAATCGCCGTCATCGGTAATTATATGAAACTCTGTTTGCAAATCAGCCAAAGTGCGTGCGGCGTATTCCATGTAAATCTGTGTGCTTCCATACAGGAGAACACGCTCGCTTTCAAAATGAGGAGGCCACGCGCCATAGTCGGAGATTTCCTTTTTCTCGCCAAGCCGCTGGGGCAGGCGTATCGTAAACTCACTACCCTCGCCGTATACACTGGTTACGTCAACCTCTCCGCCCATCAGCTTGATTAGGCTGTGGGTTATGGCAAGACCCAGTCCCGTTCCTTCTATGTTGCGGTTCTTCTCCAAGTCAAATTGAGTAAACTCGCCAAAGAGTTTTTCCAAATCCTCGGGCTTTAGGCCTATACCCGTATCTTTTATTTTCATGGTAAGCATGATAGTGTCACCGGCCGACTCGCCCAATATTTCCAAGGAAAAATGACCTTTCTTGGTATATTTTACAGCGTTGGTCAGAACATTTAACAGCACCTGCCTGACGCGCACCTCATCGCCGAACATCTCGTTGGGAATATCGTGCTGCATGTATGCCGCAAATTTTACGTTTGGATTTTGCATACGCATTTTTATTATGCTGATTACATCATGAATGGTTGAGTGGAAAAGATAATTGTCATTTGCAAGCTCCATTTTTCCGCTTTCGACCTTTGACAGGTCTAAAATGTCATTGATAATTGAAAGCAAATGGTCGCCGGATTGTTTTATGGTAACGGCCTGCTCCCTTACCGCGCCGGAAATATCTTCCCGTAGAATAAGCTGCGCCATACCCATAATAGCGTTCATTGGGGTGCGGATTTCGTGGCTCATTTTGGAGAGGAAATCGCTCTTGGCTTTGGAGGCTGCTTCCGCATCCGCCATGGATTGCTTCATATGCCCCACGATATTGCCCGTACTGGAGAGTATTTCGTCATAAATGCCACCCAAGCGCGAATCCTCCAGGCTATATTCAATATCGCCGCGAGTCATGGCATTTTCAGCCTTTTTGAAATTGCTCCGCAGAATGTTCAACACTCGTACCGCTTCCGTAAAGGCGTTGGCAACCTGACCTATTTCATCATTTCTGTTTACCTGGAAAGCAACGGACACATTACCCCTGGAGACCTCTTGGGCACTGACGGCCAAGGCTTCCAGTGGCTTTAGCGATTTATGGATAATCCATACAATTAAGGCCGACGCGAGAATTATGCCGCTTACCGTGGGAACAAGGCCAGTAAAAATAATCCAGTTTGGATTTTCTACTGCGTGGGCGTCAAAGAAACTGACTATCGACCAATTAAGATATGGGTCATGTGTAACGTAGGCGATTTTATCAATGCCCGTAAGGGCGGAATTATGCGCAAAAACGGTATTCATCGGGATTTCGCCAAAGGCTTCTATTACGCCTAAATCATTAACATGCCGACCCATATATGCCTCCGGACGGTTGGAGAAAAAAATCACCCCGGAGCGGTCCGCTATATTAACAAAGCTGTCATATGCCTGTACGAAATCCCGCAAGAAATACGCCAACATTTCGGTATTGCCCGTTATCGCAACCATACCAAGGAAATTTTCGCCATCTGTAACCGGCTTGGAAAATAAAAATTGCAGACGCCCGCCGTCGCTTTCAAACACGGGCGAGACCCAAATCCCTGCCATCTGCTCGTCAAGGTATTCGGAGAACAAATCTATGTCGGGCAACTCTCTATCAATGTTGGCAATGGACACCAGGTTAAAATTCGCATCAAACACGGCTATGTTTTCATAGGAGCGGACGCCGTCAATCTCTTGGCTCATACTCATGTACATATTAAACAATTGCATTTCCAAATCATACCCCGGGTCGGCAAAACCCAGACGGGCATGAGTTGCCACCGAATCCAGCATCCATGTGGTATAAACCATTACCGTGTCGAAAATGCCAAAGGTCATATTTGCGTTGCCTTTTAGACGTTCTTCAAGCAGAAGGTCTATTTGCTCAGTTACTTGGTTGACCCGAACCCATACCACCAGCGTGGTTGCCACAACCATTACAACTATCAACACCGATATAATCCTTGACTTTACCGTCATATTATTAATCAGCTTGTTCAGCATTTAATAACCCTCCGCTCAATCTTGTACATCCGCCGAAATTTTTTCAAATTCGCCGTGAATTTTTTCAAACAAATCGGCCAAAAGAGGGTCAAAGTGGCTACCCTTGCCTTCGAGAATAATGCTTACCGCCTTTTCGTGGGGAAGCGCGCTTTTATATGGCCTCGGTTCCACAAGGGCGTCATATACATCGCCAATAGCCATCATACGCCCAAGAAGAGGGATTTTTTCCTCCTTTAAGCCTTGGGGATAGCCGCTGCCATCCCATCTTTCGTGATGGGCCACGGCAAATATTCTCGCATAGTCCAAGAAGTCCGAGTCCATTGTTTTTTCCTTGAGACGAAGTATTACCTTTTCGCCGAAGCTTGTATGATTCTTTATGGATTCAAATTCTTCAAACGTAAGCTTGCCGGGCTTGTTGAGAATAGCGTCCGATACGGCGATTTTCCCCACATCGTGAAGCTGGCAGGACTGCAAAACCAGCTCCTCATCCAGTGCATTCACTTCATCGGCATATACCCCGCTATCCTTCATTGCATCCATTAGAGCCTTGATATACCTCTGGGTTCTGACGATATGACCGCCGGTAATTTCGTCCCGGTACTCCACCAACTCCGCCATAGTGGAAAGAATCGCGTCCTTAAGCTCCACAACAGTGGCGGTTTTTTCGTCCACAATTTGCTCCAGGTTATTATTAAGGAAGAGAAGCTCCCGCTTCTGTGTAATCAGCTCCCGTTTTTGCTCCTCAACCAGAAGATGGACTTCCAGTCGTTTAAGCAGCAGAGGGGTGGAAAACGGCTTTGTGATATAGTCAATCGCACCCAAAGACAGCCCTTTTAGCTCCATTGTTTCATCGCTTAGGGCCGTAAGGAAAATAACGGGTATGTGTACAGAGTCCTTGTTTGATTTTAGTCGCTGTATGGCTTCATACCCGTCCATTTCGGGCATATTTACATCCAGCAGAATCAAATCCGGCATAAGATTTTCCAGCATATCCAGCATTACCTGGCCGGAGTTTAATGTAAACACATTATAATGGCCGGATAAGGCTTTTTTTCCTATGGTAAGGTTTGTCATGTCATCGTCAACCAAAAATATGGTCTTGCGCTGTTTGTCCATGAAACCTATCCCTTCTGCTCCATTTTTCGTATAGTCTCAATGCCGTCCTCCGCTTGGGAAATTAAAGCCCGGCTGCCCGAACGGTGGCTTCTGGCCTGGGTGAAATATGTTTTGGCGGTGGGTATGTCATTAAGACGCAGGCTCAACTCACCTACTATAACGCAGATTTGCTGAATAGCCTCGGCACTAAGCTCCGTTTTCACAAAAGCATCCAAGTAGGATGTTTGTGCATTTTTTGCGGCAAACAACTCCATCTCTTCATCCGGGCAGTCTTGGTAAAGCCACATCAGGCGCGTCCAAAGCTTTGCCGTGTTCACCTCGCTATGAGCAAAAAACAAGGCCTGGCATTTTAACGCCATGTAATATTTTTCGAATACACCGTTAATTTGTCCTATGTAAGGACTAATCTCAGCCTTGTTCTTTTCGAAACGGGGAAGGACAACGTCTTTGAAGGAGGTGTCAAAATTGCTATAACAGCAGCTGGGGCATGTGTTTATTTCATAATAAACTGTATCAATGCCGTCGTGGCGGTTGCGGAAATCCTTTTCGCGCTGAATAAGCTTAAGCTTGGTCGAGCGCACGGCATTCCCCATAAACACTACACCACATAACGGGCAGGTGATTTTCCTTTCATATAGCAAGCCTTCATTTGGGACGGGTATTTGCAGGTCGTACTTTTTATGCCCTTCCGGAAGCAGGCCGGCCGGCGCGTCGGAGGTGCTCGCCACCAACACCGGAGCCGCAGGCGCAGAAATCGGAGCCACGGAAGCCGCGGGCGCGGAAACCGGAGCCACGGGCACAGAAGCCGCAGGTACAGAGGCCGCGGACATCGGAGCCAGCTCCATGAGTTTAATTTGGTTTTCGACACGCAGAAGCAAATCCACAGGCTGGAAGGGTTTTGTAATATAGTCGCTGACTCCATAATGCCTCGCCACCATCATCGTGTCTTTGTCGGTTATGGCGGAGAGAAAAACCACCGGAATATTAGCCGTTTTTTCATTGGCCTTAAGCCGGGTCAGCGTCTCAAAGCCGTCCATTTCCGGCATACTGATATCCAATAAAATCAAATCCGGATGAAGGTTATCCAGCATATCCAGCAGTCTTTGGCCCGCATTAAACGTGAATACATTGTATTGCTTCTCCAATACCTTTTTGCCTACTATCAGGTTTGTGAGGACGTCGTCCACAATGAATACTGTTTTTTTCTGCTTATCCATAAAAAAAAGCACCTCCTGAACCCATGGTATCACAATAACGCCGTGGCCTCAAGCATCTGTTCCGCGCCAAAAAAAATACGCCCGTGAGGGCGCATTTTTTGAATATTAAAGTCAAGTTTTTACAGCTTGAAGAATCCAACCAGCTGCTGCAAAATTTCCGCTTGGGAGTTGAGTTCTTCGGCGGCGGCGGCGGCTTCTTCGGAGACGGCGGAGTTGGCTTGGACAACTTGGGAAACCTGTTGCAGGCCAATACCCACTTGAGAAATGGCCTCGGCCTGTTCTTGGGAAGCACTGGAAATTGTGTTGACAATGTTGAGGACTTTGTTTGCGTTTTCCACAATGGTGTCAAGGGATTCGGCGGTGGACTGCGCAATAGAAGAGCCGGTGTCAACGGTAGTGATGGAGCTGCCGATAAGCTCGGTTGTTTCGCTTGCGGCGGTCTGGCTTCTGGCAGCGAGGCTGCGGACTTCTTCGGCAACAACGGCGAAGCCCCGTCCGTGCTCGCCTGCGCGGGCGGCTTCAACGGCCGCGTTAAGCGCGAGCAGATTGGTTTGGAATGCGATATCCTGAATTGTCCTGATAATTTTAGAAATATTATTGGAGGACTCTTTGATTTGATTCATGGCGTCAAGGGTTTGCTTCATCGCATCGTTACCTTCGCGGGCGTTGTCTGTGGACAGCTTGGAAAGGCTGTTTGCTTCAGCCGCGCTTTGGGCATTTGCTTGGGTCTGATGGTTAATCAGGTCAACGGAAGCGTTAAGCTCTTCAACGCTGCTGGCCTGTGTGGACGCGCCGTTTGCAAGGTCCATAGCGGATGCAGAAATCTGCTTCGCACCGGAGAGCACTTGGTCGGACGCAGAAGAAATCTCGGACATGGTGCGGTTAAGGGACGATGAAATATTGTTGATGGACTCCTTAATGGCGTTGAAGCTGCCGACATACTCACGGCGGATTGACGTGGTAAGGTCGCCGCCGGACACCCTGGTGAGAGACTCGGCAATTTCGCTTATATAGCCGGAAAGCGCATCAATTGTAGCATTTACGGCCTCTTTAATTTGCAGGAAATCTCCTGCGTAATTGCCCGTAACCTTATTGGTGAAATCACCTTTTGAAAGATAGCTCATAACGTCTCTGATTTCAACGATAGGCGCGTCAACGGCTTGAGCAATCTTGTTAAGGCCGGCCATAACACCGTTCCATCCTCCCTTGTATTTGCTTGCGTCGATTTGGAAGTGCATGTCGCCTCTTTCGGCTGCGGCTTCAATCATCAAGCCTATTTCGGCATTTACGCCGTTGAGGTTAGCCATAAGCTCATCAACGCTTTTATTCATGACGGCTTTTTTACCGGGAAGCGGTGCAAGACTGGCTTTGAAGTCACCGTTATTAACGCTTGCAAGAATGTCCATAAGGTTCATTACATCTTTTACAAAGCCGTCTGTGAAGCCGTTGAGGGATGCAACCATTTCATTGTAGCTGCCCTTGTATTTGGTTGAGTCAACGCGATATTCGATATCGCCGTTGACATTGGCCTCGTGAGCAAACTTACCGATATCGTCAACAATACCTCTTATAATGTTTATAACGTTATAAACATACTGTGTCATGATTCCGGTTTCATCATTGGACAAGTCGCTTCTGAAATTGATATTGAAGTCACCGTTTGATACATTGTCCAAAACCGCTACAACCTCGTTAATCGGCTTGGTCACCAATCTGGCGATAAACAATGCAATCGCAATACCGGCAACCAATCCGATAATTGCTACGGCAATCATTATCGTTATTGTTTGGTTGGCGTTGGCATTCATGTCCGCATAAAGGGCGTCCTTTGTGGTTGAGGCAACATCCATCAATGTATTAAAGTAATAATCAATGTGCGAATACAGATATGCACCATGGTCAAGCAAACTAAGCTGCCTGTTCCTGTCGTCAGCCATTGCCGCAGTATACATTGACTCAAGAACCTCTATCATAAAGCGGTTGTTGAAAGACCTCAGCTGATTTGCGTAGGCCATCAGCTCGGCCGCTCTTGCGGGGTCCATCTGCGGGTCCGTTTGTACGCTGTGCATGTACTCATCCACGTACATGCGCAAATTTTCCCTTACACGCTGGCTTTGGGCAAATATCCCGGGAAGTTCATCCGTCTCGCCGGAGTGGAACGCCATCAAGGCGTTAAGACGCCGCATTTCCACAAGGTCCGTCCGGGCATAACTAAGCGTGTTGTACCGGGCTGTCGGATAATCCATCAGGTATGCCACATCATTAGTCATGTCCATGACGCTGATAATCCCGTACACAGCGATAATTGCGGTTACAATCAGGACCATAATAAATCCTAAAAGTAACTTTCCTCTGATTTTCAAGTTTTTAAGCATGTCTTTCCACCCTCCAAGAATTTGTCCATTACATATGTGCAGACAGGTTTGAAGCCCTTTACAGCCATGCCCCCCTCCTTATGCCCTTTTCACCTAAACTTGCTTTGCGATGCGATGTAAGCAAATAAACTTAAGTAGATAATAGCAGATGACACCGGAGTTTACAATCACAATTAATGCTGTATGTGACTATATATTATTTTTGTCATATTCACCAAAAAGAAAAAAATCGCGTGCGCGATTTTTGTTGAAATTTCAGTACGATTTCTGGCTTATTGTCTATTGTTGTTTGTTTATGTCAAAAGCCTTTTGTTTCATCACGCCTGGCTTTGCTCTTTACCATTTCAAATTCCTAAACTTTACTGTGGCAATAATGACACAGTCTTGTGAAATTAAGAAGATGGGCTTCCGGTATCGGTTGCCCATCTCTTTTTGCATGAAACCTGTTGCATCTAACCGAACCATTCAAGCACGGCCGTTTTAGTGCCCGAGAAGGGACTTGAACCCCCACCCCGTTGCCGGGAGCGGATTTTGAGTCCGCCGCGTCTGCCGTTCCGCCACTCGGGCAGCTTGCCCAAACGATTGTACACGGCATAAACGGTGTTGTCAATCACGTATATTTTATCGTTTTTCGACCACAAACTTGATGGAAGTTTTTTCTTTTCCATCAACCTCTAGCTGTGAGAACGCCGGGATGCATACAAGGTCGATGCCATTGGGTGCGACGTAACCACGAGCAACCGCAATGCTTTTGACAACCTGATTAACAGCAGCCGCGCCTATGGCGTTGATTTCTACTGGCTGATCTCCCCGCAAAATAGCCGCGATGGCTCCCGCTACAGATTTTGGTTCAGACTTTGACGACACTCTCAACACTTCCATACGCTTCGCCTCCTATCACGAAAATTATAGTGTGGAATTCGCTTATTGCATTATAACACAGGCGGGCTACTATTGCGTAAAAAATTCGACATGTCAGGAAATATATTTTCGCATATTTTTCAAAGCGTTTTTTTCAAGACGTGAAACCTGAGCTTGAGAGATGCCAATTTCGTCCGCTACTTCCATCTGAGTTTTCCCCTCGAAGAACCGCAGCGAAAGAATATGCTTCTCCCGTTCGCCAAGCCGCTTTAGGGCTTCGGTGAGAGATAAATTCTCCAGCCACCTGATATCAGTATTTTTTTCGTCGGAAACCTGGTCCATAACAAAAACCGCGTCTCCGCCGTCCTGATATACCGGCTCAAAAAGGCTTACGGGGTCCTGAATCGCGTCCAGCGCGAAGATTACCTCCTCCTTGGGCAACCCCATCTCCTTGGCAATATCTTCGATATCGGGCTCTTTGGCGTTTTTGGCGGTTAATTTTTCCTTAATGTTTAACGCACGATAAGCCGTATCCCGCAGGGAACGACTTACACGTATTGTGTTATTGTCGCGCAGATACCGACGGATTTCTCCTATTATCATAGGCACCGCGTATGTCGAAAATTGCACCCCCTGACTTACGTCAAAATTGTCTATGGCTTTTATTAGTCCTATACATCCCACCTGAAAGATATCGTCCACGTACTCGCCGCGATTATTAAAACGCTGGATTATGCTCAAAACCAGCCGCAAATTTCCAAAAATATATTTCTCTCGGGCTTCCTCGTCACCTTCTTGTATTAGCGCGAATAATGTTTTTTTCTCTTCTCCTTTCAATACCGGCAATTTTGAGGTGTTGACGCCGCAGATTTCAACCTTGCTGCTGTGCATACTTATCCCTCCAATGCTTAATACTACAAGCTTTTCCTAAGATGGATAAAATATACTGGAAAATTATGTGACATTTATCAATAATTACACGGGACGTAATCAAAAAAAAAAAAAAAGCCG
>Ga0209755_10000612_pt1 | contig 63685 bp, 55 predicted proteins | sample TergutCo191P1_FD_187301 | JGI IMG/M metagenome (GOLD analysis project Ga0209755, IMG submission 187301) | Cornitermes sp. P1 segment gut microbial communities from Petit-Saut dam, French Guiana - Co191P1 (SPAdes) (version 2) | ecosystem: Host-associated > Arthropoda: Insects > Digestive system...
TAATTTTCATATTTTATGTCGCATAACGATATACATCCTAAAAAGCGCGTATACTTCGCGGATTTTACAAAAAAAACGGGATTCTCTATAACACAGGCTCTGCTAATACGTCATAAGCTTCGGATTCAGCAATTTCAGATAATTTACAGCGTAAAACTTTGCCAATTGTCATTGGATTGCAGTCTGTGCATCTAACAAGCGCCTTTAAGTAGTTACCAGAAACTCCGCTATAAAAACCCGGATTTTGTTTTTTGCTATTCTCCACCAGCACGTCAACTTCTTTCCCTATCCAGCGGCGCACATAATCTTCTCTGCCCTGCTTTGCCAAATTACTGAGAATCTGCACTCTCTCTGTGACTTCGCTCTCATTTACGCCGCCTTTGAATGAAAAAGCGGGCGTTCCCTGCCTCCTTGAATACGGAAAAGCATGTATCCACGCGAAATCAAGCATTTTTAAAAGATTGAAGGTACGTTCAAACTCTTGTGCGGTTTCACCGGGAAAACCCGTGATAATATCACAGGCTAAAAAGGGATCGGTTTTCGCGCCTCGCAGCAGGTCTACTGCACTTTTCACGGTTTGCGCTTTATACGAGCGTCCCATCCTTTCAAGGATATAATCGCTTCCGGATTGAACCGATAAATGAAAATGCGGACGGATACGCGGATGCTGCAAAATCCCGCAAAGTTTTTCATCCACGATCTCAGGCGCGAGACTGGATAACCGTATCGCAATCTTTTTTGTACCGGATAAAAGATAATCAAGAAGCTCACTCAAACCAAAAGCCCTCTCCTCTTCACTCCGTGTAACTCCATACTGTGAAATATTAACCCCTGTAAGAACCGCCTCCGCGTGTGTTTCTTCCAAAACACGAAGCCGTTTTAAAACCTCTTCAGCTTCAAGACTTACGCTGTTTCCGCGCGCAAGGCGAATTTTACAATAGGTGCAGCGTTTGTCGCAGCCGTCCTGAATCTTTAAAAAACTTCGCGTGTGCCGCGAAAAATTTTTGGGATTAAACCTGAACAAATCATCCGAGCCTTCCCTGCTGATAATTTTATCTTTGCCTATTACGCTCAAACGTCCTTTGCCGTCCGTTTCAAGTTTCAATATATCGTCTTTATTTAATTGCGCGTAACAACCTGTAACAATAACGCGGGCGTGCTTATGTTCGCGAAGAGCTTTTCGTATAACGCGCCTTGCCTTCTGATCGGCTTTGGAAGTAACGGTACAGGTATTAATTATAATTAATGACGGGGATTCACTGTCTTTACATTGCATGTATCCGTCATTGTAATACGCGTCTGTGATAGCTTCGCTTTCAAGCTGATTTAACTTGCAACCCAGCGTATAAATTAAAAATGACGGCATGACAAATTGCTTTAGTTTGAGCTCATCGTTCTTCTGATGCGTTCTATGCCGCGCTGCGCGTCTGTGAGCTGGGAATTAAGAGAAAGGGCTCTCTCGTAAGCTTCAATCGCGCTGCTTAAATCGCCCGCGTTTTCCCTTGTGTACGCAAGCCTTGCCCACCATGAAGCGTTATTCGGAACCCAGTGAACGGCGGTAGAAAGAGCTATATCGGCATGGCGGAATTTTCCCTGACGAATATAAACCTCTCCCATTAAATAATACACCTGATCGATTCTTTGCCCTTCGGGAGCGGCGCTTGCGTATTCCTGGAGATATTGCAAAGCTTCGTCGTTTCTTCCCTGATAATAACTGATTTCACCTAATATCTGCGTTATTCGCGAATCGAAGCGGTAAAGCGCTCTGCCGGCGCGGGCAAAACGCATGGCTTCTTCAAGGCGGTTTAATCTGATAAGAGCCCAGCATATAACGACGTGAGACTCAAGGTTATTAGGATTTTCGGCAATTTCATCGCGGCATATCTGCACGGAACGCTCAAAATTGCCTGAACGATACTCAGCAAGAGCGTCAGGGCGCGCCTGATTCTGAGCGTGAATATCAGCGGTTAAAAGCGCGAGAAATATTATTAATAAAAATTTATAATGTTTTTTCATACATGATTCTTCCCAACCATTGTGCATCTTCCGTTAAAGACGCAGCCGGTTTCCATAAAAATTTCAGGAGCGGTTACGTTGCCGGACAACTTCCCGGAAATGGTAACTTCCACTTTCTCAACGGCTGTAACATCGCCTTTCACGATTCCGCGTATCAGCACCCGAAGCGCGTGAATATTGGCGTTTACTACGGCATTTTCGTCTATTACAAGAAGACCCGTAGCGTTTATTTCGCCGGAAACTTTACCCCTGATCAGAAAGGGTTTCTCAAAACGCAGAGTCCCTGTAAAATCGATGTCTTCAGACAGAACCGTGTCAAAATCCGCATCTTCCAAAAAATCATTATAAACTTCTGTCATAAGCGCAATTATATCAAAATAAAAAAAAAATGGGAAGATCGGGAGAGCCTGCGCCTTTAGCATTTTACCTTGTAAAATTTCCATTTTCGGTGTATCCTGTTACAATATTGTAAGAAAAACGGAGGAATTATGGACTTTGTATCAATGATGAAATCAAAAGCCGCATCTTCATTAAAAAGACTGGTTTTACCCGAAGGCAAGGAAGAACGGACTATCAGAGCGGCAAGGATCATTGTAAACGAAAAATTGGCGGCAAGCGTTACTCTGCTTGGAAATACGGCGGATATTCAGGAAATAGCGTCTTCACAAGGTATCGATCTTGACGGTATCGCGGTTGTAAATCCCGGCAGCGACAGTTCTGAATTAAATAAATACGCGGATATTTTTTACGAGCTGCGTAAAAATAAGGGAATGACTCAGGAACAGGCAAAGATCGATATTCTCGACACTTTAAGATGGGGAGCTATGATGGTTCAACAGGGTGACGCTGACGCAATGGTCGCAGGCGCCATTAATACGACAGGCGACGTTCTCAGAGCGGGACTTTCGATTATAGGAACCGCGCCCGGGATTAAAACAGCGTCTTCGTGCTTTGTAATGTCGGGAATGGATAGCCAGTTCGGAAAGGAAGGATCAATGATTTTTGCCGACTGCGCGGTAATCCCCGATCCTCTCGCAGAGCAGCTCGCGGATATTACTGAATGCGCGGCTCAATCATGCCGTGAATTTTTAAACTGTGAACCTGTAGCCGCTCTTTTATCCTTCTCCACCAAAGGTTCGGCAAAACATGATGATGTTACAAAAATACAAAACACCGTAGAAATACTGGAAAAAAGAAATCCCGGCTTTTTATTTGACGGCGAAATGCAGGCAGACAGCGCTTTAGTGCCGTCCGTTTTAGACAAGAAAGCGCCGGGAAGCCCTGTACGCGGAAAAGTAAATGTTCTTATTTTCCCTGATTTAAACTCCGGAAATATAGGCTACAAACTGGTTCAAAGACTCGGCAAAGCTCAAGCCTACGGTCCCTTTCTTCAGGGTTTTGCAAAACCGATAAGCGATTTATCCAGAGGAGCTTCCGTTGATGATATCGTTACAACCTGCGCGGTAACATTGGCGAGAGTGAAGTAAACAAAAGGCAGTTGATAAAAACACAATGTGTGGTTTATAATAATCATAAATATTTACCATAAAAATTTTATTAGGAGGAACTAATGGCGACAATAAAAAAAGCTGCAGCTAAACCTGCCGCTAAAACAGCGGCGGCTAAGAAACCTGCCGCAAAAACCGCTGCTAAGAAACCTGCTGCTAAAGCAGCTTCGGCAAAGAAACCGGCGGCTAAGAAACCTGCCGCAAAAACCGCTGCTAAGAAACCTGCTGCTAAAGCAGCTTCGGCTAAAGCGGCTTCGGCTAAAAAACCTGCTGCGGCTAAAACCGCTGCGAAAAAAGCGCCGGCTAAAAAAACCGCTTCATCTAAAACTACGGCGAAAAAGCCCGCTTCTAAAGCGAAATCTTCATTAAAAAAACCGGTTGAGAAATTTGATGTGCCGTTCCGCAATCTGTTTGACGCATTTGCGCAAGGGAAACTTCCTTTCAATCAGGGATATATTGTTTCATCGTTCTTCAGCGAAAAATCAATGTATTCCATTTATGAAATCGTTTCCTACGCCGGCGTAAAAGAAATTTTCCCGACAGCCGATGGTCTAACATTCGTTACAGGCGGAAAGAAACTTTACGTTCTTCTTGAGCCCGACACATTCCACCAGAAATTTGTGGAACCTGTATCAAGATCGGAAGGTGAAAAAATTCCCAAGCGCTTTTCGGAACTTGAAACTATCACCACAAGCAATCAGACAAGAATTATGGTTTCCAAAGAGCCTAACGAATCATACGGTTCATTCACAATTCTTAAGCCCACAGGCATTAACTTCTCGATGATATTCTATGATACTTCCGATCTGTTTAATTCGCTTACAGCGTTCTTTACGGATTCATTTAACAGACTCAGAAGAGTGCCCGCAGGCGATGCGAAAAAAGCCGGAAGACTTATTTCCGACACAGTAAAAAAATCAATGAGCTTCGAAGGCGAATACCAGTGATCTTTTAACAGTTAAAAAAAGGCTGCCGTGAAGGCAGCCTTTTTTATTTGTCTATACTTGTTTATTTAAAATTTTACGCAAGCCAAAATGCTTCCGAATGTGAATAAACCGCTTGCTGCGGTTCCAAAAACTTGAATGGCGGTACTTCCGTTTGCATTTGAAACGCCTGTACTTGCCTCAACCCATGCGTTTTCCGTGAATAAAAAGGTAGCTCCAATGCTGAAACGGCTTGCTAAACCGGTGGATGATCCAAATGAATTATTTTGATTCTTTACCGATGAATTTCTATTTCCGTTAGTATAATTTTCGCGTTCAACCTCGCTCAGAGTAAGAGCTGTCGCCTGTATACGGGCTCCGGCATTCAAATTGAGACGGTCGGGTATGATTTTATACTGCAGGGCAAGACGAAGATCAGGAGTTAAAATAAAACTGGTTGTTTTATCGCTGTTGCCGTTTTTTACTATACTACCAGCAACAAAATTTAAAGCGTTCTCCTCTGTTACGGTAAGAGTTAAAGGAAGATTGAGCTTGAATCTGAGCGCGAGTCTGTCTTTGCTCCACGAGCCTGCTATGGAAGGAGTAAGGGTGTTTGTAAAGTAACTGTTTCCAACCAAGGCAACGCCGTTATATGTTCCGTTAAACTTAACGGTATTGTATTGTCCGCCTGCGGCATAAGAAAATTCGTTATCATATCCTCTAAAACCGATAAGATATTCAACATCAAGCGATCCTCTGAAACCGTCTTTATTATAAAAATGGAAGCTTCCAAGCCCGGCATTGACAGTCACGCGTGATTCATTTTGAGATCTTTGAACGCGTGTCCCTGTAATTCCGCCCTCGGTTTCCGTTTTCAAATAATTGCGGTTAAAATCAATATCTACTGTCGCCCAGGGTCTTACGCCCTTTCCGCTGACCAAATCCTTGGAAAGCGACCATGCGATCTGCGGAGAGATATAGCCTTCTTCAGCATGGTAGCTCTTGTATAATTGAGCGCCTGTAACAATATTGTTCTGGCTGAACAACTGATAATTTGTTCGATATGTAAGTCTTAATCCCATATCCGCAAAGCCCAATAAAACCGCGAAATTATTAACGTTTACAGGCGTTACGCTTATAGCGCCGTAAACATTATATGTTGTATTCGCCGCTGCGCCTGCGGGCTGAGTGCCGGGCGTAAACGATTGCTGCGTATAATTATTCGCTGGCGCTCCTGCCCAGAAATTACCGTTATAAAACGCGCTTATGTAAAGGCTCTCTGTCTTTGACGCCAAGCCAAGAGTCGCGGTGCCTGCTGTTCCAAATGACGCCAAGCCAAACCATTTATTAAACCTGACGCCTGCATACGCGTCCGGTCGGATAAAATCATCCGCGTTACTGCGGTATCTTCCTTCCGACGTGGCGCTCTGAGGCGAATTCCAAATACTGCCGGGTAAACCTTGAGCCCATGTAAAGGCTGACGCAGCCGTAAAAAGCGCAAGCGCAAATACAATTCTGATTTTCATTTTTCCTTCTCTTCCTGCTTTTAACATAAAATCTCCTTACTAAGTTTTATGGTAAATAAATATAAAACTATTGTTATGTACAGATAAGAGAAAAATAAATTTTCAGTTAAATGAGGTTTTTGTAAAACATCGGTTTTTGAGATAGTTTAATTTTTATTCGGGTATTAAACCCTTTGGCGCTAATAAAAAAGGCCGCCTGAAAGGCAGCCTTTTTTTAATTTACCGGTAATTTTTATTCCTGCTGAGCGCTCTTTTCAATTTCAGCCTGCGCTACCGCTAAAAGCGCTATCGGAACCGAGTAAGGAGAGCATGATACGTAATTTAAACCCGCGTCCATACAGAAACGGACGTTCTCGGGGTTGGCTCCGTGCTCGCCGCATAAACCGCAGATTAAATCCGGGCGCGTTAAGCGTCCCCGGTCTGTGGCAAGAGCGATAAGTTCCTTAACGCGCGGGTCCAAAGTAGAGAACGGATTGCCGTTGATTAAGTCGAACAAGGTGTAATCGGGCATGAAGGATGTAAAATCGTCTCTTGAAATACCCAAAGTTGTCTGGGTTAAATCGTTGGTGCCGAATGAGAAGAATCTTCCGTATTTGGCGATTTCTCCGGCGCCCAGAGCTGCTGCCGGAAGTTCAATCATTGTGCCTATCTTATAATCAACCTCTCTGGCTTTTAAATCTTTCCTTAGCGCTTCTTCTATATCCACAATGCCCAGATAATTTGATCCTTCGATCTTTTTGCCGTATGCAATCAGTTTTAATTCTGCGGCGTTCATAACGATTGGAACCATGATCTCCGGGCGCGCGTCAATTTTTTCCGAACGCAGTTTATATGTCGCCTCAAAAATCGCCTTAACCTGCATTGCGTAAATCTCGGGGTATGAAACAGCGATACGGCAGCCTCTGTGCCCAAGCATCGGATTCATCTCATGTAACGCGTCGATACGCGCCATTATTTCCGCTTTCTGCGGTTTTGTTCCTTTTACCTTGGCGACATGAGCCATATAGTCTGCAATACTGTCATTCGACTGCGGCATAAACTCATGGAGAGGAGAATCCAAAAGACGAATGACAACTTCCTTGCCGTCCATAACCTTCATGATGCCGTAGAAATCTTCTCTTTGCATAATCTGAAGTTTATTTAACGCTTTCTGCCTTTCTTTTTTGTCGTCCGACATAAGCATATCGCGGAAAACATTTATGCGATCCGCTTTAAAGAACATGTGTTCCGTGCGGCAAAGACCTACGCCTTCCGCTCCGAAACTTAAGGCAAGCGCCGCGTCTCTGGGAGTGTCCGCGTTACAGCGCACATTGAAATTTTTAAGGAAGCCCTTTGAAAGCTCGATGAAATCAAGAAGCCCCGAACCTTTGGGATCAGGCTCGATTAAATCCGCGACTCCAAGGTAAATAGTTGATTCCCCGTAAAAAGGAACATCGATTGTAATATAATCGCCTTCCGAAAAATTGATAGTCTCTATTGAAGCTTTATTACCTTTGATCTTTAAAGCGGGAGATACAAGCGAAACTTTTCCGTACTGACGCGCTACTACAGACGCGTGAGCTGAATAGCCGCCCTCTGCGGTTAAAACGCCTGTGCTTACTTCGATTGCCTTAACATCTTCCGCGAAAGAGGATTCCAAAACAAGAATAAAGCGGTCGTCTTCGCCGTGCTGAGCGGCGTATCTTTTCGCTTCCAGTAAAGCGTCTGTACTGAAAAACACTCTTCCGATTGCAGCGCCGGGAGCGCCCGCGATACCGCCCTTCCATGACTTGAACCCTTTTACGCTGGAATTATTAATAACAGGGTGAAGGATTTCATTCAATCTTAAAGGATCGATTGCCTTTACTACATAAGACGCGTCAACTATTTTTTTCTTTTGCAGATCGAGGATCAGTCTTAAATCCGCCTGCGTGGACTTTTGATCCACAAGTCTCTGCTCTATCAGCCACAATTTTCCGTTTTCTACGGTAAAACGTATCTGGCGTATTTCTTTAAACTTGTCTTCGAGAGTCCATGCGATTTTTTCAAGCTGTTTAAGATGCGAAGAATCGATCTTGTTGATTTCATGACCAGTAGCGCCGATTTCGTTGAACTTCCCTGTAAAATAACTGCCCTGCAGTTTTCGCTCTCCTGTTACTACATTGCGGCTGAAAAAATTTCCCGAGCATGAATCTTTTCCGTAATTTCCGTATACCATGGGCTGAACTATAATAGCGGTATCATCATCATTCTGCTCGTCAAGCCTGAGCATTTTGGAAATTTCATCAAGAGCGAGCATTAATTGATTTTCCGCGTCTTCGAAGAAACCTTTGGGGAAATATTTCGCAAATTCATCCATGTATTCAAAGGCGGTTTTTTTCTTTGGAATAGGAGTTTTATCGGCTTCGCTGTGAAGTTCATTTGAAGGTCCTTTAAAGCCCAGAATGCGCTTGATTAATTTTTTCTTCGCGGCAATATCTTCCTGATCTTTTGTTTTGCCTTCAAGTTCTTTGATGCGCTCTTCTACGCTTAACATACCGCTGATAAGGAACAAGACTTCGTTTACCGCGAAATCCTTTCCTACCCATTTAGCGAAACCTTCAAGCGTGGGTTTTGCAAGACCGAAGTTATGCAATGTAGGATATGTTGAAATCGCCATGTTCGGAGAAATGATCACTTTTAAAAGCATGGGGTTTTCAATGCTGCCGTAATCCTTGCTTGCCATCTTTCCGCATTTAACTAAAAGAGAGCTGATATCTTTTTTTATTGCTTTTATATCTATATCCGAAGCTATATCCGCGTCAAGAATGAAACCCGGCAAAATCGGAAATTGCAGCTCGGCAAATTCGTTTGCCTGCCTGCCGCGGATACCGAGTAATTCAGGGCTAACCTTGGAAGGGATAACGTCTTTTTGGCTGAAAAAATGTATTCTTGAGTCCATAGAATTTCCTTATTTAGAAAAGCTTAAGCACGGAATTAACAGGTCCGCGCAGGAATGCTTCAAACATGTGGCTTGCGCCCTGCGCAAGATACCTCTGCAGTTTTGCAACATCCTGAATTTCATTTCCGGCTACGGCAAATTCAATGGCGCTGCCATGTTTTACCTTGCCCCATTTAAACAATGAATTGATATCAAGTATCCTTTCATTTTCATAATATATATATACTTCAAGAGCGGGATGTTTTGCCTTGTAACTGGCGACAATCCTTTTCCATGCCTCAACATTACCGTTGTGGAATAATTCATTCTGAACAACGACCGCGTAGCGCGGCGTCATTTTCGCAGGTCCGCCCGATGATTTCACTTGCACTACAGACGGCGCTTTTTTCGCGGCAACAGGAGCCGCGGCTGCTTTCTTCTTTCCCGCAGCTTTTATTTTTGACGCCGCCTTGGCTTTCGCCGGTTTCGCTTCCTCCGCTTTTTTCGGTTTGGAAACTTTTTTTACGGTAAACTTCCCTCTTGTAAGATTGGAGGGAGCGCTTAGTTTTGATCCTTCAAAAATTTTTATAGCAAGGTTGGCGGCTTTCTGGCAATCCTCATCTGTTTCTTTGCCTTGAAGACCCGCGTAGACAACCATGAGTTCGCGTTTTCGCAATTGTCCGAAACCCGATAACTCTTCCGCGACTTTTGGATTCGCGACTAAAAGACCCATTTCCGGGTGATGGTAGGCGGCCACAAGATCAACACCGTTCCATTTTGAAAATTCTTTGGCAAGAACAGACAGGTCTTTAACCTCGGAGGAAAGATTCGCGGATGCTGTTTTGTAACCGAGTTTATCAACCAATAGCATTCTTAAAAGCATACTGACTCTGCCGCTTGTCAGTTCTTCATCGCCCATTTCATAAATAATATCGCCGAGATTTGAGCCTGAGCTTGATGCTATTTCCATTGTTATTTTTATATGTCTAACCGCACTGTTAAAACCCGAACGGGTAGAAAGAATCTCCAGATTGGTATTATCAGCCATACAGCCTCCTTTTTGAAAAAAAAGGCGCCCCCGAAAATTCAATCGGAGGCGCCGAGTAAACACTTTTTCATTAAAAACCAATCTGACCACTGTTCAGTGGTCAGATTATTGTGTTTTCAGTTACGAACTCTTTAATATAATACGTTAAAGGTAAAACTTTTAACGTTTCATTTTCTAGAGTTCCGCAATACCGCCGCGTCCGCTGCCTTTCTTAGCTTTTGCTTTTGAATCAACTACGCCCTTTTTCTTGGGTTTCGCTTTTGGTTTTGCTGCTGCTGCTTTGGGAGCTGCAATTGCCGGTCTTGCTTTGGGTGCAGCGGCGGGAACTTCCTGTTCCTCTTCTGTCTCGGAAATTGTAGCGAATGACTGGTTGATGTCTTCGCGAACTGTTGATCTTCTGCGGCTGAATGACGCAAACGCGGCATCCTGGAAGCCCTTTGATACGCCGTGGAGGAATTCGTTAAGTACGTTCGCCATTGCGTCCAATGTGGCTTTTTTCCTCTTGATGGATGTAATATCAACATCAAGGAGGATACCCGGCTGGAGGTGATAGGGATTAATCATGTAATCAAATCTGTAATATTCTTTTTCCAGCCATAAGAGCCTATCTTCCATTACGCGTCTTTCGACCGGGAACAAATAGTCCCACATTTTTTTCATTTTGTTGCGCATAAGGATTATGCGGCTGCGAATCCTGTCTTTTTCCCAAATATAGGTGCGGTTTGATTTTTCAACTTCGGTTTCTGCCGATTTGATGAAGGAAATCTCGTCCCATACCTTGGCGATATCTTCGTAGCAGGGTTCTCCGCTCTTTTCTTTGATGGTTTTCTGGATTTTGCTCCTCTTTTTGTTGCCGAGGTCTTTGAAATCTACAATACCGGAGCCTTTTTTCTCCTGATAAATGACTTCCAGAACGTCCCAAAGGTGTTGAATTTCAGTTTCGAAGCTCTTGAGCATTACATCGTAAGCCTTGCGGTCTTCGATGAGCTGGGCATTGTCGAAATAACGAAGTTTGATTGAATAGCGTTCATCGGGCAGGTTGGCGTTATCTGTGTCTTCATATTCACGGATAATGACTTCGCGTCCGTTTTTGAGGTTTTCGATGTACTGATAGCCCATCTTGGAAGTATCGAGAATCGCGGTGATTGAGTTAATCGCTGTGTTAAAGCCGCGGTTGCGGATATTTTCCATGTCGATGATCTTTTTGATGCCTTCGCGGATATTGAGGGCGTCGAATGATTCGGGATCAATTTCGGCGCGGAGGTCTGTAAGCCTGTCCATCAATTTTTTAGCCATGAAGGTATAGCGTTTTGATTTTTCGTTGTCTAAATCGTCATCTGTGAAGGTGTCTACTTTGCCGAGCTTTGTAAAGATTACTTCGCCGTCTGAAAGTTCTTCCAGTCCTTCGTCGATTCTTTCGTCTTTAACCTGCTCGATTACTTTGTCTATGCTGTCGATGATGTGCTTCGCGATAAGGTCTTTTACGAGGTATTCAACTGTTACCTGATAATGGAAGATGGGGCTTATAAGCTCCGAATCTAAAATGTTGACAGAAAGTTTAACATCGGTAACTGTCTTTGGTTTTAACGCATTGTCTTTGAAGGCGCACTTTACGATTGAGTACGCATTCTCGCCGCGGACGAAAGCGCCGGTGTCTGTCTTCTGACGAAGGATACTGTTGGTGTGGGTTTCAAGCTCGTTGACTCCCCTCTGGATATGACCCTGTAAGTGACCGTACATATTAACTACTGATTTTTCAATTTCGCCTGTATTGAACTTGTCGGCGCCGCCAACGGCGTCAAGAAGGTCTGCAATCTCTTTCGGCGTATAGCGCGTCAGAACTTTTGTTTCTTCTTTGTCGATGAAGTTTCTGACTTTCTTAACCATTTCATCTTCGCTCGTTACCATGTAACGATTGAACATGTTCTGGTAATTCTGGTTGAAGTAATTGTACAACTTCTCTTTTACGCTGCCCATTACATCAAGGCGTTCGAGAACGTCTTTAGGCAGACGAGCTGTCAGGTGGTGAATAACCTTATTGGTCTCTTCCTCCAGTAACAGATTAACTTCAGCCTGCTGATCACGATATTCCTGTGCTAATGAATTGCGTGAACCGACTGCACTTGGTTTTTCCGGATGAAATACATTCGGCGATTTGGGCAGATCAATTGCTCCCATATAACTCTCCTTAAAATTTAGTTTATAACTATAACCTTATGGAAGAATAACACATATTTTAACCAGTTGTAAAGCTCTTTTTTACGGCAAAAACTATGTCAAAATAAACTGGTAATAATTCCAATAATATATTAGAATACAGGCATGATGAATAGAAAATTAAGACCGTACCTTAAAAGTACCGTATTCCTGTTCCTCTTTATTTTACTGGTATTTTTCAGTCTGTCCCCTGTTTACGCTCAGCGCGCGCCGATTGATGTAAACCTTATAATCGACAGCTCATCTTCGCTTTCAAACGTTAAGAACGATATTACAACATGGGTAAACGCCCGCATAGACCAGATACTTTTTGACGGAGATCGTGTTACTGTCTGGAGCGCGGGTCAGCAGTCCAGAATTATTTATACGGGAAAGATGGATACTCCCGCCGACAAAGAAGCCGTTAAAAAAAGCATAAGAGATATAACTCCCGCAGGAAGCAATCCTGATTTTTCAGGCGCTCTGAGAGACGCTTCATCAAAACAAAGCGGCAGTTTCGCATACACTCTTTTAATCAGCGCGTCGCCTCAGGCGCTTTCGACTGTGCTTTCAGGACCTCAGGCTAGTCTTTTACGTTTTTCAAGAATCGAAGAATTTTCAAACTGGAGAGCGCTTGTTGTCGGATTGAATCTTGACTCAAGAGTAAAAAGATCCGCCGCTTCATTCTTTACGCAATGACACGCTTTTAAATATATTCTCCGTCACGAAAAATACAGTGGAATCACATCCCGATATATGCTAATGTAAACATAATGAAAAAAGCGCTTATTAATTCGTCCATCGTCATTGCCTCCTTATCAATCCTTTTGATCATCTTTCTTGCGACAGGTCTTTTCAGCAGGATCATAAATCCCGAATCGGATGAAGAAACAAGAACAAAAATCATTACCCCCAGGGAAACATCGGCTCTCTCTTCATCGGAACAGACAGGGCGGATGATATGGGAAGAAAATCTCAGTCTAAAAATGTCCTTACAGGACAATGAAACTGTTATAGCCGTTTTAAACAGGCAGAGTGAAATACACCAGATGGAAGAGCAGTTTGTGATTTACAGAACAGATAATATTTCGGCTCCCGTTTTTCTTACTTTTCTTGGCTATGATCAAAGCCAGCGCGGATACAGGCGGATGTGGAACTCTCCTGCCGCGGCAACCAGAAGCGAAACAATCTCTCTTTTCAGTCAGGATTTAATAGGCGACAGGAACAACTGCATTATTGTTACCGGCATGAATGCCAATAATGAGCATACAATGACCATTTTCAGACCAAATCCGGCGCTATCCATCGATACCGAATACAAGAAAATCGCCGAACTGCAGATAGCAGGTTCCATCGTAATTCAGGAAGCCGGGCGCTCTTTTGCCTACCAGCAGGGTATCACAAGGGGGCAAAGTCATACCCTCGCATCCTACGGGCACGACAGCGCGTCTTTGAATATGCTGGATCAAATCGAAACCATTTACGCGTTTAACGCCTTAACCGAGCAATACGAACAGATAAATGTATCAAGGATTCCCGGCTCTCAAATTGAACAAAGACGGCTGAGAGAACTGTTAAGCGGCGCTCCCGGCGTTTTTGAAAATTTCATCTCAGACCTCTGGTACTATGTAACGCCTCAGGGAACCATCGATTCAAAACAGTATTTATACTTTAATCCCGCGGGAAAAGAAATCATTTTTTACGGTGATGAAGCTCAGCAGGTTTTCCGCTGGCAGACGTCAAACCCAACGCGTTTCGGACTTTTTATAAGGAGTCAGAATATATCGATAAGCACGCTTTTGCGTTCTATAGACATCGAATTAGAATCTCTTGACAGCATAAGATTGAGGGTTATAGAAGATGTCCGCTTGCGGATTACAGCCAACACAACATGGGACGGTTCCTACCGCCGCGCGGGAGCTGCGAACTTTAAAGAAACCGTATCTCAAATGCGTCCAACAATAGACGCGGTTTATAATTCATCATGGGGCAGACTGGAATTTTTCAATTCCGGTGAATACACGATTACATTAAACGCAAATACGAGAAAAGGCCGTTACGTCTTCTACAGAGTAGACGATAACGACCTTTTGGAAATGCGTCCGGAAACAAACAGCGCCGAAAGCCGTATGGTTTACAAAACCGAGAACGCCGCAGGTCTGATGGTACTATCCCGCGTACGCGTCGGAACCAACGGCGTTCAGGACTTGCTCGAACCGCCGATCACTTTTACACCCGTTAATAATTAAATAACTCCCTGATCCAGCATTGCTTTGGCTACTTTCTTGAAGCCGGCGATATTAGCTCCGATTACATAGTTGCCGGGTTTGCCGTACTCTTTCGCGGCTTCATCCATATTGCCGAAGATACCCTGCATTATGCTTTTTAACTTTGCGTCCACTTCATTGAAGGACCATGAAAGGCGAGCCGAGTTCTGGCTCATTTCCAAACCGGAAGTCGCTACTCCTCCCGCGTTTGCCGCCTTGCCGGGGAAGAAGGCAATACCCTTGCTTAAAAGCATTTCCGTCGCGTCCATCGATGTGGGCATATTCGCGCCTTCGCCGACAATTTTACATCCGTTCGATGCGAGTTTTTTAGCGTCGTCAAGAAGAAGCTCGTTCTGTGTCGCGCAGGGAAGAGCGATGTCGCAGGGAATATCCCATACCCTGCCCTTGCTGACATCGGTGTAAACCGCGTCTTTGTGGGTATCGGTATATTTGGTTAGTCTTTCTCTTTTTACTTCTTTTATATTCTTAATTGTTTCAAGATTAATGCCGCTGTTGTGGCAGATGTAACCGTTGCTGTCGGACATGGAGATAACTGTCGCGCCTAAGGACATAGCTTTTTGCGCCGCGTAAATCGCGACATTTCCGCTGCCTGAGATAACGACTTTTTTACCTTTGAAGCCTTCGCTCTTACTCTTTAAATATTCGTCTACCATATAAACAAGACCGTAACCTGTAGCTTCGGTTCTCGCAAGCGAGCCGCCCCAGTTTAAACCCTTGCCTGTAAGCACGCCTTCGAATCTGTTTACGATACGTCTGTACTGACCGTACATAAAACCGATTTCTCTTCCGCCGACTCCGATATCGCCTGCGGGAACATCGGTATCCGGTCCTATATGCCTGTAAAGTTCAGTCATAAAAGACTGGCAGAAACGCATTACTTCGTTATCGCTTTTTCCCTTTGGATCGAAATCCGAACCGCCCTTGCCGCCGCCCATGGGAAGACCTGTAAGAGAGTTCTTGAAAATCTGTTCAAAACCGAGGAATTTGATAATGCTCAAATTGACGGAAGGATGGAAACGAAGACCGCCTTTGTACGGACCTATTGCTGAATTGAATTGCACGCGGAACGCGCGGTTTACCTGCACTTTGCCTGAATCATCAAGCCAGGGTACCCTGAAAACGATAGCGCGCTCAGGCTCAATAAGCCGCTCTAAAATACCGGCTTTTTCATAAGTGCTGTCCTGATCTGCGATAATACGCAGTGATTCCAATACTTCCTTTGCCGCCTGAATGAACTCAGGCTGACCGGCATCTCTTTTTTCGATACCTGCGATAATGTTGTCTACATAACTCATTTGTTTCCTCCGTAGTATTTATATATTTTTTATAGGGAATTTGTCAACAGACACATTGCTTAATACATACTGATAAGCCGTAAAAGCCGTATATAACAATGCTTGAGGATTAGAAGTATTCATAATATAATGGAAGCGATAATGCGTGAACGTGTTTTTAACATTGTTTTTTTTACCGTATTCTCAGTTTTTCTGGTGATCGCGGCATTTGCAGGATGCAGTCAATCGCCTGCGCAAAATTCAAGCAAAAATTCAGCCATTACTCCGTTGTTTTCATCCTACAAAGATATTCCGACAGTGACCAACAACGAAATTCTCGCAGTTGAAGCGCTTGCTAAAAAATATGATTCATTTGTTTTCGGTATGGTTCCTTCCACAGAAGCGTTTATCGATTCACAGAGCGGCGAAATATCCGGCTACTCTGCGTTAATCTGCGCATGGCTGACAAAATTATTCGGAATAAAATTTATACCTCAAAATTTTCAATGGCACGATATTATTTCAGGACTGCATGACGGAACAGTTGATTTTACAAGTGATATGACTGATACCGAAGGACGCAGAGAGATGTACTATTTAACAGACGCAATATCACAGCGTACGTTAAAATATATGAGGCTTGTAGACAGCCAGCCTTTTTCCAAAATTATAGAAACACGTCCGCTTCACTTTGCGCTGCTTGAAGGAACCATGGCATACAATTATGTCATTTCTTCGGGTAGTTATGATTATTTTGACGTAACATTTGTTGAAGACGCTCATGACGCTTATGTATTATTAAAACAGGGTAAAATAGACGCTTTTCTTGAAGAGGGCATAATAGAAGCGTCCTTTGACATATACGGCGATGTAATTTCAATAGATTTTCTTCCGTTAATTTACAATCCTGTTTCTATGGCTGCATACAGAAACGAACTTGCGCCGATTATTACGATTGTGCAGAAGGCAATGCAAAACGGAGAAACGTCCCATTTTATGGAACTGTATAAACAGGGCGAAAAAAAATACAACAGACATAAATTCTTTTTAATGCTTAACAATGAAGAACGCGCGTTCTTGCTGGAAAACAAAGAAATTCCATTTGTCGCCGAACATTATAATTATCCGATAAGTTTTTATAATAAATATGAAAAGCAATGGCAGGGAATCTACTTTGATGTTTTGAATGAAGTATTCGAACTCACCGGTCTTTCGTTCAAACTGATAAACGACAAGGATACGGAATGGCCTGAATTGCAAAGTCTTTTAGAATCGGGAGACGCGTCTATAATTTCAGAGCTTATTTTTACCGATGAACGAAAATCCAAAGAGTTTCTTTGGCCGGCTACTCCGACCTTAATTGACAACTACGCGCTCCTTTCAAAATCCGAAACTCCCAATGTGAAACTAAAAGATGTTTTAGACGTTACTGTCGCGATACCTGTCGGCACAGCCTATGACGAAATGTTTAACAGCTGGTTTCCGAATCATCCGCATATTAAAAATTATGAAAGCTCCGATAAATCGTTCCTCGCGCTTGAACGAGGAGAAGTTGATATGGTGATATCCAACCAGCGCCGCCTCCTTGCGCTGACAAACTACCATGAATATTCAGGTTATAAAGCCAATCTGGTTTTTGATAAGACAACAGAATCTTATTTAGGATTCAACAAAGATCAGAGGGTTTTATGCTCCATCTTCAACAAAGCTCTTTTAATAATTGATATAAAAAGCATTGCGAATCAATGGGTGCTTAAAACTTACGACTACAAAGGCAAAATCGCGCAGAGCCGGGTGCCGTGGCTTATAGGCGTATCAATTCTGCTTTTATCTGTCCTTATCCTTGTGCTTATTATGTTTATAAGAAAACACAACGAAGAGCGGAGGCTGGAAATCCTTGTCAAGAAACGCACTGCCGAAGCGGATTCGGCAAACCGCGCCAAGAGCGATTTTCTTGCCAACATGAGCCATGAAATACGCACTCCGCTTAACGCGATTGTCGGCATGACTATGATCTGTAAAATTGAAAATAATCTCGAGAAAAAAAACATTGCTCTCGATAAAATCGAAAACGCGTCCGCGCATCTTTTGGGAATTGTAAACGATGTGCTTGATATGTCAAAAATAGAAGCAAACAAGCTGGAATTATCCCCTGTCAGATACAACTTTACAAAAATGCTGCAGAAAGCGATAGGCGTCGCTAACTTCCGTCTGGATGAAAAAAGCCAGAAATTATCCATGGAAATTGATGAAAGAATTCCAAAATACCTGATCGGCGATGACCAGCGCCTTGTGCAGGTAATAACAAATCTTTTAACGAACGCGGTAAAATTCACGCCTGAAAAAGGCGAAATAAGTTTAAAAGCCGTCATGCTCGGCGAAAAAAACGGCGAATATGAACTTCGTATAGAAGTAAAGGATAACGGAATCGGCATATCACCCGAACAGCAGGCAAGGCTTTTTAACGCCTTCGGACAGGCTGAAAGCGGAATAAGCCGCAGGTTCGGCGGCACAGGATTAGGACTTGTTATTTCCAAACGTATAATCGAATTGATGAACGGAAATATCCGGATTGATTCCGAACTCGGAAAAGGCGCGTCGTTTATTTTTACGATAAAAAATTATAAAGCCGAAGGCGATCAAAGCGACGAACAGACAGACAGCGCGGCTCTGCCGCAGGATAACGATTTTACAGGTAAAAATTTACTGCTTGTGGAAGATGTGGAAGTCAACCGCGAAATAATAATCTCGCTTTTGGAAAATACAGGCATTTCAATTGACTGCGCCGAGAACGGAAAAGAAGCGTATGATTTGGTTAAGGCAAATTTGGATAAATACGACTGTATCTTTATGGATATTCAAATGCCCGTAATTAACGGATACAAAGCTACCCGGCTTATAAGAGCAATCCCGGAATTAAAAAACAGAAAACTGCCTGTTATCGCGATGACAGCGAATGTTTTTAAGGAAGACATTGAAGCCTGCATTGAAGCGGGTATGGACGATCATTTGGGAAAACCGCTGGATGTAAACGAGATGTTTGAGAAGCTCAGAAAATATCTGGGATGACGCTTTTTCTGTATTTTATTGAAAACGCATTATCAGTTTCTCTATGCTTGCCAGCTTAACCGCAATACAGAAAATTTCCAAGGCTTCTTTTAATTCATTCAAAGGCGGACAGGTCGGCGCAATGCGGATGTTCTTATCCTGCGGATCGTTTCCATGAGGGTAGGTCGCGCCTGCCGGGGTTAAAGCGACACCCGCGTCCGCGCACAGAGCGACAATGCGTTTCGCGCAGCCTTCCAGAGAATCAAAACTGATAAAATAGCCGCCTGCAGGGTTTGTCCATCTTGCGATATCAAGTCCGCCGAGTTCGCTCTGAAGCGTGCCGTTTACAAGCTCAAATTTTGGTTTTAAAATTGCCGCGTGTTTTTTCATGTGAGAGCGAACGCCTTCCGCGTCTTTGAAGAAACGCACATGGCGAAGCTGGTTTAATTTATCCGGTCCTATTGTCTGCGCGCTAAGTCTCTTGCGGATATGCTCGCAGTTTGATTTTGAGGATGCCATACAGGTTACAGACGCGCCTGCGAAACTTACCTTTGAGAACGAAGCAAACATATAAACCATATTTGGGTTTCCATACTCTTCGCAAAGGCGGATAATATTCGCAATGGCGGAGATTGAATCGCTCAAATCGTGGAAGGCGTAGGCATTGTCCCAGTAAATTCGAAAATCGTTTGCCGCGGGTTTTAATTTCGCCAATCGTTTTATGGTATTTTCAGAATAAACGATTCCTGTCGGATTTGAAAACTTCGGCACACACCAAATGCCTTTGATCATCGGATCCGAGGCGACCATTTCTTCCACAGTATCCATATCGGGACCGTCAAGACCAAGTTCTACAGGGATCATTTCTATATGGAAATAATTGCAGATTGTAAAGTGACGGTCGTAGCCCGGAGTGGGACATAAAAATTTTACTTTTCCCTGACTTTGCCACGGCGTTCCGTCCCTGACTCCGTGCGACATATTAACTGCGACATTGTCGAACATCAGGGCAAGAGAAGAGTTGCCGGCAACGATTACTTCGTCTTCGGTTAAATCAAGAAGCTGTGCAAATATCTTTTTTAATTCCGGTATTCCGTCCAAACCGCCGTAATTGCGGCAGTCGGTTCCGTTTACAGCTTTATAATCATCCGCAGTAAGGCAGGTAAGCATTTCGTTGCAGAGATTCAACTGCTCTTCGGAAGGCACGCCTCGGGTCATGTTGAGTTTTTTACCCTTTTCCTTATGGCTTTTTAATTGGCTTTCCAGACCGTTTTTTAAAGTTGATAATTCATCTTTTGTCATTTGCGCAAATGGTTTCATGTGTTTTTCCTTTATTAAACTTTACAATTTTTACGGCAATTAGCCAAGATGTAATATTTTATTTAATATGAGTCAGCGTGTAGATCGCTTTAAAATTCAACTTATTATTTTATCAAAAAAGATTCAAACCCGGCTGCGCGAAGGGCGTTAGCGGTTTGGGTTTGGTCTGTTCCGGCAAAGACAGTTACTGCCCACATTGGGCTGCCGTTTACTGTGCGCTGTTCTATCGAAGGGGTGAAACCGGCTTTTAAAAGATTGTCGGCTTGAGCCTGCGCGTTTAACTGGCGGCCGAAGATACCTGTCTGCAAACGGGCTGTTGTTTGGGATTGTTGTGCGGCAGGGTTCGGCTGCGCGGCGACTGTTGTTTGCGCCGTTGGCTGCGCGGCAACAGCAGGCTGACTTACAGGCGCGGTCTGCGCTGTTGTTCGCAGCGGCGGCGGTGCGATAACAGGCTGCGCAATGTTTCCCGGCGCAGGATTTGCAGCGAGAGGCAATGAATCCAATCCGCCTGCGAAAAACCAGAATGGACTTGGACGGACTGTAATGGACGATGTTTCAAAAGCCAATCTGCCTTCGGGGCTTTGAGGGAATTCCGTTATCAGCCGCTGCCGCCACATTTGCGAGCCGCCGCCGAGTTTGAAAGGCGAAGCATCTGCTGTTTTTGAAACAGCCTGTGCGCCTTCAGATAACTTCCATAAAACAAAAATAATTTCAGGCTTAATTTGCAAATATTCGGGTTTATCCGCAAGCGCGGCAAGTTCCGATAAATCTCCGCTTTTGAAGGCTTTTACGCTTGTGTTCAAAAAACGCGCACGCGCCGATTTTTCAAGAAGCGGCATAAGCGCGGTTGCGGCTCTGTCCCATTCGCCCATTGCGGCAAGGCAGTACGCGCATGACAAAAGAGCGTCGTCGTCTACTCTGCCCGGGATCGCCCCTGCGGCTTCGAACCAGTTTCTTGCAGCTCCTTCAATGTCTCCTGTAAGCTGGCGAAGTCGCGCAAGACGCACAAGAAAACTGTGCCTCTGCGCAGGCGAAACATCATTCTTCGCGGCGGCAGTTTCAAGGTTTTTAATCTCCGTTTCAAGAGAAACGCCTGTTTGCGCAAAAACAAATGAAGGCATAATTGCGCATAACAGAACAGCCAGAAAACCCGCGAAGATCAGCTTGTTCATTTTTTACCGCTCCGTCTGTTTGCGAAAAATCTTTCTCTCGCGGACATTGCGTCCAGTTTCAATTTTTCGTCCGCGACAGGTTCAACAGGTTCCATCTCAATAGGCTCATCATAAGATTTTTTCTTCGATTTTATTTTTGAGGGTTTTTCATCGCGTCTTTTTCTGATGTGAAAAACCAAAGGCGTGGCGCAAACGAGACCGGCAACAAAAGAAAAGAAAACGGTTAAGAAAACAGGAATATTTTCAAATTCTTTAAAACCGAAACTGATATTGCATCTGTTGGCTTCGTCCAAATTGAAAGCGGCGAATATCATAAAAATAATAAAAATTGCTATAGTCAATATTAAACGCCAGGGCATGGTAATAACCTCACTTTAGCGCGGATAAATATCCGTGCGGTATTATCGATTATAAACCTAAGGTTTATAAAATCTCCTTTGCTCGAAATGTATTTCCCTTCAAAGACGACAAGGTAAGTTTTCCAAAGGAGCCTATCATCGAAGCAGGACCGGGAACCGCAACCATTTCGTCTTTTTCAGTCCTTGTTATTAATTCATCGGCATTTTTTCGGGAAATTCCTTCCACTAAAACGATTTCCGTACTCCCGATACGCTCTTTTAATAGCCCGGCAGTATGCTTTTTTTGAAGAGCTATAACGCGGGAAAGTCTCTCTTTTTTCACTTCTTCAGGTATTCTATCAGGCAGTTCATAAGCTTTTGTGCCTTCCCTTGGATTAAAATGGTACATATAAGAGTAAAGGAACTTGATTTCTTCCATTAAATTGAGGGTTTTTGCAAGATCATCCTCGGTTTCACCGGGAAAACCGACTAATATATCTGTAGAAAGGGTAATTCCTGGCATAGCGGAGCGGATTTCTCTTACCAATTCTGTAAAACGCTCAATTGTATAACCCCTATTCATCGTTTTTAACACATTATTCGAGCCATGTTGAACAGGAAGATGGATATGCCGGCAGAAAATATCATTTGAAGCGAGAGTTTCAATAGTTTTATATGAAAAATTTCCCGGATTTGCCGAAAGAAAACGAATCCGCTTTATCGCTGTTTTCTGCGCGGCAAAGGCGATCTGTTTTAACAAAGCGGAAAAATCGATTTTTTCCTTTTCAGAGCCGGAACCTTCGCTCTTTTCAGCAAACAGCGCATCCTGTCCGTTTGAGGGTTCCCACAAATAACTGTTTACATTCTGCCCGAGCAGAGTAATTTCGCGCACTCCTCTTTGCGCGACAAGCTCGATTTCCTGCATAATATTTAAAGGAGAGCGGGAGACTTCTCTTCCCCTCACATAGGGAACAATGCAGTAAGAACAGTAATTATTACAACCGTGCATGATGGGAATGAAAGATCGAAATTGACCTTCTTCAAGATGTGAATCGGAAAACGAAAAAACCGTTTTTTCATTAACGTCGAATAACGCGCCTGTTCCTTTTTCTGCGGCTTCCAGAATATACGGAAACTGCGATCTTGCGGATGTTCCCATAACATAATCAACCTGCGGAAATTTTTCTTTTAATTTCCGCTCAAGACGCTGAGCCATGCAGCCTGCGATTACAAGAGTAAAATTTTTTTTACTCTTCTTTTTAATTCCCGCGTAATGCGCAATCCGCCCGAAGGCGCGTTTTTCCGCAGTCAGTCTGACTGAACATGTATTAATAATCACTATATCCGCGCTTTGCGCGTCTTCTGCTTGTATCCATCCGCGTTCTTTGCAGACAAGCGAAAGAGCCGCCGACTCGGCGCTGTTCATCTGGCAGCCGTATGTTTCAAAGAAATATTTTTTGTTATGCGCCATTTACGAACGTTTTCTTAGACCGATAAAAAATTTAATTCCATTCATAATGCCAAGAGCCAAAAGCCCGATTGCGCCTATGCTGAGCAGCGTTGTGCTTACGGCGGCAATTGCCGGGATTCCGGTTTTTGAAAGAACTGCGAGCGCTCCAGCTATCGTAATAATAATTCCGGCTTTCCTGTCCGCAGGGTCTTTTGAAATGAGAGAGCCTATGCCTATAAGACAGACTAAACCGCCGACAATGAGCCCCAAGCCTCTGAAACGGGCAAGTATATTTAAAATAAAAAGAAAAACACCGCCTGCGGTGTATCCGATTGCGGTTATTCCAAGTTTCGCTAAACTGGATGTTGACGGAATTTTTTGGATATTTTCATCACTCATTTTAATCTCCTTTGCGCGGCTTCTATCACATTTTGAAGAAGCAGAGCTATTGTCATAGGTCCAACGCCGCCGGGGACAGGCGTATAAAAACCTGCCTTTTGCGCGACAGCCGGGTCTACATCACCGCAGACACGGTAGCCTTTTTTTTCGTTTTCGTCCTTAACGCGGTTAATTCCGACATCAATTACAGCAGCTCCCTCTTTAATCATATCAGGTTTTATAAACTCAGGATTTCTCGCGGCAACAACTAAAATATCAGCCTGCTGCGTATGTCGGCAAAGGTCTTTTGTTCCTGTATGGCATACAGTTACAGTCGCGTTGTATTCGCGGCGGATTAAAAGATTGGCTAGCGGTTTTCCCACGATGTTGGATCTGCCCACAATTACTGCATTGCTGCCACAGACAGGCACGGAATATTCGCGTAACAGAACCAGAACTCCGTGCGGCGTACATGGAAGAAAACCCTGCCTTTCGAGAATCATGTTCCCGACAGAAACAGGGTGAAAACAGTCAACGTCTTTTTCAGGCGCAACCGCGGCAATTACATTTTCTTCATTTATGTGTTTAGGCACAGGCGACTGCACCAGAATTCCGTGAACGCTGTCGTCTTTGTTTAAATCGGCGATAAGCGAAAGCAGCTTCTCTTCGCTCGTTGACTCAGGCAGTCTGATATCAAGACTTTTCATGCCTGCCTCTAAAAGCGCTTTTTCCTTCGACTTTACATAAGAAAGGCTCGCGCCGTCTTCACCTACAAGCACCACGGCAAGACAAGGATTAATTCCTTTTTCTTTTAACGCTGCGGCTCTTTCCTTAACACTCTCGCGGATTTTTAATCCAAGCGCTTTTCCGTCCATTATTATTGCAGACATTACTCTCCCCTTACAGGTAATATTACCATAAAGCGTCCTTTTATTGCAGTTATTGAAACTCCGCTTTCCGCTGCCAAATTGCTTATACCGAAAAATCCTCTATCCCAGGGAAGACCTTTGAGCTGCCACTTTAAACCCTTACTTTCAGCTTCCCATGGTCCTGCTCCAAGCGGAAAAACCGAAACAAGCGCGTTTTTTTCAAGGTTCAAGGATAAATCACAGTTTAAATCACCTGCTTGTATGCAGCGGATATCTTCATTATCCGTAATCCAGCGTCCGGGAAACAGTTCTCTTTCAAAAAGCGATCTTAGGGCAAAAAGATGATCCATCCTGCCGCCTCCGCCGCCTATGATCCATATTTCGTTACATGATTTTTCTACAGCCAATGAGATTGCTAACTCTGTATCGGTATAATCCTTGTCATGATCAAAACGGATTATTCTCTCTTTTTGAAGACAATCAAGCCGCGATTTATCATCAAGTGAATCAAAATCGCCTACCACCCAGTCAGGAGTAATGCCTGAATTTTGCATGGCTTCAAGACCTGAGTCGGCTGCGATAAAGACGATATCTTTTTTAATTCCATCAATTAATTTTTTTATTACTTGCGTTAAAGGAGATTTTCCTCCTGTAAATATTATACCTAACAATTTATCTCCGTATGATGATTTTAAAAATCAAATCCAGTATACTTTGAAAATAAAGGATTTTCAATTGATAAAGAGTATCGATCATACACTGAAGGATATTGCCGCCATTTTTAATAACTCGGGAAAAGAAATATATCTTGTAGGCGGCGCTGTAAGAGATATGCTGAGAGGAGAAAAAATTCATGATTGGGATCTCGCGACAGACGCGACTCCCGATGAAGTTACCGCCATTGTGCGGAAGAACGGAGGAAAAGTAATACCAACAGGCATAAAGCACGGAACCGTAACTGTTTTATACAATAATAAAAGCGCCGAAGTTACAACATTCAGAACAGAAGCCGATTATTCAGACGGTAGAAGACCTGATAAGGTTTCCTACGCCGCAACCATTACTGAAGATTTATCGAGACGTGATTTTACAATGAACGCTATTGCTCTTCGCCTTCCTTCCGGAGAGATAGTAGACCCTTTCAATGGCGCGAAAGACATAAAAGCCGAAATAATCCGCTGCGTGGGAAACGCGCAGGAAAGATTTAATGAAGACGGTCTTCGCCCTCTGAGAGCCGTACGATTCGCGTCTCAACTGGGTTTTATTATCGAGCAGGATACCTTAGACGCAATTCCCTGTGCGCTTTCGGTATGTGAAAAAGTTTCCGCGGAAAGAGCGCGCGACGAAATTGATAAAATACTCGCTTCTTCCCTGCCCTCGCAGGGTTTTATCCTGATGCAGGAAACAGGGCTTTTAAAACTATTTATCCCGGAGCTTGACCTTTGCTTCGGCGTCGAACAAAAAGGATTTCATGAGTTTGATGTTTTTTGGCATTCATTACTTGCCTGCGATTATGCCGCATCCTGTAATTTTTCGCGTGAACTTAAGCTGTCCGCTCTTTTTCATGATATAGGAAAACCTTCCTGCCGCGCTCTTGATAAGCAAAGCGGCGTTTACACATTTTACCGTCATGAAGAAGTTTCGGCTGACATGACAAAGACAATTTTGGAAAGACTTAAATATCCAAACGCCGTAACAAACAAGGTCTGTCATTTGGTGAAAGAGCATATGTTTTTATACACCGATGAATGGTCTGACTCCGCTGTGCGCAGATTCATCGCCCGTGTCGGAGAAGAAAATATTGACGACATATACCGCCTTCGCAGAGCCGATATTTACGGTTTTTCGGGAAAGAATCCTGATTACCGTTCCATAGAAAAACTCGCGGACAGGGTAACTAAAGTTTTAGAGAAGGGAAACGCTTTTACAATTAAAAATCTTGCCGTTTGCGGAAATGATCTAATCGCGGAGGGAATTCCCGCAGGTAAAATGATAGGCGTAATCCTGAAAGAACTACTTGAAACCGTGCTTGACGATCCCGAACAGAACACAAAGGAAAAACTTTTAGAGATTGCGAAAAAGATTTTTGAAGAGAGAAATTAAGCGATACTCTTTTCAATTTCCTTTAATTTATCCAAAGAAAGAGCGCCTGTTTTTATTCTTTCCGCCGCGAAAAACGCATACTGCTTGTCGTAAAACGCGATGTGACTGAAAACCCAATCAACAAGAGTGCGCACAAAATTATTAGGCACAAATACTTTTCCATCGTTATACTCTTTTACGGCATCAAGAATTTTTTGGATTAAAACATCATGCATTTTTTTGTGATTCTTACACTCAGGATATTCTATCGCGCTTAAAAGCTTATTTTCCGCGTTAAAATGAAATTTAACATAATCCACCATACTGCTCATTGCGTTCTTAAACGCGCTTGTGAGTTCTCCATTCCTCGCAAGACAGGCGCTATACAATTCATTTGTAAGATTGACGAGCTTCAGGTGCTGCTTATCGATAATATCAATTTTTGTCGCGTATTTTTCATCCCAAGTGATTATTACATTATCCATTGCATGATTATACTATAGATTAGAAAATAATGCAAAGAACCTATGCAGGTGACAGACACCGCTATTTATACACCAATTCCGCCATTTTCTCGCCGTAACGCCTGCCGAGCAATTCAAGACCTGCGGAACCAAAATGGATGTTGTCAGGCTGTCCCTGACCGGTTCTTCCTGACGCGCCTAAAGAGCTGATTATCCATGCGTTAGGTAATATTTGTTTTATTCGATCTTCGCTTGAAAGAGCGCCGCCTGTGTTGCCGGAGCCGCCGTTCCATGTTTGCCCGAGTAATATTGGAATTGAATCAGGAGCAAGTCCTAAATCAGACAGCATATCGTCATATATTTCTTTCAGAAGTTCGTCCCAATCAATGTTATCCAATCCCGCTCCGCTTTCGCCCTGATGTACAATTATTCCTTTTATAATGCCGCCTTCTCTTTGCGCGATCTTTGCGTTCAGAATAATCGCATCGTACATATTTGCGTAACCTGCGCCTTTATACCTTTGCATTCCCTGCATTTCAGTCTGGCTCGGTCTTCCGCCCAATGTTCCCTTGCCCATGTAATAATCATTTCCTTTTGTTTTGTGAAAGGCGGCAAGAGCCATATCTCCGTTCGCGACGGCAATTACTCCAATTGTAATATTCCCGCCCGCCTTTTCAGCTAACACGCGCCCGAAGTAATCGACAGGAGTTAAACCAATGCTTAAACCAAGATAATTTATTAAATTCGCGTCCGGAATTATCAGAGGAGGCGCGGCTTTATATAATACATGTTTTTCTCGGCTGACGCCTGCGTATCTATTCGCAACCACATTCATTATTCTGAAACGATCGCTTATGCCTTCTTTATCCTGAGAGCGAATCGCGCCCGGTCCCTGCATATTAGACTGCCCAAAAGCCAGATAAACATGAAATTCGCCTTGCAATTTATAATCGCCGAATATATCGACTTCAGGAAGCGGTTTTTCCGCCGCGGTTTCGCCGCTTGTACTGGCGCAGCCGCAAAAAAGCAGACCGATAATAATAATTCCAAAAAACAAATTTTTCACTTTTAACTCCTGATTATAATATAATAAATTTTTACATAGAAATGTTTACTTTGTTAATTTTTTCCCACGCAGCTTTTGCGGCTTCCTGCTCCGCGCTTTTTTTATTTCTTCCCGTCCCTTTGCCGTAAACATCATCCGCGATTTTTACTTCCATCCAGAAAATGCGGTCATGTTCGGGACCTGAACGTTTTGTCAAAATATATTCGGGGTAACAGCGGAATTCTTTTTGACAATATTCCTGAAGTATCGATTTGTAATCCTTGTGATAATCCGCTCCGGTTACTTTTTCAATCTGCGGCTTTATGCAGCGGGAAACAAATTCAAACGCGGTTTTATAACCGCAATCAAGATACAGAGCGCCTATCAGAGCTTCCATCGCGTCTGCGAGAATCGCCTTCTTTGTTCTGCCGCCTGACAGCTCTTCGCCCTTGCCAAGCAGAAGCATTTGATCAATTTTAATACTGAGCGCGATTTCGGATAAAACATTCTCGGATACAACTACGGATTTTATTTTAGCAAGATCTCCTTCACTCTTATCTTTGAATATTTCATACAAAAGAGTCGCGCATACGGCGCCCAAAATTGAATCGCCTAAAAATTCGAGTCTTTCGTTGCTGACCTTGCTGCCTGTCTCGTTAGAAACAGACCTGTGCATAAATGACTGATTTAAAAGATTTATATTTTTAAATTTAAAACCGGCGGCTTTTTGAAATGCCGCCAGTTTATTCTTCCTTTCGGAATCGGGAACGTCTTTATTATTTCTGCTGGGATTTAATAAATTCGTACGCGTCCTTCACTGTTTCAAATTCGTTAGCTTTTTCATCGGGAATATTGATACCCATTTCTTCCTCGATGGCATAAACCAATTCATAAGTGTCAAGGCTGTCGGCGCCTAAATCCTGGCGGAAAGACGCTTCCAGTGTGATCTTGCCCTCATCGACTTCGAGCTTCTCAGCGATAAGTTTTTTCATTTTTTCAAACAATTCGTCCATGTTTTTCTCCCTTAAAATTATACTTTGGAATTCGGTACGATTACCTGCTTACCGCGGTAAAATCCGCACTTTGGGCAAACCCTGTGCAAAAGCACTTTGTTGCCGCATGTGCCGCAATCGATCATTGTGGGTGCGGTAAGTTTCATGTTAATGGACTGCCGACGGCTCGTCCTGGCTTTTGATGTTTTACCTCTTGGTACTGCCATAATCTAACCTCTTAATTCTAATTAGTGATAATAACAAAATCCGTTATCAATGTCAAGACATTTTTAAAGAATTTGTCAAATTGAAACCAGTCAATGTAAATCCTTAAAACCGTTCCTATTCAACATGATACTTATCTTTCAAAGCTTTGGCAACTAGCGGCGGCACCATTCCGTGAAGATTTCCGTTAAATGAAGCGAGTTCCTTAATCGATGATGAACGAAGGACAAAATATTCCGGATCTGTTGTCATAAAAATAGTCTCGATTCCGGGGTCCAAAGTTCTGTTCATCATGGAAAGTTCGAATTCATAGGAAAAATCCTCTACCCCGCGAACCCCGCGGATAAGCAAATTTATGCCCATTTTCTTTAAATAATCGACAATCAGGAAGTCACAGATTGTAACAGTCACGTTTTTTCGGTCTTTTACCAGTTCTCCGACCATAAAAGCGCGTTCTTCAGCGGAAAAAAGGTACTTTTTTTGCCTGTTTTCGGCTATAACGACGATTAATTCATCAAAAATTGAAGCTGCCCGGTGTATTATATTGATGTGTCCCGATGTTGGAGGGTCAAATGAGCCCGGAAAAGCCGCTTTCTTGTTCATGCTTTAGCATATCAATAAACCTTACGATATTCAATACAATATGGAAAATATTGACAAAAATGTAATTTTGCTATACAGTATCAGTATGGGGTTTAAAAAACTCATAGCTATTTTATCTCTATCGGTCATAACCGCGATTCTGACTTTTTCATGTAATACCACTTCGCAGGCGGTAAAAACGGATCCTGTCGAAAAATCGGCAGCCGCGACAGCCGCCGCCGCGCAGAACGAAGAGTTTGATCCTACAAAAATATCCCAGCAATATTATGACACAACAAGAGACGAAGTAAGGCGTTTTATCGAAGCCCTGAACCAGATCATCAGAGATAGAAAATTCAACGAATGGAAGTCGAATTTGTCGCCTGAATATTTCGCGGAAATCTCGTCAGCGGAGAACCTCAGGAATCTGTCGGAGCAGCCTGCGATGAAAACCAGAAGGATTGTTTTAAGAACCGCCGAAGATTATTTTTTAAATGTAGTGGTTCCTTCTAGAGCTAATCTGCGCGTTGATGATATAGAATTTATAAGTTTGAACAGAGTTAAAGCATTCACTTTTACCAGGAACAGCGCCGGCGAGGATATCAGTCTTCGCCTGTATGATCTTGAAAAAATAGGTAGTACGTGGACAATAATCAATTAAGGAGTTTAATATGTTAACACTAAGGCGTCTTTTCGTTCTCTTGATTACGGCAATGGTTGTAATTCCGGTCGTTTCAGCTCAAAACAACAGGCAGAGAAGCCAGGAAATGACTGTTGAGCAGTCATATTTGCAGGAATCAATAGAGATAATGATAATCAGAGAGACTGCGAGAGCTCATTCAAGAGAGCAGAAATTTATCGCTCTTGATTATATCAGGGAAGCTATTGATCGCGGAAACAGAAATGATGAAATCCGCGAAACTCTGGAATTCCTTTCCAGAGAAGGCAGAATGACACAGGCAAGGGAAAACGGCAGGCTTGTAAATAATTATCCAGATGTCAGACGCCAGGCGGCGAAATATCTCGGACAGATTGGCACACAGGAAGCGAGAGTCAATCTTCTTGAAATGATTCAGTTTGAAAATGAACCTATGGTTCTTCAGGAAGTAATTAAATCTCTCGGTGATATCGGCGAAAATAAAAACAATGAAACTGTCAATTATATCGCTTTTGTTATGAACCGTTTCGGCGCGACTAACCCCGATAACATAATGGCAATAGCAACCATCGACGCGTTTGAAAAAATCGCAAGGAAAAATAACGGACTTAATTCACCTGATGCTGTCAGAGCGCTGGTTTTAATTTCCGAAGGCTTATATAACACGCCTGTTAAAGAGCGTGCAAGACAATTACTGGCGGAACTGCGTTCATACGGCGGCTGATTTTCTTAGCGGAGAGCAATGATATTTGATTTCCTTTTTCCCGGCAAGAGGAAAAAGGTTTATGCTCTTGTCGGAGAAAGCGGCACAGGAAAAAGTTTCAGAGCAAAGCTCGTAGCGCTAAAATACAGAATAGATTTTATTCTCGACGATGGTCTTTTGATAAAGGACAATCGTATTCTTGCGGGTCATTCCGCTAAAAAAGAGCATACGTTTCTGGCGGCGGTAAAAGTCGCTCTTTTTGACGAAAAATCACACAGAGATGAAGTCGCGCGAAGACTGCAAAGCGAGAAGTTCAAGCGAATTCTGATTCTGGGCACTTCCGACAAAATGGTAAATAAAATCGCCGCCCGCCTCCAGCTTCCGCCTGTATCAAAAATAATCAGAATCGCGGATATATCCACTCAGGAAGAAATTGACAAAGCCATAAGAACAAGGCGAATAGAAGGCAAGCATGTAATTCCTGTCCCAAGCATCGAGGTAAAAAAAAGTTACCCAAACATTTTTTATGACGCGATAAGAATTTTTAAGCGCAGAATTAATCCCGAGGGGAATACGCCTTCCGGGATAGGTCCTGTGCCTACAATGCACGAAAAATCCGTTGTGCGCCCCGAATATTCCAAACACGGAAGGGTTATAATCTCCGAAGCGGCGCTGAGTCAGATGGTTATCCACTGCGCTGACGAGTATAATCCCGAAATAAAAATTAAAAAGATTCTTGTTAAAACAGCCGAGATGGGTTACCGCCTTGTTATTACAATCGACGTTCCTTACGGCATAGAGTTGACCGGAAAAATTACCGAAATGCAGCGCTACATTATCGATAATATCGAAAGATACACAGGCATTTTAATAGAAGAAGTTAATATAATTATAGATAAAATCGCGGAATAGCCGTTTACTTTGCGGATGGAGAAGGTTTTTTAATTCTTCTTCGTCTTCGTCTTTTTACCGGTTTTTCTTCGCTTTCCTGAACCGCAGGTCTTAAAGGAGAGCGTTTTATTGTAATACCTTTTAGAGAGAGAAATTTCTTAACGGCGTATTCTATTTCAAAACGCGGCGGATTCATAGGACGGACAAAATCACGCGCCGTTCTGCATATCTCTTTGAAATTTTCAATCGCAGTTATATTCCACTCCTGCAGATTATCAAGATAATCATAAAAAAGCGAAGCTATAGCCTGCCCTTTCTGGTTCTGCGCGCCTTTCAGCTCGGAGATTGTTTTAAAATAATTCTTTTTAAAAGCGGCGTTCTTTCGCATAAGCTCCGATGCCTGCGGCTGGAGGTAGTAATAAAGCCCCATCTTGTCTAAATTATCAATAATTGCGAAAGCTTTTTCAGAATTGATTATTTTAAAAATTTCTTCCGTTAAGCGCGAAGGTGAAATTGATTTTAACAAACCTGATTGATTTTGAATTTTCATTTTCAGATTAAAAGGTATTGAGAAACCTGTCATTGCCGCGTATTTAACCGCGCGTATCATTCTTACAGGATCATCGTTAAAGATGGAAGAAAGATTAATAATATTTTTAACCTGTTTGTTTTTAATATCTTTCATGCCGCCGACATAATCTACGACAATCTGCTGTTCGGGATCATAAAAAAGGGCGTTCATTGTAAAATCGCGGCGGAGAACATCCTCTTCTATTGTGCCGAATGTATTGCCTGTGTGCCCGTCTTTTATGGAACGAAAAGTGGCAACTTCAAAAATTCTCTGGGTAAAATAAACGTGAACAAGACGAAAACGCCTTCCTATAATTCTTGAATTATGGAAAATTTTTTTAATGCGTCCCGGGCTTGCGGAGCTGACGATATCAAAATCCTTAGGTTTTTTTCCGAGTATTAAATCGCGCACAGCGCCGCCTACAATATACGAATCATATCCTGCGCTTTTTAATTTTCTTATTATGCTTACAGCCTCGCCGTCTACATCGGCGAAATTAATCCCGTGTTCGTCGCAGGTGTAAATTACCGCTTTTCTGACTAATTTGCCGTCTTCTGCGGCTGAATATCTATATCTCATTCACAATGCTTTAATATCCATGCAAGAAGATTGTCCTGAACTTCTTCACGGTTGGTTTCATTCAATAACTCATGCCTGGCGCCCGGATACAGCACAAACTCACAATCACTAAATCCTAAATCCCGGTAAGCGTTTACCAAAATCGTAGGCGACTTGCCCATTTCTCCTACAGGATCTTCGCTTCCGGAAAAAACATACACCGGTAAAGAACGGTCTATCCTCGCCAACGCGTCAGAGCGGTGAATGTTATAAAGCATTTTAACAAGGTCTCTGTAAAAACCTGATGAACATAAAAATCCGCATAAGGGATCATTTATAAATTTATCGACTTCATCATTATCGCGGCTCAGCCAGTCGAAGGGCGTGCGGTTCGGTTTAAAAGGTTTATTGTAGGAGCCGTCGCCCAAATTTTTCGCCATACGCGATGTTTTTCGCTGTCCTTTCAAGGCGGAAATCATAATCATAAGCGGAACTCCGGCTTTAACCATGAAATCGCCCGGTCCTTTGGTTCCCGATAAAATACAGCCGTTAATAATTAAATCATCTGAATATTCGATGTAATTCTGTACTACAAAAGAACCCCATGAGTGCCCGAAAAGGAAAAGGGGGATTTTCATCCTTTGCTTTCGTATCTGCGCGTTTATGAAATGAATATCGGCGGTAATGCGGACTATACTGTCGTTGTCGCTGCAGTGACCCAGAAGCCCGCCTTTGCCGGGATCGTTTACGGCGGTATCCGCAGTCCTTCCGTGTCCGCGCTGATCTGCAGCCCACACTTCAATCCCCGCCTGAGTGAGTTTTTCAGCAAGTCTTTTATAGCGCAGAGCATGTTCCGCCATACCGTGAACAATGTGTATTACGGCTTTCACTGTCTCGTCATCAGGAGACCAGCGATAAAGAAACAGTTTGATTCCATCGTGGGTTTGAAAATAGGTTTCAGTCTGAACCATGACTCATTGTAGCAATTATTAGGGTATATGGCAATGAGGGATTTATAATCAACAACCCCGACCTAAAGGGATGGGGTATGTTGTTCTTATAAGGTATCAGTATTCATTTCAAATACCGCGAGGCTTTCTATATGCGCTGTCTGAGGATAAAAATCAAATAATTTTAACGCTTTTAATTTATAGCCGCCTTTCATAAGCGTTTTTGAATCCCGCGCGAGAGACGAAGGATCGCAGGAAACATAGGCAAGCGCAGCCGTATGTCTCTCACAGAGAGCTGAAACAAGTTTAGGCGCAAGTCCGGCTCTGGGAGGGTCAACAACCATAAAACCAAATGCACCTGCGCCGCGAAACAGTGTTTTCTGCCAATCAGTGTCACGTAACGCAAAAAACTCGGCGTTTATGCCTCTTAAATTTTCGCGGGCAAGACTTACAGATGTTTTATTCTCTTCCGCGAGTATTACTTTTGGATACATACCGCCAAGAAAAAGAGCGAAGGTTCCCGCGCCGCTGTATAAATCCGCCATTGGTAAAGAATGATCCGTATTTTCCGCGATTTTTTGCAATTCTAAAATCAGTTTTTCAAGCATTGCGCAGTTGCTTTGAAAAAACACGCCTGCATCCGCCTGTATTTCCTTATCAAGCAGTTTAATCTTCCCTCTCTGCCTTGCGCCTTCGCTTAGAAAAACATCGTCCTTGCAAAATACGGAAAATCTGTCTTTTTCAGGCGGAAGAGTTATACTCTTTCCTTTGCCTTGAAGAATCTCTCTTATCGGCTGCACAGCTACAGGGCAATCTGAAACCGCGGCAATCTCGCCGCTGCGTCTTCCCATCAATCCGAATTTTAAATCATGTTCGCTCTTTGCCTTCTGCCTGAGACAATGGAACTGCATTCTGTTACGATATCCGTAAGGCGCGCAAGCGAATACTTCTATTTCAGGAACATTAATTCCGCCGATTCTTGAAAATGAATCTTTTAAAATGAAAACTTTTGCTGCGATTTGAGCCTTATAATCAATATGCTGTAAATTACATCCTCCGCATTTTCCGTAAAAAGCGCAGACAGCATCCGCTCTGACAGGCGAAGGTTCAACAATTTCCAAAAGCTCCGCTCTCGCCCATGTGCCGCGATCTTCTGTAATACGGCAAATAATGGTTTCATCGGGCGCGCCCATTTCAATAAAAACAGGTTTACCTTCAAGCCGTCCGAGAGCATCGCCTCCGGCAGTAATGCATTCAAGGTTTAATTTATGCACATCATTAACAGCCATTATTATTTATATCATAGTAAAGAAAATTAATCTTATAATGTGATATAATTAAACTGATGTATCAATTTAATAAAATATGCTTATTTTTTCTCTTTATTATCGCATATTCGGCATTCGCGCAAAGTGATGTGCGCGAACAAGGTTTAGTTACAAACGATCCTATGTGGCGGCAGGCTTTAGGAGGCGCTGTTGTGTCTTTGCCGTCAGTTCAGGCGCAATCTGCCGTTGTTGCCTTGGACGGAGGAAATATAAGAGCTTACTCCACATCGGGAAACCCGATGTGGAATTATTCGGCAAGAGGCAGAATCAGCCCGTATGTAAGCCGTTCACGCGAAGGCACGTCGTATATATCAAGAACAAACGGAACTTTAATAGCCGTAAACCGCGCAGGGCGTGAATTATGGCGGCGCGATCTTGGCAGCGCGTTAAGCGCAAAAGTAATTGTCGGCTGGGACGGCAGATTATTCGCGCCTGCCGAAAAAAAAATTGTTTGCTATACGGCTTCGGGAAATCTGCTTTGGACAAGAACCTTTGACGCGTCGTTTTTTACAGCTCCCAAGCTTGATAATGACGGAGGAATAATTTTTGCTCTGGAAAATAATGAAGTATGCCGCGTAGATCATTTCGGAAATGTCATCAAGTGGCGGATATCAAATACGCCGTCTGTTATTTTATCCATTGAACAGCAAAAAATTCTGGTTATTTATACAGACGGCTCCGTGGAAATACTCGGGACAACAGAAGACTGGTTTATATCAGCTAACATTGACGTTCAAACAATATTGCTGCCGAAACTTCCGTCCGCTCCTCTTGCGGCCGCCGGAAAAGGAAATAATTTTGCTGCTGTCATGAACGACGGAAGAATAACTTTTATTTCGGCAGATGAGAAAAAAATCTTATGGACGGGCGACACGCATATAAAAGAGATGATTAATTCGCGTAACAGACCGGATTTGGAAGTTGAAATGTTTTATGACGAAAGAGGAATTTATGTTCTTTCAAGAAACGGAGCGTCCTGTTTTACTCCTGACGGCAAAAGGCTCTGGTTTACATTTTTGCAAAACGCGGCATCAGCGCCTGCTTTCGGAAATGACGGAATGCTTTATTCAGGCGGTATAGACTGGATCCTTTACGCGTATAAAATAGAAGATCGAATTCTGCACGAGGAAAATTCCATTTACGGACCAAAACCGCAGGGTTCATACAATATGGGACGCCCCAGAGCTCCTGACGCGTTTATTATTCCGCTTAATCCTCAGGAAAGAAGAGCAAAACTGGATCATATTTCAAAAGCGATAAGTCAGGGTAAGGTTGGAGAAAACGAGTCTGACTGGTCGTCATTTTTGCTTACGATGTCCGCAGGCAAAGAACATATAAAATTGCGCCTTGACGCCATTAATCTTCTTGGAAAAATCGGTTCGCAGGAAACAATACCATGGCTTGTGAATATTTTTAAAACAGATACCGAACCGACAATCAGAGCCGCGGCTATTACCGCGATTGGAAATATAGGCGTTGATCCGCAGGGAATGGCGCTGCAAACATTTCTCCATTTATTGATTTATGATCTGACAACAAAAGATGATCATATACTAACCGCGATTGCTTCCGCTACAGGCGCGTTATGCCGTTTTTCGGGACCGCCTCTCAGCGAGATGGGAATAAAAGTGTTAAACCTGCTTTCAGCATCTCATCAGCCGCAAATAGCAAGGAGGCAGGCAAGCAGGGAACTTGCGTCTTTAAAATAAGGGTTTATAAACATTGCGGATATTTTCTTTTCCGGGAAGACGGTAAATGTCGAAATCTTTATCAAGACTGACAATTTCCCTGATGCCGGTTTTTTCCGCCGCTACAACCAAGGTCGCATCTGCGAAATCCATTGGTAAATCTTCGTACTTCATGGTTAATTCCGCGATTCTGGGTAAATCGTGCTGGTTTATATCGCAGATTATTACTCCGTGATACATCGCCCACATATAAAAATCATGCTGCGCATTTATATTAACGCTTAGAAGGTGAGAGACTTCAGTAAAAACAGCCAGAGTGCTTAGAAAACAATATTTATATTTACTGAAAAAATCACGGATATTTTTATGATGGTTATCGCCTGCATGAAATAAAGCGACAAGAGGACCTGTATCAATAAGAATTCTGTCGTGCAACGAGATACTCCCTAAAGCGTTTTTTGTATGTGGTTGACAGATCAGAAGGACCCAGATCGTACTTGCCAAAATACGGCAAACCAAGGGTATAAGAATCCAGCTCGTTTTCTTCTTTATTGAACAGCATTTCCAATGCCTCGATTATAACCTCAGATTTTGTCATATTTTTATGTTTTGAAAGCGTAATGAGCTTATTCCTCGTGTCCGGCGGAAGCCTCGCAGTGGTAATAACTTCATTTTTTGAGCGGATTGGTTTATCTTTTAATTTAACACTCATATTACAAATTGTAATACAATAGAGAGCATTAGTCAAGCGGATTCGAGGGATTATCGGAAATAATTCTCTATTCCCAAATTCATAAAAATGTACTATAATTCAGCATCAGGAGTTATCATGAAAATGTTAAAATACAAAGTATTAATATCCGTTTTTATCTTAATTACGATTACAGTCGCGGGTTTTGCTCAGGTAAACCGCGATGAATTGCAGGATCTGCCGCCTGTCGTATTTATAAACTATGAAGGACCCCACGCAAGACTTGATACCAGAGAGGAAATCAGGCAAATCGGCGTAGTAATGGGACGCGTTATATCGGAAAGAGAGAGAGGAAACGCTCCTACTCTCGCGGCAATGTCTCAGGAGGAAAAAAGAACTTATTCATACAAGTTTGAAGCAGGCACAAATAACAGATACTATGTAATCCATTGCGTTTCGGGTCCTGAAGGGAACAAAATCGACGCGGATATCATGGGGCTTGGCGTAGATACGAGCGTAGATCATATCCGCAATCTTCGCGTAATTGTTCAGGGTTATTTACAAGCGGCATATAATTATTCGGAAAGAGACGCGGCGCTGCTCGCCGAGTACATTACAATTTACAATGCGGTATACAGAGGCAACTGGGACTATTTCGGCGAAAGATATAAAAGTCAGGTTATGAGCAATCTGACACGGGACAAGGTTGGTCTTTCAATCCGCTACGATGAATGGCCGGGAAGAACGTTAATTGTCATTCCTTTGGGTATCGGCGGTTTAAGCGCAATTGACACAAGCACAATTTCAGATTCAAGAGTCATTGAAGAAATGCGCAAGGAAGACGATCAGGGTATTCCGCAAAGACAGGGAATGGTCAACCTGATGGAGCGTGAAGCTCAGCAGGCTGAAAGACAGGCTCAAAGAGAACGTCAGGAAATCAGGCAGGAAGAAAGACAGATAGCGAATGAAAGACAGCAGGTCGCGCAGGACAGACAGAGAGCCGAGGAAGCAGGCGATCAGAGAGCGCAGCAGGAAGCAGCCAGAAGAGAAGAAGATCTGACAAGGCGCGAAGAAGCTCTTGATCAGCGCAGAGAGGATGCTCAAAGACTTGAACAATTCGCCGAAGAGAAATCCGATGAAGCTCAAGCTCAGCGTCAGGAAATCGCAAGAGATCAGCAGGCGGCTATCGCTCAGGAACCGGCAGGCGGCATTTTCGGCATATCAATAGAAAAGTCCGAGCCTACATACATGGGAAGACTGACTCGTTTTAATCCGGCAAACGGAAACGTTATCAGAAGATCTCCAATAACAACAATTCACACGAGAACTGTTACATTTATAGGCGGAAGAATTATAGCAATCGCAGGTGAAAATGTGGGACAAGGCGCTGTACGTCTTGTTGAATTGAATCAAAACAGCCTTGAAATGGCAAGACAGGGCCAGGATGATATTTTACCGGGAAGCCTGCTTTGGGTAAACGGAAACGATCTCTACGCGATAACAACGGATCTTTCAACCGGAGAAAATCATCTTGGACGCTTTAACACCAACCTTGAATTGCAGGCAAAGTCCGCTGTTCAGGTGCATACGGGAGCTTCGGTAACAATACAGCAGGGAAAACTTTTAACGCAGAACGCAAGCGGAGCTCCGATGATTTTGAATCCGACAGATTTAACGGAATCGGGTTTATAAATTATTTATCGTAAATATGTTCAAAGCCGTGGAGCAAATCCACGGCTTTTTCTTTGCATGAACCGCAGACAGTTCCGATCTTTGTCGCCTGCTGGAGCTGTTCCCAGTTTCTCGCTCCGTTATGAAAAGCGTTTTCGATGTCCTTATCGGTAATTCCAAGACAATGACAGATAACAACAGTTTCTTCAACAAAAAGCCCCTGCCTTCCCGTTTTGCAGAGGTAATCATCTATCGCCGCGCGGAGAGCTTTATCGCCCAAAACCGAACAATGAATTTTAAAACTGGGAAGCCCTCCGAGTTTTGCCACAAGGTCTTCAGGTTTAATTTTATAAGCGTCTTCGATTTTCATTCCCTTGATGGTTTCTGACAGCATGCTGGTGCTCGCGATAGCGCTGGCGCAGCCGTAAGTTTTCCAACGTACATCGGTTATAACATCATCCTTTATTTTAAGGAGCATTAGCATCTGATCGCCGCATTTAATGTTTCCTGTCTGTCCCTTAGCGTCAGGCGCGAAACTTGCCTCATCTTCAAGAAGCACATTCCGCGGACTTGAAAAATGATCTTTTACCGTATCCGAATATAGCCAGTCTGACATAAGACTCCCTGTAAATAGTTAACAATCCGACAATGTAGACATTGCCCGCAGCCGCGCAATTATCGGCGGAAGCACTTCAATTATATAATCAATATCGCTTTCTGTAATACCCCACCCAAGGCTGAATCGTATTGAACCGTGCGCAAGCTCAGGTCCTACTCCCGTAGCCATAAGCACATGCGAAGGCTCAAGACTTCCCGACGCGCAAGCGGAACCTGTAGAAGCTTCAATTCCCTGCATATCCATGGAAAGAAGAATGGATTCCCCCTCCGCGCCAGGGAATGAAATATTAAGCGTATTTGGAAGCACGTCAACAGGATGCCCGTTTATTTTGATATGCGGGATTTTATCGCAAAGCCCTGAGCGCAGCTTGTCGCGCAAAGAAGCAATTTCATTTCCGTATTTTTGCACTTCACCTGCGGCAAGTTCCGCCGCCTTCCCAAAGCCGAGAATACCGTTATTGTTGTATGTTCCCGCTCTTAGACCGTCTTCCTGATGTCCGCCGAGTACCAGCGGAAAAATCGGAACGTCTTTTCTGACATAAAGCGCTCCTACGCCTTTCGGACCGTAAATCTTATGCGCAGAAATTGTAATGTAATCGGCGTCAAGCTCATTCGCGTTAAGCGGAATTTTTCCCACAGCCTGCACCGCGTCTATGTGCATGAAAGCGCCGGCTTTTTTTACAAGAGAAGTGATCCTTTGAATATCCTGCACAGTGCCTATTTCGTTATTAGCCGCCATTACGGAAACAAAAAGAGTTTTATCGTTTAACGCTTTTTCCAATTCATCGATTTTGAGCTTGCCGAATTCGTCTACAGGAAGAACTGTCACTTTAATGCCTGCTTTTTTGAGGTTCATCGCGGAGTTCATAACACAGGGGTGTTCGATTGCTGTTGTTATAATTTCATTGCGGGAAGAAGACGAACAATCAATCAGACTGCGCATCGTTTGAAAAACCGTATTATTCGCTTCCGAGCCGCCTGAAGTAAACAGCAATGTCCCGCTTTTCGCGCCGATCAAGTTTTTTACAGCGGCTCTTGCCTGCTCTACCCTGGCGTGCGCCAGCCTTCCCGACGCGTGCATACTGGAAGCATTACCGAAAACGTCAAAGTCTTCGATCATGGCAGCTTTTACTTCCGGTCTCAGAGGAGTGGTTGCGTTGTAATCAATGTATACTTTTCTCACTTTTCATAATAATAGCAAATTTTATGTAGAAAATCAAAGGCTGTTATAGAAGGCGTATACCCGAATATATCACCTCTTCTCCTTCAATTCCTTTTTTACCTCATCAAGTCTTTTATTCAATGTGGCGATTGTACGTTCAAGACGGTTCTTTTCTTTTTCAAGTAAAGTGACAGGATCGATGTCTTCCTTGTCTTTGTTGCGTACCTGCACTTTTACGCTGTCGGGGCTTTTGCCTTTTATGAGGGCGGTTTGCGCGGCTTGGCGTTCATCGCTGTCGCGGATGCCGGCAAGAAAGCGCATATTATCAGCTCCTACTTCTGATGCAATATCTAATTCAAACATTTTCATTGCCGTGTTAGCGGCGGTTCTGGGGATGCGAAGCATTCTGTCGACATAATCCTCAAAACGCACTCCGATGCCGGTGCAAAGTTCGTGGGCTTTTATCAGATGCTTGCCCATTTCTTTGACAAGCTCTCCGTTATTTTTTAAATATTTGCTGCGTATCACTTCCGTTAATTTTAAAAGTTCAGGCGATACCGAAAATACATCGCTGTAGATTTTTTTCTTTTCTGCTTTTTCGAGAAGTTCATGGAAAATCGCCCAGAACTCAGGGCTGTGCGCTCTTGGCGAAAGAGTGCCGCCTCTTTTGCAGGCATGAAGATGATGCGCGTATTCGTGTATCGCAGTGTAAAGTAACAGATTCTGACCTGCCTCATCGCTTTGAAAGTTGCGATTATGAATGATTATTTCACGGGATGCCGGTTTGTATAAACCGTTTACCTTTTTACTTTTCTTTCCTGAGTAAATAAGCGAAAACTCCAAAGGCGCGTCTTCTATCGCTAACAGTTTTTGTTTTACTTTATCCTGATTCATTATATCCTCCTACAAGGTGTCTTGTATCTTTTCAAGCGCCAGCGTTGCGGCAGCGGCGCAGGCTGTTTCCGCGCGAAGCGCTCTCTCTCCGATAGACAGGCGTAAAAATCCCGCCTGCTCGAACATTTCGCGTTCGTTATCAGACCATCCTCGTTCTGGTCCCACCGCGATTACCGCAGGACGGCTTGTCGGACTTAAATTAAAAAAAGAGCCTTCCGCTCTTACATTATCCAGCGCCAAAAGCAGAGGTCTTCGCGTTTCACACATTTCGGTTTTTTCCCATGGACGTTCTTTTAACCATTCGTTTATGGTATTAAAAACGCTTATCGAAGGAATGATTGTATCGCGGGATTGAACCGCGCCTTCGATAAGAGCGGCATCGGAGCCGCCGTCATTTAACAGTTTCGTGTCGCGGTAACTTTTTTCGCTTAGTTCAGTTCCAACTAAATCTATTGCGCTGACACCGAAATTTGCCATATCCCTGAAAATGCGGCGAAGCTGTATCGGGCGCACAAAGGAAACCGCTATCCTTAAACGAAGACGGCTTGCAGGCGGTTCGGTCGCAGTAACTGTAACAAAAATAGAGCCGTCAATATTGATTTTTTCGATTCTGCCTGTTCCCCGCATTCCGCCGAGGATTCCGGCTTCAAATTCATCGCCGCTTTTTTTATGTAATACTTTTAAAAGATGAATTGTCCTTTCATCGCGTCTTGAAAGGCTTCTGCCCAATTCATGTTCTTCAAATAAAATTATATTCACGTTAAAAGTATATCAAATAATGGCTATCTTGACAAAATACCCAAAAAGATAAAAAATTTATAATGGATCTTTTTAAAAAATCCTTAAAAACCGCTGTTTTTGCATTAATTATCGCATCCTGTTCGATTTATACGGATGCCTACAAAAGAATGGATAACGCGGTAGAAAATACCGATTTTGAATCCGCGCTTAATATAATAAAAAAAGAACAGGGACAAAATGAAGCGATTTATTCGCAAAGAAACGCCATTCTGCTCTTTCTTGATAAAGGGCTCCTTGAACACTATGCCGGAAACTACGCCGCGTCATCCGAGGACTTGCAAAACGCCGAAAGACTGATCGAAGAAGCGTATACAAAAAGCAGTTCGGAAATTTTTCTATCCTATATACTGAATGATAATGTAAAAGAATATCCCGGAGAAGATTTCGAAGATATTTATATAAATGTTTTTAACGCGCTTAATTATTACCATAAAAATAATCTTGAAGGCGCTCTTGTTGAAATACGCAAGTTAAGCGAATCTAACGGAAAACTCGATATGCTTTCAGGAAAATACAATTATAAAGATCCAAGAACAGGAGCAGAGTTAAACGAAATTGTAAGAAGGGAAACAGGAGTAAGAAGAATGCCTGAAAATATACAGGTCAGGTTTTCAAACTCGGCTCTTGCGCGTTACCTCAGCGCTTTATTTTATTTAGGGGACGGAAGACTTGACTCATTCCGCATTGAACTCGAACAGGTTTACATAGCGTATAATGCAAATAAAAATATCTACAAAGAACAGATTCCTATTGCCGTAGGAGAACTGCAGAATACTCCTACAGGAAAAGCAAGACTTAATATAATAAGTTTTACGGGACTGTCTCCTATAAAAAAAGAACAGGTTATACTTCATCCTATGCCTTTTGTTCACCCTATTCTCCGGGTTGCCGCGCTGAAACTTCCTGTTTTAGTTGAAAGACCCGCAATAATAACAAAAATAGAAGTAATTATTAATAATAATTATAACGAAAGATTTAATCTTGAATTACTTGAAGATATAGGAGCTGTTATTACGGAAACATATAACGCGCGTTTTTACAATATACTCTTAAAAACTTACATACGCACGCTTATAAAATATTCAACTGCGGATAGAATTGCCGCGCAGGCGGCAAAAAAGAAGGATGAACGCGCAGGATCAATGGCGGCTATGTCCGCAAGAACGGCGATGGATATATCCGAGAGAGCCGATATAAGAATGTCCCGCTATCTGCCTGATAAAGCTTATATCGGCGGAATAAATCTTGACCCTGGCACATATTCTGTTATAATAAATTATTACAGCGGTGATAGGATTATTTCTGACATGGAATATAAAGATGTTACAGTAAGGCAGGACAGGCTGAATCTGATTCAATCTGTAAAATTAAGATAGGAGAAACTGACATGAAAAATTTAATTATTGTGTTTTGTTCATTGTTTATTTTATCTTCATGTACAATATCCTCGGAAGGCGGCGTTAAAAGAGTGCAAACAGGCACACAGCCGGATTTAAGCGGCAGTTGGAATGTTAAAGATGTGCAGATTGTCTGCGAATCTTTGATACACGACTGTCTTTCAAGCGCGAGAGTTAATCAGGAAATATTGTCTAGAAGCAGCAAACCTTCTGTGGTTGTCGGAAGATTTAAAAATGAAAGCAGGGAGCACATCGACACGGATATTATTTCTTCCGTTATGGAAAATGTAATTTTTAATTCCGGGAAACTGGATTTTGTCGCCGGAGGGGATACCAGAGATGAAGTGCGCCGGGAAAGGCAGGAACAGCAGGGCTACGCAAGCGAGCATACTGCCGCGTCTTACGGCAGAGAAATAGGAGCCGATTTTTTGCTTACAGGAGCTGTAAGAATGATTGTAGACAGAGAGGGAGACAGGAGCATAAGAACCTATTTTGTAACGGCGGAATTGACAGATATTGAAACAAACGCAAGAATCTGGCTTGGGCAAAACAATGAAATAACAAAAATCATTGTAAGACCAAGAAACAGATTATAAACTAAGAGAGAAGCTCGAAAACGGATGTCTGACCGGGAAGTATTTTCATTTTAGACCCGTCCAGATTTACTTTTTCTCTTACATTTTCGGATATAAGCGCAGGCGAGCGCCATTTAACGGTTTTAGAAACAAGCGTTCTTGCGCGTACCGCAGGCTGTCCGCTGACGGTAAAACCGGTTTCAGGCGACCAGGAAAAAGAGCAAAGACCGCAATCAATTCCGTAACGCCATGTGATTTTTTCGTTTTTCAATAACTGCCTTACAAGAAGACAGGCTTTATCCGCAGGGTGATAACTTTTTGCAAGCGGCTGTCCGTCGTCAGTCCACTTGTATGTTGTAAGTTTCGGCTGTATTTCAAGAGGAGAGCCGAAGCAGGCAATTATTGTATCTCCCTCGTAACCCGCAATAACAGCTCCCGAGTTAAATAAAACTCTTTTAGCGTTAAAGTAAAATGTTTTTCTCAATTTTCCGGCTTCTTTGGAATTATCGCGCTCTTCTTTCGTATATATATTCGCGTCTTTTATCGCGATAACTGCGGCGTAGCTTACATTTACTTCGGAAAGCCCCGGTCTTCCCCAGTCGATAAGTTTTCTCAGATGCTCTTTGGAAACCGCTGTCCTGTAAGCTGCGCGGAAACTTCGCGCTCTGTAACTTAAATACGCGCTTTTAGCGCAGAATAAAACAAAACAGGCGGTAAAGGAAGAGCCGAGAACTATTAAGGGATCGATCCAGTACGAGAAAAAGATAAAAAAACCTGAGCACACTGCAGAGAAAATCAAGCCTGAGAAAATTCCGGTAATTAAAAGAACAACAGGACGTAATAAAACAAGAATAACTAAAATAATTAAAGAGGCTGTAACAGAAAGCAGCAGGGCGTAAAGCTCATTGAAAGGTTTTATATGAACTCCTGTTATTATGGAATTGGCAAGCATCGCGTTATAAGAAGCGTTCATACGCGGACCTATAAAACAAAAAGACATCGGAAGTTCTTTTTTTAAATAAGAACGGCATGAAATCAACTCTGTGTATGCTTCGTTCAGCATGGTAAATACATTTAATAAATCATTCTTTGTATGAATTAAATGCGCAAGTTCATCATGATTGGATGAATCCGTATCCGCGATTTTTTCTTCGTATCCGCCTATTATATCAGCCTGCGAGGAACTGTTAAAAAAATCATCAAGACTGCTGAAATAATTGTTACGCGCGGATATCCACGCGTAACGGTTTTCGGCGGAAGGAGAAATTAAAAGTTCATCTAAAAGCGTCTGTTCGTATTCGCCCAGAAACAGCGGAATTTTATCGGGCGGTATATGAGAAAAAACTCTTAATTCATTCGCGGCGGCAAGAGCTTCCATCATGGAAGCCGCGGAATCTTCGTACATTCGAAAAACATCTATATTGACGCGCTTAAAATTCGCGTTCCAAGGAGAAATAATATTGCTTTCGTTATCAAGAGTTATATCCAAATCTTTGCTGTCATGTCCTCTTAGCCACAAAATTATTTTCTTCCCCGATGTTTCTATTCTTGAAACGGCGTAACGGTGTTTCAAATAAGCGTACACGGGATGTTCGATATTATTTTCGGTATCTATGGGCTTTACGCGCCTTAATTTTCCGTCTTTATCTGTTTGAATTCTCGAGTACGCGTCTATATAATTGCCGAAAACAGCGACAGAGCGCAAAAGATATTCATCTCTGTCTATTAAAGCTGTAATAAGGCGATCCCTGCCCTGCTCCGCCGATTCTATCACTTGATCCACAATTACAGGCGCTTGAAGCGGCGTAATATATCCCATTCTTATCCCTTCAAACAAATTGCGGATATTGGAACCTACAAGGATGTATTCGTCGGAAAAACGCCTGCGTATATCAGCTTCGGTTAAAGTAATCGGAGTCGCCGAAGGAGAAAGCCTGCCGGACAAAACAAGATTGGACGCTTCCATTTCGGTAAGAGTCATAAGAACTGTAAAAAAATCGCTTCCTTCGATATACTCATCAGTCTCTATAATAAACAGCTCATTGGATACCGCGGACGTTTTATATTTCAGGAGAAAATCATAATGGGGTCCAAGCCTTGGACCTGAAAGCAAATTTCCAAGAAGGAAAGCGGTTCCTACAGCGAAGAGTAAGGCGGCGAGAAACATCAGCAGTGATATTTTAAACGAAACGCGCGCGGGCATATTTTAATTTATGCGAATATGCTAAAATATACAAGACTGAATTTTTAAAAAGCTCGGGAGAAAAATATGGCTAAAACATTTATGGATGAGAATTTTCTGCTGGAAACGGAAACAGCTCGTATTTTATACAAGGCGGTAAAGGATGAGCCTGTTCATGATTACCACTGCCACCTTATTCCTTCCCAAATAGCCGAAAACAGGCAGATGAACGATATAGCCGACGCATGGCTTTCCGGGGATCATTATAAATGGCGTATGATGCGCGCCATGGGTATAGACGAAAAATACATTACAGGAGATGGTCAGCCCTACGAAAAATTCCTCGCATGGGCGCGCACCGTTGAAAATTTAATAGGAAACCCTCTTTACCATTGGACTCATCTGGAACTTAAACGCTATTTCGGAATAGATGAACCGCTTACGGAAAAAAGCGCTCCTTCAATATGGGAAAAAGCGAACGCGCTTCTTAAAACGCCGCAGTTGTCTGTTAAAGGAATATTTGAGAAATTCAATATTTACGCTGTAGGCACAACAGACGATCCTGTAGATTCGCTTGAACACCATAAAGCGATAGCCGAAGGAACTGCGGCTATCGGAAAAATTAACACAAAAGTAATCCCGTCGTTCAGACCGGACAGAGCTTTAGAATTGAGCGCGGCAGGTTTTTCCTCATACATGGAAGAACTGTCGAAAGCAAGCGGCATTAAAATAAAAACGCAAGACGATGTATTATCGGCGCTTGAAAACCGCCTTGATTTTTTCATCAGCCTCGGCTGCCGCGCTTCCGATCACGGGCTTGAATACGCGCCGTATCTTGACGCGGATTCGGGGTTCATTGAAAAAGCGTTTAAAAAAGCGCTCGCGGGAAAAGATATCACGCCTGAAGAAAACGAAGCTTACAAAACGCATATACTTGTTTCCCTTGCATCCATCTACGCAAAGCGAAACATCGTAATGCAGCTTCACCTTAGCGTTATCCGCAATGTAAATACAAAAATGCTCGCGCAAAAAGGCGTAAACACAGGCTTTGATGCCGTAAACGATACAAAAACAAGCGGGAATCTCGCCTCTCTTCTTGACCTGATGGAAATAGAATGTGAAGATACAGGACTTCCTAAAACCATTTTATATTCGCTTAATCCGAAAGATTATTATCCGCTTGCGACAATCATGGGCGGTTTTCAGGGTTCAGGCTGCATGGGAAAAATGCAGTTAGGTTCCGCGTGGTGGTTCTGCGATCACAGGGACGGCATGGAAGAACAAATGAAAATTCTCGCCAATTTGGGTATGTTCAGCGCCTTTGTCGGAATGCTTACAGACAGCAGGAGTTTCCTCTCCTATCCCCGCCATGAATATTTCAGGCGGATTATGTGTAATCTCATGGGAAACTGGACGGAAAACGGCGAGTATCCGCAGGACAAAGAGAAATTGGAAAAAATAGCGAAAGACATCGCCTTTGGCAATGCAAAAAGATATTTCGGCTGAATAATCCGCCGTTTCTTCAATTTTTTAGAATAGGATTCATTTTTTGAACCGGATTACAAATGAGGTTTTTCCATAAACTGAAGTTTTGGAAAAGCCTCATTTCTTATTTATATATTACGAAATCTGTTGTATAATTGAATCATAAGAATAAAATTATATGATGAAAATCAAAACCGGCACAGATAAAATTGAAGCGCTGGAGCGCAGCAAAAAAATGGCTGACACTCTTAATAAGATGTCGGCGATTTTCCTGTCAAATACCTCAGAAACATTCGATAAAATGATGACAAGCGGCATAGCTCTGATTGCGGAAGTAGTGGATATAGACAGATTGAATGTCTGGCGTAATGAAAAGAGACCTGACGGTCTTTACGCCTCGCAAATATACCGCTGGGACAAGGAATCCGGCGGAACAACCCCTCCTCTGGCGGAGTTAATAAACATATCTTTTTCAAAACTGGCTCCAAAATGGGAAAAAATCCTTCCAACAGGAGAATCTTTGAACGGTCCTGTCAGAATTATGCCGGACGGACAATTATTGGGTAAACATGATGCAAAATCAGTCTACATAACGCCGATTTTCCTGAAAAACGCTTTTTGGGGTTTCGTTATATTCAGCGATAATCACAGGGAACATTACTTTGACGATGAATCCACAGAAATGATGCGTTCCGCGGCATTCCTGTGCGCCAACGCTATTATTCGCGCCGAAATGGATATTGAATTAAAAGCGGCGCACAAATTTTATCAGACTATAATCAGATCCACTCCTTTCGGTCTTACAATCTTTGACGAAAATATAAATGTTATTGACTGTAACGAAGAGATTTTAAAAATTTGCGGCACGACAAAGCAGGATTATATCGAAAATTTTTATGATTACTTTCCTGAAACGCAGTCCTCGGGCGAAAAAACAATTGATAAAGCCACTGAACTTCTGAAACATGTAATGGCTACAGGAGATACAATTACATCCGAATGGCTGCATAAAAACAATAAGGGAGAAATTATTCCCTGCGATCTTACCGTAACATGCATTGAACGCGAAGGAAAATTCAGAGGGCTTTCATTTATATACGATCTTCGTAAAATGAAAAAGGTAGAGGCCGAAGCCGCGAGGGCAATGCGCATTAATAAGGCAATACTCGACGTATTGCCTATCGGCATGGCTTTATTTGACAGCACTCCGAGAGTTACGGATGTAAATGATAAATTAATCGAAATGTTTGACGCTCCGAAAGAACATCTGCTTGAGCGTTACTATGAAGATTTTTCGCCTGAGTTTCTGCCTGACGGAAGCAAAGCGATTGATGAAGCGTACAAAATAACAAACCGCGCGATTAACGGAGAAACAGTAAGGGTGGAATGGCCTCATATTACCGCGAAAGGAGAGCCTGTGCCCTGCGATCTAACGCTTGCAAGGGTTGAAGATGAGAATGATTTTATAGGCGTCGGTTTTTTATATGATTTGAGAAATGTTAAAAGCCTGACGGCTCATCTTCATGAACAGGATGAACTTTTGAAAGCCTTGAACAATGTATCATCCACTCTGCTGGAACCCGGAACCGCTTTCGAAGATTCATTGCAGAAATCAATGTGGATTATCGCTGAAATATTGGAAATTGATCGTATCAGTATATGGAAGAACCACTCTCAGGACGACGAGCTTTACTGTTCATTAATATACAAATGGGACTGCGGAAAATTTCAATCGCGCGTTGAGAACGGCGTTTTGGATGATGATCAGAAATACAACGATAATAAAGCATGGAAAAAAATTATTTTACAGGGAAATTCCATTAACGCTCTTGCCGGCGATACAGGCTATGATTTGGAAAGTCATTTCAACGCGCACAATGTTTTATCAACTTTTATAATGCCTGTCTTTATGCATAATAAATTCTGGGGTTTTGTCTCTTATGACAAATGCAGAAAAAATGAAAAATTCTCCGAGAATAAAGAATTAATTTTAAGTTCCGCAAGCCGCACAATTGTAAACGCAATCAGCAGAAACAATATTACGGTGCGCCTTGAAACCGCCGTTGAAGAAGCCAACGAAGCTACAAGGCTTAAAAATGTCGCGGTAAATTCACTGGAGAGCATTTTAAACGGCATAGACGCTCTTATATACATTACGGTTCCCGAAACAGGCGAGCTGCTTTTCATAAACAATTACATGAAAAAAGTTCTCGGCAAGGAAGGCGAAGACCTTGTCGGAGAATATTGTTATCAGATTTTAAGGGATTCAAATAAAAAATGCTCTTTCTGCCCCTGCTTCAAACTGGAGAAAAATCCGGAACAGATTATAATATGGGATGATTATGTTGATATTTTAAAAAGCCATATACGCCATTCAGACTGCTACATAGACTGGCCTAACGGAAATAAAGTTCATCTGCAGCACGCGGTTGATATATCGGAATTGATAAACGCGAAGGAACAGGCGGAACAGGGCAACAGATCCAAGAGCGCCTTCCTTGCGAATATGAGCCACGAAATCCGCACCCCCATGAACGCGATTATCGGCATGACATTAATCGGAAAAACGGCGGAGGATGTGCACCGCAAGGATTATTGCTTCGAAAAAATAGAAAACGCTTCACAGCATCTTTTGGGCGTTATAAACGATATTCTTGATATGTCAAAAATTGAAGCGAATAAATTTGAACTGGCTCATGAAGAATTTGATTTTGAAAAAATGCTCCAGCGCGTAGTGAATATCATATCGTTCAGAGCGGATGAAAAGAAACAAAAACTTACAGTGCATATAGATAAATCCATTCCGCGCACATTGGTCGGAGACGATCAGAGGCTTGCGCAGGTAATCACTAACCTTATGGGTAACGCGGTTAAGTTTACCCCCGATGAAGGTTTTGTGCGCATAGAGACGCGCTTTTTGGGAAAAGAAGACGACGTGTACACGATACAGATTTCTATTAAAGACTCAGGCATAGGCATAAGCCCGCAGCAGCAGGCTCAGCTCTTCCAGTCCTTCCAGCAGGCGGAATCGGGAACATCGAGGAGATTCGGCGGGACAGGGCTCGGGCTTGTGATTTCCAAGAGCATTATTGAACTTATGGGCGGACACATTCTCCTTGATTCGGAGCCGGGAAAGGGATCGTCCTTTACCTTTACATTTAAAGCCAAACGCGGAATCAGAAAAACGGCAAATTTGTCAGAAATCGGCATTAACTGGAAAAATGTAAAAATAATGGCGGTAGACGACGATCAGGATATTCTCGATTATTTCCAGGAGATCATGCAGGGTTTTGGAACGACCTGCGACACCGCCAAAAGCGGACAGGAAGCTCTCGCTCTTATCGGCGTAAACGGAATGTACGATATTTACTTTGTGGACTGGAAAATGCCCGATATGGACGGCATAATGCTTGCGAAAGAGCTGAAAGAAAAATCAACATCGCCTGAACATACTATCGTAATTATGATTTCAGCGGCGGAATGGAGCGTTGTCGCGGACGATGCCAAAAAAGCCGGCGTTGACAGATTCCTTTCCAAACCTCTGTTCCCTTCCGCGATTGCGGACTCCATTACAGAAGCGATAGGTCTTTCAGAGCAGCCTAAAAAGGAAATTACCGTAAACAGCGTTTACTTTAAAGATTTTAAAATACTTTTGGCGGAAGATGTGGATATCAACCGTGAAATTGTTGACGCTTTGATCGAACCTACCCTCTTGAAAATGGACTGCGCGGAAAACGGAGTGGAAGCTGTCGCAATGTTCCAAAATTCGCCGGATGACTATGATTTAATTCTAATGGACGTGCAAATGCCCGAATTGGACGGCTATGAAGCCACAAGAAGAATAAGGCAGTCGAATCATCCGAGAGCAAAGACCATACCGATTATCGCTATGACGGCTAACGTTTTCCGCGAAGATGTTGAAAGATGCATGGAAGCCGGAATGAACGAGCATATAGGCAAACCTCTTGATATGGAGGAGTTTTTCGGGATGCTGCAAAGGTATTTGAAAAAACCTAAATAATACCTGATATTTTTTATAAAGATGAGTATATGAAGAAAACGAAAATTAAACCATTGGAAAGGCAGATATTATTTACTTTCATTACATTTGCCGCAATGATAGTATTAAGTTACTTTTTCAATTCGCATACCATCAGAATGAATTTATCAAAAAACGCAGACAGCGTGCTTTCTTTCACAAGCGAACAAATACTGACTAAACTGACAGCCTCAAAAGCAATGCTTGGAAACTTTTCGCAAATGGTGAGAGAAACAATTATAGACGGCAATGAATCATATCTGCAGCATTATATAAATGTAATAAGCGATTATGCCATGTCAAGCGAATCGGGCTTGGAGAATGTCAACGGCGTATACGGTTTTTTTGAAACCATAGACAACGGCATATTTATATACAGCGAAAAGATTGACTGGCGGATGCCGTCTGATTTTCCTGTAACGCAATTTGACTGGTACAAAAAAGCCGTATTAGACTGCGGTGAAATTGTTGAAACACAGCCGTATAAAGATTACATGACAAGCGATTATATAATTACATTCTCCCGCTGCATACACGATTTGAATAACAAAAGAATAGCGGTTGTCTGTATTGATGTGCCGATGAACAGAATCGGGGAAATAGTCGTCAACGCGGCTGTCAGCGAAGGAGGCTACGGTCTTCTTGCCGCCGCCGATTTTACAATATTCGCGCATGCTAATAATAACTACGTGGGAAAACGCATGACTGAATCCGATATTCCGATATCAAAATTCTCAAATGAATTCAGAGAAGGCAGAGAAATCTACGAAAAACCTATGAAAAACTGGATGAACGAGAGCGTAATAGTATTTTCCCGTATTCTGCCCAACGGCTGGCACTTGCTTCTTATGTCTCCAAAAAATAAATTTTATTCAGGCACAAATGAAATGCTCATAATGCTCTGCTCCATCGGCATACTGCTTGCGACAGCGCTTATCACAGTTCTCATTAAAATTGACAAAACAAAGGAAAAAGCCGGCGAGGAAAGCAAGCAGAAAAGCGCCTTTCTTGCCAACATGAGTCATGAAATACGCACGCCCATGCACGCGATTACGGGAATGACTTACATAGGCAAAAACGCGGACGATATTCCCAGAAAAAATTACTGCCTTGATAAAATAGAAAACGCATCCCAGCACCTTCTTGGCGTTATCGACGATATTCTGGATATGTCAAAAATCGAAGCGAATATGTTTGTTTTAAACAGCGACGAATTTGACTTTGAAAAAATGCTTTCACGCGTAATCAATATAATAAGCTTTCGCGCCGATGAAAAAAAACAGACAATTACAATTAACATAGACGAAAATATACCGCGCATATTGATAGGCGACGATCAGCGTCTTGCGCAGGTAACAACGAACCTTTTAGGGAACGCCGTAAAATTTACTCCCGAAAACGGCAAAATTGATCTTGAAAGCCGTTTAATTAACGAGGAAAACGGCGTTTACACGATACGCGTAACGATAAAAGATTCAGGCATCGGCATAGCTCAGGAACAGCAAAAACAGCTTTTCCGCGCCTTCCAGCAGGCTGATTCAAGGATCGCGCGAAAATTCGGAGGCACAGGACTCGGACTTGCAATATCAAAAAACATAATAGAGATGATGGGCGGAAGAATGGAAGTGGAATCTGAGCTTAAAAAAGGATCATCCTTCTCCTATTACTTTGACGCAAAGCGCGGCTCGGAACAATTGAACGTTTTACAGGATGAAAGTCTTAATCTTAAAGCCATTTTTAAAGGTTATAAAATTCTTCTTGCGGAAGATGTTGATATAAACCGCGAAATAATAGAAATATTAACAGAGCCAACTCTTATAAAAATAGACAGCGCCGAAAACGGACTTGAAGCTTTGGAAATGTTTAAGAAAACGCCCGGTGAATACGATTTAATTTTAATGGACGTGCAAATGCCGGTAATGGACGGCTATGAAGCGACAGCTTTAATAAGAGAGTTTGAAGAAACCTTAGATAACAAAGAATCAAGGAAGCCGCAGAATAAGCGGATTCCGATTGTCGCCATGACAGCTAACGTTTTTCGCGAAGACATAGAAAAATGCATGAAAGTCGGAATGAATGATCATATCAGAAAACCGCTTGACGTCAATGAATTTTTCGCCGTTATGAGAAAATATCTTCCTGAAAATCAACAACCATGAACGGCGGGGAATTAGACCTCAGCGCTAAAAAAATAAGTTTCTACCTTTGGATTCTCGCGGAGCCGCCCTTGGCGAAAGCTTCAACCTGATCAAGAGTGAACATTGACGTGTCTCCGGGAGTTGTTGTAACAAGCGCGCCGTGCGCCCAGCCAAGTTGGAGGGATTCCTGCGGGTCTTTACCCGATAAAAGACCGTAGAAAAGACCTGCCGCAAAACCATCGCCGCCGCCTACCCTGTCGTAAACATCAAGTTCCGCCGCTGGCGCCTGATAAGTTTTGCCGTCAAGCCAGAGAACCGCGCTCCATGAATGTCTGTTGGTTGAATGCACCTCGCGTAAGGTAGTGGCGACAGCTTTAATATTAGGAAAATCTTTAGTAACGCTTTGCATCATGCCGAAGAAAGCCGAAGGATCCAACTGCCCTTTGGTTTCGACATCCTGCCCTTTTAAACCAAGCCCTTTTTGAAGATCTTCTTCGTTGCCGACAAGCACATCGACATAACTTACAATTTTGCGAAGAGTTTTTGCGGCTTCGTCGCTTGCCTGAGACGCGCTCTTTCCCTGTTCCGCCGCGGCAACCGCCCAGAGTTTCGCGCGGTAATTAAGATCGAAGGAAACAATTGCGCCTGCTTTTTTCGCTGCCTGCATTGCTTCTATGACAAGTTCGCTTGTTGTGGGAGAAAGCGCGCTGAAAATGCCGCCCGAGTGAAACCAGCGGACGCCTTTCTTAAAAATCGCGTCCCAGTCAAAACTTCCCGGTTTTAACTGCTGAGCGGCTTCGTTTGAACGATTGTAAAAAACAACAGGAGCGCGAACACCCTGTCCGCGATCGCTCCAAACAATAGCCATATTGGGACCGCGCACTCCGTCATGTTCAAATCTTTTAAAATACGGAACAACGCCTGCTTTTTGTACGGCGTATTCAATCCTGCGCCCTATCGGGTAATTTACCATGGCGCTTGCAATAGCTGTTTTCATGCCGAAACAGGTAGAAAGATTTGTCGCGACATTATATTCGCCTCCGCTGACATGCAGAAGATATTCGTTTGCTTCCGCAAAGGGGATAATGCCGGGATCAAGCCTTGTTACCAAAGCTCCAAGAGCCAATAAATCGTGCGCGCTGCCTACGGCTGAGGGAATCGATAAAGACGCCATATAAATACCTCGCTAAATAATTGATCTATTCAACTTTAAAGCGCGACACCTCTTTAATCAAGTGCCCAATACCTTCGCGGTTTTTGATACTGATATCGTTTACCTGATGTACTGCGACGTTTATCTGTTCAGCTCCCGAAGACATTTCGTTTATGCCGGAAGTTATTTCCTGCGTTGCTTTTTCAAGGTTAATGCTTTCCTGTATAACTTCTTTCGCGCCGTCCAGCATTTCGCGTGAACCTGACTGTACCTGCTTTGTAATCGTGTTTACATTGCTGATTCCGTCAAGAATCTGCTTAGAACCTTCACCCTGCTCTTCCATCGCGCGGCGGATATTTTCTTCCTGCAAAGCGACAACTTTTATGCTTGAATCGATGTCTTCAAATCTTGTTAATACATTCATCGTTGAATGGGTAATCTTGTCGATTGATTCTTTAATTTTTTTAAGAACCGTACCGATTGTTTTGGACTGCGCGCTTGAGTTCTCGGCAAGTTTTCTGATTTCATCCGCGACAACCGCGAAACCCTTTCCGGCTTCGCCCGCGTGAGCGGCTTCGATTGCGGCGTTCATTGAAAGCAGGTTTGTCTGGCTTGCGATGTTTTGCATAACAGAGTTGATTTCAAGCAAACCCTCGGATTCGCGGGCAATCTCCTGAATGTCAGCCGAAACTTCCTGCAAGCCGCCGCGTCCTACTTCAGATGCGTCCTGCAAAGTTTTTACGTTTGCGCCGTTTTTAATAAGCGTATCCGTAACAGACGCGATATTCGCTACCATCTCTTCGATAGCAGCTGACGCCTGAGAAACGTGCGATGTTTGATTTTCGATATTTCCGTTCAATTTATTGATATTTATTGTTACCTGCTCCATTGTCGCGTTAGTTTCCGTAACGCTCGCGCTCTGATTTATAATCCTGCCTTTAATGCTTTGTATGTTAGCCGTAATTTCGTTTACAGCCGCGGCGGTTTCATTCATGTTGCTCGCAAGATCGTTTCCAATCGAAGAAAGATTCTGCGCTTCTTTTTTGATTATTAAAACAAGATCTTTTATCTTTTCTATTGTCTGATTGAAATACATGGAAAGATCGGTGATTTCATCCTTTCCTTTTAACGGAATGCTTACAGTTAAATCGCCTTCACCCTGCGCGATATCTTTTAATGTAGAAGCGACGCTGACAACAGGAATCATTGTAAAATGCAGAACAAAATATATAATAACCGCTACTACAGCGATCATTAGAAAAGAAAGAATGATTGTAAATATCGTTAATTCATTAACCTCAGACAATATATAATCATCGCGCACTCCGACCATTACAGACCAGAATACATCCGAATCACCGATACGCAGCGGCGAAAAGAATGTCTCTAAACCTGTGTCAAAAACTTGGGAATGAGCCGTAACATAAAAATCCTTTCCGCTCGCAACCGCTTCCATCGCGTGTTGAAGTTCATCGCCTAAAAACGCTTCTGTATCAACCATATTTCTGCTCACGCGATCGCGGATTGAATGCGCGAGAATATATCCCGAATTTGCGTAAATTCCCAATATGGCTATTTCGTCATGCGTTCTGAATATTTCCTCGACTATCGGCTGCATTTGATCGGTGTACATTAATAAACCGACAACTCCTACAACCTGATTTGTCCGCGCGCTTATAACAGGAACCATATATCTGAGCAAGGTGTGTCCGTCCCTTTCAAAAGGAGGTTCTATGCGATCTTTTGGCGTGCGGGGATTGACTGTATCCATGTACGCCATCGAAGCGTTTACATCGCTTGTAGAGCGGACTTCCAGCCTGCCTGTTTCTCTTGTTACAGCCATTGCGTACTGCCCTGTCGCGGTTGAACCCGGTGTGCCAATCATTTGAGCGTCCATGCCGTCTAAAACGTTCGGTTTCCATACGGTATAAAGCTGAAGATATTCGGGTCTTGCCTGCATAACGCCCATTATCATGGAGTCGAATAATTTACGTCGATCTTCAACATCAATATTCTGATAATCCGCCATTACCTCCGCAAGAGTGTTCAACATTGAAAACCTTGCATCCTGCCTTCCTTTCCAGAATTCAGCCAGTTCTCCTGAAAGATATTCAATTACATCTCTGTTTAGATTAATTGCAATTTCCGATGAACTGCGAAGCATAAGAACAGAAAGCGTTACAACAACAGCAATTAAAATAGCGATTACCATAATACTCAACCTGATTTTCAACTTCATTCGCGACTCCTTAATATATACTTACGTATCAGAATATTAAACAAAAAAAATAATGTCAATTATTTAGCGATAATTTGTGTAATTTTTATAGAATTTTATGTTATTTAGCCGGAAAAAATTGATAATTACGTTAAAAACGCCTATTCCCTTGATAAATACCTGAAATGCGGGCATAATGATTGTATAGGGAATATTTAAAGAAGTCTTATGGATAAATTTAAGTCACTGTACAGGCAGATTATTTTCACTATACTGACGTTCGCGGTTATGGTTGCGTTAAGCTACATTTTCAATTCCACCACAGTCCGAGAAAATCTATCCAGAAACGCAGAAACTGTCCTTTCATTCACACAGGAACAAATTGATTCAGAGCTGGTCGCTTCTAAAATGGTGCTGGGAAAATTCGCCCAAACTGCGCGTATGATGATTATAGACGGCAACGCTCATTCCTATTTGCAGCGTTATATCGACGTAATAAGCGAATATTTAATCTCGGAGCAGTCGGGGCTTCATAACACATACGGTATCTACGGCTATTTTGAAACGATTTTTAATACTCCGGTTTATATGGACGGTCTTAACTGGGAAGCGCCGGATGATTTCGATCCTTCCGAAAGACTCTGGTATAAAGACGCTGTTGCGAATAACGGAAAAATTATCGAAACTGAACCTTACCTTGATTTTGATTCAAATGAATATATTATAACTTACGCGTGCAGCATTCACGACGACAGCGGCAAACGCCTCGGAGTTGTGTGCATAGACGTGCCTCTTGATAAAATTTCCAACATTGTCATACATGCCGCTTTAAATGAAGGCGGGTACGGTTTGCTTGCCGCGCAGGATATGACGGTTATCTCCTACGCAAACCATTCTTTTATCGGAAAACGCGTATATGAACTTGATCTCCCTCTTTCAGTCTATTCCGACAGAATAAGGGACGGGGAAGATCTTTATGAACAGCACATGACCAACTGGAAAAAGGAAGACGTTATCGCTTTTTCGCGCACATTAAAAAACGGATGGCATCTTGTTCTTTTAACTCCAAAAGACCTTTACTATATGGGAACAAGACGAATGCTTGCTGTTTTGTGCCTCTTGGGCGGAGTAATGGCGGCGGCTTTAATTGTCTTTTTAATCCGTATCGACAGGGCAAAAGATAAAGCCGACGAAGAGAGCAAACAAAAAAGCGCCTTCCTTGCGAACATGAGCCACGAAATACGCACTCCCATGAACGCGATAATAGGCATGACCTATATTGGAAAATCGGCGGATGATATACCGCGAAAGAATTATTGTCTTGATAAAATAGAAAACGCGTCCCAGCACTTGTTAGGTGTCATAAATGATATTCTTGATATGTCAAAAATAGAAGCTAATATGTTTGAGCTTTCAAGCGAAGAGTTCCATTTTGAGAAAATGCTTCAGCGCGTTATAAGCATTATCAGCTTTCGCGCGGATGAAAAAAAACAAAAAATATCCGTTCATGTCGACAAATCCATCCCGAGCACTTTAATAGGCGACGATCAGAGGCTTGCCCAGGTTATTACAAATCTTTTAGGCAACGCGGTAAAATTTACACCCGAAGAAGGACTAATAAAACTGGATACCCGCTTCGTTAATGAAGAAAACGGCTTGTATACCACACGCGTAACAGTTACAGATTCAGGGATAGGCATAAGTAAAGATCAGCAAAAACAACTTTTCAGATCTTTCCAGCAGGCGGATTCGCGAACAGTGCGTAAATTCGGCGGCACGGGTTTAGGATTGGTTATATCAAAAAACATTGTAGAGATGATGGGCGGAAACATTGAACTTGATTCCGAAGCCGGAAAGGGCTCTTCTTTCTCTTTCACTTTTAAAGCCATGCGGGGTTCAAGGGAATCGCTTGATAAAGCTGAAGCCGCCATAGACTGGAAAAATATCTCTGTTATGGCGATAGACGACGACAAGGAAATACTTGATTATTTTTCAGATGTTATGCGAAACCTTGGAGCGAAATGCGATACCGCCATGAACGCGGCAGAGGCTCTTTCGATTATCGAAAAACACGGAACGCATCATATTTATTTTGTCGACTGGAAAATGCCCGACATGGACGGAATTACGCTTGCGAAGGTATTAAAATCAAAAAATGATTTCCCGGAAAAATCCGTAATAATTATGATTTCCGCCGCGGAATGGAGCGCCATCGCGGACGAGGCGAAAAAAGCAGGCGTTGACAAATTCCTTTCCAAACCTCTATTTCCATCGGCGATTGCGGACTCAATCGCGGAAGCAATCGGAGTGCACGAGCAGCAGAAAGAAAAGAAAACCGACTACTCGGGAGTTTTCGAAGGTTACAAAATTCTGCTTGCGGAAGACGTAGAGATTAATCAGGAAATAATAGACACTTTAATCGAACCTACTCTCTTGAAAATGGACTGTGCGATGAACGGAGCCGAAGCTGTAGCCATGTATGAAAAATCACCGCAGGACTATGATTTAATTCTTATGGACGTGCAAATGCCTGAAATGGATGGTTATGAGGCAACCAGAAGAATAAGAGCGCTTGAAGATAAAATTGCTGATAATCCGAATACGCGCAGGCAGATTCCAATTATAGCCATGACAGCTAACGTATTCCGCGAAGACGTTGAAAAATGCCTTGCCGCCGGCATGAACGGACACATAGGCAAACCGCTTGACGTTGATGAATTTTTCACCGCTTTAAAAAAGTATTTTCCTTCGCCTAAAAAATAATAATCTATTTTTTGTGAGCTCTTTTATCCCAATCGGATTCGATTCTCTTTTTCTCTGATTTGGATATTTTAGCGGTTCGAGTTTCCGCCGCAGGTCCGCCGGTAGGTATTTTCTTCAAGCGGGGAGCGGGAAGCTTGTCGCAAATTTCCTGTAATTTAAACGCTACCATATTGAACTGCCCGGCAAGAACGATATCGCTGGAACACTGGAGCGCTCTGCTTTTATACTCTTTAATTTGCCAGACAATCTCGTCTCTGTCTTTGCAGTTTTTGAATTTACTTACTTCATTTTCTACATCAAACATTTTTTTACCCTCATTATATAAAATGTTATAACCTATGTAAAATTATACCATTACTTTTATTAATGTCAATATCATAAATTAATATTGAAAGTGATTTCGCCTGAAAAAAAAGACCTTGACAAGGCTTCGCCTTCAGGCATGATAAGCAGCTCTCCGCTATCGCCTATACCAAGGATTATACCCTTAATAATTTTACCTGAATCCGCGGCGCCTTCGGTAAAAATGACTTCTTCGCCTTTTTTATAAAGCCGCTGTTCCAAACGTATTTTCCAGTCATTCTTGTTTTTTTCCAATTCTTCATAAAGCTTTTCAAGGATTTTTTCCAGCAGGGAAAAACGCTCTTCTTTTTTTATTTCCATGCCGGAAGCAAGCGCGATACTTGCCGCCTTACCACGCAAGTGAGCGGGAAATTCCTTTTGCGCCGTATTAATGCCAATCCCCAAATATACATTGCCGTTTTCGGCTTCGCATAAAATTCCTGCCGCCTTACAGGATTCTATCATTATGTCATTAGGCCATTTAACCTTAATTCTTCCTTTTAAAACGGGAGCGAATTCTTCTATGGCGGTTAAAACAGAAAGCCCTGCGCGTAAGGTTAATGCCGCCGGAATATTCTCTATGCCGGGATAACGCAATATGACGGTAAAAGACAGATTTTCCGCGCTGTTCATTTCCCATAAGCGTCCTGCAATTCGACCTCTCCCCTTCGTTTGAAAATCAGCAAAAAAAACTGTTCCATGCGCAGCTCCTTCACAGGCTAGCTGCTTTGATACTTCCATGGTGCTTTCTACAGTTTCTTCATAATACACAGGAGCCGAAAAGGGATTACGCACTTCTAATTTTTTCATGCTTGTGATATTATACACCCATGAATATGGTGTGTCTTGACCTTGAAGGCGTGCTTGTCCCTGAAATCTGGATCGCGTTTTCCGAAGCTACAGGCATTGCGGAACTGAGAAGGACGACAAGGGATGAACCCGATTACGACAAATTAATGAACTTCCGCATTGATATTTTAAGGAAAAACAATTTAAAACTTGCGGACATTCAGCGAGTAATTTCCGGCATGGAGCCGCTTGCAGGCGCTCTTGAATTTACAAATATTTTACGGGAAAAATATCAGCTTGTAATTCTTTCCGATACTTTTGAACAATTCGCAAAACCATTAATGGCAAAACTTTCTTACCCTACCCTTTTTTGCAACAGTTTAGAAATTGCGAAAGACGGAACAGTTACAGGCTACCGGCTGCGCCAGCAAAACGGCAAACGCGAAGCTGTAAAGGCGTTTAAATCGATAAATATGCGCGTCTTTGCCGCGGGCGATTCATTTAACGATCTTGCAATGATACGCGAAGCCGATTCTGGCTGCCTTTTCCGCGCGCCTGATCAAATCCGCAAAGACTGTTCCGATTTAATTTGCACAGATACATTTGATGAACTTTTAAGCCAAATAAATAAATTTCTGGATTAAGAAAATAATTTATCTTAATGGTAATCTGCTTGAAAATATACAAAAATAATGATATAATATTGATATGATTAATTTTGGAGGGTTTTATGCCTACAATTAGACCAAGCGCAGATTTAAGAAACAATTATAATGAAATTTCTGAATTATGCCATGAATATTTAGAACCTGTCTTTATAACGAAGAATGGAACCGGTGATCTTGCCGTAATGAGCATTGAAACATATGAATTATTAGCCGGAAAAATTGAACTGTATAATTTTATTGAACAGGGGCTTGATCAGGTAAAAAATGGAAAGGTTAAACCTATAAAAAATGTATTAAAATCTATTCGAAATGAAATAAACTAATGAATTATTCGGTAAATATTTCAGATTTGGCTGAAGAAGATATTTTAGCAACAGTAAAATATATATCCAGCGCATTAAAAAATCCCATTACCGCAAATAATTTATTAGATGAAATAGAAAGACATGAAAAAATACTTGAAGAAATGCCAAATATTTATCCATTTGTAAATGATGAATATTTATCACATAAAAGCATAAAATATGTGATAATAAAAAATTATTTAATGTTTTATACAATAGATGAAAAAAATAAAATTGTAAATGTAATACGATTTTTATATGGACGAATGAATTGGCAAATTATTTTAAGGGAAGATAAAATATAATTCTGCACCCTACTGTTTAGCCCATTCAGTCGCCGTTCCATTCGCTCTTGTATACGTTCCTATGCCTTCGCCATCGTCAAAATATACGTTTCGCAAGTCTCCGTCAAAGGGAGAATTAAAATAGAGGCCGGCATTGTTATTCCATGTACCGGCAAAGTTTTCTTCCGCAATTGTACCGCGGAAAGTTACGCTTAATAAATTAACGCAATTATAGAACGCCAGAGCGCCGATACTCTTTACGCTCTGCGGTATTTCTATAGCGCTAAGGCTTTCGCAGTATCTGAACGCACCGTTTCCTATGCTGGTTACGCCGCTTCCTATTGTTACTTCTTGCAGCATATAGCAATTAGCGAAAGCATAAGCGCCGATACTTTTTACACTGTCCGGTATTGTTACGCTGGTTAGTTCGAAACAATTATAGAATGTGTAATTACCTATGCTTGTTACGCTGTTTGGTATT